>Ga0315534_1000430_pt1 | contig 28847 bp, 31 predicted proteins | sample SalMarSW160240MG_FD_203094 | JGI IMG/M metagenome (GOLD analysis project Ga0315534, IMG submission 203094) | Salt marsh sediment microbial communities from the Plum Island Ecosystem LTER, Massachusetts, United States - Salt Marsh Sediment SW1602-40 ...
CACAGGCTTTCCATTATTGGAATTGAAACGATGCTCAAAGAATCTGAAATCCGGCTGGATTATGTATTTGTCATTATACTCAATGGTTCTATGCGCGTCATCTTTTGGCACCATGATCTCATGAAGCTTTTCTCCGGGCCTGATCCCGATAATTTCCTTTTTACATTCGGGGGCAATAGCTTTAGCGAGTTCCATCAAGAACTTTTGGGACATTGTTGACTAAGTTGACTTCCATACCTGAAAAGGCATGGAGCTAAGCGCAAGGCGTGCTTTAGTAACGAGTGACCCCAGTAGAATACGTAAAGGGGACGTTCGTGCAGGAATTTCAATATTTTTTTGTAGCCTTTCGATAATTTATTCACATACCCTATATAATCTATCCTAACTATAAATAGTGTTCGTTCTTTAAAATTCTCTCTTAACAGCATCCGAATCTTATCGATTCTTATTCTGTGCCAATCTTTTCTCAAACCCGGTAACTTCCGGCCCCAATATGAAACACTGAGCTTCTAAAAACCTCTCCAAAGCCGATAATATTTCATCTCGGATGGCCTGGTATTGTGCTCTTAGATCCAGCAATGGTATCTTTATAATCTTCATTTCATTCCTCAACTATTCTTTCTGGTCCTATCTCTTTATACTTTCTTTTGCATGCCATACATTTCGCTCTATTCCCTTTAAATACGAGTTGAATGCCGCATGCGCACATCCAACCCTTCTGCTTGGCCGGGTTTCCCACCATTAAGGCATAGTCTGGCACATCCGTAAGCACGACTGTACCTGTTCCGATAAATGCGGAGTTTCCGATAGTGATACCACAAATAATCGTGGCATTAGCGCCTATAGTTGCTCCTTTTTTGACAAGGGTCGGTCGAAGTTCACCCATCCTACGGATTGCGCCCCTTGGATTATAAACATTGGTGAAAACCATTGAGGGCCCACAAAATACCTCATCTTCAAGAGTTACACCCTTGTATACGGATACATTGTTCTGGATTTTACAGCCATTACCAATAATTACATCAGGGCCGATGACCACATTCTGGCCTATGTTACATCGTTCACCAATCTTAGAGCCAGACAATATATGTGAAAAATGCCATACCTTGGTACCAACACCTATCTCAACTCCTTCATCCACATATGCGGATTCATGGACGAAGTAACTCTTAGCCCTTTGCTCCCCAGTTGAATATGCTTTGCCTTCCACGGGGCGGGCATAGTTCAGAGCTGCTTCAGAGGAAACTGATTGTTGTCTTTTTGGTATCGGTATTGCGCTCTGATCCAAACTGATCTTGCGTCCATTTTCGTTGAGGGATTGTTGCGATGCCTGGAGCACTTGCAGTACTCGAAGCCCTTCCCTACCGTCGGTTATAGGTTGTTGTCCATTGGCGACGCAGTCTATGAAATGCGTACACTCGACCTTGAGAGGTTCATCCATTTCCACTTTTACCACCTCTGCCTCTGCCTTGGCAGCGATAGGAATACGATTAAGCCACTCGATCCTATGGGGATAAAGCATGAGCTTTTCATCGCTTATATCATCAAATACCGCCATTTTTTTATCACCGACCACTACCAGTTTTTGCTCTTTAAATGGGTGAAGCCATGAAACGAAAATGTGTGCCTTTACACCACTTTGAAAATCAAGTGTAGTCAAGGTGGTATCTGGAATCTTTTGCTGTAAATATGCCCCTCCTGTTGCACAAACACTTTCAGGCATTTCTCTCAAAAGCATGAGAATCACAGAGATGTCATGGGGTGCAAAACTCCAGAGAATATTTTCCTCGGCCCTTATTTTGCCAATGTTGAGGCGGTTGGAGTAAAGATACTGGATTTTTCCCAGTCCCCCTGAGTCAATAACCTCCTTTAATTTAACCACCGCGCCGTGGTATTGGAGAATGTGTCCCACCATCAATGTGAGGTGGTTTTTCTCCGCTATTTCAATGAGATCTTGACCCTCTTCTCCGGTGAGGGCAAGGGGTTTTTCTACAAATACATGCTTTCCTGCCATAAGGCATCTTTTTGCAAAATCATAATGGGTAACTGCAGGTGTTGAAATAGCAACTGCCTCTACCTGCAGCAAAGAATTACCCAGTAATTGATCAATATCTTTAATGGCAGAAATTCCCTGATACTCCTTTTGAAATTTTTCTAACACCCCTGGATCTTTATCACAAACCGCAACCAGGGCACCCAGGTCATGAAAATTCCGCACCAAGTTCTTTCCCCAGTAGCCAGAACCAACAACAGCTATGTTACTCATACTCATTTCTCCATTTCATTAATAAAATTAGGGTTAACTTGTGAAAGCTGCACTACCAACCTAAAAAATATTCCTTTAACCCAGGATACAGGCAGCACTGGCATGGATTATACCTTATAGCAAAAGGGGCAAAGAGCATATGACGCTCAACTTTACCTCCAAGGTTTTTGAACAATGAATCACTATTTATCTTCTAGTCTTTGCTTTTTAAAGATTCCTTATACCATTCAATAGTCTTTTTTAGTCCCTCTTCAAAACTTGTTTTTGCTTTAAAGCCAAATTCCTCAAATGCCTTTGTTGTATTAAGCATCCTTCTCGGCTGGCCGTCTGGTTTTGTTTTATCCCAAACGATCTGGCCCTTAAAACCAGTGAGTTCCACAATCAAGTCTACAAGTTTTCTTATTGATATCTCAAAACCAGTTCCGATATTGACCGGATCGCTTTTGTTGTATCTTTCCATAGCAAGGACGATTGCCTTGGCGGCATCTTCGACATAAAAAAATTCACGAGTTGCCTTTCCAGTTCCCCATATTTCAACTGTTGTTGAACGTGAATCGGAACTCGGAATTCGGAATTCGGTATTGGTTATTCGGGAGTCGTTATTCGACATAGCATCAACACATTTCTTAATAAGTGCTGGAATGACGTGAGAGGATTTGGGATCAAAGTTATCACCCGGGCCGTAAAGATTCACCGGTAAAAGAAATATAGAATTAAAACCATACTGCTTGCGGTAAGCCTGAGATTGCACCAGCATCATTTTTTTTGCCAGACCATAGGGCGCGTTTGTCTCTTCAGGATACCCGTCCCACAAATCCTCCTCTTTAAATGGAACGGATGTAAATTTGGGATAGGCACATATCGTTCCGATGGCTACGAATTTATCAATATTTCTCAGGTAGCCTTCATGAAGAAGCTGAGTGCCCATCATCAGGTTTTCGTAAAACAAGGTAGCGGGGTTTTCTTGATTAAAACCTATACCCCCTACCTTTGCAGCTAAATGGATGACAATGTCTGGTTTTGAAACATCATACATCTTCTTTATATCTTTAAGATTTATTAAATTATATTCCGGAATATCGGCAATGTAGATATGCTCGTAACCCTTTTTCTTGAGTTTGTTGATGAGGTGTGTACCGAGGAAGCCTTCGCCGCCTGTTATGGTTATTCGTTTGTGTTTCATATTTTGTTTAGACCCCAGTTAAATAGAAAGGCAGATTTAACGGGGCAGGCAGGATTTACAGCCCTGATGGGATAATTAACGGTATTCCCTACGGTAAAGATTTATTGAAATTTTTTGTTGTTCTCTTAGTTTCCAGACGAAACTAAGAAAAGACCCCCAGTAAAATAGGCTGCGCCGTTTCACATCTGTAAAAATTTCACGGGGTAAAAATTCGCCTTCGGCGAAGAGTGTCAGCCTTGTTTTGCCAATTGACGATATTTCCTTTTAACCTCTACTCCGGTTGGACCAAAGTTGATAAGAAGACCGAATTGATCTCGCTCAAATTAAGCGGTTTTTTACATTTCTGTATCCTGCGTTCAGGAGGGTTCTTTCCCTATTTGCCAGTTCAAGATCTGCCTCAACCATCATATCAATCAATTGTTTAAATGTTACCTTCGGTGTCCACCCCATTTTCCTTTGTGCTTTTGTTGAATCGCCAAGTAGAGCATCAACCTCCGTCGGCCTGAAATATCTCTTATCTATAGCCACGTATTTCTTGTAATCGAGTCCTAATTTCTGGAAGACCTTTTCTGCAAATTCACGAACTGAGTGGGACTCACCTGTCGCAATGATGTAATCATCTGGTTTATCTTGTTGGAGCATTAACCACATGGCCTCCACAAAATCTCCAGCAAAACCCCAATCCCTTTTGGCCTCGAGATTGCCAAGATAGAGTTTATCTTGAAGCCCGAGTTTGATTCTAGTAGCCGCACGGGTAATTTTCCTTGTAACAAAGGTTTCTCCTCTTCGAGGTGACTCATGATTAAAAAGGATTCCATTACCAGCAAAAATATTATAGGCCTTCCGGTAGTTTTTAACCACATAGTAAGAATAGACTTTGGCTGCAGCATAAGGACTCTGCGGCTCAAAGGGAGTCGTTTCATCTTGGGGTGGAGGAGCAGCGCCAAACATCTCGCTCGACGAGGCCTGGTAAAATCTTGTGTTAATGCCTGTTTTACGAATAGCCTCTAACATTCTCAATGTCCCGAGTCCTGTCACATCTCCTGTATACTCTGGCATATCAAAACTCACTCGTACATGGCTCTGGGCTCCGAGGTGATATATCTCATCTGGCCTGATATCGTAGAGCAACTTTATCAAATGACTGGATACAGAAAGATCTCCATAATGAAGAAACATCCGAGCTTCAGGGTCATGAAAATCCTTATACAGGTGATCAATTCGCTCTGTATTGAAGGTGCTGGAGCGGCGGATGAGTCCATGGACTTCATAACCCTTATCAAGTAATAACTCTGCAAGATATGCCCCGTCTTGGCCAGTAATCCCTGTGATAAACGCTTTTTTCATTACAACTTCCTCCGTATATTCAAAACTGGAGCAAAAAAGGTGATAACGCTTTGCTTTAATTTTTTATAACTTGAACCGTGCGTGAAAAGGTGAAAGTCACTGTTTTTGATGGGGTAAATTACTGCACAAATACATTATAATTCATATTTTTTAGTTATTAGCTGAGAAATAATGAATTGTTGAAGTGGAACTAGGCTTATAAAGGTAGATAAAAAATCGTCACAGAGCTCTTGTATTTTTCATATCTTTGGTGGACGACATCATGTTTATCATATCGGCAAGGCTCTCTTGCCACGTCCTGGGGCTAATACCAAATATTTTTGTGAGCAGAGAACAGTCCATACCGGAATTTGCAGGCCTTTTTGCTGGAGTAGGATATTCTGACGTGGTGATAGGCACCACCTTTTTTACTTGAAACGTATCATAGTGGTTTGCTAAATCAAAAATTGCTTGTGCAAAACCGTGCCAGCTCGTCACGCCCTTCCCACAGTAGTGGTAGGTACCCCAAATATCATCACGTTGTTCATTAATTTGAGTTGCAATTGTCAAGATCGCATCAGCGAGATCAGCTGCATAGGTTGGGCAGCCATATTGATCAGCCACGACACTCAATATCTCTTTTTCTTTTCCCAGGCGGAGCATAGTCTTTACAAAATTATTGCCATGGAGGCCATAAAGCCAGGCTGTGCGAATAATAATGTGCTCTTTCAGATTGTCCCTTATTTCTGTTTCCCCCGCTGCCTTACTTTGGCCATAAATCCCCAAAGGAGAGACTGGTTCTGTTTCGAGGTAAGGGCTTTTTTTACTCCCATCAAAGACATAATCGGTGGAGATATGAATAAGTGGGATTCCAACTTCAGCACAGGAAACGGCCAGGTACGCTGGGCCATCACGATTTACTGCAAAGGCTACCTCTGGCTCTGATTCTGCTGTATCAACTGCCGTATAGGCTGATGCATTAATAACCAGCGAGACACCAGCCTGATGTACTGCTTTTTTAACTTCAGAAGGCTCAGTAACATCGAAGTCAGGAAGATCTAAACCTGACATATCAATACCCTGATTTTTTCCCTTTCTGCATATCTCCCAGCCAAGCTGGCCATTTTCCCCAATAACGAGCAGTTTCATATCCTTTCCTTTTTATAAGCCTCTGGCTTAATACACAGGGAGGCGCTCAAGAGGTACATCCCTTAAACACGGATATTGACTATCTTTGTCTGAAAGCAGCGGATCGGTTATCGGCCAGTCAATATCGATATTTGGATCGGACCAGAGGATGCCTTCTTCATCATCAGGTGCATAGAAATCCGTGCACTTGTAAAGGACATCTGCTGTTTCGCTGAGCACACAAAATCCGTGGGCGAATCCTTTTTGTACAAATACCTGGCGCCTATTTTTATCTGATATATGAGCACCTACCCACTTCCCAAAAGTTGGGGATCCCTGCCGAATATCTACTGCTACATCAAAGATAGCACCGTGAATAGCCTGAACCAATTTCGCCTGGGGATATTGAAGTTGATAGTGTAATCCTCTGAGAATACCATGAACAGAATGAGAAAAATTATCCTGAACGAAAATATAATCTATGTTGAATTGCTCGTATCTTTTTTGATGATACGTCTCTATAAAAAACCCTCGCCTGTCTTCAAAGACCTGAGGTTCAATGATGAGAACATCCGGAAGAGATGTGGGGGTGACTTTCATGTTTATGAGCCTATGGTTTATTTCAAAGCCTATAAATTATCAACTACTCTCATGCTTGGTTATTTCTATAAGATATTTACCATAACCATTCTTCTGCATTGGCTGTGCAAGCCTACAAACCTGTTCTGCATTGATGTAGCCTATTCTGTATGCGATCTCTTCAATGCATGCTATTTTCAAACCCTGGCGCTTTTCAAGGGTCTCAATGAATGCGCTCGCCTCAAGAAGTGATTCATGGGTACCTGTATCCAGCCAAGCAAATCCTCTACCCAGTTTTTCAACATAAAGCTCTCCTAACTGCAGGTAGGTGCGGATGACATCTGCAATCTCTAATTCTCCACGAACTGAGGGCTTAAGCCCACTAGCAATATCGAGTACTCTATTATCACAAAAGTAGAGGCCTGTGACTACATAATTTGATTTGGGGTGAGCTGGCTTTTCCTCGATATCCACCACCTGACCATCCTCGTCAAAAGATACCACGCCATATCGCTCAGGATCTTTCACCCAGTACCCAAAGACAGTTGCACCCTCTTTTCTGGAGTATGCATCTCGAAGTCTATCTGGAAGACCATGTCCATAAAATATATTGTCCCCAAGGATCAAGCACACATTATCCTTGCCTACAAATTCACGGCCAATGATAAATGCCTGGGCCAGTCCTTTAGGGCGAGGCTGTTCAGCAAACGAAAAAGAAAGGCCCCACTGTGACCCATCACCTAAAAGCTCCTGAAACCTGGGCAGGTCTTCAGGTGTAGAAATGATGAGAATTTCTCGAATGCCTGCCAACATAAGTACTGAGAGTGGGTAGTAAATCATCGGCTTATCATAAACCGGTAAAAGTTGTTTGCTGACTACCCGAGTAATTGGATATAGACGTGTTCCAGAACCTCCAGAGAGTATGATACCTTTCATTATGCTGTTATCCTTTAGTTAAATAGAAAAACTGTTTATTGGTCAAAATAGTTAAATAATCAACTTGACGGTTCAGTTATTTCCCTGTTTTACGATTTGGCCATTTGACTATTTCACCATTTGACTATTTATCTATTCTCCCTTCCTTGATAGTTTATTTCTATCCATTTCCTGTAGTCTCCAGTCCTTACCGAATTAACCCAATCCATATGATTCATATACCAATTGACTGTGTTTTCCAGGGCCTCCTCAAAACGATGCTGAGGCCTCCACCCTAATTCCTGCCTAATTTTGGTAGAGTCAATGGCGTACCGAAAGTCGTGCCCTGGCCGATCAGTGACAAAATGAATAAGTCTACGGCTCGATTTGTTTCCAGATCGCTCAAGTCGTCTGTCCAGGAGGTCACATAGAAGATAAACGATTTCAATGTTTTGACGCTCTGCACCCCCACCTATATTATACGTCTCTCCAGGCTTTCCTTGCTCGAAGACCCTAATGAGACCTTCGCAATGATCAATAACATACAGCCAATCTCGAACATTTTTGCCATCTCCATAAACGGGTAAAGGTTTTTCCTCTAATATATTTAAAATCATCAAAGGAATGAGTTTTTCAGGAAATTGAAAAGGTCCATAATTATTGGAGCAGTTTGTAATCAGGGTAGGAAGGTTATAGGTGCGAAAATAGGCATTTACAAAATGGTCAGAAGCAGCCTTTGAAGCCGAGTAAGGACTTGAAGGATCATATGGCGTACTCTCTGTGAAGGCTCCTTTCGTGCCAAGGCTCCCATAGACCTCATCAGTTGATATGTGAAGAAACCGAAATTCCTCAGGCCCTCCCATTGTTTTCCAAAATTTAAGACTTTCATCAAGCAATCGGAAAGTGCCCATAATGTTTGTTTCAAGAAATTTCTCGGGTCCAAGAATGGATCGATCCACATGAGATTCAGCTGCAAAATGAATAATCCCTTCTATGCTTTCCTCAGAAAATATCTGTTGAATAAGAGAAATATCTCCTATATCACCATGAATAAAGCGATATCTTTCTGCCTGCTCTAGAGTAAGATCTTCGAAGTTGGCGGGATTTCCTGCATAGGTAAGTACATCCAGATTAATGATACGCCAATCTGGCCTCACAGCAAGTGCATGGCGTATAAAGTTTGTGCCGATAAATCCAGCACCACCTGTAACAAGAATATTCATATAAATAAGTTCAACAGGTGAGATTATATATATTTAAAATTACCGAACTTTAATGTAATACTTAATACCTGCAAATATGGCCGGCCCAATGCCTTCGACCTTTTTTACTTCTTCAACATTATTAAAATTCCCGTTTTTCTCTCTAAACCTGTAGATTTTAACTGCTGTAACAGGTCCAATGTTGGGCAGACGCACCAAGTCTTTAAGACTGGCAGTGTTAATATTAATTGCCGTGGGTATTCCCTTCTTTATTTGATTAAGCTTAAACCGGTAGTAATGCTCTTCAAGGCACTTTCTGGCAGTCTCGATGTTCTCAGGATTAACCCAGGTTTCATTGCTCAATGTTCCCAAGCAATATATTACTTGGTTGATGTCAATATGACCGTATATATCTCTATAGGCACAGTGCCGTACCTTCATTCCATCTTTTGTAACTTCTGATAGTGCAAAGGATGAATCAGGTAAGGATTGAATTTTAGTGACAGGCCATTCCTGACAATGGGCACAGCATGGGAAGACAAATATAGCAAACAATATACAAAAAATATACACCTTTCCAATATTTTTAATCATATATGTCTCCTTATTAACAGCTACACCATTATTCCACAGTGATCCTCTCTTTGTTCAACTTAAAGGTTTTGGGTCCTATCCCCTTAACCTTCATGATATCCTCAGGTAGCACAAATGGACCGTAGTTCTCGCGATACTCTACAATTCTTTTACCGATTTTAGGCCCTATTCGCTTAAGCTGGGTGAGCTCCGCTACTGAAGCTTCATTTATATTTATTTTTTTCATCTCCTTTGCTGATAGCATCGGCGCTAAGCATATACTCAAGACAATTATTATGATTAACAGGAAAATTTTTCTATAATGTTTCATCATATACCTCCTTTTATAAGACTAGCGAAGCTCCGTCTCAAACCGACGAGTTGAGGAAAAAAATAATACATTGCTTGATGCGAAGCGATGTTAGATGCTGGTTTCTGGATGCTGGATGACGAACCACAATAATGCGGAAATTCCCTTCCCGTATTTATCCAGTATCATGTATCCAGTATCTACTATCTCTTTTAACAGAGTGTATTATGAAAACCCTGGCCCAGAGCTGGCATGCAAGGGTTAAATTTTATGGCTCCCGTTCACTTAGTGCTAAAGTGACAATAGCTTGTTATGATCATATCCCACCAGGGCGGGCTTGACATAAATTTTAAGATCTTAGCTTATATAGGCACCTAGTTTCTTTTAACTTTTTTTCTACTCGAGCATAATAATTTTTTCTCGTGGAATATTCTTTTCCACAAGCTTTTTAACCATATGCTCCTTTGATTCTAAAGTAGCGATAATAATGCTGTCAAATTCCAGGTCTTTCAAATCCGATGTTGATCTAATAGTAAAATCCAAAAACTTTGTCCCTCTCTTTGTATCGTCCACCACTCCAACTAGTTTAATATTGTTTGCCTTTAAGGATACATAGGTAATTTCAGCCAAATCACTTGCACCATATAAAATAACCTTTCTTATGTTCCTTTCTTCAAGTTCATTTAGCAAGCCCTCAAATTTTTTAAGAGCCTCCTTATATAAACTTAATGAATGCTGAATAAACTCGTACGTAAGTCTACTTTTTTCAGCAAAGCCTTGTGGCGTAAGCATATACTTTACTCTATTTTTGGGGACAGTCGTTATTTTTACATACCCCTTCTTTGCTAAACGCTTAACAAAGGAATTAGCAAGCCCAAGGGAGATATTAAGCTTTCTTGCAAGATACCTCTGGCTTGGGCTATGGGTGTTACCTATTTCTTCAAGTATTTGAAGGGATTTAAAGTCTTGAGGGTCCATCTTAATGTGCGAAGTGCATAGCGCATAGCGCTTAGAGCTAAGTGCAATAGGGCAAGGCCCGGAGCTCATGAGGCCTTAGGAGCCTCTATCTGAGTGATTTCTTAAAGCTTGTTATTTTTCGACTGAGTTTATCAAATTTTTCCAATAGCTCAGCTTCAATTTCAGAGCTAACAAGATTTCTTCGTTTTAACATGATAATTATATTTGCATTCTCGAAAGTCGAACGCCTTGCAATGTTTAAAAAATTGGCGAAATCCTTTACAGAGTCTGACCCAGAACCTTCAGCTATATTATTTGGAGCTGACATTCCTGCACCGCGTAATTGTTCAGCAAAACGGAAAAGTTTTCTTTTTTCCAACATATCGGCAATATCAAATAATTTATCAGCTAACTCTATCGCCAATTGCCAGATCTCCAAATCCTGAAACCGAAATTTCACCATCTCCTTCTCATCCTTATACCGCTATGCGCTATGCTCATTGCTCTTTGCGCAGTTACAGCTCCGCCCCTTGAGTTACAAATAGGAATGAATATAACTTATTGATATAAAATAAAAATACTAATGATGCTACGAAAACACAGTAGTGTTCAAAATTTGAACATATCTTCTGGCAAATGTCAAGAAAAAAACAGGAGTGTTCGAAAGGAGGTAAAAGACTATCGAGTATGTTCCCGACTTGCTTGCAACAGTCTCATATTCTATGCAATCATAATTGGAACATTATATCATTGGAATGTTGCACTATTATGTTTATTCTGCCGTTTAGGCATTTTCCTATCTTTAAACAGGTAAGCGGAACAATCTTATAGCCATAATAATTCGATTGATATTAAAAAACTATGCATTCAACGAGTTGTAGAATCATCGATACATTTCATCATGCTCTCTAATCCGATATCAGCCAGCTCTTTTGCAGTAAGCCATTTACCTCTGCTTTTTATAAAGATTGAGAGGTCAAGGAGATTCTCTGATAGAGATAGTTGTGTCTTCTTAAAACTGTTCTTCCACAGGATGGAACCAGTACCTGTGCTTAAAAGATGGAGGTCAAAGGCTACAGAGGCGGGTGACTCAATGCCATATTCCTTTCCTATCCTCTCTCTCCAGCGATAAATGTATCCGAATAACACTGCATCTGATGAAAAGGATTTGCCGATCTTTTGGAGCATATCTTTTATGCCGATGGTGAGGTTTTGAGAAAAAATGGATGAATATACTCCTTTTGCCTGTCCAGGTGGAATAAGAGTATATTTTTGATCTTTTTCCAGACAGTTTAACAGTGAAACAGTCATGGCCTCTGCCACGTCATCTGATACAGGTTCTGCCATAAATGTTGCACCACAGAGTGGGCACTGAAACAGAGAAGCCCTCTCTTCCTCTGAAATGGCTGGTTTAAACCCTACAACAACAATCTTTTTTAATGTCAGCGGAAAAGAGTTTTTCTCTTCACATGTGTAATTTAGTATATGACAGCTAACAATCAAGATCAGGATTAAAAAGAGGGCAATAATTGCAAGGAGTCTATTATAAGAAGATAAGCATTTACTACAAAAGGCCTTTTGTGGATGGGACATCATCCAGCCTTTCTTCTCTTTGAGAGGCTTGATCTAACGCTCTTGCAAAGGCCTTAAAAATTGCCTCAGCAATATGATGTGCATCACTACCAGATATAAGTTTAATGTGCATGGTAATACCTGCATAATTTACTAGTGACCGAAAGAATTCTTTCAAAAGGCCTACATCAAATTTTCCTGCCATACTCTTTTTTAAGGGGACCTTGTATGAAAGGTATGGTCGGTTTGAGATATCAATTACTACCTGTACTAAGGACTCATCCATGGGAACCGTGGCCTGCCCATATCTTTTGATTGCCTTCTTGTCTCCTAAGGCCTGATTTATAGCCTTACCCAGACATATACCAAGATCCTCAACGGTGTGATGATAATCGATCTCTATATCTCCTTTCGCCTTGACATCAAGATCCATGAAGCCATGAGCTGTCATCAATTCAAACATATGGCTAAGAAAAGGGATATCGATATCGATAGATGAGAGGCCCTTTCCGTCGAGATTTAGCCTTAATTGGATGTCTGTTTCACGTGTTTTGCGCTCAATATCTGCATCTCGTTTCATTTACTATATCCTCATCCTTTAAAATGATGGTGGAGATGAGGGGAATCGAACCCCTGACCTGTACGTTGCGAACGTACCGCTCTCCCACCTGAGCTACATCCCCACTTTTATTGCTTTCTGAAAAGCCGTCTACCCAATCCATAAATGTTGAAATAATGGAATATTGGTTATGTAATGTGCCATTTTTTTCTTTTTGATTCAAGCCTAAATAAAAAACAAAGAAAGAATTCTTTAGCTTTCTTTATAACATATTTCTTTTAATTTGATTAATGCCATTCAGCGAGAAAGAATAGGAAAGCGCATAGCATATAGAGCACAGAGCTTCACAGATAAATTGGGATCAGTTTATACCTTTTTCTTAAAACCCGTTAAGAGCTCTTTTAGAGAGGATAGCTCTTTGCTTTCTAATACATATGCAGAGATACCATATATAACAAGCCCTGCGCATACTACTGTCAAAATTTCGAAAGCGAGATGAAAAGTTTTTTGGTCTAAAATGTTATGAAAAATCTTGAAGGTGAGAAAATAAATACAGATACTCATAATAATAGAGGATATAAAAGACCTTACCATCGAATGGATCACTGCCCCTCCTTCAATACCTCCCAGCCTCTTCTGTAAGAAATAAATGAGCATAAATAGTTGGAGGGTGGAAGCAAGAGAAAGGGCCAAGGCCAGCCCCCCGTGCTTTAAGGGACCCATTAAAGCAAGAGAGAAGACGATATTTGCAATCATAGCCACTACTGCCACTTTCACAGGGGTTTTGGTGTCTTGTAGCGAGTAAAATGCTGATACAAATACCCTGAGGCCAGCAAACGCCCAGAGCCCAACAGAATAATAAAGCAGCGCCTGGGCAGTCATTGCTGTGGTAAATGTGCTAAAGGCACCCCTTTGAAATAATAGTGCAATAATCGGTTGCCTAAGAACAATCAATCCTGCCATTGCTGGTATGGTAATAAACATTGTGAGTCTTAGGGCATGAGAAAGTGTTTGCTTTAATTTATAAATATCCCCCTTTGCCGCCTCTCTTGAAAGAGATGGCAAAACAGCTGTACTGATTGCTATTGCAAAAACACCAAGAGGAAATTGGACAAGCCTGTCAGCATAATAGAGATATGACACACTGCCTTCTTGGAGAAGAGATGCTAACAGTGTACCAATGAGTTGATTTATTTGATAAATAGCTGAACCAAAGATGGTGGGAAGCATTAACATACCGATTTTTTTTAAGGCTGGATGCCTTATGTTCCATTTCGGTGCAAAAGTTAAACCCTTTTTTATCAAAAAAGGTATCTGGAGCGCCATCTGGATAATTCCTCCCAGAATTACACCAAGAGCGAGTCCTACTGTTGGTGTTTTCATAAAGGGCACTATGAAAATAAGAGCAGCAATCATTGATAGATTTAAAAAGACAGGCGCTATGGCGGGGGATGAAAAATGCTTCAGAGAATTAAGGATCCCCATAAAAAGTGCGAGCAGGCTAACCAGAAATATGTAGGGAAACATGATCCGAGTCAAAAGAACAGTAAGGACATATTTTTCACCCATACCTCCAAATCCTGGAGCGATAACTCTTACAATTAACGGAGAAAGGATTATGCCCAGAATTGTAATAGCTGTTACAATACAAACAAGAAACGTTAAAACAACTCGTGCAAGCAAAAATGCCTCTTGTTTTGATTTATTCTGTAGATATTCCGTGAAGACAGGGATAAAGGAAACAGTGAGTGAACCTTCAGCAAAGAGTCTCCTTAAAAGATTTGGAATCCGAAAGGCAACAAAAAATGCGTCTGCAGACATGCCAGAGCCAAAAAAATTGGCAATGAGCATATCTCTTGCCAATCCCATAATCCTGCTTAGAAAGGTAAAAATGCCGACTACTCCGGCCGCCCTTGTAACAAGATCATTTTCATTCATGAAAAACCTTGACACAACTTCAGGATTAGTTTAATGTCCCTTCAAAAAAAGGGTGCGGGTCTCATACAATCAATTTTGCTATGCTAAGATCTTAAAATTTATGTAACATTTTATCAAGCAGCCTTTTTTAATAGATGTTTTATTTCACAGGAGGTAAACACGTGGCAAATCATAAATCTGCTATCAAAAGAGATAGACAAAGTAAAGTGCAAAGATTAAGGAATGCTGGTTACAAAACCATGGCTAAAAATGCAGTCAAAGAGCTGAGACTCTCCATCACTAATAAAAAAATTGAAGATGCAAATCTATCCCTTAATAAGGCCATTTCCACACTTCAAAAGGTTCAATCCAAAGGTGCTTTACACAAAAATACAGCAAGCAGAAAAATATCCAGATTAACCCGTCAGGTAAACAAACTTGCTATTGTTAGTGCTGAGGAAAGCAAAGGAGAAAAATTAGGTTCTCCAAAACAAGATCCCCCCTCGAGCCAGTCCTAATCAAGCCATCAGCATCATATATATTATGTAAGGCCTTTTCTAATTCCTCTTCCTGCCAGAATCTTTCTTGAGCCAAATATTTTTCGATCACAAAGATAGGAAGAGGTTTCAGTTTTTTTATCGCTGCCATTCTCCCTCCTCCCTTTTTAAGCCCTGATTTGGCGTGCAAAATTAACCTAATTTGTCTCGCCAACATTCCTAAAAGACCTAATAATGTCGTTGCATCTCTTCCTTGTGTATCAAAAAGCTTGTTTAAAACAACTATCGCGTGATCAGCATCCTTTTTTGATACGTAATCTACAAGATCAAAAACTGTAAAAAGCCTGCTAAAGGTTGTTAATTCCTTTATTTGCTCTATCCCTATCTGGGATTGTGGATACCTTAGGGAAAGTTTGAATATCTCGCTAAATAGATCTCTTAAGCTGCTTCCAACGATTTGATAAATAAAAGAGGATGCCTCTTTATCAATATCTAATGCTAACTCCTTTGCCCTCTTTTGTAGCCAGTCATATATCTGCCGTTCTGATAACTTTTTAAAATTCACTGCTGTGTCAAGTTCCTTAAACCTTTTGTAAAAAGCCCCTGTCAAATCTGTTTTGTTTGATATCCAAATAATACAAGTGGAGTCAATTGGATTGTCCATATAGGAAAGAAACTTTTGATATGCATCTTTAGGAAAATTCTCAGTTCCCCTTACTATGAGCAGTCTGTGGGAGGACATAAAAGGAACAAGATGAGCTCTGTTGAGTATCTCATGGGCAGAAACCTCACCACCATAAAGTGTCTCCAAATTAAATGCCTTGACACCATCGGGGATAAAATCTTTTTTGATTGTATCAAGGATTATCTCTATCCAGAAATCTTCAGGGCCATAAAATAGATAAAAGGGCGCGAAAACACCCTTATGGAAAGAGGTCAATACACTCTCGGGAGTCAAGTTTTGCATTACAACCTTTCCATAATCCCTGAATATATTTGGGTGACGTAGATCATGGATAATCCTATTATATCACTATATTAACCAATCTTTTCTGAACAACGATTACCCTTTTTATCTCTTTGTTACCTATAAAATGTTGAACCCGCTTGTCTTTAAGAGCCAAATCTTGAATCTCATTTTCATTTAATGAAATGGGTATCTCTATTCTACTCCGTAGCTTACCATTTACTTGAATAACAATTAAGCACGTTTCTTTCTTAAGGGCATCTTCTCGGTACGTTGGCCATGAACCAGTTGCAAGGCTATCACTATGGCTAACAGTCCTCCATAGCTCTTCTGTAATATGTGGTACGACAGGATGCAAGAGTGTTATCATTGCATCCACTGCCTCTCTAATAACAGAAGAGGCGAGATCAGATATTTCTTTTCCATTACTGATAAACTGATTTACCATATTGAAAAGTTCCATAACCGCACTAATAGCAGTATTAAAATGAAACCTATTCTCTATGTCTTCTGTCACCTTTTTTATGGTTTGATGTGTCTTACGGTGAATCTCTTGTAAATCAGGCGAAAGAGACTGGGTTGCATCATAGGATTTTGCTTCAGAGAGTGTTTGCCTATTTTCAAAAACCAAACGCCATAGCCTGTTGAGAAATCTCCACGCACCCTCTACGCCCTCGTCGCTCCATTCCAGATCCCTCTCAGGGGGGGATGCAAACAAACAGAACATCCTCACTGTGTCTGCACCGTATCGATCAACAAGTTTCTGTGGATCGATCACATTTTTGGTAGACTTGGACATCTTTACAGAGCCACCAATCTGTGCTTCTTTGCCACAATGAGTACATTTGCCTTCCTTTACCTCTTCAGGAAAAAGATACCCATGCTCCTGGCACTTGAAGGTCTCTTTGCATACCATACCCTGGGTCAAAAGATTGGTAAAGGGTTCATCTATGGTTAGATACCCCATATCCCTAAGGACCTTTGTGTAGAACCGCGAATAAAGGAGATGTAGTATTGCATGTTCAATACCGCCAATATATTGATCTACAGGCATCCAGTAGGCTACCTTTTCCTTATCAAAGATGCTGCTGTCATGCCGTGGAGATGCAAATCTGTCAAAATACCAAGATGATTCAACAAAGGTATCCATGGTATCTGTCTCTCTTTTTGCTTTTTGGCTGCACTGCGGGCATGTCGCTTCGTAAAAAGATGCCTCATGTGGAAGTGGCGATTTTCCTCCTTCTTTTAAATCCAGATCAAGGGGAAGCAACACTGGTAGTTGCTCCTCAGGCACAGGAACTGCGCCACACTGTGGACAATAAATAATAGGTATCGGTGCACCCCAATATCTTTGTCTGCTCACTCCCCAGTCTTTTAGGCGGTAATTTATCGTTTTATAGCCCATTCCCTTTGATCCCAGGTACTCAATTATTGAATCCAGGGCCTCCATATTTGGCATCCCATTAAATGGGCCAGAGTTTACTAAAACTCCTTCATCAACATATGCTTCGGTCATTCCCTCTTCATTCAAATCTGTATCCTTCGGTTTTATGACAACCCTGAGAGATAAATTATACTTCTTAGCAAATTCAAAGTCTCTCTGGTCATGAGTAGGGACAGCCATAATCGCACCTGTTCCATACTCATAGAGGACAAAATTGGCTACATAGATAGGTATCTGCTCTCCTGTTGCAGGATTCAGGCAATATCTTCCGGTAAATATTCCCTCCTTGACAGTAAAATCAGCTGTCCTCATAAAGGTGTCTACCTTGAGAATTCTTTCAATAAATTTTTCTACCTCTTTTTCCTGCGGCATGCCTTTTATTAATTCCTTAATAAATGGATGTTCTGGGGCAAAACACAAAAATGTTGCACCAAAAATCGTATCTTGTCGGGTTGTAAAGACCTCAATAACACGATCAGAATCAACTACTGGAAATCGTAAAATAGCTCCATGGCTCTCCCCTATCCAATTTTTCTGCATGGTGAGTACCTTCTCTGGCCATCCTGGAAGCTTATCACAATAATCGAGTAGTTCTTTTGTATAGTCTGTGATTTTAAGAAACCAACTATCCATCTCCTTTAAGGTAACCTCTTGATCAGGGTGTCTCCAGCAGCATCCATCCACAACCTGTTCGTTGGCCAAAACTGTCTGACAGAGGTCACACCAGTTAACATAGGTCTTCTTTTTATACGCCAGGCCTTTTTTAAACATCTCCACAAAAACAAGTTGCTCCCAGTGATAATATTCAGGCCGACAGGTGGCCAGCTCCCTGTTCCAATCATAACTAAAGCCCATTCTTTTTAATTGGGATCTCATGTAATTAATATTATCGTACGTCCATTTTGCTGGATGTGTATTATTCTCAATAGCTGCATTTTCTGCAGGCATACCAAACGCATCCCAGCCCATTGGATGAAGCACATTAAATCCCCTCATTCGCTTATATCGAGCAACTACATCTCCGATAGCATAATTTCTTACATGTCCCATATGTATCTTGCCAGAGGGATATGGATACATTTCAAGCAAATAATACTTATTCTTTCCTTTATCTTCAGTGACCTTAAAATACTTGTTCTTTTCCCAGAATGACTGCCATTTAATCTCTGTTTTTTGAGGATCATACTTTTTCATTTACGTTGCCTCTATACTGTTATCAATTGCAATAGAATAATCAGATGCAGGAAGATTCAGATATGTTCTTAACTCCCTCCGTAAAAATTGTAAATCAGAAATTTTTTTTTCATCAACGGTAAAAATAACCTTTAATGAAAAATTGACTGCATCTCTTTTATGTATGCTGTAATAGTCAATAAAATTATTAATAGTATATTTTATTAACTCCATATAATCTATTTTGATCCCTTCAACCCAGGGAAGCATGATCCCAATTTCGTATAATTCAAGCTTCTCAAGCGTCAATGCTATTTTATTGATGGCCGAGGATAAAATATCGATTGAATAATTTTTATGTGATCCTAAGCCAACAAACAGCAGTTTTTCGGCCTTAATCCTTTGTTGAGAGGCTACCAGAATAAGCTCATCTCTTTTTCCAGTGAGAAAACTTTTTCCTATTAATTGTGCTAAAGAACCGGTTAACTTTTCATCGAGCCTGGAAAGGTATCCTGCAAGGAGGGTTTTATCTTTAAATAGGAAGGCAACTACAGCCTGACACCATAGTTGATCCAAAAATCTGTGAGTTAGCCTTAGATCCAATTTCATATTGAAGTTGCATACATTTAAAATTTTTTTAGATTTAGGTGTTGAAAAGTGAAGGAATTCCTTAATCAGCAATTGTTACCCTGCGAGATATTTCTTATTTTATTTCGCCGGGGCCTGTGTTCTGGCTTGTTTTGCTTTGAGAAGTATAAATCTTATCCAATATGCCGTTAATAAAGGCACTTGATTCCTCGGTTCCAAATTTTTTTCCTAAATCTACCGCCTCATTAATAGAAACCTTTGGTGGTATGTCATCCCTGTATAAAAGCTCATATACAGCTAATCGTAAAATAGAGTGGTCAACTCTTGCTATCCTTTCCAAGCGCCAGTTCTGAGAAGCCTTGGATATCAAATTATCAAGCTCGTTGATATACACACAAACCCCCAGGACAAGCTCCTTTGAAAAAACTTCAATATCTTTAGATATACCAAAGTTATTGCAGATTAAATCAAAGGCTGTAGCGGGATCATCTTTTTTTGAAAACTCAAGATGAAAAAGAACCTTTATTGCCAGCTCTCTCGAGCGCCTTCTCTTTCCCATGTGATTTTTGAAATTTGAAACTGGAAAAATATCCTGTCAACCATTAAATCTGCAACCCCTTGAATAAGTAGTAGGCCAACTTGATCACTAATTCCTAAATTCTTTGTAATCATTCAGCGGTGAGCAAAAACTTAAAGTCAAGTAACTCAAGATTAAATCAAGTTTCCAGTTTCAAGTTTCAAACAAGGATAACCTAATCAACGGCTTTGAATAGGCTGACCATCTCCATAGCCGAGATAGCAGCATCCCAACCCTTGTTTCCACTCTTTGCGCCAGCCCTTTCAATGGCCTGCTCTAGGGTATCACTCGTTAATATTCCAAATGAAACCGGAACTGTGCTCTCAAGTGCAATCGTAGCCACTCCTCTTGCTACCTGTGAGCTGATGTATTCAAAGTGTGGAGTAGCACCTCTGATTAAAGCCCCCAAGCAGATCACGCATTCAAATTTACCGTTCATTGACAATCTTTTTGCCATAGAAGGTATTTCAAAGGCACCAGGCACTTTTACAACAGTTATCTGGTCATCAGATGCCCCATGTCTTTTTAGCGCGTCCAAGGCCCCATCCAATAATCGTTGGCATATAAAATCATTAAAACGACTCACAACAATTGCACACGTAATACCCTTTGCAGAAATTTCTCCTTCAATAAATTTAGGCATTGGCACCCCCTTTGGCTTTTTTGAATTTGTCATATTGTTTGATTGACATATTACTGATCATTCAACTATTGATACTCATTATATGACCCAATTTTTCACATTTGGTTAAAAGATAACGCATATTTTCAGGTCTTGGCGGAATTTCAATAGGTACCCTTCCTGTTACTGTCAGGCCATACCCATCCAGCCCAACCATCTTCTTCGGATTGTTTGTCATTATCCTCATTCTTTTTACACCTAATGCGACAAGGATTTGAGCGCCAACTCCATAATCTCTCAAGTCAGGCTTAAAGCCAAGCTCTTCATTTGCCTCTACTGTATCAAAACCCTTATCCTGCAATGCATAAGCCTTAAGCTTATTGGCAAAACCTATTCCCCGACCCTCCTGCCTCAAATAGACAACAACACCAAGTCCTTCTTGATCGATCATTTTTAATGCCTTTTGCAACTGATCTCCACAGTCACATCGATATGAACCAAAGACATCACCTGTCAAACATTCAGAATGAACTCTCACCAGAATATCCTTGTTAGGCGTAATTTCACCTTTTACTAAGGCCAGGTGCTCACTGTTATCGAGCTCATTGATAAATGCTATTGCCCTGAATTCACCAGATGGGGTTGGCAAAACTGTTTCTGCCTCTTTATGCACAAAGGATTCATTTCTCATCCGATAGGCGATAATATCAGCAACAGTAACTATCCTAAGACCATGCTTTTTAGCAAATTGATCAAGATCAGGCCTTCTTGCCATAGTGCCATCTTCATTCATTACCTCGCATATAACACCTGCCGGTTTCATGCCGGCAAGCCTAGCTAGATCTACAGAGCCTTCTGTCTGCCCGGTTCTGAAAAGTACCCCTCCTCTTCTTGACCGTAAGGGGAAAAGATGTCCTGGCTGAACTAAATCATCGGGTTGAGCATCGTCGGCTACGGCTGTGAGAATGGTATGTGCTCTATCAGCAGCTGATATTCCAGTTGTTACCCCATTCTTTGCCTCTATAGAAACAGTAAAGGCAGTCTGAAATCGAGATTTATTATCTTGAACCATGAGTGGGAGATTTAGCCTTTCCACTATATCTGGATGAAGGGACAGGCAGATCAAGCCTCTTGCATGTTTAGCCATAAAGTTAATGGCCTCAGGGGTAACCTTCTCAGCTACCATGGTTAAATCGCCCTCATTTTCCCTATCCTCATCATCAACAAGGATAATCATCTTTCCCTGCCTTAAATCTTCAATTGCGCCCTTTATATTAGAAATTCCCATTGCTTTCTCCAAAACCATATCTGATCAACATATCCCTATCGATCCTTGATGGTTTTTCTTTCGATATGGCTGTTCTATCATTTAAAAAAAATTTCTCTATATACTTAGAAATCAGATCTATCTCTATGTTTACCCTGTCCCCGACTTTTTTTTGAAAAAGTGTAGTGTTGTTAGCAGTTTGAGGTATAATTGTGACATCAAATGAGGTCTTCATACATCTATTGATGGTTAAACTTATTCCATCTACAGCAATGGATCCCTTCTCTATTAAATACCTGCTTAAAGCCTGGTCAAGAGATATGTGAATAATCCATGATCTTTGAAGCCTTTCAATTGTTTCAATTATCCCTGTGCCATCAATATGACCGCTCACAAGGTGTCCACCCAATCGGTCAGTCAATCTAAGTGCCCTTTCAAGGTTTACCAGATTACCCTGTTTGAGTTCTCCTAATGTGCTCCTGCTAAGGGTCTCAGCTGAAATATCCAGAGTAAAAAGCTGTTCTTTTATCTCCGTGATGGTCAAGCAGACACCATCAACTGCAATGCTTTCCCCTGGATGGCAATCAGAGAAAAAAGCAGGAACTCTTAGAATACAGACAGCCTCTGTACCTACCCTTCGTATGTTTTTTACCTCTCCAATTCCCTCAACAATTCCGGTAAACATTTTAAATGCCTAAAGTGCCTAAAATTTTAAGTGAGCTAAAATCCTCATAACCAATTCACAATTCCTTATTACGCAATACGCAATTACTTCTGAGGATATGCCTCAATCATAATATCATCGTCAAATCTTCTAACCATTACATCCTTTAGCTGAAAACAATTATCAATACGATCCCATCCAGGTCCTCTCGCAAAGGGTATGCCATTATTACCACCTAATATTTTGGGAGCAAAAAACATATAATACTTATCAACAAGTTCCTCCCTTATCATGAAACCAAAGAGGGTTGCTCCGCCCTCTACTAAAACAGAGCTTATTGACATTTTGGCCAATTCATCCAGTAAATCGGCGAGATCAATCCGCCCATTTCTTATCTGGCAGATTACAATCCGAGCTCCAAGGTCTTCTATCTTTTTTCTCTTTGACCTATCTACATTACTACCTGCAGCTATGATGGTCAAGCCTGATTTAGGTGAATCAAACACCCTGCTATGCAAGGGAATTCTTAAATGCGTATCTACAATTACTCGAAAAGGCTCTGGGGTTGATTTTCTTATCAGATAAGGTTTCAGAAAAGGATTATCCATTATAACAGTTTCTACCCCAACCAGAATAGCATCAACTCGTTTTCTTAATGAATGAACAAACTTTCTTGATTTTTCATTTGTAATCCACTTTGAATCGCCTGTTTGTGTTGCGATCCACCCATCAAGAGTAAGTGCCCCCTTCAAAATCACAAATGGCCTGTTTCTTGTTATATATTTTATATATACCTCGTTTACCTTTTTACATTCTTCCTCTAACACCTTAGATTTCACATTCACTCCTTGAGAAGAAAGATATTCACATCCACCTCCAGTAACATGTGGATTAGGATCAACCATACCCACAACAACGTTCTTAATCCCACTTTTCACAATAGCCGTTGTACATGGTGGGGTTCTACCATAATGGTTGCAGGGTTCCAGGTTAACATAGAGGGTGGCTCCCTTTGCTTTTTTACCAGCTCTCAATAAAGCCTCTATTTCAGCGTGGGGGGCACCTGCTTTTTTATGATATCCAGAGCCAATAATCTTTCCATCTTTAACAACAAGCGCCCCTACTAAGGGATTTGGAGATGTAGACCCCAGGCCTTTCTTTGCCAGCCTTAGCGTCTGTTTCATGAATTCTTCATCAATATCCATTGGTGCGAAAAATTATATTAGTCTAAAGTTTGAATCCGCCACAAGCTGACAAGTCTTGATTCTCAGCAGCTTGCTGCGGTTTGAACTCCTCTTTTTTTAATATCTCTTAGTTTGTTGTAAGGTAGTTTATTGTTAAAATATCAAAAGCAACTGAAGGGATATGTAATGTGGGACAATCTTGAACAAAAATCGCATTCAGAAAAACATAGTTCGTAATTTTCTCATGATATTTGTCGATACTATTTATCCTCTCCGCTTTTTTCATCAAGTAAGTCTTTCAATTCAGTCATGAATTCATTGATATCTTTAAATTGGCGATAAACAGATGAAAATCTTACATACGCAACATCGTCCCAGCTCTTAAGTCTCTCAATCACCCTCTCACCTATTTCAGAACTGTTTATCTCCCTATTACCACTTTCCTGAAACTCCTGTGCCAAAGAATCAACAAAATCATCAATCTTATTGATGCTTATTGGCCTCTTCTGGCAGGCCATTTGAATGCCCGATCTTATCTTTTCATTATTGAAAGGTTCTCTTCTTCCATCCTTTTTTACTACCATGGGCAAAACGGTCTCAACCTTTTCATAAGTAGTAAAGCGTTTGTTACAATTAAGGCATTCCCTCCTTCTCCTTATCATCCTCCCATCTTTACCGAGTCTGGAATCAATGACCTTATTGTTTATTTCTGCACAAAATGGACATTTCATATCGATAACCTCTCTACTTCTATGTTTGCCTCAGACAGCATCTCGTCTGCCAGAGGATCTGGATAACCGTTGAGAAAAAAGATTTTTTTCACCCCTGCATTGATAAGCATCTTTGTACAAATAATACATGGCTTGTGGGTAGAGTATAGAGCCGTTCCTTCAGTAATAACTCCATAATAGGCTGACTGTATAATAACATTCTGCTCAGCATGAAGACCTCTGCAGAGCTCATGTCTCTCTCCTGGCTTTATTGCAAGGTTCTCTCTCAGGCAGCCAGTTTCCTCGCAGTGCCGTATACCGGTCGGCGCGCCATTATACCCTGTAGCCAAAATTCTCTTATCTTTAACCAGTACTGCACCAACATTTCTCCTCAGGCATGTTGATCGTGTAGCCACGAGTTTTGCAATAGACATAAAATATTCTGGCCAGGAAGGTCTTGACACGTAATTCTCCCACTCTTCTGGGTTTTTTGAGTATGATGAGTTTTTTAGGTTTATTGAGTTCATAAAACCTTACCCCAACATGCTCAATAAATGCAAGCAATCCAATAAACACTAATAAATAGGAAACTGACGGCAAAGAGAATGAACCATTGATCTCACATCATTAAGCACTCTTGTATCATAAGGCCTCTCGATTACTCTTGTAATCCACTCTGCAATCATCTTTATTTCTTTTTCCTTCATGCCCCTTGTGGTTAAAGCTGGTGTACCCAATCGAATGCCACTTGTTACACTTGGCCCTTTTTTGTCAAAAGGTAAGCTGTTTTTATTAACAACAATACCTGCGCGCTCTAAAGCATTCTCTGCATCGATTCCTGTTAAATGCTTTTCGGTAAGATTTATAAGAACGATATGATTATCAGTCCCTCCACTAATCAATTCCAGGCCACGCGCTAATAACTCTTCTGCCAAGACCTTGGCATTGGTCACGATCTGCCTCTGATAGTTAGCAAACTCAGTTGTCATTGCCTGCTTAAAGGCTACGGCCTTGGCAGCAATCACATGCATAAAGGGACCACCCTGTATGCCTGGAAAGATGTGGGCATCAATCTGTTTTGCGTATTTTTTTTTTGCCAGTATCAAACCCCCCCTCGGACCCCGAAGGGTCTTATGCGTTGTCGATGTGACAAAATCAGCAAAAGGAAACGGCGAGGGATGCTGGCCTCCTGCAATCAATCCAGCGATATGCGCAATGTCAGCCATGAAATAGGCCCCTATCTCCTCAGCAATTTGCTTAAAGGGCCTAAAATCGATTATCCTTGGGTAGGAGCTGGCACCAGCAATTATCAATTTTGGTTGAAAGGAGCGAGCCAAAGATCTAACTTGATCAAAGTCTATTCTATGTGTCTGAGGATCAACTCCATAAAATACTGCCTTATAGATTCTACCGGAAAAATTTATATTACTTCCATGGCTCAGGTGTCCTCCGTGTGCCAAATTCATCCCCATTATCGTATCACCAGGGCTTAAGAAGGCAAAATATACAGCCATATTTGCTTGAGAGCCAGAGTGAGGCTGAACATTAGCAAATTCGGCTTTAAAGAGCTTCTTTGCCCTCTCTATGGCCAGGTTTTCTGCGATATCGACATTTTTGCATCCAGCATAGTATCTCGCTCCGGGATAGCCTTCAGCATACTTATTTGTCAGCACACTTCCCTGAATATTCATCACAACATTGCTTGCATAATTCTCCGAGGCGATCATCACAAGATTAGTTTCTTGTCTCTCTGTTTCTGCCTCAATAGCCTTAGCAATCTGAGAATCAATTGTATGTAGATTCACTTAGCACCTTTGTGTAATATTTGAAACTTGACGCTCTATCGGTACACTAGATTCAAACAGAAAGCAGAAGTGCAAACATTCAAGAGATACAAGTTTCAGGTTTTAAACTTTACGTATCAATCTCCTCCAGTCGCCTTGAATGTCGGCCTCCCTCAAAATCAGTATGTAAAAAAACGTCTACCATCTCTAAGGCCAGACCAGAGCCGAGAATCCTGCCTCCAAGGACAAGTACATTAGCATCATTGTGCTTCCGACTGAGCTCTACTGTATAAAGATTGTGGCAAAGAGCTGCTCGAACATTTCTGAAACGGTTTGCAGTTATGGACATCCCTATTCCTGATCCACAGAGTAGTATTCCTCTGCTAAACTCTTTTTCTGCGATGTTCTTAGCTACCTCTTGAGCGATGTGTGGATAGTCAACTGACTCATGGCTAAATGTTCCTGCATCTTTGACACTATACCCTTTTTCAATTAAAAAATTTCTTATCTGTTCTTTTAAATCAAATCCAGCGTGATCTGATCCGATAATTATATTCATGCTTGTTGCTCGTTGGTTGATGCTGGACTTCTTGCCAGCATTCGGAACCGAGAAACCAGTGATGATCTCTTCAGGGTTTATATTCTTTGAAGATGAGTGAGCTATTTGTGCCACCAAAACCAAAAGAATTAGATAGCACAGTTCTCACCCTCGTATCTCTGGCCCTGTTTGGGACGTAGTCAAGATCGCATTCAGGATCTTTAAATTCATAGTTGATAGTTGGAGGGATACAGCTATTTTTTATTGTTAAGACGGAGTATATTGCCTCTGTCACGCCTGCACCACCTAATAGATGTCCTGTCATCGATTTAGTAGAGGTTACAGGAACCTTGAATGCGTGCTCCCCGAAAACTGATTTTATTCCTTTCGTCTCAGAGATATCATTCAATTTTGTACTCGTGCCATGTGCATTTATACACTCAATGTCCGTAGGGTTGAGTCCTGCATCCTTTAGCACGGCCTGTATGCACAGACGAGCCCCTATTCCTTCAGGGTCAGGAGCAGTGAAATGATAGGCATCTGAAGACATACCATAGCCAACTATTTCTGCATAGATATCTGCAGCCCTATCAAGCGCATGACTTAATTCCTCTAAAATAATAATGCCTCCGCCTTCTGAGATTATAAAGCCATCTCTTTCATTATCAAAGGGCCTTGATGCCTTAGCTGGTTCATCATTTCTCGTTGAAAGGGACTTCATTGAGGTAAAACCCCCTAAGGCCAATGGGGTTATACATGCTTCTGTCCCGCCCGTTATCATCACATCAGCCGCTCCCCGTTGGATTATCTTAAAAGACTCGCCAATTGCATGGGAACTCGCGGCACATGCGGTGACTATCGCCGTATTCGGACCCCTGGCCCCAAACTCAATAGATATCTTTCCCGGGGACATGTTAGCTATTATACCAGGAATAAAAAATGGGCTTATCCTTCGTGGCCCTTTTTCTAAAAGGATCTTGTGATAGAATTCAATGGTGCCCAATCCACCGATACCAGAACCGGTCACACACCCTACCCTATGGCTGTTTTGTTCTGTTATCGTGAGCCTTGAATCCTCGATGGCCATTCGAGCTGAGGCCATAGCATAGTGAATAAAAATATCGAGGTGCCTTGCATCTTTTGATGTAAGAAAGTCCTCAGATCTAAAATTCTTTACTTCGCCAGCAATCTGGGAACTAAATGGAGATGCATCAAATTTCGTAATAGGCCCTATACCAGATTTGCCTTTCGAGACTGCCTCCCAATTTTCTTCCACACCAATACCAAGGGGTGTAACCATTCCCATCCCTGTAATGACAACTCTTCTGGTCATCCTGGTATTCTCCTAAGCTATTTAAATGAGAGTTTATCCCGCATTTTTTTCAATGTATTCGATAGCATTCTGAACAGTAGCTATCTTTTCAGCTTCCTCGTCAGCAATAGAGATACCAAATTCCTCTTCCATGGCCATAATCAATTCTACTTGATCGAGCGAGTCTGCTCCTAGATCATCCACAAATGATGCCTCTGGTATTACATCTTTTTCATCAACTTCCAACTGTTCGCAAATAATCTTTTTTATTTTTTCCTCAACTGACATATGTGCCTCCATAAATTATTTGTTAGATAGCCTTACATATAAAGACCACCGCTTACATGAATAACCTGCCCTGTAATATATGTTGCGCCTTCAGAAGCCAACCAATAGACAGTGTCGGCCACCTCATCAGGCTCCCCAATCCTTCCCATAGGAATCTGAGACAGAAAAGCCTGTTTTGCCTTATCAGGAAGTATTTGTGTCATTTCAGTATTAATAAAACCTGGTGCTACTGCATTGACAGTAATTCCTCTGCTCGCCAGCTCCCTTGCAACAGTCTTAGTGAAACCCATTATTCCTGCCTTCGAAGCTCCATAGTTAGCCTGACCAATGTTTCCAATTTGACCAACAACAGAGGAAATATTTATAATTCTTCCATTCCTCTCTTTTATCATTGACCTTGCTACTGCTTTTGTACAATTAAAAACGCTTTTCAGATTGACCTGAAGTGTCTGATCCCATTGCTCCTCAGACATCCTCATTAAAAATGCATCTCTTGTTATCCCGGCATTGTTAACCAATACATCCACCCTCTGAAAATTGTTGACTACCCTGTGAAAAAATTCCTCAACATCTCTAAAGGAGGAAACGTTGAGTTTTTCTGAGACTGCCTCAACATTTATTGTACCTAGGAGTTCCAATGTCTTTTTTTCTGCAATGTCATCAGGGTCATAATGCACGAATACAATTCTTGCACCCTCTCGAGCAAACCTAAGACAGATTGCCCGGCCAATTCCCTTAGATCCTC
>Ga0315534_1000432_pt1 | contig 28797 bp, 24 predicted proteins | sample SalMarSW160240MG_FD_203094 | JGI IMG/M metagenome (GOLD analysis project Ga0315534, IMG submission 203094) | Salt marsh sediment microbial communities from the Plum Island Ecosystem LTER, Massachusetts, United States - Salt Marsh Sediment SW1602-40 ...
AATTAAGCCATTAAAAGAACTGGAATCGATTGATGCTGAGCAGAAGCTTGTCTCAGAGATGAAAGAACTTATATGTACGAAAGGCTTTATTCCTTTATCGAGCTTGTTTGACCTCAGGCCAATGTTAAGAAGGGCTTTGAAAAAGGGGATTTTTCTTGAAGGAAAAGATTTTTTATCTATTTATAACCTAATAAATATATCTCGTCAGGTAAAGAATTGGATACGTACAGCAAGGGCGTTATATCCTTCCTTGTGGAATACAGTGAAGGATATTCCAACATGTGACATACTTGCAAAGGAGATTGGTAAGTCAATAACTAAAGATGGAGGGATATCAGATCGTGCAAGCCCAACACTTTCTTCTCTAAGATCTCAGAGGGTAACCCAAAGAAGGGTAATAGAAAAAAGGCTTAATGATATTTTAAGCAACCTTGCCTCCAGCGACGATAACATAATTTCAGTGAGAGATGGTCGTTATGTTATTTCTATTAGAACCGATAAAAAAGGGTTTATTAAGGGAATTATCCACGGTTATTCCAGCACTCACTCTACATGCTTTATTGAGCCACTGGTAGTGGTGGAGGAAAATAACTATTTAGTTGAATTGACAGATAAGGAAAAGGAGGAGGAAACAAAGGTCCTTAAAAGGCTTACAGGTTTTGTGTCTGATTTATCGTCTGAACTTGTGAGTTGTTTAGAGATTATGGAAAGGGTTGATGGGCTTTTTGCTCGAGCAGAATTTAGTAAGGCTATAAAGGGAATACGCCCTATCCTTAGCAAAGATAAGATTATCTATTTTTCAGATGCCTTAAACCCTATACTGCTTTCTCTTAATCTTGAATCCAGCAAAGGGAACAAAGAAGGAAGTGTAGAGCCTGTAGTGCCTATAGATATTAAGATAGATTCCCAGAAAAATACTCTTATTATCTCTGGGCCTAACAGGGGTGGCAAGACTGTGGCATTAAAGACGATTGGTCTTCTCACCCTTATGACGCAGTCAGGGATGCATATTCCCGCTAAGGAGGGTAGTATTGTGGGTGTTTTTAATAACATACTTGCTGAGATTGGAGATGATCAGGATATATCAGCAGGGTTGAGCACATTTTCTGCCCGTTTGGAGCATTTAAAAGAGATCACAGATCAGGCGGACGAAAATTCTCTCGTAATTTTAGATGAGTTAGGCACAGGCACAGACCCGAACGAGGGTGCATCACTTGCTATGGCCATGCTAGATTATTTTTCACAAAAAGGTTCACTTAGTGCAATTTCTACTCACTATCAACGATTAAAAAAGTATGGCCTGATTAACCAAAAGGCCCAAAATGCATCTGTGGAATTTGATCACGAAAAGTGGCAACCTACCTTTAAGTTACTAACCGGCATGCCTGGTGTAAGCCATGCCATCGAGATAGCGCAGGATTTAGGGATACGAGGTGAAATAATTGATAAGGCTACCATGTATCTAGACAAAGAAAAAGGAAGGCCTGATTCAGTGATGGAAGATCTCGTTAAGATGATGGAAGAAGTGAAGTCAGAAAAAGAGGACCTCACACTCGCAAAAGAAGAATATGAGCTATCAAAAAATAGGCTAGAGGAAGAAAGAGAAAAATTAGTTGTGCAGTTACATGAGATGCTCGTTGAAAAGGAGCATAAGGCGGAGAACATATTAGCAGAGGCAAAAAGAAATTTTGGTGAGGCTATAGAACACCTAAAGAAAAAAGGAGCAGAAGGTCAGTTTGCTGCAACCCAACGATATACAAACGCAAAACATGATCTGATGGATACACTATCTGAAATTGCATACCACAATAAAACAACGAATCCCGTTTCCATTACTATTGGTCAGAGAGTTTTTCATAAGAAATCTGGAAAAAGAGGCTGGGTTGTTGGTATTGATGAAGGCTCCTCAAGAACCCAAATTATGATAGGCAATGTAAAGCTTACGGTTGATTCATCTGAGTTAATTCAAGAATCAGGTATATTGCACCAAAAGAAAAAAGATACAAGACATGAGAAACAGTGGTCTGTGTCCAGTCCAATTATGACTAAAAAAGAACTGAACCTTATTGGCTATACTATTGATGATGCTCTTCCCCTTGTGGACAGAATCATAGATCAGGCACTGGTTCATGGATATAGTAAAGTAACGATTATCCATGGCATGGGTTCAGGGGTGTTAAAAAAGGCTGTTAGAGAACATTTAAAGGAAAATTGCTATGTGAAAGATTTTATCCCTGGAGGGAGAGACGGGGGGAATGATAGCGTAACGGTGGTTGAGCTGTAGATGAGCTAAGGCGCAATTAAATAATATAGTTATATAAATACTTTAAAATAATACTTTAAGTTAATTTCTCACTTTCGGCACTTACCTTATGGAAGCATCAGAGGCAAAAGAAGAGGTAAAGAAGGCAGCAGATATTGTTGAGGTGATCGGGCAGTATGTGGAGCTTAAAAAGAGGGGGCAGAATCATATTGGCCTTTGTCCATTTCATTCTGAAAGATCACCTTCATTTACAGTTAGCCAGAGCAAACAGATATTTCATTGTTTTGGTTGTGGCAGGGGAGGTGATGTTTTTACCTTTTGGATGGAGTATCACAACAGTGATTTTCTCCAGTCTCTAAAAACACTGGCAGAGAGATATAATATTCCCTTACCTCAAAAGAGGGATGTATACGCTGATAGAAAAAAGGCTGAATTAAAGGAGCAATTATTTTATATAAATGACCTGGCAGGAAGGTATTTTCATAGTATTCTTGTAAAGTCTCCTAATGGAAAACCAGGTAGGGATTATTTTTTTAGGCGCTATATATCGAAAGAAACAATCACGCAATTTCGACTTGGATATGCAGTAAATAAATGGGACGGATTGCTCAATTACCTGAAATCAAAAAATTGTTCACTGGATAAAGCAGCAAAAGCCGGTCTCCTTATACCTAAAAACAATAAAGAATATTATGATCGTTTCAGGGGCAGGATAATGTTTTCTATCTTTGATCTTAATCATCATACTATAGGTTTTGGCGGCAGAATTTTGGATGATTCCCTGCCCAAGTATATTAATACGCCTGAGACACCGATATACCATAAAGGATATTCTCTCTATGGGCTTGATTCTGCATTTGAGGATATCAGGAAAAGGGATCTGGCAATCATTGTAGAAGGCTATATGGATATGCTGGTTCTTAGACAGCATGGCATTTCGAATGTAGTTGCTTCATTGGGAACCGCGCTTACAAGCGATCAGATACGAAGACTAAAAGGATATACAAAAAATGTTGTTGTTTTGTTTGATCCTGATGATGCGGGAAGAGAAGCTGCCTTAAAAAGTTTCCCCTTATTTTTACATGAAGGAATTTCCGCAAAGGTTCTTGTTCTTCCTCAAGGTGAAGATCCGGATAGCTTTGTAAACAAAAATGGTGTAGGTGACTTTAAAAACCTTTTAAAGAGAGCGGCACCTATTTTTGATTTTTATCTGGACCAAACATTGGCAAATATTGACCGCGACGTTGATGGACAGATTAAGGCATTGAGTGAGGTTTTGCCTGTTTTTATGGATTTAGGACAGGGAGCTACAAGGTTTTTATATGTACATCGGTTTGCAGAAAAGACAGGCATAAATGAGACTTCTGTCTGGGAAGAATTAAAACATCGAGAAGGTACGGGAAAGAATGAGAGAGGCATCTCTCAGCTTAAAACAAGATTTTCTAAAACTCAAGATCCGAGAAAATACGGCTCTGATTTACAATTTTTCAACCTTTTACTCCATTACCCAGATACAATTGATGCCTTCAGAGATCAGGAATGGGAATTAATAGTGTCTGATCCAGAGATCATTGGAATTATCAAGGTGATAATGGAAAAATGTCCTTCTAAAGTAAATCTGGATAGGATTGACGAATTTCTTGATAGCCCTTTAGCAAAAGAACAGCTGAGAGTAAGTTTAATGTCCAAACCTTTTTACTCTGATGAATCGGTTAGCCAGGCAGTAGGTGACTTTAAGAAAAAGATAGCAAAAGTCAAAATCTCGCAATCTATTAAAAAGGCATCGGCTGAAGGGGATATGGAAATGGTAAATAGTCTGATCAGAGAAAAACAAGATCTTGATTCAAATAACAAAGGCGTAGCAAAGCCAAAACAGGACGAACAATTCTAAAGAAGAGTGTCAGAATTACATGCTGACAATTTTTTTCAGCAAATAGTATCAGGAGGTTTTATATGGCAAAAAATGATGATGATATCAATTTAAGAAGATTGATCAACATCGGCAAGGATAAAGGGTATATTACATATAAAGAACTGAATGAGGATCTATCTGATGACATAATATCATCAGAAGAAATTGATGATTTATTACAGATGTTTGAAGATTTGAATATTAAGGTAGTAAATGAACCTGTCGGAGGACAAATTGAGAAGGTTAAAAAGACTGAAGAGGCAGATGAAGAAGAAAAAAGTGGGAAACATTCTTTAAGCGAGGTTGAAGAGGATTTCACTACAAAAACCTATGATCCTGTAAAGATGTATTTACGGGAGATGGGTCTTATCTCATTGCTGAGCAGAGAAGGGGAGGTAGAGATAGCAAAGAGGATAGAGACAGGGGAGAATCAGGTATTAAATGCCCTTATTCGATGTAGGGTTGGTATAGAATATCTCACAGAGTTGGGCGGGGATTTAGAGGCCGGAGTAATAAAAGTTAGGGATATCGTAAATGATATAGAGGATGAATATAATTTGCATCAAATCGGTCAGAGGAGGGATTTCCTGCTCAATCTCATTAACAAGGTGAATGCAGTGGATAAGGAAACCTTAACGGCGTGGAATAAGTTAAAAGATTACCGTGATGCAGGTCAGAGAAAAAAATTAAAGGCCACTGTTAATAAAACGCAACAGGCGATATTTGATATGATGAGGTCCTTCAAGCTTGAAAAAGGCCATACCCAGAAGATGGTACAGATATTTAAGGAGATCCTTAAGCGTTTAGAGCAGTTAGAAAGAGCACTCACTGATTGTTTTTTAAAGGTAGGCGGGAAATCTTTTTCTTACTTAGAAAAATGCCTGGAGGAGTTTTCAGAAAATGAAGAAGGTGGTAAGAAGGTTAAGGAATTGAATTTACCAAAAGAAGAGCTTGTGTTTCTTATAGAAAAAATAACAGAAACCAAAGAATATATTGATGCAATAGAGGACAAGACGACTATGTCCTTCAAAGAAATGCAAAGAATATCCAAGGAGATAGATGCTAATTTAAGAAAATCAGAATCTGCTAAAAATGAATTGATAAAGGCTAATCTTAGATTAGTGGTAAGTATTGCAAAAAAATATACTAATAGAGGTCTTCAATTTCTTGATCTTATTCAGGAAGGGAATATAGGCTTGATGAAAGCCGTTGATAAATTTGAATATCAAAGGGGATACAAATTTAGCACCTATGCTACATGGTGGATCAGACAGGCTATAACAAGGGCTATTGCTGATCAGGCAAGGACGATTAGGATACCAGTTCATATGATAGAGACAATTAACAAGCTTATTAAAATCTCTAGAACCCTTGTTCAAGAGCATGGTAGGGAGCCAAATCCTGAGGAGATTGCAGAGAGGATGGGATTTCCGCTTGAAAAGGTACGGAAAGTTTTAAAGATAGCCAAAGAGCCAATTTCTTTAGAAACACCTATAGGTGAAGAAGAGGATAGTCATTTGGGAGATTTTATAGAAGACAAAAAGATAATGTCTCCGGTTGAGGCGGTTACAAAATTTGACTTAAGTGAGCAGACAAGGAAGATTATGACCACACTGACTCCCAGAGAAGAGAAGGTATTAAGAAAAAGGTTCGGCGTAGGTGAAAAGGCCGATCATACACTTGAGGAGGTAGGTAAAGAGTTTAATGTTACACGAGAACGGATACGGCAGATAGAGGCCAAGGCACTGAGGAAACTAAGACACCCGAGGAGAAGGAAAGTGCTAGAGAGCTTTACTGAATTTTAATTAAGACCTTGAAAGTTTTTTTATTTTCCTTGACATATAAATTTTAATTCAGTTACCATAGCGCTGAAAAAAGGGCCCATAGCTCAGCTGGCAGAGCCACCGGCTCATAACCGGTAGGTCCCTGGTTCGAGACCAGGTGGGCCCATTCAATAGTAAAAGATGCTTGAGTATTGTTGGGTGTCTTATAATACATTTATTGTAAGGAAATGAGGGTGCCTTTTTTAAATAGGTCACCCTCTCATTTTTTTGGATACTTACTAACAAAGGTGTGAAATTGGATAAAGAACTTGAGGCACTCTTAATGATACAGTCAATTGATATTCGATTTGATGAGATAACAAGGGAGAAAGATGAAACTCCAAAAGAGATAGATAAATTAAAAGAGAATCTTGATTTTCTAAACAGTGCCATGGAACAAGATTTATCTACCATTGATGAGTTAAAAAAAGCAAGGAGGACAGTTGAGAGGGAACTGGAAGAGATAGAAAGTAAGTTTCAAAAAAGCAAATTAAGACTTAATGATGTCAAGTCAAACAAGGAATATCAAGCAGTCTTGAAAGAGATTGAAGAGCAAAAAGAACTTATTTTCGAAAAAGAAGAGGTGGTGATAAAATATATGGAGGATATTGAGATTCAGGAGGCGGAGTGCGATAGTAATAATGGTACCTTGAGGGAATCTCAACAAGAATTTAAAAACAAACAAGATGAATTTTCGCAGAGAATGAAAGATCTTGATAAAGAGGTGCAATCTCTTAATGGAAAAAGGGCTGAATTGTGCCAAAATGTTGATAAGAATTTATTGGAAAGGTATAACAGATTAAGGAAAAATTTGAGAGGCAGAGTGGTAACGCAGGTAGTAAAAACTATTTGTCAAGGGTGTAACTTAGGGATTCCACCCCAGCAATATAACGAATTAATTAAGGGAGCTTCCATAAAAAGTTGTCCGCATTGCGATAGGATTATTTATTGGGCAGAAGAAAGAGAAATTTAAGGATTGTAATTCTTTTTATTAATTAGGAATCAAAAATAAAAGTGGAGAGGTGTTAGAGTAGAGCAAATGGTCGCTGTTCAAGAGGGTGAGGCCACAACCTGACCTTCACGAAGGGAGGAAAGTCCGGGCTCCAAAGGGTAGGGTGCTCCGTAACACGGAGTCCCGGTGACGGGAAGGAAAGTGCCACAGAAAATATACCGCCCCGCACCCAGTTCCCATCTTTTAGGGTTGCAGTTAATATTTACCAAGAGAGATGAGAACTGGGTGCGGGGTAAGGGTGAAAAGGTGAGGTAAGAGCTCACCGCTTCGATGGTGACATCGGAGGCTTGGTAAACCCCACCCGGAGCAAGACCAAATAGAGGAACGTTTGAGGGCTACCCGTCCGAGTTCCTGGGTAGGTTGCTTTATCCCATTAGCAATAGTGGGAATAGATGAATGACCATTGTCCCGTAAAGGGTAACTAATACGGGAAACAGAACCCGGCTTATGACCTGCTCTAGCACCTTCACCTTCTACCATTATTTTTTTATTGTCTTTTTTTGTTTGTATATATTTCATTGAAAAATACAGATATTGCTTTGAATCCAATAAGGTGTGTATCAGGGTTCAGATATTTGGAGATAAAAAATGTTTGTTGTAGCTAATTTCTTAACTGCAATAGCCACTATCCTCTATTACGCATTGAATATCTATATGTGGATTATTATTGGCAGGGCTATAATTTCCTGGGTAAACCCTGATCCATACAATACTATTGTGAGGTTCCTATATGCGGTAACTGAACCTGTACTTTATAACATTAGAAGGAGGCTACCGGTTTATTTTGGTGGATTCGATTTTTCACCTATTATTGTTATCCTCGCTATTATCTTTATTCAAAAGTTTGTGGTTAGTAGCTTACTCCAGTTCGCAATACAGCTCGGTGGGCGATAATGGAGGATCCTGTTGTTACTGTTAAAGTCGTGCCGCGCTCTTCGATAAATCAGATAGTTGGTTTTGAAGAAGATATCTTGAAGGTAAAGGTGAAATCAGCCCCTGTTGATGGATCAGCAAATAGAGATTTGATAGTTTTGTTGTCTAAATGTGTCAAGCTTGCTAAGGAAAAAGTCGAGATTATATCTGGCCATAAATCGAGACTTAAAAAAATAAGATTTTATGGTATTAAAAAAGATGATCTCTTTGTTCTCTTAAGCAGATGATTCGATCATTATATCCCACCTATGTACTCTTCTTATGCCACCTAAAAAGTGAGCCTAATGTTTTAAATATACCTTGAAATAAAAATGCATTTTTAGTTTTTTGTTGCCAAAAAATATATTTTCCCGTTAAATAGAATCAGTGCCTGTGTGAATGTCACAATGTTGATGCAAAATCAATTTATCATAAGCAGAAGATAATTTGTTCAATGGCAAACATAGAAGGTAAAAAGATAGTCGTTGGTATGACGGGAAGTATAGCAGTGTATAAATCCGCTGAGTTGGTAAGGCTTTTAAAAAAGGCGGGTGCGGTTGTACATGTGGCAATGACCGAAAATGCCACGTGGTTTGTAAACCCTCTCACATTTGAAACGCTCTCTGGAAATAGTGTAATAGAGGATATGTTTTCACAGCCTGGAACATCAATTGATCATGTATCATTAGGGCAGGAGAGCGATTGTATTGTTATTGCGCCAGCCACGGCAAATTTTATCGGAAAGGTTGCTCACGGAATCGGAGATGATTTTCTTTCCACCCTCATACTGGCTGCCACTGCTATGATACTTATCTGTCCTGCTATGAATAAAGCAATGTTTGCAAATAGCATAGTACAATCCAACATCCTGAGCTTGAAACAAAGAGGTTATATAGTAATGGAACCAGAAGAAGGTATGTTAGCTACAGGAGTTGTTGGATTGGGCAGGTTTCCTGAGCCGTTAACTATTATGGAAGAGATACAATGTTTGCTTGCCAATAAAGATCTGCAGGGATTAAAAACGCTTGTTACTGCAGGCCCAACGATTGAGTATATTGATCCAGTAAGGATAATAAGCAATAAATCTACGGGAAAGATGGGCTATGCTATAGCAAAGGCTGCACGAAGGAGAGGGGCAGATGTTACACTCGTAACGGGACCAACGCATCTTGATGCACCAAAAGGGATAAATGTGCTTAAGGTTGAGACAGCCGAAGAGATGAGAGAAGCGGTCATGGATCACTACAAGGACAAGGATGTGATTATCAAAGCTGCAGCTGTAGGTGATTACAAGCCCCTGAACAAGGCAAAGGAAAAACAGAAGAAAAAAGAAGGAAAAACAACAGTAGAGATGACATCCACACCCGACATTTTGGCAGAGCTCGGTAAGGACAAGGGAGATAGGATATTGGTTGGCTTTGCTGCAGAGACTACCGATCATGTTGCAAACGCACTGAATAAGATACAAAAGAAAAACCTGGATTTAATTGTCCTTAACGATGTCTCAAAAGATGACAGGGGATTTGCAGTGGAAACCAATGAGGTCAGAATGATTGATAGCAAGGGAAATGAGGAAGTGGTCCCCCTCATGTCAAAGGATGAGGTGGCAGATAAATTACTTGACAGGATAAAGTACCTACGATCGTAATGGACACAAAAGAAGAGTTAATAGATTTGCTCGGTCAGGTAAAAAAGCAATTACTCTACAGTCAGGAGATTGGACTTGATGCTCCAACTTTGTCTTCCCATAGTCTCCAGTATCTTAGAGAGGGCCTTAAATTTGATAGAGAAACCTCAGGAGTAAATTTTTACTGTAATAGCCTTGAGGAATTAGAAAATTTTATTAATAATTGTGATAAGTGCAGACTGAGCAAAGAAAGAAAAAACATCGTTTTTGGTGAGGGACACCCACATGCCAGACTTGTTTTTGTTGGTGAAGCCCCTGGAATGGACGAAGATTTAACAGGCAAACCCTTTGTAGGCCAGGCAGGGAAGCTCCTTACCGATATTATAAAGGCTATGGGTTTAACACGAGATGAGGTCTATATTTGTAATATCATTAAATGTCATCCTCCGCGTAATAGGGATCCAGAGCGAGACGAGATAGAAATGTGCCTTCCATTTTTAGAGGCCCAGCTTTCTTTGATTCAACCAGAGATCATCTGTGCTATTGGTAGAATATCTGCTCAAAGCCTGGTACGTGAAGATTTTAAAATCACAAGGGAGAGAGGTCAGTGGCAATCCTTTCGGGGTATTCCTTTAATGCCAACCTATCACCCGGCATACCTCTTACGGTATCCTCAAGCCAAAAAGGCTGTGTGGGAAGATATGCAACAGATCATGAAAAAATTAGGGCTAAAAGACCCAAGGGAATTTAAAAATTAAAAAAACAATAAAAAAACCTTTTTTTATCATCATTATTGTTGTCTTTACGATAACACTCTTTGTCCATAATGTTGGTGCTGAGAAAAAGAGTGCCATGGTGATTGAACTTGAGGGCACTATTAATCCTGGCACAGCTCAATTTGCCATAAAGGGCTTGAAGCGTGCTGAAGTCAGCAATCACATGTTAGTCATTATTAGGCTGGATACTCCAGGCGGGCTTGATTCTTCCATGAGAAGCATTGTGAAGGCTATATTGAATTCTTCTGTCCCGGTCGTGGTGTATGTTGCACCGCGTGGCGCGCGAGCAGCTTCAGCAGGGGTTATGATTACAGTCGCAGCTCATATTGCAGCTATGGCCCCTCAAACAAACATAGGTGCAGCCCATCCTGTCAGTGCCGATGGCAAAGAGATTAATAAAACCATGTCTGAAAAGGTAGTCAATGATATGGTTGCATATGTCAGAAGCATTGCGAAAGATAGGGGCAGGAATCAGGAATGGGTTGAGAAGGCTATCCGTGAAAGTGTGAGTATAACAGCAGATGTAGCAGTCAAAAAGAAGGTAGTTGATCTCGTGGCAAGTGATATAGATGATCTTTTAGCACTTCTAGATGGCAAAGAGATAGCATTGCATAAAGGCAAAGTAACATTAGAGACAAAGGGGTTGAAACTGGCCTATGTTACTCCGGGATGGAGAGACAGGGTACTCAATACTATAAGCAATCCAAATATAGCCTATATCCTTATGATGATTGGCATGGCCGGCCTTTATTTTGAACTATCGCATCCAGGTGCAATACTTCCGGGCGTTATAGGTGCTATTTCGCTTATATTGGCCTTCTTTGCTTTTCAAACATTGCCAGTAAATTATGCAGGGCTTCTCCTTATTGCTCTGGCTATTATATTCTTTATAGCAGAGATAAAAGTTTCAAGCTATGGTCTCTTATCTGTTGCTGGTCTTATTTCTTTGATCCTTGGCTCGGTGATGCTTTTTGAAAATGTCAGGGTATCCTTGAACCTTATGATGCCCACTATTGTTCTGATAGGCGGCTTTTTTATTGTAGTTGCCTTTTTAGCATTTAGGGCCTACAGGGGAAAACCAACAAGTGGAATGGAAGGATTGATTGGTGAGACAGGTGTGGTAGAGAAAAAAATTGATCCTGTTGGGTTAATCTTTGCTCATGGGGAGTACTGGAAAGCTACATGCGCAGAGGTTGTTGAAGAAGGAGAGAAGGTACGGGTTATAGGCTCAAAGGGCCTTGAGTTAATAGTCGAAAAGGTAGTAATTAAGGTTTCTCAAGAATAGAGGAAAGTAAACGCCAATCTTCAATTGTTAATAATCAATTAAAGGAGGAGGTTATTATGTTTTATATTTTTGCAATAATATTGATTATACTTTTTTTAAGCACGGCCATCAAAATCTTAAGAGAGTATGAGAGGGGAGTCGTTTTTAGGTTAGGGAGGGTATTAAAAAAACCAAAAGGCCCAGGACTTGTTATCATTATCCCGATTATTGATAAGTTGATAAGAATAAGTCTTCGCCTTGTGGCCATGGATGTTCCTCCCCAGGATGTCATCACAAAGGATAATGTCTCCATTAAGGTGAATGCGGTTATCTATTTCAGAGTCATGGATCCAAGTAATGCTGTTATTGTTGTAGAGAACTTCCTATTTGCTACCTCACAACTTGCCCAGACAACCCTAAGAAGTGTGTGCGGACAGGTGGAGTTAGATGAGCTTTTATCAGAGCGAGACAAGATAAATGCCACCTTGCAGGAAATACTTGATAAGCATACCGATCCCTGGGGGATCAAGGTCTCTAATGTAGAGGTAAAGCATATTGATCTTCCACAAGAGATGCAGAGGGCTATGGCAAAGCAGGCAGAGGCTGAAAGAGAGAGAAGGGCAAAGGTTATTAATGCCGCAGGTGAACAACAGGCTGCTGCAAAATTGGCAGAGGCTGCTAAGATCATTCAGGATTTTCCGGTTGCTCTACAGTTACGATACCTTCAAACACTACGGGAGGTTTCAGCCGAGAATAACTCAACTACACTGTTTCCAATTCCAATTGATCTATTTAAACCGTTTTTCAAAAAGGAGTAGGTAAAGAATAATGTCAGTAGTCCGTTGCCAGTAGTTAGTTGTTTCTTCATTTCTAAATGATTAGTACCTGTTAAGGATACAAATAAAGCAAGCACAAACAACGGACAACATACAACTAACCACTTATAATACTTGGGGAATAATTATGGTCGAAGAGAAAAAAAAGGAAAAAAAGGAAAAAGACTTGGATCGAATGACAGTTAAGGAGTTGAAAGAAGTAGCTGCTGAAAGCACTGATTTGGCTGGTATTCATGCGATGAAAAAGGCCGAGTTATTAGCGGCAATTAAAGAGGCAAAAGGGATTAAAGAAGAGAAGGCTCCAAAGGAAAAAATTGAAAAGGAAGCTGTCACTGTTAAAGAGCTTAAAGAAAAGATTATAGCGCTTAAGGCTCAAAGGAAAGACGCAAGGAAGGCAAGAGATAAGCGGATGACTCATATATTGAGAAGAAAGATAAATAGATTAAAAAAAGAAACGAGAAGGATGTCAGAGACTAGACGCTTAAAAAAATAAAATGGTTTGTATTTGTCTGTCTCCCGGTATTTACTGTTTGAGTAACGAGCAACGAATTGCAGTAAAATGTTTTTTTATTATAACCAATAACCCTCAACCTTCAATCCACAAAAAGCTGCCAACTACATAATAAAATACACATAATCCACATCGAAACAATAAGCTACTATTAGTACTAGCTTTTTACAATCATGACAATTCAACAAAGCAATGAATTACCCAACCAGGTAATAGCAATTATTCCTGCGGCAGGTGTTGGCGCAAGGATGAGTTCGAATAAGGCAAAGCAATTTATCGATCTATGCGGGAAGCCAATTTTAGCAGTTACCCTGAATCATTTTCAGAAATGCAGCCTGGTGGACAAGATCGTGGTCGTGGTTTCTGAAGATGATGTTGATTATTGCAATCGGGAGATAGTGGATAGATATAGACAAAGCAAGGTTTGTAAGGTTGTTGCTGGAGGGAAGAGAAGGCAAGATTCTGTAAGAAAGGGGCTTGAGGTTGTTGGCGATTTGTGTAGGTGGGTGCTTATTCATGATGGTGTCAGGCCTTTGGTTACAACTGAACTCATTGAGAAGGTAATTAAAGCATCAAAAAAATCTAGGGCAGTGATTACTGGTCTTCCTGTTAAAGAAACGGTAAAAGAATTAGACGAGCAGGGCATGGTCTTACAATCAGTTCATCGAAGTCACTTATGGTTAATTCAGACACCTCAGGTATTTCTATTTGAGGATTTAAGGCTGGCTCATCAGAAGGCTATTAAAGATGGTTGGGAAGAGGCCACAGATGATGCTTTCCTGATTGAGAAAATGAATATTCCAGTTAAGATAATTAAAGGTGAAGAGGATAATATAAAAATAACGACACCCCGGGATCTCGAAATAGCACGATTTCTCATGTCAAAGAAAAGTATCTAAAGATATTTATTGTGAATTTAGGAATTTAGGAATTAGGGATAGCAGGGAGTATGCAGTAAGCAGCAGACAGCAACAAATGACAAGTGACAAATGACTATAAAAATTGGTACCCGTGCCAGCAAACTGGCTCTTGCTCAAGCTCAATGGGTAATGGATAGAATTACTACCCGCTATACTGATGTCAAGGTTGAGTTAATTAAAATAAAAACAAAAGGCGACAGGATCATCAACCGACCATTAAGCACCATTGGCGGAAAAGGGTTATTTGTAAAAGAGATAGAAGAGTCCCTTAGCAAAGGCGAGATAGATGTTGCTGTGCATAGCCTAAAGGATGTCCCAGCGGAACTGCCAGATAATTTATGCATAGGAATTTTCCCTAAGAGAGAGGATCCACATGATGTGATGCTGTCGAAGGACAATATACCACTGAAAGATTTACCATTGGGATCTTTCATAGGTACAAGCAGTTTAAGACGTGCCGCCCAGATTCTCCATTACCGATCAGATTTAAAGATTGTTCCTTTAAGGGGAAATCTGGATACCAGGATCAGAAAATTAGAGGGTGTTGATATTCAGGCAATTGTTGTTGCAGCAGCCGGTTTAAAAAGAATTGGTCTAGCTGATAAGATAACACAGCCACTTTCTTTTGATTATATGGTGCCTGCAGTTGGGCAGGGTGCCTTGGGGCTTGAATTCCGTCTCGATGATGAGGATACACTACATATGTTACAATTTCTGGATCATTATGCAACAAGAGTGGCGGTGGAGGCTGAAAGATCCTTTCTGGTGGAACTTCAAGGTGGTTGCCAGATTCCTATTGCTGGTTTTGCAAAGCTGAAGGATAAGTCCCTGTTGTTAGATGGCTTGGTGGCTGACCTTGATGGTGGCACTATTTTTAGGGATACAGTTATTGGCTCGCCTGAAAACGCTAAAGAACTTGGAGCAACTTTGGCGAATATGCTTTTAGATGCAGGGGCAGGAAAGATCCTGGAAAAAATATATGGATAAAGATTATAAATATATTTATAAATATGAATAAGTTGAAAGATAAAGATAAAGGAATAGTTTACCTTATTGGTGCTGGCCCAGGTGACCCAGATCTTATCACTTTAAAGGGCAAGGAATGCCTTACAAAGGCTGATATAATCGTTTACGATTACCTTGTTAGTGAATCACTTTTATCACTGGCACATAAAGATGCGGAGATTATATATGTAGGTAAAAAAAGTGGTCAGCATACGATGCCTCAAAAAGATATAAATAATCTTTTAATTGGGAGTGCCAAGAAGGGTTTAACGGTAGCGAGGTTAAAAGGTGGCGACCCATTTATTTTTGGAAGAGGTGGTGAGGAAGCTATGGAGCTTTCAAAAGAAGGGATTAAATTTGAGATAGTCCCTGGCGTTACATCTGCTGTTGCAGCGCCTGCATATGCTGGCATACCATTAACGCACAGAAATTTCGCATCGACTGTATGTTTTATAACAGGACACGAGGACCCCACTAAGGAGGAGTCAGATATCAACTGGAATGCCTTAGCACAATCATCTGGCACCCTTGTATTCCTTATGGGTATTGCAAATTTATATAAGATAATAAAAAAGTTGACAGATTTAGGTAGATCACCAAAGACTCCAGCGGCAGTTGTTGGCAATGGTACAATGCTGAATCAGAGGACAATAATTGGAACTCTTGCCAATATTGATCAAAAGGTGAAAGATGCACACCTTTTAGCACCCGGAATAATTGTAGTTGGTGATGTTGTGAATCTGAGTGAATACCTTAATTGGTTTGAATCCCGTCCATTATTTGGAAAGAAAATTATGGTTACAAGGCCTGATGATCAGGCAGCAGTCTTTATCAGTACTCTATCTGAGTTAGGTGCCGAGTGTTTATTATTTCCGGCTATTACCATACTACCCCCTGCAAGCTGGAAGGAACTTGATAAAGCAATAAAAAGTCTTTCAAGGTATGACTGGATACTATTTACCAGTGTTAATGGGGTGAAATACTTTTTTAAAAGATTGAAACTTCAAAAAAAGGATACCCGGTATCTTAACGGTATTAACATTGGTGCTATCGGTCCAGGAACCGCAGCAGCTTTAATTGATAAGGGAATTAATCCTGACCTTATTCCTGATCAGTATTGGGCAGAGGGTGTTGTGGAGGGATTAAAAAAATCACTCCTTGTTGGAAAGAGGATTCTTCTCCCAAGGCCTTTGATAGCACGGGACTATATTCCTAAAAAACTTACTGAGTTGGGAGCAATAGTCGATGTTATTGAGGCATATCAAACGGTGAAGCCAGATTATAGTCAGCATCAATTAAGCATGCTGTTTAAAGATAGTGTAATAGATATGATGACCTTTACCAGTCCTTCAACTGTTGATAATTTTTTGGCTCTGTTAAAAGGTCAATCGATCTTTAAAGAATTGTTAAAGGCGAAGGTTGCCTGTATTGGGCCAATTACTGCGCAAAGGGCAGTCGAAAAAGGTCTTAAGGTAGACATAATACCTGATGAATATACCGTGGATGCCCTTACCAAGGCCATATTAGAGTTTTATGAGCATCAGAGAAGTATTTCATAAATTCTGCAACATTTTGAAACATCAGGATTTTTTAATAATTCTCAACTTTTGAATTTTGCATTTTTTCTCTAACACCATTACTCCAATATTCCATCACTCCAGTATTCCAATTATGGAGCGTAGCTAACTAACTGAGTCCCCACACACTCCTTGATGCCCAGACTGCCTTGTCTAAAATGCTAGTCGGGCATACCAGTAGGCCATAATGGTTTTCAACATCTCCTGATGGTCTGAGGTAGCGTATCGGCTCCCCAGTTCCTGAAAGGAGAACACCCCCGGCTTCTGAAGCTATAACGTCACAGGCACAGGTATCCCATAATTTTGTACCTCTGGAAGGGTGCACGTAGATATCTGCCTCTCCATTGATAACCATAGCCAACTTCCTCCCCACACTTCCTGAAGGTAGTTCCCTTTTTACAGAAAGCATTTCAATAAATGTGTCTATTTTTGGATCCCTGTGTGAGCGGCTTACAGCAAGACGCAAATTTTTCAGGTCTGGTGCATAATTCATATTTACTCTTGCCGACGTATCTCCTTCAGACAGCCAGCTTTTATATGCACCTAAACCCTTGCATGCATAAAGCTCTAACCCTGTTGCTGGCTCTACTACCACACCAATGGTTGGTTTACCACGATGTGTGAGCCCAATCATAGTTACGAATTCACCATTGGCCTTGATAAAATCTCTTGTGCCATCTAAAGGGTCAATCATCCAGACCCATTCATATTCTGTGTTATTCCATGTAGCAGGTTCTTCCTCTGTTAGAATAGCATGTTCAGCAAAGATACTTTTGAGTTTTTCTTTGATAATCTGATTTGCAGCCATGTCAGCTGCAGTTACTGGATCGTCCTTACCTTTTTCTTTGATTTCGATAGTACCACCTGAAAGATATTGCTCATAGATGGTCTTTATCCTTTCTGCTGCCAACCGGGCTGCTTGCCTTCCAATATCCAATAAGTATTCAAGGTCTTGTGCCACAAAAAACTCCCTTATATTTAAAGATTAGAATAGCTAAATTGTTGACAAATAGTGTGCATAAGGGTAAGTTTTTTTGCACGATATATCAAGGAACTTTTGTGCCGAAGTGGCGGAATTGGTAGACGCGCTAGGTTCAGGACTTAGTGGGTGAATGCCTGTGCGGGTTCGAGTCCCGCCTTCGGCACCATAAGATAGAAACTATTACGAGCCCCATTCATCCAAGCGACTTTAATCTTGCCTTATCAACCTTCCAATCTACTCATAAAATCCCAGCTTAGAATCAATTTGGCTTGCCGATAATGATCAAATTGTTTAGAATATTTTGTAACTACTAAGGTTCAAAGTTCAGAGGTTCACGGTTCAAGCCTGCCCTGGTGCGGCGTAACGTGCTCTTTAAAATAGTTCTAATAAACACTATGCCTAGGGATTCTATGAAAAGCACTGCTAAACCAGGTCTGGGCCATGGGTTAGAAAACGATAAATAAAGACCGATATGAAGATAAGGCGACTAATCGTGAACCTGATAACCTGAGTATTTACGATATCTTTTACGAAATTTGGCAGGCACTAATATGGCGTATTAGAAAAGGACATCTTTGGCTTTTGACATGAAACAAAAAAATGAGGAAGTAAACCTTTAATTTAAAAAAAGGAGATTTGACATGCCTACAAAAGCTCAAAAAGAAGAATCATTGAAGCATGCAGTAATTATCGCTAAGGAATTTGCACGGGGTGGTTCCTCTCAGGCTGTGGCTAACGTATTACGGAATGTTTATGATGAGATGAATAAAATTAAAGATGAAATCGAGATGCCAGCAGCAAAACCCCAACCTAAGCCAGAAGAGTAACGTTTACTCTTTTTACCGGGTGGTTAAGTATATTTCAAAATATTTGGATTGTAACTCCTGCTTTCAGGCACATATTTTTCACACTCAATAGATATTGAATAATAATCTTAGAGGACAGCTCTTAGGATCACCCTGTCTATCTGGAGTGAGCGCTTATGATAGTGGGCAGGAAAGCCAGGAGTATTGTTGTGAAAAGGGTAGATAAATACATATGAACAGTGTTATTTTTAAAAATCGTTTAGATTTAATGAGAAGTAAGTTTGACAGTCTTGGGGTGGATACCGTATGGATTACCCAGCCTGAGAATCGCCGTTATCTCTCTGGCTTTAAGGCTGCTGATGGACAATTAGATGAGTCTTCAGGTTGTCTGTTTATAACTATGGATCATGCTCTTTTACTCACAGATTCGAGATACACAATCCAGGCACAGCAAGAGGTGGTTGGTTTTGAGGTCGTAACTCATACAAAGGGTTTAATTGATATATTACCAGAGATTTTTGACCGTTTACATACACGAAAATTGGGATTTGAAGGAGGTTATTTAATTTGGGATACCTATCAAAAGGCAAAAGAAAAGGCATCTCAACATTCTCCTTTAGTTAAGCTTACTGCGCTTACTAATTTAGTTGAAGAGCTGAGAAAGATTAAGGCCCCAGAAGAAGTTGACATATTAATCAGATCCGCGCAGCTTATGGGAGATGTTCTTTCACAGGTAATTGAGGAATTAAGACCTGGTCAGGTTGAAAAGGATATAGCATGGAAAATTGAAACCCTGATACGAAAACATGGGGCTGATGCCTCTGCCTTTCCACCTATCGTAGCATCCGGTCCAAATGGCGCTTTGCCTCATGCAGTGCCAACAGAGAGAAGAATAAAAAAGGAAGAACCAATAATTCTCGATGTCGGTGCAAGGGTTGGTGGTTACTGTTCAGATATGACTAGGACTGTTTTTTTAGGCACTCCTCCATCAGATTTTAAAGAGATCTACAAGATAGTTCGCGAGGCACAAGTGTCCGCATTAGAGTCTGTTAGGCCTGGAATGACAACCGATGAGGCAGACTTGATTGCCAGAGATGTTATCAAAAATGCAGGATTTGGTGATTTTTTTGGTCACTCTCTTGGTCATGGAATTGGCATGGCTCCTCATGAGAAGCCTTCCGTTGGACAACTTAAGCCAGAGGTTTTAAAAGAGAGAATGGTGTTTACCATTGAGCCTGGGATATATATACCAGGAAAAGGTGGTGTGAGATTGGAGGAGATGGTGTTACTTCAAGAAAATGGTGCAAAAATTTTAACAAAAAACAAGAATTTTTATTCCTTTTAGGAAAATGGACCATGACTTCAGGCAAAGAGAATTCTGAAAATCAGTTATTAGATCAGTTTATTCATCAACTGAGGGTTGAGCGGGGTTTATCTACAAATACAATTGTGGCGTATAGTCATGATCTTATTAGATTTTTCGATTTTTTAAAGCAGAAAGGAGTTTCACCTGTCCATATTAGTCAAGACGATTTAACATCCTTTATCGTTGAACAAAATATGAAACTATCACCTCGATCAATGGCTAGGTGTCTTGTCTCTATACGAATGTTTTACCGATTTTTAGTATCCGAAGGAAATATTGAATCAAATCCAGCCAGGTTGCTGGGAATACCAAAGATGTACCAACATTTACCTGATGTCTTAAGTAGGGATGAGATGGAATCCCTTCTTATGCAACCAGATATAACTACAGCACTAGGCAAGAGGGATAAAGCCATAGTAGAGATTTTATATGCAACTGGGTTACGGGTTACTGAACTGATAGGCCTTACGATGCACAATATTAATCTTGAAGTAGGATCTATTAGGACAATGGGTAAGGGTTCCAAAGAAAGAATCATACCAATGGGAAGTAAGGCCATGGATTCTTTAAAGAATTACTTACAAGAAAGCAGGCCCATTTTGTTAAAAAAAAGATATACCACAGGCGGATCATATCTTTTTCTTAACAGCAGAGGGAGCCCTATAACAAGACAGGGATTATGGAAGATTATAAAAAAATATGCCTTGATGGCTGGAATCACTAAGAGTGTTACTCCCCACACAGTAAGGCATTCATTTGCCACCCATCTTCTTGAAGGAGGGGCTGATCTTAGATCAGTTCAGATAATGTTAGGTCATGCTGATATATCTACCACACAAATATATACTCATGTAGCAAGAGAAAGATTAAAAGAGATTCATGAAAAATATCATCCTAGGCCATGAGTTGGTTTGATTCCTGACAAGTTAAAGAAGTTCAATAAGTTTTTGTTTGACTAAATGTAAATTAAGGTTATAATAAAAAATTACATGACGCGGGGTGGAGCAGTCTGGTAGCTCGTCGGGCTCATAACCCGAAGGTCTCAGGTTCGAATCCTGACCCCGCTACCAATGATTTCAAGGGGTTACATCATTTAGGTGTAAGCCCTTTTTTTGTGGTTGGTGTAAATTTGGTGTAAAAATCTCTATTCCATCCTTCATCAATCGCACAGGACTGTCTTTTTGTTCAAAGGTCTGGCCATAAAGATTTTTCATAAATTCCGCCCCATCATTCCGTGTCTTTTTCTTAATCCACGAGTAATATTTGGTGTATATCATTTGTAAAGATCCGTGGCCTAACATCTTTTGAACCCAACCAATATCCTCACCTGCATCAATCATCATGGTAGCGAAAGTATGCCGGGTTTGCATCATAGGACGATATTCAACCCCAGCCTTTTTAAGGGCAGGTTTCCAGATAACTTCCCTGACATGATCAGGCTTCAAAGGTTTACCAGACATATCAAGGAAAACATATTTTGATTTGCCATAAGTAAGCCTTTTTTGATCTTCCAGCGCCTCTATTACAGGTAGTAAGAGATCAATATCTCTAGTGGATTTTTTTGTTTTGGGCCTTCCTTCCACCCCATAGACAAGGGTTTCGCAAATATGGATTATCCCCCGTTCCAGATACACATTTTTCCATTTTAGCCCAGCCATTTCACCAAATCTCAGTCCAGCGAAAAAAGCTGTAATAAAGGAATTCTTAAAATGGGGATGAACATTCTCAATTACCAATTTTACTTCCTCAATGGTAAGTGGATTTATTGATGGCTCATCTGTCCTGAGGTTATCTACGAGAAGCATTATATTATTTTCTATAATCCCGCTTTTAAATGCCATGCTGAAGACCGACCTCATGGGTACCAAAATGTTATTGATCCTCTTGGAAGTACAATCTAATTCAGATTTGAATTCTTCCACATCAAGATAGGTAATACTTTTAATTGGTTGATTTCCAAATTTTGGCAATATGTAAAGGTTTACAGAGCTTCTATAATCTCTCATCGTGGAAGCCTTAATCTGCTTGGACTTTATCTTCGCCCATTTTTGTGCCAACTCTCCAAAAAGAGGACCATCTTCACTCGGATCTTCATTTCTCTGAATATCACCATAGACAAGAATTTCCTTCAAGTATTGGTCTCTCAATTTCCTTGCTTCCGTTACTGATTCAGATAGCGCCTTTTTTGTCCGTTTTCCCTTAACCATACTTTCAAAATACCATATATCTTTTATTTTTCGTAAATGATGATTCTTATTCTTAGCCATAGGTTAAATCCTCCATTCCTTTTGTAGTTTGGAAGATACCCCAGGCTTTATCCTTTTAATCTCAGCAGGTCTTTTAAACTTTAACACCTTTGCCTTTTTTGTATGTTGATTTTCAAATCCCTCTATGGATTCCCTTGGATATAATACCCTTGTGGAACCAGGGACCTGAAAGTATTCTAATTTACCTTCATCCCTCCAATTCTTTATCGTTGAAGGGGTAACTCTAAACCTGTCTGCCACTTCCTTTTGCGTTAAATATTTTTTATCTAAACCATAAGCATTCTCCATTTTTCATGTTATCTCCTTATTATTTCAATTTGCTGGCCTCTCCAGCACGGCTCTCGGAGTTGTTAGAGCAAGTTTGGTTTTCTTGCCACTCTAGTAATGAAAACCAGGTATAGGGTGACAAGATTTTTACTGTTTGCCAATCAAAAAAAACTAAAACATGATTTAAAACCATAGCGGTAATCATTTCCCCTACCTCACCAATCATGCCACAGGCAGATTGTTGACGTATTGTTCTACTTCCTGAATATCAAATCTCAGGAACCGTCCAAGCCTTCTTGGCTTGAATGGAAACTCATCTTTCCTGATTTTGGCTCTAATCGTCCATGGAGACATTCCTAAATACTGAGCCAAATCTTGAACGCTTATGAGTCTTTTATCGTGGAATTGATTTTTCATATTGCATCCCTCCTTTCAATAGATGTTAATATATGACCAAGGCATAATCTTATCTTGTTGATTATGCCCTGGTGTAATTTCGACAATCTTAACTCTTAGACCTACAGCGCCGTGAGAAGACGATCCGTTGCTTCTTGTTTTAGGAGACCTAACTTGTCTAACTCGCTATTATATAATCTTACCTGTTCGTTAAACCTATCTAGGTCAAGTTCGCTATCTATCGCTTCGACAGTAAGGTTTTCTAAGGTCACCGGGTCAAGTGCGTCTAACTCATAGCCTATATTTCCGTATCCTTGCTGCCTAAACCAATTAGTCCGCGGGTCAGTCTCTTTAAGAGAATCGGGGTCACTAAAAAGATTGTATTTGTCGTTATCGCCCGGTTTTAGCGCTACCCTTTTTATATTGACATTTGCCACGTTCAACTTGTTTAACAACCTATTTTCAATATCAACTTTCATGAACATTCCTGATGGATCGAAATCCCCAAAATAAAGCAATATTATTTCCTTGCTGTCATAACGCATTATTCTCTCTCTAAAATTGTTCAAAAAGGTGCTCGAGTTAAACCCTCTGCAAACAACAACCGATATACTGTATCGCCTTGCCACTCTTTCAAACAGGGTTGATAAGGCGTCTTTCTCTGTCCATATCTCAATGTATTTATCCTGCGTTTGCATTAAGTCACGGTCATAGCAGTTTAACCAATTTTGAACAGTATTTCTTATGAATGTCTCTGTGTCTGCGTAGCCACTCAAGTTGATATATCTTCTTGACCTATCTTCCATGATATCCCAGTCAATAAAGCCGTCATACCGTGCATTGGTTAACAGTGTTGAGAGCATTTGATATTCTGTCTGCCTATTGGGTATGAATCCTTTCCCCACCATTTGATAATAAATCTGTCTCAAGGTGAGTGGCTTATATTTCTCTATGTCTTTTAAAACCCCTTGCACGTTGTTCAACTTGTTCAACTGAAATTTTGTCCATTTCCATTTCCTTTCTTTCATATCCTTAAATCCCCCTTTTTCGGCAATATTTAGTACTGAAAGATACGTAGCATAACTATTAGGTAATATCCGGATAATAGCTACTGTTGTGCCTTTCATATATATTATAGAACATTTTTTTGGATCTGCTAGAGAGAATCCCCGATTTTTTTTAAAAAAATATATTTATTTTTCAAAATGCCACAGATCGATACGTATTTGCTTCTAAAAATGGTGAGTTTATGAAGGTTTGGCTGCTTGGTGAGTGTAAGTAATAAGGAAGGAACTGCTCAGAAAGTAAGATTTATTTTTTTGTTAAATCCCGGAATAGTCCTTCTAAAGAAGTAAAATCATCTTTAAGTTCTTCGGCCATTAATCCGATTGCTTCTTGAATATTATCTACTGGGGCCGCAATAGTAACCTCAACTCTTTTATCTTGAACATCCTTGCTAGGTTTTATGCTGATATTAGCCCCGACCTTCTTGGTTTTAAATACCTGACCTATCTTGTCTTCCATGGATTTTGATTGTTGGGTAAATCTTTCCATAAAGGGTTTGAGCTCGTCTTGTGTCTTTATGCTATCGAGCGATTTTTTGAGATACCCGACATAATGCGCAAGAATGTAATCAATTGACTTGTTAGTAGTTTTTTCCAGGTATTTTGCTTTCTCTTTTAGCTCTTTTGGGTCGATTGTGAGGAAGCTGTGTGCAGCCGGGATTTCAAGAATCTTCTCCACCTTCATTCCCGACCAGTTTCTCAATTCCAAAAGGTTTCTAACAAAGCTTTCAAACTTACGAGATGGCATGGATCTATTTCTATAATAATTACAGAGAATTTGTTTCTCTCCCCTCATTAGATCTTCCCTAGTGAAAACCATCGCTGTGGTAATGTCAATCTTGCCATTGTGGATGTCTTTCCTGATATCTTCATTCTGGATTGTACTTACTCGCAAATACCTCCGAACTGTTCTCGCGTCTTTTTTGATTAGACTCGCCAGATGGTTTTCTATATCTGATTTCAAATTTCGAGTCTTTAGTAAATCTTCCCTTATAGTTCTACAGGAATTAGCAATTTCCCACAGACTCAAATCTTCTCTTTCAAGATTTTCAGAGAAGCTGATCGCATAAGCGTCTTCATCTGAGAGGGATTCAAAAATCTTAGCTGAGACCAGAGCTTCTTGAAATGACTCTTGTTCGGTCCGCTCTTCAAAAGCCTTTTGAAGCGCTGATAACCTGCGAAAGCCAGAAATCAATTGATATTGCTCTTTATCGGGTACCTTTCTAACAATGATATTTTGAACAATTCCTTTGGACATGATGTCTTTGACCAGGTTATCGAACCTCTCTCGATTGATTCCATAATCCGACATACGGGATTCGAACTTTCTATCAGAAAGATCAATTTCCTTGACCTTAATCCGTTTGTCTATGGATATTTCGGACAGCGCTGTCCAAAATGATGCTTTCTCCTTATCAGCATCTCCAGGGAGTATTTGGATGGGAGGTTCGCCTTCTTCAGGCATTATTTCCTTTCTCTGAACATGCTCAATTCTGTCTTTGTCTCCAGTTCTCTGTGCAATGAAGTTGGATAAGGATTCAGCAATGTCTTCAGCGGTTTTACGTGCAGCATCTGGGTCATCCCTGAAGCCTGAGTTTTTTATCTCCAGTTGTATTGATTGAACCGGTAAACCTGAACTGCGAAAATATTGGTTCATCCTGTCGTCATCCCATCCGCAATACCACTTCTTTTCTCCATCGACAATGATCGATTCTATCGGGGCTCTTGCAGCATTTATTTTGTTTTCTTTCAGACTATTAATCAAGGTATCGATGGTATCTTTTTGAGCCATTAGATGTTCTTCTTTTTTGTCCTCCCACTGACCATATCCGATCAAGACATCCAGTTGAGATAGTTTGTAGCCAAGTTTTGCTGAGCCTATCTTCTTTCCTGCCTCCAGGATGTTGGGGTTACTGATACCATGAAGCAAGAAAATCAGGGCTTCGCCGTAGTTTTTAATTATCTCATTTGCATATTTATCAATATTTTCAAGGAATTTATTTTCCTCTACCTTTTCGGCGTGTTCAATCACATTTAGATCCAGTAGATTGTTGTCTGGCTCGGGGTTCTTTTTTCCAACAGTCTTAGGTTTTTGGTATCTGTCATTTATCACTGCATAGCAGTCAAAAGTTTCAGCTAATTCCTCTGCAATTATGTTTGTGTAATCATCGTCACCTTTTACTCCATGTGGCGCAATTACAAGTATATTATTCTTACCCGGAATTGACTTTATTCTTCTATCTCTAAGATCTCCGGACAATACAGCGGCTTGTAATTGAATAACGGCTTCTCTGGGCATTCCACCGGATTGAGCTATGATTTTTTTTAATACCTGTTCATCATGCTGGAGGTTCTCATTTTCACAAATTTCTGATAGTAATTTCATTATTTCTTCATCTACAACCTTTTCAAATGGGATCTTCAGGGTGCAGCGGTTACGCAGTGTATACAGCAACTTCTTTGGATCAGTGGTGCAGAAAATAAAATAATTCCAAGGAGCTGCATCCTCTGTTGTTTTAAGAAATAATCCTGCTTGCTGATCTGTTAATCCATGAGCCTCATCAACAAGCATTATCTCAGTTTGAGTGCCTGAGAAACTAGTATAACCACCTGCCTCAAAGTTTGATAAATATTCCTTCAGGTGTTCCTTTGTAAGCTCAACAGCATTAAATTCCAAGATTGGTATAAGAGTCTGGCGTTTAATTATCCTTTTACACGAATCGCACTCACAGCAAGGCTCACTAGTAGGTCCCTTCTCGCAGTTTAACCCCATCTGTATGATGCGGGCTAATGTCGTTTTACCCGAACCACTAAGCCCGTAAAAGAGGATACTATGAGGAATTTTGTTTTCCTTAAACGCTTTTCTCAGCATTCTCTTAGCCTTTTTATTCCCAACTACCTCACTTACTCTGCAAGGTCTGTACCCCTGAGTAAAGTCGCCTTCTCCTCTCCTCACTATCATTTTATCTTTACCTCCCATTCTGCAGATGATTTGAAACAAAGGATTTAGCATAGCTGAATAAGACTATTGGACAGTAATGCTATTTCTATACCAGGATTTGGAAAAAGATTACACTTTTTTAACTTCTAAGGAAAATACAAGTCGCAGGTAGCAGGTTACATATAAAAAATATATCATAACCACCTAATACCACTAAACAATAGAGACATTTCTACCTCTATCTCTCCCTTTAAGTAAATACCTGCCCAATCTGTTATCGTATAGTCGTATAGTAATAGTATATCTATTATCTGTATCCTATTGGTTTGTCTACTAAGTATCTGAATAGGTGTAGTATCGATATGGTATGATGTTGTTCTATTACTTTGTTACTCTATTATTGTATTATTTATACTACTATTTGTTATATATATTGTGTCTAAGCCTATCAGATTATACGATATTCTCTTCGGATCCCTTAAAAAATTAAAAGCCAAAAAAATCCACGTATTATGTTTGCAATCTTTAATTAAATTAGATAGGATTTGCGTACATTTGGAAGAATGCAACCATTTCTGCACCTCGTAAATGGCGAAAGAATATCTCTTCATAGAGAACTGAATACGATGGAGGGGTGACAAACATGAATGATGCTATTGAAGAAAGACGCGCACACACCAGAATCAAAGTCAGATGGCCCATTACCGTAGTAACTGATGACAGTACAATAGAAGGAGAAACAAGAGATATTACTACTACTGGGATGTTCATCAATTGTAAGGAGCCACTTGCACTAAATGAAACGTACCGAATTTCCGTTATACCTCCGAATCAGCAGAGTATAGATCTTGCCTGCAAGGTGCTCTGGTCGAATCTTTCTAGCACTGAAGGTGGAAATACGTATGGTACCGGCTTTTGTTTCGTGAAAGTTTCTGATGAAGACATCCATTTCCTTAGTGACGTACTCTCAGTTTATTATCAATAATGAAGGCAACTTACAGAAGCCTACCGCCTATCTCCTTTCACCATGATAAAGCACAATATTTTCAGTTTGGTAAAAACCTTACGGCTTGATGGTATGATAAGCACTGTCTAATATTTTACGGTTTTGAAATAGTCACACTATAGGCAGAGTCGCCAATGTTTCTGCCTTTTTTCTGAATTCATATATAGTCTTATTATTTTATTTATATGTACTCTAACTCTTTCAAGATTACGCAGTAATTGGGTCATTCTATGGCAAAAAATAAAAAAAATGCACTTTTTTCACTTTTTTTCATTTTTTTGTCCGGAATCACTAGTCTACGGGCTATTACTATACCAGGGGTTATGATAAAAAACTACTTCGCTCACAAAATAGACTTTCTATACGTTCATCTCTAATCGATTATATGCCATTCTCATAGGAGAGGGAGGTTGGGTGGGGTAACAGTTGGATACTATTCGCCCATTCAATAGATCAATTACTCCGTTTAGCATAGTTAGGCTCAGACTATCACCATCAGCCCCCGAAATTTACCACAGCCGCACCGTGCTCATGCGCATTACATAATCAACATCAAATCATTGCACTAGAAAAAGGGGTCAAGGGGAACCCCCCTTGTATCTGTATCTTCTTTGTGAATTCACAAACAGTACTGGAGCTGTAAACCTTCTGTTGCAACAGATGATACGTGGACGAACAATAGTTTTTCCTGAAACAGTAACATACCTCTCAGCCAACGAAGTTGGCCCAGTAGTTAACTTATTTAGTTAAAGATTTATAGTACTACTTATATAGTAAGTATCTGGTGGCCAGATCCCTCGCATCTGGTGATCAAATCACTTCATATCTGGTGGCCAGATCCCTCGCATCTGGTGATCAAACCACTTTATAAAAGGGATTCGGCCTGAGTTCGTTGATCTTTCTTCTCAGTTCTTTTTCTCTTTCAATGCTCACCAGCTTCCTCGATGGGTCTATTGCGGGTATTTCAGGGTTAAATAGTATATCAAACAGAGAGTGATTATATATCTCTACTTTCCTTTCCCGTATCATCGTACTATCTTTATAATGGTCTTTGATATACGCGATGATATCAGCAGGTAGCTTGCCAAACTCCGCAATATATCGTGAATCAGCAAAGAGCACATCCTTTTTCATCATTGTAACGTTATCATAGCCTCTCTGATCCCTGATCTTCCTGTACGATGCATCCACCATACCTAAGAGGTAGCAATTATGCGTTCCTCTTTTCCGGATAGTAATGACATATCCTTTTTCTTCCAGACCT
>Ga0315534_1000433_pt1 | contig 28774 bp, 25 predicted proteins | sample SalMarSW160240MG_FD_203094 | JGI IMG/M metagenome (GOLD analysis project Ga0315534, IMG submission 203094) | Salt marsh sediment microbial communities from the Plum Island Ecosystem LTER, Massachusetts, United States - Salt Marsh Sediment SW1602-40 ...
TTCGACGCAGGTCATAGTCCCCGGCAGTTCCGGGGATAGTAGGCTCCCTTTGTGATTTAGCGATTGCTCAGGTGAGCCTACTTCTTTTTCCTCCTATCGGCAATTACGGGACACATCCGGAACAAAGAGCAGCTCCTGATCAACCTAACTCAGCTGGCGCAGGTCATCGAGGGTGTCCACATCGGTGGCCGCCGTCTCCCGCCAGGGAAGCTCACGGACCGGGAAACGGTCGTAGAGCGCCCGCCCACCGTGATCGCCTTGAATACCAGCGAGTGCCTGAAAAGTGACCTGGTCAAAGAGGACCGGGTTCGCCCGCTGCCCGCCCACAATGGGCGCGACGATGGGACCGAGTGACAACTGGTGCTCGCGGATCAGGGCATTAATCAACTCCGGCTCGACCAGCGGCATGTCCCCCAGCAGGAAAACCACCCCTTCCGTTCTCTCCGGCACCGCGCCCAAGCCGAGGCGGAGTGAGCCCGCCTGCCCCTCACGCCAGGCTTCATTCACAACGATCCCAACCGGCATGTCGGACAAGGATTGCTCAATCTTTGCCCGCTGGGCACCAACCACTACAACCATCATATCCAGCTCTGACCTCAGCGCTGCGCGCACCGCATATCGGATAAGCGCTTCCCCGCGCCAGTTCTCCAGAAGCTTCTGCCTTCCGAATCGCGTCGATCCACCGGCTGCCAGCACCACACCAGCGATTCTGCCATGGACTTCCTGAACAGGATTTTCATCCTGCAAATTGCACAGCAGAATGGATTGAATTCCTTCGGTACTTATCAACGAGGCTGCGATCTCTCGCCCTGCGTTCAGTTGATTCTCTGTTCGGATTTTGTTCACCAGGCAGCGGATAGTGATCCCCGCGTTGATCCCCTTCAATCCACCATGCGGATCACTCAGAAGCCTGGCTACTGCCCCAGTCGTGATTGGATCGCCGGCTTCAAGCCCCATCAGTGGTCCGGCCAATTCCGGGCGGTGGACGACATCATCCGACAAGGAGGAGCCCACGGCATCGACGGCGGATACAAGCACAACCTGGGTGGCGAAGGAGGGCATGGCCGGCTCGTGCTCGGTGGGAGCTTTTAAGGAACGGCGGCGAGCACCATCTGCCTCCACCAACATCACGCCCTCGGAACGCAGGATGAGCTCGCACGCTGTCAGCAGATCGTTCTCATCGGGCGCAGTCCACTTTCCTTCTGCGCCGGGTTCGGCCGTGAGCAGGACAGATTCTCGTGCATCGATGCGGGCTTTTAGCTGTTCAACCCAATCCGGCTCCTGCGTAAATACGTGAGTATTTGCGATCGAGGTTTGTTCGTGAGCCAGCCTGGTTGTTGTCGTTACCAGGATGGGCAGTGACCCTTGTAACTCAATGACCAGCCGGGCAATCGCGCTCGATTTCCCGCCCGCACCTACGAAGGCGAGCACATCGCCTGGACGGATGCGCAGGCTATCCTTGAGCAGCATTGGCTTTCGCCCATTGAGCACGGATCGCTGGCTGACTGAGCAATGCCTCCAACACCCCGCCTCCAACGGCCAATGCCTTATCCGATATCCGGAAGGCATACCCTGGATCTGCCCGCGGGTCCAGGTCTCCCAACTTATCGCCTGCTTCGACAGTCAGCCCATCATGCAGCAGCCCCCTCAAAACCCCGTAGAACGGCGCCTTGAGTACGTCGCCGTCGATAAGCGCAATCGTAGCTCCCTCTTGAAGGATTGTACCGATCGGAACTCCGGCAGCGATCGTCCCACCATGAGGGGCGCGCAGGACGCGTTCATGATCAAAGCCGGTCACGGCTTCGGGCACACCGGTATCCGCCTCGGCACACCCCTCCCAGATAACACGACCCATGGCATGACCCCGATTGGTTTCGACGACTGCATCACAATCATGACCAGCTGTGAAACCGGGTCCAAGGCCCACAAGAAATGGCGTTGGCCGGGATTCTCGGGGTGAACGCTTACGCATCCGGGCGTCGATGACGGCCAGGAATGTGTATGTATCCTGGACCGAGGCATCGGGATCAACCAGGACGGGTACGATCCCAGATTCCACCAAAGCTGGGATCTCGTCAGCTGATGGGGCGAATGCTGCGCGAACGTCCTCGACAACGATCGCACCGCGGTACACAGCCTCTGCGAATGTGACCTCCCGCCGGACTGCACGCGGCTTCTCGAGTTCCGTGACAATCAGGTTGAATCCACAGCGCTGCAGCCTGACCGCTACGCCCGTTGCCAGGTCACCCCCACCCCGGATGAGGATGAGTGCACCTGCGGATTCCATACTCAGTCCAGTGCGCCCATGCCCCGCAGGATGCGCTCCGGGATGAGCGGGAATTCGTCGTACCAGATCCCGAGGGCATCCTTAACGGCAGCGGTGATCGCCGGCGCAAGCGGTATGAAGGGCATCTCCGCCATGCCGCGCGCTCCCCACGGACCACGCGGGTCGGCGTATTCCAGGATCAACGATTGGACTCGATCGGGCACATCCAGGATGGTAGGGATGAGGTAAGTCGAGAGCTCGCCGGTCTGGACGTAGCCACCATCCTGTTGGAAGTTTTCAAGGAGGACATACCCGGCTGCCTGAACGATGGCGCCTTCGATCTGCCCTTCCACCTGGCGGGGATTGATCGCCTTCCCTACATCGTTGGCTGAGATCACATCCAGCAGGTGCACAAACCCGGTCTCTATATCGACCTCAACCGTGACGGCCTGGGCGACATAGCCATAGGCGAAGTTGGGATCACTGGCACCAGTTTCCGGATCAAGCGCAGTGGTCGAGGGCGGCCTATATTGGAAGGTGGCGATGGCCGGCCGTTCCTCGCCCCGCCATTTTTCCAGCGCTGCTTCCGCCGCACCCCGGATTGAATTCCCTGACATGAAGGTCAAGCGAGAAGCGGAGGCTGATCCCGAATCACCGGTGTCGGCTGTGTCTGACACAATAAGCTCGATTTTTTCAACGGGAATGCCGAGCGCCTCTGCAGCCATCTGCGACATGACCGTATGTGCACCCTGTCCGACATCCGCCCCGGCATGGTGCAAGACGGCGCGCTCGATTTCAGATCCGCCGTGAAGCTCGATCTCCGCCGTGCATTGCTCCGGCGCTCCAAATGAAAAGCCAACATTCTTAAAACCGCATGCAAACCCCACCCCGCGCCTTACGGTTGATCCGGGCTCGGGTCCTGGCGAAGCATCCCTGCTCCACCCATCCTTCGTTTGGGACCAACCCCCGCGCTCGGCGGCAGCCTCAATCGTTTCCGCCATGCTCACACCCTTGGGGATCGGCGACCCAACGCTCAGGATCGAACCTTCTCTGATCACGTTTCGCATGCGGATCTCGACCGGATCCATCCCCAGTTCTTCGGCCAACTTGTTCATCTGGGACTCGGCGGCGAAGGCACCCTGTGGGCCGCCGAAACCTCGGAACGCACCCCCGGGGATATGGTTGGTATAGACCGCGTACGCATCGACATGGACGTTGGGCACCTCATACGGACCTGTGCACATCAGGGTCGCATTGCCTAGCACCTTGGTCGAAGTGTAGGCGTACGCGCCTCCATCCTGGATTACTTCCATTTTAGCAGCCGTGAGCTTGCCTTCCTTGGTCGCGCCCCAGCGAGCTCGCAGCACAAACGGATGACGCTTGTGATGACCAAAGATGGATTCAGCCCTGGACCAGATGATTTTCACTGGCCGGGGTGTGCCTTTCTCCTTCAGAAGCAGCGCGGCCAGCCCAAGTACGATCTGGACCGACATGTCTTCACGTCCGCCGAAGGCGCCACCGATTGCAGGATAGATGACCCGCACCTTGTCCCTGGGTAAACCGAGCGCATGCGCGATCTGCTCCTGATCTTCATGTGTCCACTGTCCAGCGACTTCCACCGTTACCCGGCCCTGCTCATCGATGTATGCCATGCCTGCTTCCGGCTGCAGGTAGGCATGCTCCTGGGCAGGCGTACGGTATTCACATTCCACGATAACGTCAGCCGCTTCGAAGCCAGCTTCGATGTCGCCCCTGCGGATGCGATTGTGGCTGAAAATGTTGCTCTCTCGATCGGGGTGAACCAGGACACTCGTTTCCTGCATCGCCTTAAGCGGGTCGAGGACGACCGGCAGGTCCTCGAATTCGACATCGATCTGTCTGGCTGCCTGGCTAGCAATGGCCTCCGTCTCGGCTACCACGACCGCGATCTGATCCCCCACGAATCTGACGTGGTCGGCGTAGGGTTTGGCTGAACCCGGTCCGCAGAGAACAGGCTGGTCGGGCATGATCAAACCGTACTCGTTGTTTGGGACATCCTTCGCCGTGAGCACCATGAGCACACCGGATGTCGCTTCAGCCTTTGCTACATTGAGGTGCCGGATGCGGGCGTGCGGACGACCAGCAAACACGATCTTCATATGGGTCTGGTTCGGCCGGTTCAGATCCCCCGGGTAAAGGGCTTCACCACGCACCTTGCCGATTGCATCGAGACGATCGAGAGATGTACCAACCGATGCCATCAATGACTCCTTCTTCCATTAGCTCGACGTGCAGGTAGCGCTAACGAGGCCGCTCAATTTCCGGGTTGTCCAGGCGCTTGAGCTCCAGATCAAAGATCCGGCGTAGGACCGAGATGCTGGTGGCATAGGCTGGATCCATGCCGAAGTAGGAGAGCGCGCCCGCGCCCAGGTTGCGTCCCTTCCCCAGTGGGGTATCCGAGGCGTAATGCAGCAGTCCCAGGTCGAATGGTAATCCATACAGGTTAACGATTTCATCCTGGGGATAGCGCTTCGGCCGGGAGGTCTCATATACTGCCGAAAGATACGGACCAGCCTCCATTTCGATGTCGGTATAGCCTTCGCGATAGAAAACATCCATATAACGCGGTGTCTGCAGGAACGTCCCACGCACACTTACGCCCTTCTGGTTGTCCATCACCGTCCCGTAGACTAGATCATCACGCAGTTCACCGGCGCTGAAGGCATTCTCAAAGAGGTACGTATTTTGAGAATGTTCGTCATGCACAACCGAGGGGATCATCACGTCCCCAATGACCCCATTCAGGGTGGCTGCCTTCCCCATGATGTAGACCCCACGTAGCTCTCCAAACCGAGTAGCGAGGTAGGAGAGGATGAGATATGCGCCGTTCCCGAGCGGGTAATCGATATTCACAATGAGCGCATTTGATTCACGCACCCGGTCTAGATCCGTACGCTGCAAGCGTGGGTCGATCCAACCCGGGCGGATCGAGTTTATTTCGGCGACCTGGACCTCGACGTCGAACCCATGCTCGCTCTGCACGCGTATTACCCCAATTTCGCGTTCAGCTTGTGCGCGCTTCTCCCCCAGCGCCTTCCCCTCTGGGGTCCGTACATATTTCTTCAGGACGTAGTACAGGAAGTTCTCCCGGCTTGAAGGGACCTGTTTCGCCTCAATATCGGTCCATTCTTCCCGGAGTTCGCTGCAATCGGGCTGCTCGAGGAACTGCACTAGTTCGGGTTCGTGCCGAAGTGCGAATCCGGTTAATAGATTGATCATGCTGTGGGCATTGCTTGAAACGAAGTAAACCGGCCTTCCCTGCAGATCGGGCTTGTGCTGCTCCACGCGATCCCACCACAGCTGGGTCGCCCGGCGATAATCACGCAGCGTTCCGGAAAGCAGCCGGATGCGCAGGTTCTTACGCTCACGGGAAATCGCCCGCAGCATCTCCCAGAAATCATCACCCCAGACGTCACGCAAACGCAGCAGGTCCTCGACATCGACCCCGATCCCGCGTGCGAATACAGCCAGACCTTCTTCGCTCTCCACCGGTGTTTTAAGGAAAGTCCCCACCTGTTCACCCTGGAGCAGACGGTTGAGCTTGTTCCATTCGATCTGGAAGGCTGTGAGCAGCGGGACGATGTCGTCGATGTCAGAGCGGCTGGCAACATAGCAAGCCATGGTCTCGGTTCCATCAAAGAAGCAGCGCCGGCGCCTGGCCTTGGCCACGGCCGGTGTCCACGCCTCCATATCCCCGATACCCTTCTCGAGAAACACCTCCTGGCTCTGGCCCAGGACTACGCAGTTGACCTTGACGATGCAGGCTGGCAAGCGCAGCGAGCAGTAGATCAGAGCCGACATGTCCGGGATACTCGAGCGGGCATCCGGATGCAGGCTCGAGCCCATGTTGGCATGCACCTCTTCCAGTGATCGCACGCGCACGTCGGCGGTCGATCGCAGGAGCGAGTAATACGTCCGCATGTAAAGTTCGACTTCTTCGGATCCTGTCCGTGGCACTCTACGATCCATGCTTATGCCTTTCGGCGCTTTTCCTTCCGCCGGCGCCTACGCGGGGTCGGTGCGTCGATATCGCGAAGCTTGATCGGGAAAAGAATGGCATAGATAAATGCCATCAGCCCATAGGCGGCGAGCATAAAGAGGATCCCCACAACCACACGCACAAGCACTCCCTGGTCAAACCAGCTTTCAAGGGAGTTCAGAAACGAAGGGAAGTTGGGGGCCAGAACGCCGCGCGGCAGGTAGATCCATCCGTTGACGGCGTTTGCACGCAGGAACCAGCCGGTGAACCAATATCCCAGGAACATGAAGAACGAAATAATCAGGCAGCCCAATCCCCTCAGCATGGGAGGGATGCGTTCGCGCTCTTCGCGCTCCTCGTCCAACTTACGGAAACGATAAGTAGATCTGCCCATCTCGGCCTCCCCGCGCTACGAAATACACACTAAGCCGTCACGCCTCTTACACGGATGATCCATTCGCATTTATGGCGTTCCTGGACCTCAACGTTGTGCGAGCTGCGCTGCTCGCTCGACCGCAGCCACGATCTTATAGTACCCCGTACACCGGCACAGGTTTCCCGTTAACGCCTGCTGGATCATATTCAGATCCGGATCAGGCCGTTCTTCCAACAACTTCGCGGCTGACATCAGGAAACCCGGGGTGCAGTACCCGCACTGCACCGCGCCCTCTTCAACGAAACCGCGCTGGATCGGGTGCAACTCTTCCCCGCTAGCCAAACCCTCGACCGTTACGATCTGCGCCAGGTGAGCGCGCGGGGCAGGTACCATACAAGCCATGACAGCTACCCCATCCAGGAAGACGGTGCAGGCACCGCACTCCCCTTCTGCGCAGCCTTCTTTCGTACCAATCAAGCCAGCCTGCTCACGGAGCAGTCGAAGCAGGGTGGAATCAAAACCCTGTTCGAAGCGGTAGGGAACGCCATTAATCGTTGTCTCAATCGGCGTCCCGGCATGGTGCTCGAAGGATTGCAGCCGCGGAACGTCATTACGATATGGGCCAGGGCCCCAGAGCATGACCGGGTCGACGGGGAAACCTTCGCGCTCGTTCCCGCCTGCCAGCTGCCGCAGCGCCCTGCGCGTCCCCTGACGAACCATCTCCCGTCGGTACCCGGCGGAACCCCTCAAGTCGTCAATCGGGCTCGCCTCTCCAGCCGTCAGCACAGCGGCTGCATCGATTGTCTCCTCCGAAAGTACTTTCCCTGCCAGGAAGGATTCAGCCTGCTGCGCATGAATAATGACGGGTGCGACGGAACCGAGCGTGATGGCCGCCTTCAAGACCCGCCCACCTTCGAAATCAAGAATGATGGACACATTGACAACCGAGATCGCCTGCGCTCTCCGCAAGCCAAGTTTGAAGAAGGTTGAGCGGGCTGATTTCTCTGGCAGATGGAAGCGAATATCGCTGATCAGTTCCCCGGGCTCGAGCACCGTCGTGCGCACCCCGGTATAGAAAGATGCCAGATCGACAAGCCGTTGGCCGGTGCTCGAGGTTAACTCGAGCTGAGCCCCGAGCGCCATCAGGGGGCTAATCGAATCATTCGCCGGGGAAGCCGTGACCAGGTTACCGGCGATCGTGCCCCGGTTGCGGATCTGCGGCGCCCCGACTTCCCAGCACGCTCTGGCGAGAGCAAACGCGCGTTCCTGAAGTAAGCGAGAACCTGCACAGTGATTGTGCGTCACCAGTGGCCCCAGGTGCACCCAACCATCTTCATCCTGCCGGATTTCGGACAGTCCGGGGATGCGCGTGATATCGATCAGGATTTCGACCTGCGGGCGCTGGCCGCGCTCAAGCTCGAGGATTAAATCCGTTGCGCCGGCCACGATGCGGGCTTTCGATCCATGCTCGGCAAGCAGCATCACGGCTTCATCGAGTTCACTTGGCGTGTAGTAATGTGTCCACATCCTGAGGCTCAGTTCCCTTTCATCGGGTTGTTGGGTTGGTGCGCCATGCGCTCGCCGCTCCCGCTGTGCGTGATCATGATGATCTCGGCCATGATGCTCACGGCGATCTCTTCCGGTGTCTCGGCATTCAATTCTAAACCGGTCGGCGAATGTACGCGTGCCAGACTCGCTTCCTCCACACCCTGCTCACGCAAAGTCTCAAAGGTAGTCTCCCAGCGGCGGCGTGAACCAATCACCCCCAGATAGGCTGCGTCCGACTCGAGCAACCCCGGCAGGCCTTCAACATCGACGGTCACGCCGCGTGTCGTTAATACGATGAACGTGTTCTCCGTGATCTCAAACTGCCCCGGAATTTCGGACATCGGGCAGTTGAGGTAACCGTCGGCGGAGGGGATGTTGTCGCTGCTGGCGAAGTCCGGCCGATCATCGCTCACGATGACCCTGAACCCAAGCCATCCGGCCAGGTGCGCTACAGCCTTGCCAACATGGCCTGCTCCAACCACCAGGATCGTCTTCCCCACTTGTAAAGGTTCCACGAACACCTCCATCTCGCCACCGCACACGCCAACGTCACCCCGCTCCGGATCCCGGAATTCATATGTCAGTCGCCGGGGCTGACCATCACGTAGTGATTCGAGGGCAGCCCGAATCACCTCAGCCTCAAATTGACCACCCCCGATGGTGCCTTCGATGCGGCCATCCGGGAATACGATCATCTTGCTTCCCGTGTGTCTCGGCACCGACCCCTGGACACGGATCACCGTCACAAGGACGGCGCTGCCGCCTTTTTGCTCGATCTTGGCCAGCTTGCGGTAGATGCTCATCACCCCTCTAACAAGGCCAGGACGGCCGGGAGCAGCTGCTTCTTGCGTGAGACCACACCCCGCGCTTCGAGCATGTCGCTGGAGAGCCTCTTGTAGGGGAGTTCGGCCAGTTCGGGTGGCGCATCTTTCAAGAGAATACGGCTTGAGCTATCCACGATGTCGGTGACCATGAGCATCGAGAAATCGAGGTTCTTCTGCTTGAGCAGCGCTCCCAAGGCCTCATCCAGGTCCGTCAGCTTATCTTCGAGCTCGAGCAGATCGGTGACCTCGACCTGGGCGATCCCGAAACGATACCCCTCCGAATCATATATTTTCAGATCGCTATTGACGATGCTCTCCGGTTCGCGTGTCCGCAATCCGGCTCCTACCTCGAGGATTGCTTTACCGAAGGATTCGATGCTCTCGCTTTCGAGTGGAGAGCCCCCAACGAAGGCCCAGCGGGCGAGGCGGTCCGCGGCACGGTGATCTCGCGCAGTTGTGGTCGGAGAGGTCAGGAGCAATGTATCGGAGAGTACGCCGGCCAGCAACAACCCTGCCAGTTCGGGAGGTGCACGCATGCCATCATCCTCGATTCTTTCCGAGACTAGCGTGCTCGTACTTCCGACAGGATCGACCCGGAAGCGGATCGGCAGCCGGGTGGGCGGATTGCTCAAACGATGGTGGTCCAGCACCTCAAGCAGATCAGCCTCGTCCAGCGAACCCACGGATTGGCCTACCTCATTGTGGTCCACGAGGATGAGCTTCATCCGCGGTGGGTTGAGCAGGTCGCGTTGGCTGCAGACCCCCAGATATCGTCCGTCTTCACCCACGACGAGGAAGTCGTTCCTTTCCCCGCGCAGGATGCGCGGCAGTGCATCACGAATACGCGAGTGTGCCTTGAAACGCGGAACATCGGTGTCGGCAGCGTCCCCGCTGGGAAGCTCAAACACCTCTGCGAGCGACATCTTTTGCCGTTCCGGATGTGAGCCAAGCAACTGGCTAAGGGATCGGAAAAGGCTGAAACCCGTGATCAAACCGAAAGGCTGTCCGTCCGCCTCTACAACAGGAGCCACCGTCCCGGTCCGGCTGGCGATTGCCCACGCTTCGCTTAGAGGCCTGTTAGGCGTTACGCTGTCGAAGGGCCGGCTGACGGCCTCAAAATGCGGAGAGGCATCCGCCAGGAGCTCGGGGGCATCCAATCCGAGGCGGCGGAGCACCCAGGCGGTTTGCTCGTTGATCGGACCGGCGCGGATCGGTACAACTTCATCCTCGCCTTGTTCATTCCGGAACCAGGCATACCCCATCGCCGAGGCGATGGCATCCGTATCCGGGTTTACGTGCCCAACGACGTAGATCACGCCCACCTCACTCATCCCCGGCGGCCATGCTCCTTTCGAACAATGTTCATCCCGCCTGCCTTAAAGCTTCCCAGACCCGTTCGGGTGTAACGGGGGCGACCAGTACATCGGCTCCGCAAGCATCCAGCACAGCGTTGCCAACCGCAGGTGCGACCCCGTCCATTGGGATCTCGGCTACAGCCTTTACCCCAAATGGATGGGACGGCTCAACCGTCTCGATGAAGATCGTCTCCAGTTCCGGCATCTCGTGCGCGGCGAAGATATGATACGCGCTGAAATCAACTTCTCGCGCCCAGCCTGCATCATCATAGAGCATCTCTTCACAGACGGCATAGCCAAGCGCCTGTGTCATGCCTCCCTCAACCTGACCCGAAGCCGTGAGCGGGTTGACGATCACGCCGGCATCGACGGCCATTACCAGGCGATCGACGACAACCTGGCCTGTCTCAATGTCTACCGTGACCTCAGCGAACTGGGCTGCAAATGGGGGCGGGGATACTGGTGAGACATATGAACCTACTCCCATGATCTGCTCTTGATCCTCATGATGGAGGGCGTTCAGCGCGACTTCCCTCAGGGTGACGGAGCGACCATCGGACGACCAGGCACGCCGGTCGCGCAGCTCGATTTCCTCGGTTTTAACTGGATCCGCATCCGTGGAAAGCATCTTCCCCGCCCGGCGCTGGATCTGAGACGCCACGTCCCGGGCAGCCCGCACGACAGCCGCGCCGGAGATGTAGGTTGTGCTGGAGGCATAGGCCCCTTTATCGAACGGTGTGAAATCAGTGTCGGAGGAATAGGTAATGACATCCTCAACGCGTACCCCCAGCACCTCGGCTGCTTGCTGGGCGAGCACGGTATCCGAACCTGTACCAAGATCGGTCGCGCCGACAAGCAGGTTGAAGGAGCCGTCGTCATTGATTTTGATGCTCGCCCCGCCCATATCGAGGTAGGGAATGGCTGTGCCCTGCATGACCATCGCCACACCGATCCCACGCCGCAGGTGGGGCGCACTAGGGACCTCATGCCAGGCCTGGCTCGGGTACTTGCTCTTCCATTCAATCGCCTGCATGCCGGCCTTGACACAGTCCTCCAATCCGTTGGTCTGGATTGTTTCCGGGACTGGCTCACGACCTTCGGACCACGCTGTGCTGAACGGGTGCACTTCACCCGACCGGAGTGTGTTCTTAAGCCGGAACGCGATCGGATCCAGTTCAAGGGCACGGGCTATGCGCTCCATATGCCTTTCAACCGGCCAGTAGCCCTGGGGCACGCCATAGCCACGATAAGCGCCGGAGGGTGGTGTGTTGGTGTACACCACGTCAGCGTAGAAGCGGATGTTCGGCGCCTCTCGAAACGGCCCATCGCCGACGTAGAGCGCCATCGCCTTGTGACCGGTGTTCCCGGTCACCGTCAGGGCGTGGCAGCCATAAGCGCCGGTGTCGCTCAACACGTGCATCTCGTTGGCCGTGATCGTTCCGTCCTTTTTGACCCCGGTCTTCATTGTCAACTTCATCGGATGCCGCGAGCGGGAGGCAAAGAATTCTTCGGCGCGGGAATACTCGTGGCGAACCGGCCGTCCAGTGGCGATCGTCAGGTGGGCGGCGACATCCTCGATCAAGACCTCCTGTTTTCCACCAAAACCACCCCCGATGCGCGGCTTGATCACGCGAATTCGCTTTTCAGGCAGATTCAAAACCGGCGCCAGGATGCGGCGGACGTGAAATGGGACCTGGGTGCTCGTCCGGATGACAAGGCGGTCGTCCTCATCCCAATACGTAACCACCACGTGCGGTTCGATGTGAGCTTGCTGCACCTTTGGGACATGATAAGTCGACTCAAAGATCTGGTCCGCCTGCTTGAAACCTTGCTCGACATCACCGATATCGATGCGGATCTCGGCCGCCAGATTCCGGTCCGGGTCAGAATCCACAAAGTTGACGAATTCGGCCTCATCATGGATGCGGACGGCATCCGGCGACATGGCACGCTCGGGATCGAGGATGATCGGCAGTTGCTCGTACTCCACCTCGATCAAGGACAATGCCTGTTCGGCGATGGTCTCGTTCTCGGCAGCGACAAAGGCAACACGATCTCCCACAAAGCGCACCTTGTTATCTAGCGAAAAGGTATCGAGTGGTCCCGGGATCGGATCCGACTGTCCTGCTGTGGAGTAAACCACGCGTGGGATATCCTCCCAGGTGAGCACTGCGGCCACACCGGGCAGCGCCCGGGCCCGGGAAGCGTCGATGCGCTTGATGCGGGCGTGTGCGTACGGGCTGTGAAGCACTTTGGCGATGAGCATCCCGCGCATCTCGATATCAGCCGTAAAGGCAGGTTTCCCCTGAACAAGCTTGATGGCGTCAACTTTCGGTTCGGGGTGCCCGATCACGGTCCGGGCACGTGAATCAGGGGCAATTTTGATTTTCGGCATCACCGCGACCTGGAGCGTGCCTCCACCCGCAATATGCTCTTCTGCAGCTCGTTCCTCCGGCGCGGTCGGAGAAAATAGGCCTGGTGGCGCAGGAAGCCGTCCCTCGATCGGATCGACCGTCTCTCCACGCATGACTGCTGCTGCGCGCAGGATGGCTTGAACCGGCTTCAAATAGCCAGTACACCTGCAGAGAATCCCCGAGAGCGCCTCGCGCACCTGATCCTCGGTGGGATCGGGTTCATGCTCCAGGAGAGAGCTTGCGGCCAGGATCATGGCTGGGGTGCAGTAGCCGCATTGAATCGCACCCGTTTCAACAAACGCCTGCTGCAGCGGGTGTAGCCCTGCGCTGGCCTTCCATCCAGGATGGGGCTGTTCGCCCATACCTTCCACGGTTTCGACGGATTTCCCATCCGCCTGGACCGCAAGCATCACGCAGCTGTTCACCGGTCGTCCATTCAAGAGGACCGTGCAAGCCCCACATTCGCCGGTCTCGCAGCCATGCTTCACGCTGAAGAGGCCAAATTCGTCACGCAGCGTCTGAAGTAGGGTAGCCCGTGGTTCGACCTCAACCTCAACCGGTTCGCCGTTCAATCGAATCGCGATCAGCGTCATGCTCGCACCTCTCTAACCACCCGCTCAACCAGTACGCCGGCAATATATGAACGATAGGTCGCGCTGGCGAATGCGTCGCCGGCATCCTTGAATGCTGCTTCTGCCGCGCTCTTCGCTTCGGCCAGGTTTTGGTTCTCGTTCAGCCTGGTCTCAGCCTCAAACAGGCGCAATGGATGGGGGCCAAAACCACCCAGCGCCAGCCTAATCGTCCCGTCCTGTGTCACTGCAGCACTGGCACATACGATCGGCCGGTCCATGGGCGTCCGCGCAACCTGGGCGTAGGCTAGACCAGACGGAAGCTGGACCTCGAACCCAGTGATCAAGTAGCGCGGGCCCGCTGCTGCCCGCGAGCTCAAGAACTCGTGCAGGGCCGTCTCGCGCGAACCTGGTTCCAGTTTGACGACACCACCGAGGGCGGTCAGGGTCGTCAATAAGGGTGAGCGTCCATCTGCAGCCACCAGCGTGCCCGCCAGGGTAGCTGCGTTGCGCATGTTCCAGGCTGCTTCGTGGCGAATGCTTTCGATGAGTGCCGGTGGGAGTCGACCGGCGTTCTCGAGGATGGCCTGCAGCGGGAGGGTCGCACCCAGCGTCACCGTGTTATCAAGGATGCTGAACTGATCCAGAGCTAACTCGCGCAGGTCGATCACCGCCTCTACGTTGGCCCGGTCTGGCGTGAGCGTCGTGCCTCCCCCCATAGGGACACCCTCTTCGAGCAGCGATACAGCTTCCTCAATCGTTTTGGGTCGGAGATATCTCATCTGGATCGACTCCCATTCAGGTCAGTCGGCTTGTTCATCGGGGTATACCTTCCAGCCCAGTGCTTCTAGTTGGTCAGAATTACCTCCAACTTCCTTATACTCGGCGAGCAAACCTTCGGCCTCGGCTGCGATCGTCCCATCTGGGAGCACAAGCTCGCCATGCGCGACTTTCATCCTGCCCCGCTCCTTGCGCACCACACCCCGCAGCAGAAGAGGTGTCTTGCTGGGGACCGACTTGCGGTAGCGAACCTCGAGCTTGGCGGTCAGGTAAAAATGATCGTGGTCGCCACACATCGCTGCCCGGCCGACGATCTCATCCAGCATAGAGGCAATGATCCCACCGTGCACAACGCCCGGGTATCCTTCGAAATGTTCAGGCAGGTTAATTTCCGATACCACTTCCCCCGAAGCCACTTCGTGAAACGTCAGGCCCAAGCCAAAAGGGTTCTCCAGCCCGCAGACAAAGCAATTACGGGAGTTCGGTTGTTTTCTGCCATTCCGATCATCGACGGGGCGGCTCATCTTGGCTCCTTGAGCATCATAAGGCTGCGTCTCCTGCTAATTTCAGCGGGCTGAAGGTATCGATCAAAAGGCGCACATCCCCGCCCACCGGGTAGAGGATCGGACAAGTGGCACCATGCTCGATATACTCCTGGACTTTCGCCTTGGCCTGCTCGGGTGTTCCGGAGGCGGTAATCCGCGTTACGAGCTCGTCCGGGACCAGGTGCTTGGCTTTCTCAATCTGTTCATGGGTTGCTGGCCAGCCGAGGATGGATTGGATTCCATCCACGACATCCTGCGAAACTTCGCTCGCCTTGGCAATGTGCGGCTGTTGGGCAATGTACTGGGTCAGGAGGCCACGGCTCGTGTCAAGCGCACTGTCTTCGTCTTCATCCACCGAGCAGACAACCAACTGGGGGCGATCAAGATCCTCGAACCGCCGGCCGGCTTTTTCAACTCCCACCTGCAGGCTCTCCAGCGCGCGGTCGTTGTACTCAGGCGGGACGCAGTAGTTCAGCACGACGCCATCGGCGATCTCGCCGGTGAGCTCCATCATCTTTTCCCCGGTAGCGCCGATCATGATTGGGACGTTGCGTGGTTCGCGCCGGCCATGAATGACGTCCAGTTCGATCCCGTCAACATGATGGAACTCTCCATGAAACGTCACCCGCTCCATGTTGAGTAAGCGAAGGAGGACCTCCACGGTCTCGCGCATCGCCAGCAGCGGTTTCCGGCGTTCGATACCTACGTTTCGGGCCAATGAATCCCACCATGCGCCGATACCGCAGATAATACGGCCCGGCGCCAGATCGTCGAGGGTAAGAAATGTGGCGGCCAGGAGCCCGATGTTGCGCGTCCAGTTGTTGATCACGCCTGAACCCACTTTGAGTTTCTCGGTAACAGCGGCATAGGCTGCCATGGGAACGATGGCATCCCGCACGAGGCGGGATTCCGCCTGCCACACCGCTTCGAACCCTTTTTCTTCAGCGTATCGGGCATACTCAAGCCCGTCGCGCAAATCATGTGCATCCTTCAGGTAAAGCGCTACGCGTGGATGACTCATGTTTTGTCCTCCTGAAGGGGATGGATGAACTTATTCGCGGGGTCGTCGCGCAGGACAGCCAGATCTTCGGGAAGATCGAGGTCGAGCCCTACGCTAGCGATCTCACAAATTTCAAGCCTGGCCCCGGCGGCTTGTGCCCTGGCCACATGGCGGTCAAAACTGTCCGGTCCAAAGTCGTACTCGATCAAACCGGGTGGACTGGTAAGCAGCGCGTTCGTTCCACTGCGGTGACGGTCAGGCACGATCACCATCACCGGTGGATCTTGCGCCCGTTCGATCAAGGCCTGCACATCCTCGATCTGGATTAAGGGCAGGTCTGCCGGCAGGACAAGCACCCCGGCAGCTCCGTACGTCTTGGCGACGAGCGTCGCCCGGACGAGGGCCCTGTTCAGATCAGGTGTGCCGCGTTCGGTCACGGTGCGCGCACCATGGCGCCGGGCCAGAGATAAGGCTTGTGAATCCCTGCTAACAACCAGGGTGCGTTCGATCTCCGGTACCTGTTCCAAGATCTGCAGGGTGTGGATGAGCATTTCTTCGCTCAGCGAAGCTCTTTCTTCACGTGAAAGGACTTCTGCCAAACGCGACTTGGACCGCCGCAGAGGTTTGATGGGGACGACGGCCCAGAAGGTCATCCCTCAGCCTCCCTGGAGCATCTGTCTGGCAATCGCAATAACCTCGCCAGCCAGACGTTCACGATCGTCTTCGCTGCGCATGATCGTATCGAGCACCGCTACTTGGATGCCCAGTTCCTGGATCTTCTGGCTCAATTGCTCATCCTCTCGATCGATCACAAACTCGGAAAGGTAGGATCGAAAATGCTCGGCAACCGCCAATGCGGAAGGTTCGATCCCGAGCTGGGCGTACATGCTTGCCGCTGGACCGCGCAGCGCCTGCCCTGCGATGATGGGAGATATTCCCAGCACAGGTTTCGTCCGTACTGCGCTGGCGATAGCTGGGAGGGAGAGGATGGGATCGATGCTTACCCATGGGTTCGACGGGCAGAACACTACTACAGCGGCCTCCTCAATCGTTTCGATCACTCCAGGGGCCGGGTTTGCCTGCTTGCACCCTCTGAATTCAAATCCTCGCACAATTGGCTGACAGCCACGCTTAACAAAATATTCCTGGAAGGGCAGCCAGCCAGCATCGGTCTTTACAAACGTCCGGATCGGGTCATCGCTCATCGGGTAGATGCGGTGGTCGACCCCAAATCGATGGGAGAATTCCGCCGTGATCGACGAAAGCGTCTCACCCTGGCCAAGCCTGCGCGTCCGCTCGAGATGCAGTGCCAGATCACGATCACCGAGGCGGAACCATGTCGGGCCGCCGAGTTCTTCCACCTCCAGCAGCACCTGCCAGCTCTCCTCTTTCCGACCCCAACCAGTATCGGGGTTGGCCAGCCCTGCCAGCGTGTAGAGCACCGTGTCGAGATCGGGTGAGATCGCCAGCCCGAAGTGAATAAAATCGTCGGCGGTGTTGACGATGACTGAAAACTCGTCTGGTGCCAGGCAGCGAGCCAGCCCATGGGCAAGCTTCGCACCGCCCACACCACCCGCCAACGCAGCGATCCTCAGCGCCATTGCGTGACCTCGTTCAACCCCCGGCGAGTTCGTTTTCGACTTTCATCCTGGGGATATCCGATCAGGATCAAACCCTGCGGCTCCCATGAAGGAGGCAAGTCAAACGCGCGCCGCACATTATCAGCCGAGAAGAGCGGTGCACACAGCCAGCTTGCTCCCAGCCCCTCGGCGTGAGCAGCCAGTAGCAAATTCTCTCCAGCCATCGCCACGCTCTGGATGCCCATATGGTGTTCTGCGCTCTCACGTCGGTCATCGCCGTAATGATCCATGTCCTCCATGGTCATGCAGAGCAAGATGACCACTGGAGCGCCAGTGATCAGCATCCAGGAGTTGGCAAGATCGCGCTCGATCGCATTTTCAGGATCCCCATCGATACTGCGGTCAGCGCGCAAGCGTTCGCCCATCGCCGCAGCCAACAATTCGCGATCGGCTCGCTTGGTGAGGACGACAAAGCGCCAGGGCTGACGGTTATGAGCAGACGGAGCTTGGATTGCTGTTTGCAGGACCCGCTCGATAAGGTTGCGAGCCACCGGCGTATCCCGGAAGTGGCGCACCGAGTGGCGATCTTCTGCCAGGGTATGGAAACTCTCTGCCGGATCCTTCATCAATCTGTGCTGATGTATTCGGGCTCGATGGTGAAGATCACACGCCGTTCGCCGGAATAGTTCTTCCACTTCGGTTGCCCGGTGTATTTTTCCGCAAGCCCGTTGAAATGCTCTAACCCGCCTGCCTCGCTGATCTCCACCACCCGACCGCGCACCTGGAGGTAGCGGAACGGATCTCCCGGATCGGAGATGACCAGGGCCACCTGGCGTCGGTCCTTCATATTCTGTTCCTTGACCCGTCCCCGGGCAGTATTGATGCGTATGCGGTCTCCTTGCATGTCAAACCAGACCGGTGTCAGCTGCGGTGAACCATCCTTCATGATCGTCGCCAGGTATGCGTACGCCCGTTTCTCCGGGGTCAGTAAATCTCGATAATCGTCTGGGAACACTGCCGTCAACCTTCCTTCCTCGCACATGATCGTGGTTGTCGCCCTGGCCCCCTGTATGCATCTTTCCCAGTCGGTGGTTCCTGATCAGGTCTTCCCATCTGGTTTAATAATACCTGACGATGCATTGATGCCGCGCGACTTGCCTTGCTTCAACGGAACAAATCATCTTGCTCAGGACGGATCAACTCTGATGCATTTCCTTCCCGGAGAGGATACGGTAGGCCTCTTAAATGGATGATCGGCCGCCCCTCCCCGGCCTGCCCCATAAGCGCCGAGGCCCCCGCAGCGATCTCATCCGCCAGACCAACCTGGGTGATCTTGAGCGGCTCGCCAAAGAGATCGGGTTTACCACGCAGATCGAGCAGCGCCGGGAACCCTGCCGCACCGATACAAACGCCCTCGGTTCCCAAGCGCCATGCTCGACCGTGTGAATCGATAATTAGCACACCGATCGAGGCCCCCGACGCCGCCTGCAGTTTCTCGCGCAGTTCGTGCGCCGATCGGTTGGGATCGGCGGGGAGCAGAAGAACCCACTCCCCCTCAGAATGGGTATCGCCCTCCACGTTGGATCGGTCGACACCGGCATTGGCGCAGATGAAACCCAGGCGGTGTTCGACGATCAAGGTCGCGTCTCGCTGGCGAAGGACAGACGCGCTCTCCGAGAGTATGACTTCTACAAGCCGGGGATCCTTTCCTGTCATTTCAGCCAGGTGCAACGCTTCAGGTGAGGGCTGGACCTGTTCTAAATTGACCAAGCGGTTTTCGGCTTTTGAGACGACCTTCTGCGCCAGGATGAGAACATCTCCATCCTGAAGGTTCAAACCCGCGGCGTCCAGACCGGTCAGGATGACACCGGCCAGATCAGCCCCCGGTTTGACTAGGGGGATGGATGGGAGCGAGGTGAAGACGAGCGAACCACCCTTCATTCCACAGGGAGACCGGTAATGCGAATGGAGCCGGTCCTGGAACCGTAATGTTTGTTCATGGTCAGGATCAAGGCCGTCAAGCTTTCGAGCACAATGGAATTCTCGAGCCGGCCAGCATAGTACGCCTGGAGATCTGCACCTTGGGCGAGCTTAATGATCTCGTCAGCCGCGTCTACATCATCCGAGCAAACCAGCACATCCATGTCCAGCGGTTGGCCAAGACCCTGCTTGAGCATATGGGCCGGGACGGTTTGAAAGGCAGCTACGACGCGGACATCGGGTCCAAGGATTTCCTGTGCCAACTCGGCGGCGGCAGGGGGTTCTGGAGGGTGTGGGTCCTTATAGTCAACCCGCACCGTGGCATCCACGAAGATCTTTCCCTTCATCACTTCACGCAAGCCTTCGACCGCAGGCTGGTGGGCGCTGGCTTTCACAGTGAGTACGCATATGTCGGCCTGGCTGGCAGCCTCCAGGTTTCCGAAGCCCTGGATCGTCTCCAGTCCGAGTTCATCGTTGAGCTCTCCGGCAACCCGCTCCGCTTTCTCGGATTCACGCGATCCAATAAGCACCCGGTAGCCGTTACTCGCCCAGCGCCTTGCAAGGCCGGGCCCAACCTGGCCTGTCCCACCTAACAGGGCGATCGTGACAATCATCTTCTCAGACATCTTCTCTCCTTTGGAGATTAATCCTGCGGCACAAAGGAGCGATAACGCTCCCAGACGGCCGGGACCAACTCGCGCGCCCGGGCAGTAATTTGTGCTTCATCCATCGTGAGCAGTTCACGGTTGTGCATGAGCAAGCTACCATTCACGATCGTGCTGGTAACCATGGATTCGTGAAAACCGAAAAGGATGTGCCAGGGGAGGTTCCCGGCTTCGAGCGGAGTGGTGGGATGGTAATCGACGAGGATCATATCGGCATACGCGCCTGCTGAGATCACACCCAGAGGAGGCCCACCGAAGAACTGTGAGGCCAGCTCTGCGTTGCGATAAGCAGCGATCTCCGCCACCAGGTCACCCGGCATGCGGCGGGGGTCACGGTGCCACGCCTTGTGCAGCAGGTAGGCTGTTTTCCATTCTTCCCACATGGCGTTCGAGAAACCATCGTTGCCAAGCGCCAGTCGAACCCCGGCCCGCCACATCGATTCAATCTCGGCCACGCCGACACCGTTGTTCATATTCGAACGCGGTTGGTGCGTGACCCATGTGCCCGATTCCCGCAGCAGCTTGATCTCGTGCGCATCGACATGGATCGCATGGGCAACGATCGTCTCCGGTCCAAGAATCCCGAATTGATGCAGACGATCAATAACACGCGTGCCAGATTTTTGCAGGCTGTCATACTCATCCACTTCGTGCTCGGCGGCGTGAATATGAAACCCCTTGCCCGCAGGCAGGGATTCTCGACAACGGGTAAGGGTTTCATCCGAGAGCGTAAGGCTGGCATGCAAGCCAAATGTCGCCTGCACCCGTCCTCCGGCAACCGGCTCGCTCGCGCAACGATTCAGGAAACGCAGGTTCTCAGCGATCCCCGCCCGGGCTTTGTCCACGCCGTCGCGATCCGTGACCTCATAGCAGAGCACGGCGCGCAAACCCGATTCTGCCACCGCATCCGCAATCAAATCCAGTGACCCGTTGATCGAATTCGGTGAAGCGTGGTGGTCGATGAGCGTGGTCGTGCCGTGCTTGATCGCATCCACCAGGCTCGCCTGGGCTGAGGCCTTAATGTCTTCCGCTCCTAGTGATTTATCCAGCGGCCACCAGAGTTTTCTTAAGATCGCCGGAAAATCCCTGGGCGGGGTTCCCGGGATCGCCATTCCTCGTGCAAATGCCGAATAGAAGTGGGTATGGGCGCAAATGTTCCCAGGGAGCAGGTACTGCCCCGCAGCATCAATAGTTTCTTCACCCGGATGCGCATTCTCGAGCTTTGTGCTCGGTCCTAGCTCGCGAATCATGCCCGATTGAACGAAGACTGCGTGGTCATCCAGGATTTGATTAGGTTTGTCCCAAGTTATGACCCGGGCGTTGGTGATCAGCATCCACTCGCCTCCCTAATCAAACTTCGTCGGCCGCGCAGGATCACGATAGGCCTCGACTGCGTCTTCCAAGAGCTTCTTTGTCGTCCGGAATCGCGAGAGTGATTTCGGAATCTGATCGAGTGGGAAGAAGACCGCCTCGAGCGTCTCGAAATTCGGCTGTGGTGTTCCTGACACGGGAGTGCATAAGAAGAGCAGCTTATAGGCATGGAACAAGGGCAGCTTCCCAGGATAGCGGTTGGCATCGTAGACACCGATCACTCGCTCTGCCTTGACCTGCAGGCCAGCTTCCTCAGCTACCTCACGCTCGATGGCCAGGCTGGGCCTTTCGCCGACGTCGGCCCACCCTCCGGGAAGGGTCCAGCGGCCGTCCATGGCTTCCTTGACGAACAAGAGCTGCTCATCCTGAAAAACGGCTGCCCGCACATCTACCTTGGGTGTGACGTAGCCGGGTTGTCCATTGAAGGCTTGCAGGACATCTTCCTGGGTAAGCTGGCTGTGGCCGGCGATGATTTCGGCCGCGATCTCACGCAGGCGTATTGAGCGCTCACGTTCATAGGGATTGGAGGCATAGGTATAGCCCGCCTGCGCGAGCGCCTCGATCTCGCGAGCCCATGCCAGCCAACGGTTTTCATCGCTGATCATCATGCCCTGTGTTGGATACCTTCATCAAACCCTTCGGGACAATTAGAGAAGCTCACCACCTGCGCGGCGGCGCAGGAATCGGCCTGCACCAGCAGATCCGAGCCAGCGATCACCATCAACAATAAGCTTCCCGCGCAGGAAGACCTTCTCAGGGAAACCCTTCAATGTCCATCCTTCATACAAGTTGTAATCTGTCCTGTGGTGGGCGTGAGCGATCCCGTATTGCAGTTCGCGCGCCGGATCCCAGATCACGATGTCGGCATCAGCTCCCGGCATCAATGACCCTTTCTGCGGGTACAACCCGAAGATCTTGGCCGGGTTGGTCGAGGTCAGCGCAACGAATTGATTCAACGAGATCAAACCCTTTCCCACCCCCTGCGAAAACAGGACAGGCAACCGATCTCCAACGCCCGGCAAGCCATTCGGGATCTTTGTGAAGTCATTGGCTCCGAGCTCTTTGCCGGGGATCGCTATGGCTTCGCCTTCATACTCAATCGCCTTTGTCCCATCATAATAGAAAGGGCAATGATCGGTGCCAATAGTCTGGATTGCACCGCTTGCCAGACCACCCCAAAGAGCGGCGTTGTCCAGTCTGGTGCGCATCGGTGGGGAGCAGATCCATTTCGATCCGTCAGTGCGCTCGAGATCCTCTTCGGTGAAGAAAAGATACTGCGGGCAGGTCTCTGCCATCACCGCCACACCCCTGTCCCGGCCGTACTCGATCTGCTCGAGGCCACCGGCCGTGTTCAGGTGCACAACGTAGAGTGTTGCCTCGGCTTGTTCGGCGAGCGCGATCCCGCGCAGGACCGATTCAACCGCTCCCCAGGCAGGCCGGGTTTTTGCATGCCACTTGGGACTGCGGTGGCCGGCGGCCAGCGCTTCGCGGGTGAGGATTTCAATCACATCACCATTTTCGGCATGCAGCATGGTCAGCATGCCATGCGCTGCCGCTGCCCGCATCACCTGGAAAATCTCGCCATCTTGCAAGCGGAGCCGGCCATTGTAGGCTGTAAACACCTTCAGCGATGTGATCCCATCGCCTACCAGGCCAGGGATTTCCTTCAGGATCGACTCGTCCAGCCGGGTTATGTTCATATGGAAGCCGAAATCAATCGCTGCTTTAGGCTCTGCCTTCCCCAGCCAGGCTTCAACCGAGGACTTCAGAGGCCCTGGTCCCTGGGGGACAAAATCGAGGACCGTTGTCGTCCCCCCGAAGGCAGCCGCCTTCAACCCGGTGTAATGGTCGTCCGAGGAAACCGTATCGAACATGGGCAGGTCTAAATGGGTGTGTGGATCTACCCCGCCGGGCAGCACCAGCTTGCCCTCCACGTCTAGAATATCCGCATCCCCCACTTCGAGATCGATGCCGATCGCTGAGATCTGCTCGTCTTCGATGAGAAGGTCTGCCCGGGCAATTTCGTCAGCTGTTACGATTGTCCCGCTCTTTATAAGGATCCTGGCCATCTTCTTCCACTCACCTTTGCTCCCAGGCTGAAGATTTCAGGGCTAGATTCCCGCCTGTCGTGTTCGGCCTAGATCACAGGCGGAGATGGGCTTGGGACGAAGGGATCCTGACATCACTCAGCTCCTTCGCCCTCAGCAACCTCTCCCCAGTTGTGTAGATAAACGTAAACCGCTTCCATCGTCCGGCCGGGATAGGTCGCTCCAGCTCGAAAACGAGGCCGAGTTGGAACTTGAGATACGGATCTTGAGCTCGCGTGTGAGATTCTTCCCGCAAGAGATCAAGCCTCTTGACCATCTCAACGCCCAGCACCCGAGCTGCGTAGCGGATCGACCAACGCAGCTCCCCGAAGGCTGCCGGAAGGTAGAAGGCCAGCCAGTCCACATGCGGGCTCTTGGGCGCGCTCTCGATCGGCACACGATACCAACCAAGAACACGGGCGATCTCCAGGTCGCGCGGCTCCGGCATGATCGCCACCAGGACCAGATCATCATCCTCGATCGATTCCATCTTTCCCCCTTTTCGATCCCTGGCCGCCGGCAGCCAGTCCTGCACTTGCCAATTATCCCCGGCAGGACTGTGCTACAAGCCCACCTTCTTGTTGAATTCGTCGATCAGCGCGTCGATCTCTGTCACCTGCGCCTGAATCCCCGTCCAATAATCGCGATCGTACCATTGGGCCTGGATCTCCTTAAAAGCTTTTCCTTGCTGTTCAACCCATGTGTAGTACTTCAGATTGTGGATGCGGCGCTGATCCTCATATCGCAGATCGAGGGTGTGGTCGGTAGTCAGACCCTGCAGGTAGCGGTTGTAGTCGACCGCAGCAGCCTGTTGATCGTACTCACCCAGTTCTGCGTGCATTTCCTTCAGGCGGCTCTGGTAGAGCTCCATCGAGTCCGTCAATACGGTCAGGATCACGTCGTGCGAATCCAACTCGTAGTACTTGGCTGCTTTGATCGCCATAGAGAGGTTGGCGATACTGGAGAAGCCGAGTAGATCGAGTTGCGAGACAAAGTCCTGCGGAACGCCCTGTTCGACCAGGAAGGCATGCCCGGCGGGCTCGTTGAACAAGCGGGCAACATTAACGATGACTTCATCGTCGAGGGCGATGACCATATCCGTATTCCGCATGTTGTGGATCCAAGGGACGTGCTTATCACCGATGCCCTCGATGCGATGCGCTCCAAACCCGTTTTCGAGCAATGTCGGGCACTGCCAGGCTTCACCCGCGGCGACAAACGATGCCGGAAATATCTGTTTCATGAAATCGCCAACCCCGATTGTCCCAGCCGACCCGGTCATGAGCGTCAGGCCAGCATAAGTATCGCCTTCACCGAGCTCACGCTGCAGGACTTCCTGCATCGCATGACCGGTGATCTCGTAGTGCCAGAGATAATTGCCGAACTCTTCAAACTGGTTGAAGATCATCAAGTCCTGACCTGACTCGCGCAGTTCCCAGCACTTATCGAAGATTTCCTTTACATTCGATTCGCTTCCGGGAGTTTTAATCACCTCGCCGGCGACCTTCGCCAGCCAATCGAAGCGTTCCTTGCTCATCCCTTCTGGCAGGATCGCGATCGATTCGCACGCCAGCAGCGCCGAATCGTACGCACCGCCACGACAGTAGTTTCCCGTCGATGGCCAGACGGCCTTCTGCGTCGTCGGATCAAACTGCCCGGTAATCAGGGGGGGGACGAGACAACCGAAGGCTGCCCCGACCTTATGCGCTCCTGTCGGGAACCACTTCCCAACTAACCCGATGATGCGGGCTTCGACCCCGGTGACTTCGCTCGGGAATTCCAGGTAGTTGACGCCCCCAAAAGCTCCGCCCTCTGACACCGGCTCATTTTTCCAAGTAATCCGGAATAGGTTGCGCGGCTCGACATCCCACAACCCCAGCCCGGATAGGTCTTGTTTGACCGAATCCGGGATCAGATCGGGATTCTTCAACTGGGCGAAGGTCGGGATGATAATGTTGCGTTCGCGTGCGCGTTTGACAGCGCGCTCGAGACGGTCCTGGACGATAGAAAGATCAATCATAGAAATCGGCGCAGGAGACCCCCTGCTTTCCTTCGACCCCCGGAACTGACGGGGGTGAGATACCAGGATGGTATAGTGGGGGGAGGAATGCGCCATGCCTCCTTTCGTGGCATAATGTCACTATAATGAAACTTACTGCGAAGATCAAACTGCAACCTGCGCCATATCAATTCGATATGTTGCTCCAAACTCTGGAGAAAGCCAATGCCGCCTGCAACTATGCCAGCGAACAGGCATGGGATAGCAAGACGTTTCGACAATACGACCTGCATCAACTTGTCTACAACGACATTCGTGAGAGATTCGGACTTGCCGCGCAGATGACTGTCCGGGCTATCGCTAAAGTTTCTTATGCCTACAAAATCAACCAAAAGGGTCGGCGCAACTTTAGCTCGCATGGCGCGTTTCCCTACGACAGCCGCATCCTCAATTTCAAGACTGCCGCCAAAAAAGTTAGTATCTGGACTCTTGATGGACGCCAGCACATGCCTTATCTGTGCGGTGAACGTCAGCATGAATTGCTGGAAGGCAAACGCGGCGAGGCCAATTTGTGTTACATAGATGGCGAGTTTTACCTTTTCGTCTCTTGCGAAGTTGAAACGCCAGAAACCCAAGACGTTGAGGTTTTTCTTGGTATAGACTTGGGTATTGTCAATATTGCATCCGATTCCGATGGCGAGACATTCAGCGGCGAACAAGTTGAAGAGAGTCGTCGCAAGTTTGCGCACCGCCGCCGAAATCTTCAACGCAAAGGCACGCGTGCTTCCAAGCGCAAACTCAAGACAATTCGATATAACCAATCTCGTTATCAAACGGACGTTAATCACCAGATCAGCAAAGCAATCGTGCAAAAAGCGAAACGCACCGGACGCGGCATTGCCCTTGAAATGCTCAAGGGAATTACGCAGCGGGTAAGAGTTACTCGTAAGCAGAGAGCACGTTTGCATAACTGGTCCTTTGGTCAACTGGCGTCCTTTGTCCTTTACAAAGCTGAGTTGGCAGGTATGCCGGTCATATTCGTTGACCCGAAATACACCAGCCAGTCCTGCTCTGTATGTGGGTATATTGATAAACGCAATCGACCCGATCAAGCTACTTTCTCCTGCGTGTCCTGCGGTTTCTCTGCATCGGCAGACACCAATGCGGCCGTGAATATTGCGGTCAGGGCTGTTGTCAACCAGCCAAACGGGCTTCTTGCCCAAGGTAGCGCGGCTTAGCCGTAGTTACAAGCTCCCTGCTTCACCTGTCCCGGTGTCTTGGGATAGCGGGGAGTAGTTGACGCACTCTTTATGCGAGTAGTTTGAGGTGAACTGGAGCCATGGGTAAGGATCGAAGACCGGCAGAAGAGCTATCGATCGCCGAGCTCGAGGCAATCCTGGCGAGCAAGAAACTGGAAGCCCGCCAGGCGCGCATCGAACAGTTCAGGCGAAGCGGACGCGTTGTTTCTGTACCCGTCGATTCTGCGCCGGCCGGGGTAGAAGCTAATGGTCTAACCCTGAGTGGGAGAGGAGCTGGTGTCAAACCTGCCAGTGACCAAAATCCGGCACCGCTCAGGCGCTTCTTCAACCGCTCTCTTCTTCTGATCGAGATCTTCGGGGCGGCTGCACTGCTCTACATCTTGCTCAGTGGTGCGGGTGCGCTCCAGAAGCTGAATGCCGAGGTCGCCAGCGCCCTCGGTTCCGGGGCAGCCTCTCCCACACCGCTCATCACAGCTGTCGTGCTCCCTTCGGGGCACACGCCACCGACATCAGCCCAGGGTGCCCAATTCAATGAATCGGAAATTCCAGAGAGTTTGCGCCCCTTTGTTCAAACCTACAGCAACATCGCCATCCCCACCCCCGGGCCCGAGCAGGCGCGCAATATCCTGATCCCGGCCATCTTGAATGGTGAAGTTCCGGTTGTCCAGGGGGATGGTTGGGAGCAGTTAAAGCGGGGCGTAGGTCAGCATATTGGTAGCGTTGACCCGGGCAAGAGTGGGAACATGATCCTTTCGGCGCACAATGACATCTATGGTGAATGGTTCAGAGATCTCGACCAGCTCCAGCCCGGGGATGAAATCATTATCAAGACTACAACCCAGGTATTCACCTACCGGGTGACCAATACCCGCCTGGTCGAACCGACTGAGGTTAGCGTGCTCGAACCGACATCGAAACCCACCATCACCCTCATCTCGTGCTACCCCTACCTGGTAGATAAACAGCGCATCGTGGTCTTTGGTGAGCTCGAGACCAGTTAGGTGTCTGTAAGATCAAACAGCCCGTTTTCAGGATATATTCAATATAGAGCAACCGGTTCCAATCCCGGTCAGCTTAACGTTTCAATTTCTATTGTGCAGAAGCAGAAGGGTTGCCGCTCTCACTGAGTTCGCGTTTATCGGCCGATTACAGCGTTGACGATGTGGGTCCTTTGAAAGCGCTCAGACTTTCGATCATTGGTGACATGCTGCGCGATATGGGGATGGGTCCGGACGAAGCAGAGGATTGCGAGAGCGCGATGAAGGCTCTCATGGATAATCCCGTCCCAACGGCCACCGCGCGAGACTTTGAGGGCGCACCACCGTTCACTGCAATTCCGACGAACACGGCGACACCGACGGATACACCTACGGCGACGGCGACACCCACATCAACCTTCACCCCACGACCCACGGCAACCAAACCACCAACATCAACCGTGACTCCTTAGCCCGCAAAGGTCGCTACAGCCGTATCCGTGGGGGATCACCAGTATCCTATAATCACAGATCCTGGCTTTATATCACCCTCGATCGGGCCGGTCTCTTGCAGTGTTGATGTGAGTGCGTCAAGTGTTATCGTACAGGATCCTGGTCCTTCGAGCGGCATTGCCTGGACGAAATTGAAGTACAAAGTATTCAACGAAGACTTCAGCGCACATTTCAATACCTACGTTTACTCCTCACCACTCACGTTATGCTGGACGAACAGTCTTCCTGGCGGTGGGGTCGAAGCTTGTTTCAGTGGCCCAAGTCCAGCATTTCAAATCCAGATTTTTCCTGGGTTTGCGGGTCCATCTGACTACACTGGATCCCACTTCAATGTCAAAGTATGGATCCTTACGCATGACAATATCGGGAAGGAAGACGAATACGAGTATGGAGCATACACCATCCCTGCGTCCTGTGACGATCCTCCAACCCCAACTGTTACTCCAACAGCGACTCCTACTCCATGATCTCAGCATTCTGAAGTACGTAAAAAGCAGCGGCCCACATGCGCCGCTGCTTTTTTCGTACGCCCGGCATGGGCGTTGACTGGGGAGTGAAAGTCTCCTACGGAGGTTGATCACGCCAACCGTTAGCTGAAGGCAAGGGCGTCGCTGCGAGGCGGGGTCCGGAGGAAGCCGTAGGCAAACC
>Ga0315534_1000435_pt1 | contig 28685 bp, 34 predicted proteins | sample SalMarSW160240MG_FD_203094 | JGI IMG/M metagenome (GOLD analysis project Ga0315534, IMG submission 203094) | Salt marsh sediment microbial communities from the Plum Island Ecosystem LTER, Massachusetts, United States - Salt Marsh Sediment SW1602-40 ...
GAAAGCAAAAAGACCTAACCCTACGGGACTAACTCTCTAACTCATTTACAATTCAAACTATACTATCTCGCATAATGATCATATTAAAATTCAAAGGCAAGCTTTTCCCTTGGCGGCCTCTCAACGGCAAGGGAAAAATCTTTTTTCTCTGCGCCCTCAGCGTCTTTGCGTTGAATTGCTATTTCTTTTCTTTAAATTCCTTGCTAACGCCCCAATGCAGAGCCAACAATCGTCTTTTGAAGCTCGGTGCTTGAGGCAGTCACACCTGCATGGGCAATCGTTCGATAGAGTTTTTCTATCTTATAGTCTTTACAATACCCATATGATCCATGTATCTGCAAGGCCTTTCTGGCAACCCCATGAATGGTTGGAACAACAAAAAGCTTGAGGGCGGCTGAATCTACCGTAATATCATCACCTTCATCCTGCTTGGAAGCTATCCTATACGTCCACCATCTACTGGCTTCGATTGAGGCATGCATCTCGGCCAGCATCCACTGAAATCCTTGCATGGCAGTCATTGGTCTTCCTCTGACCATTCTCTCTTTTGCAAATTTCAAGGCTTCATTCAAACACTCCTGCCCCATGCCGACCATAAATGCCATCTGCTGAACCCTCTCACCAGCAATCCACCTGAGTAAAATATTAAACCCTTTACCTTTTTCACCCAAGATATCTTCCTTTGGTACCTTAACGTCTTTTAGGAAAACATCTACCAGACCTTGACCAGCAAGACCCATCAGGGCCCATGGTTTGGACCAGGTATACCCCTCAGAACTTTTGTCGACTAAAAATGCAGTCACCCTTTCTGTTTCATCCTTTGCATAAAAAACTCCGTATCCTTTCTTATGCCCATTGGTGATGAACCTCTTTGTTCCATTTAATACATAATGATCTGCATCTGGTTTAGCAGTCGTGGTAATCGCTGTAGGATCTGATCCAGTGCCTGGTTCAGTAAAGGCCATAGTTCCATAACTTGATCCATCGCACAGAGGAGGGATAAACCTTTTCCGTATATCCTCTGAACCCCAATGATAGATGGTTTCTACGAGACTATTGTTCATAGCCATAAGCCAAAATGCGGCTGACGCGCATTTTGCCAGCTCCTCTGTAATAAGAATCATATTTAGGGCTGTTGATTCCACACCGCCATACTCCTTCGGTATCATCATTCCAAGCATTCTTGCCTTGGCGAACTTTGGCAGGAGATAGTCTGGGAGGATATTTTCTTCCTCTATTTTTGCAGCAATCGGTTCAATTTCCTGTTTGGCAAAATCCCGAGCTGCCTTGACCATCATTTTGCTTTCACCTGATAGAGTAAAATCCATTTTTCTCTCCTTTCTGTGGTAAGCCCTTTGAAAAAATTTTATATAGATTTACCTGTGTTAAGAATCATAAAAAGGGAAAACTTTCATGACAAAAGATTTCACTTACCCTTAAATACTGGCTTTCTCTTTTCAATAAAGGCCTTGACTGCCTCTTTATGATCTTGGGAAGAAGCAAGTATAGCCTGAAGGGATGCTTCAAAATTGATAGTGTTCTCAAGGGCCCCTCTCAAAGCCAAATTGAAGGTTCTTTTGGAAACAGCAATAGCCAGAGGTGACTTTGAGGCAAGTGTTGTAGCCAGTTTATAAACCTCATCCATCAATGAAGCTTCTGGCACCACTTTGTTGACTAAGCCAATTTTCTCTGCCTCTTGAGCACTTATTCTTTCACCTGTAAAAGCCATCTCCTTCGCCTTAGCAGGGCCTAAAAGTTGCTGCATCAAATAAGCACCGCCAAGGTCAGGGCATAGGGCCATATTAATAAATTCTTCACCCAAGATTGCATTATCAGAGGCAATTCTCAAATCACATGCTACAGCTATATTCAAACCCTGCCCAAGTGCATATCCATTAATAGCCGCAATAATTGGCTTCTCAAGTGTCTGAAAAATAAGGGCCATCCTGATGATTTTATGTAACTTATAGCGGACTTCTTCAAGGCTCCCTTCACCAATAATATCCAAGAAGCTCATATCTGCGCCAACACAAAAGGCCTTTCCTGCTCCTGTAAGAATAACCACTCGCACATCATTCTGTTCAGCAAGGCTTTCGAAAAGGTCAATAAGCTCCTCATCGGTCTCTGGAGTCAGAGCATTCAACTGTTTCGGTCTGTTAAAGGTTATGGTTAGAATACCTTCCTTCTTTTCTAACAATAAGTTTTTATATTCCATTTTCCACAACTCCTTTCGTTAAATAATAATAAGAGATCTTTTTATGAAAAACCAATCCTGGATACCCTATGCGGGATGACGTGGTTCTTTACTTTTTCAGCATAACAGCGATTATGTTCTTTTAGATTATGTTCTTTAAAGATATCCTCTCCTATATAATCTCACGTCTGCTTTTCTGGAAGACTTTGTTTCTTAAGCTTCAATCCTCGAACCTTGACAAAATAGATCCAGAATATCTGCCAAGCGCTGCAGAATCATTAACGCAGCAGGCTTCTGGCAATTATAATCTTTTCGATATCGGTAGTTCCTTCATATATTTCTGTAATTTTGGCATCCCTGTATATTCGCTGAACTTTGTAGTCAGCCATATAACCATATCCTCCATACATCTGTAAGGCTATATCGGCACACTCGACTGCTGTTCTTCCTGAATACCACTTGGCCGCGGCAATAAGTCCGTGATCAATTTCGCCGTGGTCAACCTTCCAGGCAGCTTCATATGTCATAGCCCTGCTGGCCTGTATCCTGGTATACATCTCAGCTATCTTAAATTGGGTAGCCTGTAAAGAGGCAATTGGAGCACCAAAAGCATATCTCTGCTTTGAATGCTTTATAGTCTCCTCTAAGGCTGAGCGTGCTATACCAACACCTTGCGCAGCCACATAACATCTGGTTTGATTAAAAAAATTCATAAGCTGCTTGAATCCGTTTTCCTCCTGCCCTATTAAATTGGATACTGGCACTCTTACATTGGAGAGGGATATCTCAGTTGTCTCAGAAGCCCTGATCCCAAGTTTTCCATGCAGTTTAGTAGCTTCATATCCTTTTCTGTCTGTTTCTACCAGAATAAAACTATGACGTTTGTGACGGTCAGGATTTTCTGGGTTGGTTTGGGCAAATACAAGAACAAACTTGCCCCGAATACCATTGGTAATAAACATCTTGGAACCGTTAATCACATATTCATCACCTTCACGGATTGCTGTGGTAGCAGCTGCAGCAGTGTCAGACCCAGCATCAGGCTCGGTTATGGCTGTACCCATCCTGGCCTCACCTTTTACTAATGGGGTGAGGTAAGTTTTCTTCTGTTCCTCAGTGGCAGAGTTCTGTATTATCTCTGAGCCAAAACAGGTTGTTCCTATAGCAAGCGCTATTCCTGGGTCCACGACAAAGAATTCTTCGGTTATAAGACAATTTTCAAAAAAACCCATACCCATGCCTTCATACTCTTCCTTTATCCATACACCTACGAAACCAAGTTCACAGGCCTTCTTCCATATCCCTTCGTCAAAGGTTTCATTCTGGTCAAATTCTTCAGCATGATCAGTAAATACTCCTTCGGCAAACTCTTTTGCTGCACTCTTTATATCCTTATGTTCTCTGCTTAGTCTAAAATCCATTTTTTACTACCATCCTTATCTGCTTATTGAAGCGGTTACGTAATAGTTTTCTTTAAAATGACTTGAATAAATTAATTGCCAGGGTTTTAATCTATTTGTTAGATACAAGCCTGAAATAGTGGAAATTGTTTTGAACTTAATAAGTCTACTATTACAATTCAGGCTATCTCCTCCATTCCTTATTATCATACCATCATACAGATGGCTTTCCTGGAAAAAGTCAGGTGTTTGTCCCTTCTGCAACAAGTTTATCTTCTTGATTTTTGATCCTCCACATATAGGTTACCAGCCCTCCACGCTTTGTTTCTTTTTTGCTAAGAGCTTCACATTCAGCGGAAAGTAAATCATTCGGGAAAACCGGGTTCTTGAATGATATATTCTCAGCACCCATCCATACTGCATTGCTTAAAAAATCCTGTTTCATCATTGCGAACATGCAGGCAATAAGATAGGCACCAGGAGTGACCCTATCCTTAAAGCCCCAAGCTTTGGCAGCTTCGCTATTTAAAAAACCAGGGTGATCCATTCCGGACATCTGACATATCATGTCGATTTCTGTCCCTGTAATGGGTTTTTTGAGGGATGATGTATAAATCTTGCCCTCCTCAACATCTTCAAAAAACATTTTCTGCCTCCTTATATAAAAACCTGAATTCAAACAATAAGTGCAACATGTAAGGTCATGCAGCCTGTTTCATTACTGCCTGAAAGAATACCTCATTCGGTGTCTTATAGCCAAGCGTTTTTCTTGGTCTGTTATTGAGGCGATTCATTACACTGTGGACATGTTCCTCGGTGATTGTTTCAAAGCTCATTCCTTTCGGGAAGTATTGGCGAATAAGACCATTGGTATTTTCACAGAGCCCACGCTCCCATGCATGATAGGGATGGGCAAAGTACACTGTAGTATTTAAATGCTCTTTGATAGATTCATGATGAGCGAATTCCTGGCCATTATCGGAAGTGATGGTACACACCGTTTCCTTGTAGGGTTTCAGCAAGTGTATAGTAGCTTCAGCAACCAGATCAGCCTGTTTCTTTTCAAGCTTTCTGATAAGGGTGAGTTTAGTCTTCCGCTCAACCAGGGTGAGTAATGCTCCTTTGTGCTTTTTCCCGATGATGGTGTCGATCTCCCAGTCACCAATCCGCTCTCTGGCATCAACGACGGCCGGTCGTTCATTGATACTGACACGGCCTTGTATCTGGCCTCGACGATCATGGGAACCGTAGCGTTTTCTGCGCTTTTTATGGGCGTGTCTCAAGTGGCGGTATAAGGTACCCCCTCTGGCTTTATCGGTGAGCATATGCTGATAAATGCTCTCATGACTGATTTTAATATTGTGGTTTCTGGCCAAGAAACCAGAGACCTGTTCAGGGCTGAAATCATGCCGGATACACTTATTAATAAGAGCAATCATCGGAGGGGTCAGCTTGACGAATTTATGTGCCTTTGTGCGTCGTTCGACAGCCATGCAATGAGCCTGTTTCGGACGGTAGCCTTTTTTGCCTCGGTTTCTTTTCATTTCCCTGCTTACTGTGGATTTATGAACTCCAATTTCAGAGGCAATGTTTATTTTTGAAAAATGTGCTTTCATAAATGCGTAAATTTGGTATCGTTGTTCTTGAGTTAACTGTGTGTATTGACCCATAAGCGCTCCTTTCACTTAGCGGTTTTAGGATGCTTATTATACCGCAGTTAACTCGCATCCTTAACCACTTTGTCGTGTTGCACTTATGAGTTGAATTCAGGATTTGTTAAAATGACGGTTATAAAATAATTACCTACTCGGATTTTTGAGGATTCACATAAAAAAAAGCACGCATTTATTCGTTATAATCTCAAAAAAAAATTCCATAATTTTTGTAAATTATTCGAATTTAAAGGGAAATATTTGTAAAAATTTACATTGAAAATACTCTGAAATACACGCCTGCAGCAGATACACGAGTGTTTTACTCCATTTAAAAAGTGGGTATATCATATACCCATTTCCTACCCACTAAAATCAGCCTTGATTTTTATGTAAATTCACGATCTTATCTAAAGTTTGAGCGATATCATAACGCATATATAGAGAATACGCCTTTTTTTACGCACAGACTCAGAAAGAATTACTTCAAATATCATAATTGTGAGGTGAAGTATGAATACTGAGCGCAGAAAAAACGCACGACTAAACCCAAGAGAGCTCACATTTGTTGCGGTCAGGCCAGAATTTTCAAGATCAGGAGAGCTTTTAGATATTAGCAGAGGAGGGCTGTGCTTTCAGTATTTACACAGGCAAAATCCAAGAGGCAATATGGGTACACCGTTAAAGATAGATATTTTTATTATCAATAACGGCTATTACCTTCCCAAAGTGCCGTGCACCATGGTCTATGATGCAGAAGAAAAAAGGGGGCCCACATTATTCCCTATGAATTTTGAATTTAGACGTTGCGGGTTGCAATTTAGCAAACTCTCACACGAGCAGGCCCATAAGGTGGAACTCTATCTAAAGAATCATACAGTGAAAGAAAATGGAAACCCTGGCCCAGACCCACCTGCCAGCCGGCGGGCAGGCCTGGATTGGAAGGATTAAAGTGCATAACTCTTACACTCGAAAAATTACAGTTCCAATAGCATATTTCCGGAAAGTCGCACCTCCCGATCCCGTCGCGATATCGGGACGGGGAGGGCAGGCTGGAAAAGGAATAATAAGGAATTCTTTATTTATTTAGCATTCAAGTGCCAGCTCACGCAGAGCGGCAAAGAGAAACCGGAGATCTCAATGGTGCACCAGATAGACGTGCATTGATGAAAGAATCGCTTTAGTGGCCCACTTGACGATTCCTCCAGAGGTGCAGCCGCGTCTTTCTCTGAGATCTCCGGGGACTCTAGCGAACCCAAAGCAATAGAAATAAGTTAAATAAGTTAATTTAGTTAACGAAGTGTATCTCTGTGGGGTTACCGATGTAACTCAAGGAGGCGGAGCATGCCCTGATGAATGAATTTGCTAATAAAACCCATCGTACGGCAGTGATGGAAGCAACTATCCTTTCAATACATTGATTAAAATCTCATCTCAATCTGAAAAAGTGGTTCACAGAGATAAAGAGGGCATGGCCTGATTTATTGTTCCTGATGAAAAAGAAGAGTATGCAACAATGTTTTTCTTTAAACGCAGAAAAAACAAAGATAGGAGATCACATAAAGAACGCAGATCCCCTAATAGTGCTCATTATATCGGGCCTGAAAAACGTCATTATCAGCGAAGAAAAAACAAAGATAGGGAGCGGAATCCAGATCAGTAAAAAGTACTCTATCACAAACTGTCTGACCAGCGGAAAACGACCTTGGATGGAATCCTCAAAAGATTAGAGGATTTACTGGAAGGAAAGAAATGAATAGAGGGTCAAACTTTCAATAGGCGGGCAAGCCTGCTAGAAACACGGCAGGCAAGAACGGCGGTGGGCAAGCCTAAACTATTAACTGCATTATCTCAACTGTTTCCTTTTTTTCTCTCTTATTTTTTCTTTATACATTATACATTTTGCTTGACAATGTAGGTGTTCCCGGATACCATCATACTATATCAATTGATATAGTTCAAAAAGGAGTTTTAATATGTCATTAAAGGTAGTTACAGCGCTTAAGGCACGGCAAATTTTCGGCACAATAATGAATGCGGTGTCATTCAGAAATGATCAATATATTGTGGAACGAAAGGGGATGCCGATGGTGGCAATTATTCCGATCAAAAAATTCAGGCAGATGGATAAGGCCAGGCAGCGTTTTTTTAGTAATATGTCGAAAATCAGTAATTCCTTTGCCGGAGAAGATACTGAAAAGCTCGACAATATTTTGGTGGAAGCAACCCGCGAAGCCAGGCACATTGAACGTAGACAGGAATAAATGTTTTGAAGATAGTTATCGATGCCAACCTTTTTGCTAGCGCCCTGATAAAACCACATTCAAATCCTGGCAGAATCCTCGATTTGGTCAAACAAAACCAGGTGGAATTGATTCTGTCTCCGGCCATTATCCAAGAAATAAAACGTATTTTACTCTACCCTAAACTCCAAAAATATCATCATAAAACCGCGCAGGAGATAGACGCATATTTTGAAGATGTCTTAATGTTCGCATGGATTGTTGAAGGAGAGAAGACGGTTGATATAATTAAAGATGATCCCGCAGATAATAAATATCTGTCATGTGCGTGTGAGGGAGAAGCGAATTATATCATTTCTGGAGACCATCACCTGCTCGACCTAAAAGCTTATGAGGGAATTGAGATTCTCAAGGCAAAATCATTTTTAAGCATTTGGAAAAATGAGTGAAGCTCCCCGCGCTTCCGCGCGGGGCATCTGTGACAAAGCCAAGCGAAACTGCGCCGAAGCAGCTAGACTTGATTTCGACGGAAGCCCAACCCGCCTTCGCTCTAATGGCTACGGCGCGGTCGCCTGTCGCCATCGCGCAGCACAGGCGCTCACGCGGTGCAAGCGCCTGCGCTGCATGTGCGCCGCGTGTCCTCCCCGTGCTTCCGCACAGGGCATCCTGGCGAAGGCGAGTGAAGATGGGGTCAAATCAGCCACACTACTGGCTGACAAGTCCGCCCGAAAACTGGCGGGAAATCCCGCCAGACTTACGGCGGGCAAGCCCACCAGTCCAACAATGGAAATTTGTGGTTAAACCTTTATACTGACCACAGAAAGACACGGTTTTAACCTTGCAAGAATGGGCTAACGGTAGGAATGTTGCGCCACTCATCCCTTTGCTCTACATTTTATGCTCGCTGTGTAGAGTGCCTAGATGGGGGATATATTCGCAGAAGTCTAGACTTGACGAAATGGAGCAAAACAGGGTATCATGATAGAAAAGTATACAAAGAAGCGAATTGTAAAAAATCCTTCACTTTGATGGGATATAGGGTTATGGAAACAATAAATCAAATAACCATTGAAGACCTTGAAAACCTAATAGAGCAGAAGATCATAGAGATTTTGGGAGATCCCGATACAAATCTTGAATTACGTGAAGATTTTAAGGAGGAAATAAAAACACGTCTTTTGAGCCGTTCAAAACGAGCCTCTCATCAGGAGGTCATGAAAAGATTTGGCTAAGATTGAATGGAATGAAGATGCGGTAAAAGATATTGCGAAACTGGATAAGCCGGTAGCTCAACAAATTCTGAAGAAAATAATTTGGCTATCTGACAATTTTGAAAAAGTTACTCCTGAACCTTTAATTGGGCAATTCAAAGGTTTAAATTACGAATAGGCGACTGGCGGGTTGTCTATACAATCGAAAGTCACACGTTAGTTATTCAATTCATAGGCCATAGAAGAGATATTTACAGCATCTTGTAAAGCAATAATGCCATAGCAATAGATGACTACTTTTATATTCTAAAACAACTTGCAGACCGATGTTGCTTTGAATGTGCGGCTTACATAATTTTTCCAACCACAATCACCTTCATCATGCAGCGCTCCTGAATTGTCGTAGAACGGCTCACATTAGTTCAATCACTAGTCTATAACGTGCCATATGGTGCGTCAGCATACGTAAAGTAATACTTTTTAATTATAGATGTTTCATCACGCATGAATTTGAGCTTTAATTCGGTATCCATGATCACGCTGCTAAAGGGTTTTTGGATATGAAAGGAGGGTATATTACAGTGTTATTTTTTGAACGCAGAAAAAACAAAGACAAAAGATTGCACAATGAACGCAGAATGAACGACAATGCTCTTTATAGCGGTCCTGAACATCGGAGTGATGAGCGGAGAAAGGATAAGAACCGGAGACAAAATTCAGATAGGCGACAAGGCCTCTATCACAAATTGTCCGACCGACAGAAAACGACCATGGACGGAATCCTCAACAGATTAGAGGATTTACTTGAAGAAGAGAACAATCACTAAATAAAGGTGAGAAACTCTCTTTTGACTCGAAAGGAGAAGTAAGCTCGCCGTCTTTCACCAGAAACAAATCAACCTCACTTTTTTATCCCTGATGTAACTTCAAAGCTCCCCAATCCGATATCTGTGAATTTCACCGTAATCCTGAGACAATTCACAGCACAAGGATTAATATGGTCCACATCTATTACATTAATGAAAATACTGTAAGAGTTCTGGATAACTCTAATTTGTTTAAAGACGATAGGCTTTTTTCAGTCGAAAGCCCGGCGTATAAACGCTGGCTGAATAGAGTTTATCGAGGTTGAGAGGGAATCTATTTTCAATAGGAGGATGTTGAAATGACACAAAGGCCGACATATGAAGAACTGGATCAAAGGGTCAAGGCATTAGAGAAGGAAACGAAGAAATATGAGAAGGCGGAGGAAAAGGTACAGAGCCTGGAAGACAAATACCGCCTTCTGGTGGAAAACGCGAATGATGCCACCTTCATTGCACAGGATGGGGTGATAAAATCGGCAAATCACAAGACAGAAGCTATGATGGGATATAGTTTGGAAGAATTGGCGACAACTCCGTTTAATACCTTTATTCATCCAGACGATAGAGACATGGTTCTTGACAGGTACAGAAGAAGGCTCAGCGGAGAAGATGTCCCGACTGCCTACACATTTCGAGTAATTACCAGAGACGGGAAAGAACTTTGGATACAACCGAACTCTACACTTACTGCCTGGGAAGGGAAACCAGCGATACTTAGTTTTATGCAAGATATCACTGAAAAAAAGAGAATCGAGGAGCAGTTTATCCAGACACAAAGAATGGAATTCCTTGCCACCCTTGCAGGAGGTTTTGCCCATTACTTCAACAACATTCTTATGGGTATCCAGGGGAATATTTCTCTTATGCTTTTAGGCAAAACTGCTGATGACCCAGACTATAAAAGGTTAAAAAGTGTCGAACAAGAGGTGAAAAATGGGGCAGACCTGACCAAGCAACTTCTGCATTTTTCACAAGGTGGAAGCTACGGAGCAAAACGCACCAACATGAATACACTTATTGAAACCCAGAGTCGTATCTTTGGCTATGCCAGGAAAGAGATTCGTATTCGCGAAAAAAATGAAAAGGATCTATGGCCAGCAACAGTAGACCAAAGACAAATCGGGCAGGTGTTATTAAGTCTTTATGCAAACGCCTGGCAGGCCATGCCCAACGGTGGAGACCTTTCTATTGCAACCGAAAATGTGATCGTTAGTGAACAGGATACTTCACCATCTACAGTAAAACCTGGAAGGTATATAAAGATAACTCTTACTGACACTGGCATTGGCATGGATGAAGATACTCAACAGAGAATATTTGAGCCATTTTTTACTACCCAACAGAGGGAGAGAGTCACAGGTTTAGGGCTTGCTGAGGCCTATGGAATTATTAAAAGTCACGGCGGGAGTATTAGCGTGGCGAGCAAAAAGGATGAGGGAACGACATTTACCATGTATCTTCCTGCAATGGAGACGTGATGCATGGAGAAAAAAAAGAACGAAATAAAGCTCCCCGCAGTCCCGCTAGGGCGGGATGGGGTATCACAGCGGAATTCACCTCGCCATTCATCCCTGTAGCACACGCGGCGCAAGCGCCTGCGCTGCGCGAGCTACAGGGTATTCTGGCGAAGGCGAATAAGAACACGTGAGTTTATTAGTAAGGGAGGATAGGTTTGGCCCGTTTAAGACCAGATGAGGTAAGGGAAATACTTCAAATCCTTGAGGATGGAATTCACCTTATGCCAAAGCTCGATAAAATGGATAAAATACGAATAAGAAATAAAATCAGAAAGCAGTACAGCTGGCTTGCAATGCTGAATGACCCAAATGTTGATACAATTTATCGTAAGTTGGAGGAGAGGCTTCAGGATGTATTCAGGTTGTATCCTTTTGGATTTGATGAGCGTGTCAAGAAAATTTTATCACGGAAATTAGCGCACTTTCGTTCTGTGTGATAAAATAAACCAATGGTAAAATAATTTTCATCGTGTTACTTTCAGCAAGGTGTGTATATGTTTTATCTAAAAAAATTTTTTTATTTATGGTATGTATAATTCAGTCAAATTCATCCACCAAATAAAATCCATGTAGAGGAGAAACACAGCGATGGCAGACGAAATTTCTGAAAAGCGACATTCACAACGTGTACCCCTTGGACTTCCCATCAAGGGAAGGCGTCTTGAGAAATTTTTTCACAGACGTTTTTTCAATGGCCAAACCCGTGACGTGAGTTATGAGGGTCTCTGCATTCAGATCGACAGTACGAATGGATTTAAACCTGGGCAGGATGTATCGTTCAAGACAAGGCTATATCCAGGTGATTTTCTCCTTAAAGCCAAAGGGCGGGTGTGCTGGATTAATACCATGCCTGATCCTGTTTGGCCTTTCAACATGGGGTTAAAGATAACCCATATGCACCACCATAGGCACTGGGTTGAAAGGGTTGAGAATAAAATTGTTGAGGCCGTGGTTGGTAATACTCGGCGATAGCATGTGAAGCATACATAAAAGTGAGGCTTGCAAGATTTTTGCATAAGCAAGATTTTGGTAATGAGGCTGAGAGCTTTGCATAACCCATATTTTCTTGAAGAGGATGGCAAAGATTGTCATGTTTTGCAAAGGTCTCAGAACAGGCTTTTCTCATGAGTAATAATCCAAGCTTTAAAACATTACAAGAAAGCATTAAGGAGCTGCAGCGCGAAGCTGCTGAGCTCAGACGGTCAGATGAAGCGATATGGGAAGGGGAAGAGAAATACCGCACCCTGTTTGATGAATCACACGATGCAATTTATATTACCAGCCGGGACGGGAAATTCCTTGATGTTAACCGGGCATCGTTAGAGCTGTTTGAATATACGAAAGAAGAAATGATAGAAACACTCAATGTAGAAGAAATATACGTACATCCTGGCGACAGAGATACCTTTCAGAAGGAGATAGAGGAAAAAGGCTCAGTGAGAGATTATGAGGTAAAGTTCCGTAAAAAGAACGGTGCAGAGATGGACTGTTTACTTACCGGCAGTGTTAGAAGCTCCAACACAGGAAGGATATTAGGATATCAGGGTATCATTCGGGATGTCACCGAACAAAAGCGCATTGAACGTCTTCGTGATGACGTTCAACGCATGATGCGCCATGACCTCAAGAGCCCTTTAATAGGAATTATTGGACTTGCAGGGCTGCTCCTGAAAGGTAAAAAACTCTCCGAAAAACAGGATAATGCGGCACACATGATACAGGAGCTTGGGGAGAGAATGCTTAGATTCATTGATCGAACACGCGATCTCTTTCAGATGGAGCAGGGGAGCTATACACTCAAGCCCAAGGAGGTTAATATTCTTGGCGTGTTACGAAGAATAAAAAAAACACTCAAGCCTCTGGCATTAAAAAGAAATACGAATTGTTTGTTTACCTTATTTGGTCAGCCTACGCATCTTAAAGGCGAATATATCATTCTGTGTGAGGAGGCCTTGGTTGAAATCATGTTTGCAAATTTGATCAAAAACGCTATCGAAGCATCGCCTGAAGGCGGAACTATTCGCATTGCCATTGATACCGTGGAGAGGCCGGGAGCGAATTTTCACAGCATTGATATTCACAACGCTGGTGTTATACCGAGGGAGATATGCGAAAACTTCTTTAAACCTTATGTCACCAGCGGGAAAGATGGCGGTACTGGGCTGGGGACGCACAACGCTTTACTCGTAGCCCATACACACGAAGGCGATATAAAGTTTACAACATCTGAAGACGAGGGTACCCACGTAACAGTTCACTTGCCGAAAAATGTTGCATAGGAATACTATGCATTATGGCCCCTTGACTGATATGCCAGCGTGGTATTCCGTGGCTTTGGCCTTATCGGTTTTTAATGATTCGGGAGGTGATTGAAGAAAGCAATACGTAACACTATCTTTGAAACAAAAAAGGCAGGATCATATTGATCCTGCCTTTTTTTTATGAATGCACATTGGTTTTTCCCTCGTTTGTAATGTGAAAAGAATTGCCAGATTTTGTAAAGATATCGTATAATACATGCCATGCTGGATGAAATAGATACTAAACAGTCCTCACATATACAGGTATTTTCCCTTATCATCCTTTTTCTGTGGGGGGTGTCAATCGGCATGGTATGCTACCTTTCTCTTGTGCCCAGAGTAGAGTTCTCAATAAGTTTCAGGTGGGCTGATGTCGTATACCATTTTTGTGCCTATCTCTGGCTTTCTTTTCTTCCCTTTATTAGCATCCGAAACGTTCAGGGCGCATGGATAGCGGCCTTGTTGATGATTCCGCTTGGCATCGGACTTGAGTTCGGTCAATATTTTGTGCCAGCGAGAGTTTTTTCAATAATAGATATAGCTGCCAACTCTTGTGGTGCCCTGGGAGGTATTGTGTCTGGTCTATCCATGAGGTCGACGTTTCTTACTGCGAGATATTAGATACTGGATATTGGATACTCGATACCTGAATATCTAAAATTTTACTATAAAGTGGAATTTAATTTCCCATAATGCTGTATACTTTTACACATCTGTTAAATAAATTTGTTCTATGCTTCCCTAAGTATCTGAAAAATTAAGCAATTTTTTAAAAAGCTCTTTTTGCACATATTTTGCTACTATACATAATATATGGATACGTTTCTTTTTCATTTGGAAAAAAAGGAAGGGCAGTATCTTGTAAAAATGCCTTGTGAGAAAATCGATTCGAGGCCTCGGTATAAACGAAGCGTCGTGAGTAAGGCTTTTAAATCAAATTTAAATGACACAATTAAATGTTATATCAGAATGTTGTAGCTTATATTTAATGCAATACTTGATTGCATGCAATTCATTTGACATTTTTTGCATGATCATTTAAATTACAAATCTTTAGCTACGATTCATTTTTTGTAACTCATTTACGTGGAGTAGCGCAATGAAGAGATATATTGTTATCCTCATAATATGTTGTCTCTCTACTATGCCCGCCTTTTTTTCTCCAGCCCATGCACAAAAAATAGTTCAGGCTCAGGGAACTGCATCGATTCAGCAGGATTTTGTTGCTATTGCAAGGGATAGAGCAATTGAAGATGCCCAGAGGCTCGCTGTTGAGCAGGCAGTTGGCGTAATGATTAGTAATGAGACGCTGGTGGAAAATTATCAAGTGATATCTGATAAGATCCTGCAACAGTCAAAGGGATATATTCAGTCCTATGATGTACTTTCAGATCAGAGGGAGGGGAATATCTATAAAGTGACCATTCAGGCAATTGTGAGTACAGGCCAGATTAAAAATGACCTTGAGGCAATTCGCCTGATTATTGCAAGAAAGTCGAAACCTCGCTTGATGATTCTCTTTGATGGAGGAGATCAGGCGGATTTTATTGCTGAAGCCGGTATGACAAAATATTTTATATCAAAGGGCTTTAAATTAGTTGATTCAGGTGTTGTTAGAAAAAATTTAGAACATGACCGTCTTATGAGCCTGGCTCGTGATCCACATGGTGCTGCTAAAGTCGGGCAGCGTTTTGGAGCTGAAGTGATACTTTTATGCAGCGTGGATACCAGCAGTAATGCGTTTAGTGTTGGTGATGTTCAAATGTATTCCAATCGTGCGACGATATCTGCAAAGGTAGTTAATGCTGGTACCGGTGCAATTATTACCACCGGAAGCGAGACAAAACGAATCCCTGGTATTCCGGGTTTAATTCAATCCACTACAGAACAGGGCGCTGAGCTACTGGCCGGCACATTGATGAATGATATTTTAAACCAATGGTCATCTGAGATAACAAATACAGTCGAGGTAGTGCTTTTTGCGTCACAATTTCATTCCTTTGATGAGTTAAGCTCATTTAAAATGTTTCTAACGAATCAAGTCCGAGGAATAAAGGACATTCGGCTGAGATCATATGCTCAAGGAAGAGCAGAGATGGAGTTAGATTTTCAGGGTGACACACAGTCGTTAGCCAATGACTTAGAAGGAAAAATGGTCAGTGGCCGATCCATTAGAATATCTGAAATAAGCCAGAATAGGCTGGAGATTGGGCTTACACCATAAGTATGCCCTTCTTGAGAGTACAATAAGACCAACCACGTATGTAATCTATTCCTATTGACTGGTTATATTAAATAGTTACTGTTTTGAAGGAGGCAAATATGAAAAGAAAAAGCTCGGTTCTCGCTGTTATTATAACCCTCATGTTTATATTTGGATGTGTTACAGGCCAGAAAAATTTTAATACTGGCCAGGAACTCAGCAAAAAGGGACGCTGGGCTGATGCAATAGGATTTTATGAGAAGGCGCTCAAAGAAAATCCGCAAAACAAGGAATATGCCGAATCTTTAGCCAAGGCTAAAAAGGAATTGGCACTTATTCATTACAAAAAGGCGAAAAAACTATTGGCGGATAACCCGGATCCTACCTTTCCAGAATTAGAGAGGATTGTGAAGGAGGCAGAGCGTGCTCATGGGTTGGATCCGCAGAATAGCACGATCACTACTCTGTTTAGTGATCTTACCAAAAGAAAAGACACCCTTTTAGCAACTATCACATCTTTGTATACTCAGGCTAATTCTCATGTGGCCAACAAGGAGTGGATGGATGCTTTGGAAAAATTGAGAAGAGTAAATAAATTATTTCCAGGATACGAAGAAACAGAGGATAAACTGGCCACGGTAGAAAAAAATGCTGCGCAAATATTTTATAAACAAGGAGTAGAACTCAGTAAAAAAGAGGACTGGGCAATGGCGGTAAGTGCCTGCAAAGCGGTTATTGACATCGATCCGAATTATTACGATATACAGCAGCTTTTTAAAACTGCTCAGGCCAATGACAATATCAATTATTTCATCAAAAAGGGAGAGGAGGCCATAGGAGCAAGGAACTGGGATAGAGCGATCTTTCTTCATGAAAAGGCATTGGAATACGAGTCAGATAATGAACAGCTTATAAAAAGGATTGCCGTATTAAAACAAAAAGGTGGCCAGGCCCATTTTGATAACGCAATGAAGTTGTCTTCTCAGAGAAAGCTGAAAAGAGCGGCTGATGAATTGCTTATAGCAATACAATATTCTCCTTCTCTTGTTGAGAGCCGTCTTTATAAAGATTTTATAAAAAGCCTCTGTCAGAAACTTGATCAAAGAGGTGACGTGTATATTGAACTCAAAAAGTGGGGCAATGCACTTGTATGGCTGAAGCAACTGGAAAGCATTAATCCTGATTATAAGGGGCTTTTTCGAAAACTTCAGCTTGTAGAGGATAGGATTAAGAAAAGGATCAGGAAGTCTATTGCAGTCTTTGACTTTTCGTATCCGATTGACAATAAAGACGCCGGTAGGATAATTGCCAGCAAGCTTGTCACCTTTTTAAGTAAAAATGCAAGTGGGGATTTGAAAATTATCGAGCGGGAAAACCTGCAATCTATCTTAAAAGAGATGCAGTTAGGTCAGACAGGGCTGGTGGACATAGATACCGCAAAAAGAGTAGGCAAGATGAGAGGGATAGATACCTTTATCATGGGGGATGTGTTACATTTCTCATCGAAAAGCAAAAATTTTCCAAGCACGAACACTGTCAGGGTTCAGATAGATACTCGAACAGAGAGTAATCCTGCCTTTGAAAGATGGCGGATTGTGCATCCAAACCCTACTGCGGAGGAGATGAAGACAGCTCCGCCTATGAAAATAGAAAAGCCAGTATATAAGCTCTTTACCTATGAGACTGGGACCACTAAAATAATGGGTTTTGTAGAAATAGCATATAAATTAGTCGAGACTATGACCGGAGAGAACATTTTTGCCGATACTGTTTCCGGCAAACTCGGAAAAGAGGATGATTATCATCATGGAATCCCTGTAGCAAATATCAAAGAAGATCCCTTAGAACTTCCCACAGAGCTGGAGGTATTAGATTCGCTGACGAACCAAAAGGTCTCAGAAGTGAGTTTAAGTATATTAAAACACTTCCAGAGCCTGGAGTTAGTCTATTTCAATGAGGGAGAAACACAGTTAAAAAGGCGTAGATTCGAAGATGCCATAGAGAGGTATACCAATGCTATCTATGATGAACGTCTTAAGGGTATCGCAAGTCCAATATCTGAAAAATCCGCCGAGATGATTGCCACACTGACTCAGGATATGTAGTGAGTGTTTCGCAATTCATGTGTATTTAATCCGTGTTGGCGAGGTGATGAGAAAAAAAACATTTCCCTATTTTTTGTGGGCTCTTCTGTGTATCATTCTTGTCGTTTACCCACAAGTAGGGCATACGTATACTGCAAAGATTGCTGTGTTCAACTTTAATCTCCTTAACTTAGATGCCAAGGGGTATGACGCAACTGTTACAAACACACTTATTGATTTCCTGCAAAAAACTCCATCTCTCAACATCCTTAATCGAAAAGAATTAGAGTCCTTTTTAAGCCTTAATGATCTTCACCAGAGCTGCGAACTTCCCACTGCTGTTACTATTGGCAAGAGGCTTAATCTGGATATGATTGTTGCAGGCACTGTCAAAAAGAATGGCCCGGTAATCGAAATTGTTTGTAAGGTTGTAAATATCGCTGAGAAATCCTTTGTGTATACAAAAAAGGTGAGATCGTTTGGAGATTCAGGCTTATGGGAGGTAATAAAGCGACTCGGCAGGGATGTATCAAGGACTATTACAATAAGCATGGGTGATGTAATAAAAGCATCCTCGAAAAAAGACAGGGTAACACATCCATTGAAAATAGTCTCGAGGCCTGGTAGTTCAACAATCAGCCTTTCCTGGGAAGGTACCTCTGATTCAAAATCTCAAGGTTACAAAATCTTTCGCAGCAATTCGAAAGAGGGCCCATTTGCAAAAATTGCACAGGTAATGAAAAATTCCTATGTTGATGAGGGCTTAGAAAAAAACACCGCATACTATTATAAAATTAAGGCATTTGATACAAAAGGAGAGGAGAGTGATTTTTCTTCAACAATCAAGGCTGAAACAGCACTCACTCCTAATCCTCCCATTATCCTCAACACCGAGTCTCACATAAAAAGTATCAAGATACTGTGGTCATCGAATCCAACCAAAAGTGCTGATCCATGCAGATTACTGGGATACAAGATATATCGATCAACAAAAGAAGAAGGTCCTTATGCTGAGGTAGCTAATTTAACGGAAGAAGATTTAGGCAAAGGAGTTGATACTGCTTTAGATCTGGAGTATCTGGATAGAAATCTGGTTGATGGAGAGCACTACTATTTCAAGGTGAGTGCCTACAATGAAAAAGACCTGGAAAGTGACCTCTCAAGTAGCATAGAGGCCAGGTGCCTGCCTGTAGTCACCGGGGTTGTGGCTAAAGGAGATATGATACGGCAAATCGAACTTGGGTGGACGCCAAATCTCTCAAAGCCTGTCGAAGGGTATACTATTTACAGGAGCATGTCGCCTAAGGAAGGATTTATAAAGATAAATAAAATTATTGGTCGTGAGACTGATAGTTTTATCGATACCGAGGGACTCGAAGATAAAACAACCTATTACTACAGGGTTTCACTTTTTGAAGGAAATGAAAACGTGGGATCTATGTCGCATGCGGTGTCAGCCACAACCAAGGGACGACCCCCCACCCCTCGGAGGCTTAATGCAAAAAGCGGATTGGCCAGAATGGTAAAGCTTCTGTGGAATATGTGTATTGAGAAGGAGGTCAAAGGGTATAAATTGTATCGCTCAAAAGAAAGGGAAGGGGAGTATATTCCGATTAAAACAATAGATAATCAAAACAAGAACATTTACCTTGATAAGGGCTCGAAAAGTAACCTATTTTCCTCATTCAGTGGAGATGGTTTCTTAGAGGATAACACCGCGTATTATTATAAAATAACATCCTACAATAAGGTAGACGTTGAAAGTATGCCATCAAGCATCGTTTCTGCAATCACCAAACCACGGCCTGCCATACCTTCTGGATTTGGAGGGGAAAGCCTTCATGTGAAAGAAATACCCCTTTTCTGGCAGCCAAATCCAGAAGATGATATTGCAAAATACCATATCTTCAGAAGTTCAGGTGATGAAAACAAATTTTCCGAAATAACCTCTGTTGAGGGAGTAACTTCGTATGTTGATAAGGGGCTTCAGGATGGGCTGGAATATCGCTATAAAATGACAGCGGAGGATAAAGACAGCCTCATAAGTGATTTTTCAGATACAATAACCATCAAAACAAAACCGAAACCTCGAGCACCCGCGGGGCTCACTGCACAGGTTGAACAAGGAAAGATAGTCCTTACCTGGTTGAATAATACTGAGTCGGATATTACATCATACAATATTTTTGAAAAAGGATTTTTAGGTCCACGAAAGGTAGATACGGTGAAAGAACCGCAATGCAGCATAGTGTCTCCTAAGCCAGGTAAGAGCAAGGATTATACTGTAACAGCAGTTGATAAAGATGGCTTAGAAAGCAAGCCGAGTCAACTCGTCACTGTAGTCAGCAAATAAATCCATAACATTTTTTCATATATGAGAGCGTTGAAACAGCGTGCGGATGCCATTTATTACTGGAAGTTTCAACGAAGGGGATTTTTAGTGCATGTTGCCTCTTCACATAAAGGCGCAGTCATGGTACAATTAGGGCTCGCAAGGGAGAATAGTTTCATGGCTGAGCTTACCAATTCGGCGCCGAACGCTGAATTAATTGAAGATCGTACACATAACGAAGGCCTTATCCAAATTATTGAGGCCTATCTTGATGGAAAAAATCCAACCATGAAAGTAGTGTGGGATATCAATGTGACGCCATTTATGTATAGTGTTTACAGGAGTACATGCACAATACCCTATGGTGAAACAAAAACCTATAACGATGTTGCATGTATGGCAGGTGTCCCAAAAGGAGCACGTGCTGTTGGGCAGGCATTAAAGAAAAACCCCCTTGTCATTTGTATTCCATGTCATAGGGTAGTTGCGGTGAATGGCATAGGTGGTTTTAGTTCAGGAATTGATATGAAACGGTATTTGCTCGGCCTTGAGCAGGGTGAGAAAAGAGAGTGGAGGGAGAATTAATTATGCAACCTGAAACAGCGTATATCTTTCCCGGTCAAGGATCTCAATATTTAGGCATGGGGCATGAGTTCTATAATAGTTTCGAAATTGCCGCCTTTGTCTTTTACCGGGCAAATAGGTTGCTGAATAGGGAGTTTGAAAAGATAATATTCGGCAAAATGCCAGACAGATTTCGTGATAGAGTCAGTCATATTGATGAACTTGGCATTAAAAGAGGGCTTAAAACACACTTAGATAAACAGGTTCAGGTTGCGACCTACATTTCCTCATGGGCTGCCTTTTCAACATTTCGGGAAAGATTGGAGGAGGAGAACCTAAGCCTCAAGCCGGCAGTCATGGCGGGACATAGTTTTGGTGAATATACTGCGCTTACTGCAGCAGAGGGTATGAATTACGATACCGGCCTGCATCTGGTTAATGAACGCCAGCGTATTATGATCTCATGTGCAAAAGATATTGATGGTGGACTGGTCGCTATCATAAATAAGAATAGGGACATTACGCAGGAGGATGTTCGAAATATTGCCTTTTACGCAGGAAGAGAGATCTTGCATATAGCTCTTTATAATTCACCCAAGCAGAATGTCTTTGGGGGGACAACCAAAAACATCGGTGCAGCAAAGCAGTTGCTCAAGGAATCGGAATTTAGAGCAATAGATTTACCGGTGCTGGGCCCGTGGCATACACCGCTCATGGTTACTGCCAGTGAGAATTTAAAAAAATATATCGAACAAAAAGAGTTTTCTTTTAAAAAAGTTGAAATACCGATTATTGCAAACACCCTGACAGATGATAACATTGATCCGAAGATCATCACTCACCCTGATGAGATTAAAGAAGAGCTTATACGTCAGCTAGATCATCCGGTTTTATGGGCCCAGACCATTAAAAAAATCGTTGAAGACTGTGAGATATCACGAATTATTATCTTCGGCCCGGGCAAGATAACCCAAAAAATAATAAATGATGAGTATCCTGATGTAAAGGTGTGTCGAGTAGAGGATATAGATACATTAGAAGAAACGATGTATGAGATAAAATATCCTGGAAGAAAAAAGGAAGAGCCCTCTGAGGATACACCACCTTCAGAATGAATACATCACATGGGGCTTTTGCTGCCTGACTACCTGGGAGGAAGTTCGCTTACCCCTACTTTCTTATAGAAAAGTTGCTCGAGGGCAATTTCATAATCCCGCGATCCTATAATGAGAGATTTGTTGCGGGAGAGCTGTTTTACAATTTCTTGTTCAGTCCTTTCGAATTTTTCGTTTACCTGATTAATAATGCCATCTATTAACGTATAAATTTCAAGGTCAGTTCCATACACATCTATTACATTTGGATCATTGATTATTACTTCCAAGATATATTGCGTTAAATACAGGGCATATGGATTGGGACGAGGGACAAGGGTTCGTATAGGTGCAGTGAAATATTTAAAGTCAAACTCACTGCTTCTGTATGCCTTGTTAAGGCCCTGCATAACGAGATCAGAAATCGCTTGGGAATTTTCTGTCTCAATTATCTTGTTAAGGAGCAGAGCCTGGGAAAGCTTATTGTGAATCTCTGACAGCTTAAATTTAAAAAATCGATCTCTTCGGAAGGATTCCCTTTTTTCTTTTTTTTCTAATCGATTTATTAATCTATCCTGTATCCTTCCGCTATATCTGTATTTCATTTTTTTACTGTGTCATTTCTTTTTTAAAAAAAGGTTATGGTGTTTTAGTTCCTTTCAGGCTTATGTGTCTGTAGCAGGCGCTTTCTTGCTTACCTCTTGTGACGCATTTTTTTTGTCATCTTTTTTTGGTTTCTTCTCTTTGGTCTCTGATTGTGCTGGCTTATTTTTAGATGACCCTGATGCGTAATCAGTTACATACCAACCCGATCCTTTGAGATGAAAGGTATTCTGTGAAATAATTTTCTTCACCGATCCACCGCATAACTCACATTCCCCTAAAGGTGAATCAGAAAACCTTTGCCACATCTCGGTTATGTGGCCACATTTACTACATTTATATTCATAGATGGGCATTATTTATTCTCCATGTGTCTTTTTTATCACACCATACAAACATCAATATTCATTTTATTAGGTTCGTAAAAACCCAGAATATATGAGAGGTGTGGTAATGATAGTTGATTGAGAATTTCATATGTTGTGTGATTTACGATTTTTTCCTCTTCTATCCTGTTATTGTCCTCCTGAGTGTCGAATCTCACTTGAAATTTACAGAACCGTACAATATGCACTAACTCATGGGTGAGTATATACGCCAAAAGGGGAAGAAGTTTAATGTTATTATCCCTTTGAAGGGCTTTTAAAATGTGATGGTCCTGTAAATAAATAAGGTAAAATTCACGTTGTTTATTAATCAGCTCTATTTCTCCTTTTTCGTCTGAGGTATATTTCTTTAATAAGGCAAAGACGTTATCTTTAATTTCTTGGCCGAATAAAGAAGAAAGTGTTCGTATATCAAAGCGATTCTTTGTCCAGTATAATTGTGATAATTTAAAATAGTTGCTCGTCATATCCTCAGCAATATCTAATGCATCCCCAACAACACTCAACTGAGTTTTATTAAAATATTGCACGGTCATTATACGTATAAAATAATTCTAAAAATAAACATGTCAACCCTGCTGATAGAATCAATATGGTGGCGGTGCAGGGACTCGAACCCCGGACACTACGGATATGAGCCGTATGCTCTAACCACCTGAGCTACACCGCCACGGTTGTTTATTATTGATAAAAATCATTTTTTGTCAATCAAATAATACTTCGTAATCCTTTGACGGAGGGCATCAATGATTGACAATAGCAGGAAGATACATTAAAGAAATAGAAAAACGCTAAACTTTATACAAGGAGCATACATGAAATGCCCACATTGTGATAAGGAGATTTCAGGCATTACGTGCCCGGAGTGCCAGGAATCAATACCTCAAGAGAGCAACTACTGCCTTTATTGCGGAGCAGACCTGCAGAGTACTTCTATGGGAGAAGATACAACAACAACAAGTGCCGAAGACTTAGATAGTATTGATTTTGAGGATAGAATCCCCTGTTCAGATGGAAACTGCATTGGAATAATAATAAATGGAAAATGCAACATGTGCGGAAAACGCCCCAAGGGCAGGAAAAAATAAACATTTTTTAACCGATAATTAGCTTATTATATGTATGAGTTACAAATAACCACGCAATTTGCTGCCGCACATCAGTTGAGAAACTTTCGTGGTAAATGTGAGAAGCTCCATGGGCATAATTGGCGGATAGACGTTTTTGTTGAGGGAGAAAAACTCAATGATGCAGGGCTATTAATAGACTTTAAAGACCTGAAAGATGCTACAAACAAAATCCTGTATGAACTTGATCATTCTTTTTTAAATGAGCTTCCTCAATTTAAAGATCAGAATCCCTCGTCAGAAAATATTGCTGCCTATATTTTTACGAAATTAAGCAGCGAACTTAATGACGCAAATATCAAGGTCAGCAAGGTTACAGCCTGGGAATCGGATACTGCAAGCAGCAGTTATAGTGGCTAATGTGATGTATCCAGCTCTTATTATTTTTTTAAAACAATCGTGCTCGATTCACATGCATAAATTCGCTTTGTGCGAGGCTTTTCAATGAAAGCCATGAAGGTATGATCTCACACGCTGTTTGCCTCAAATAGTGCACGGTAAAGGTTGGTGGATGAAAGACGATTTTACCGAAAAAAGATCAGAACCCCGAAGCATCATAGATCAATATCATAGTGTGGAATTTTCACTCCATGACTGCGCATTTACCTATCAATTCAAAATTTGGGATATATCACCAAAAGGAATATGTGTATTAGTAAAGGAAGACTCTGATTTATTGAATTATTTAAAGGTTGGCGCTATATCGGAACTGAAATATTACACGAATAATGCCTTAAAACCGATTGAATACCTGAAAACAAAAATTATACATATCACGAAAGATGAAGAAGGAAGGTTTAAAGGACTTTATTTGGTTGGATTGTCTATTCTTGAACCCCCAAAACCCTAATCAGTAATTATTTCCACCTGCAGTTTTTGTCTCCGGTATTATCTTTATGAGAGCTTTACATAATTTATATTTCTTTACATAGGGTGGGCTTTTCTTCAGTTTCCCGATCCAAAGATCAGGGGTGAGTTTTTTTAGTACTGTGTCTCAACTTAGTTATGTAAAACCAGGTATATCTATAGTATTTTAATCATAATTATAATTGGTTATAATTATTAGTTAATCTGATAGTTAAAGTTTTTACATAGACCATTCGTATCAATAATATATGCAAAACCATATGCCAGATTTTTCAGTGAAGCCACGTGAAGATCCTCATTTGCAGCTGCTGTAGCATCGGCAACAAAAAACACACGATAATCCCGGACAAAGGCATCACGGGCTGTTGTCTCACAGCAGCAGTTGGTCATTACTCCACAGATCACTACATCTTCCACACCATGAGCTTTGAGATTTTTATCCAGATTGGAGTTGAAAAAAGCACTATAACGATTTTTGTCGATAATGGTATCGTGGGGGGAGACGGTAAGCTCATTTATGAGCTCCCATTCGGCAGACCCATATAGAATCAGATCGTTCCACCATTCTCCCAACATCCCTCCGTCTTTTTGTGGATCTCGATGTCCGTGTCGGGTAAAAAAGATCTCTATGTTATTGGACCGACATGCATCAATGAGTGAGATGACATGACCGAGAATGGGTTTGGCAAGGTTTGCAAAAAAAACTTGCATGTCAATAACCAACAAGGCTGTTTTTTCAGGTGTCGGCCATGCCTTACGAAACATGTAATCCTTTAGCTGTGATCTATAATTGGTTTCCATTATACTACCTTTTTTTAGATTTTTTTGGGATAACAATAGCATTAAGTGTCGACTTGGGTTATAGAAAGGTTTGCCATTTTTTTGCATTATATGATATGAAAAAAATACACTATGAGCTACAAAAGAAAACATGATGTGAAATTGAAAGTCTCTCTTTCACTTTTTATTATTATACTATTGCTCCATTGTTTTCTCCTCACTGCGGCAAGTGCCCAGAAATTTCCTGAACCAAGAGGGGCTATCAATGATTTTGCCGGGGTGATTACACCGCAATATGAACGCCCGATGGATCTGCTCGCTCGTGAAGTGTTGCAGAAGGCCGAAACCTCCGTCGTTGTTGTCACCCTGAAAGACATCCAGGGGAATGATCCGGCTGATTATGCAAACAAGCTGTATGAGGCCTGGGGTATTGGTAAAAAAGGCCAAGATAAGGGCGTGCTTATTTTATTTGCCTTGGAAGAAAGGCAGGTACGGATTGAAACCGGCTATGGTGTTGAAGGAATCTTGCCTGATGGGCTCGTTGGTGAGATACTCGATACACACGTCGTCCCGTACCTTAAAAAGGGTAACTATGACAAGGGCCTGTCAAACGCCCTCGTAGCTATATCATCAGTGATTGCAAAAGATGCAGGGATTTCTCTTACTGGAAGCAGCACATCACGCTCTCAAACGAAGAAAACAATACAAAAAAGACCACGCATCAATCTATTTTCTGTCATCCTGTTTTTCATCGTTTTGACTATGCTCCTTGGTACACGACGTGGACGGACACTGCTTCCCTTTATCCTGCTTATGCTTTTGGCTGGAGGCAGAGGCGGTGGTGGGGGCGGTTTTGGAGGTTTTGGCGGTGGTTTTGGAGGTTTTGGCGGTGGTTTAAGCGGTGGGGGAGGCGCAGGCCGTGGATTTTAAAGAGAGGTAACATAATGAAGAAGATAAACAAGCCAGAAGAGATATTTGCTGAAATAGAAGAGGATTATAGGAAAGTATTTAAAGATGATCTTGTTTCCATTATTCTTTATGGGAGTGGTGCAGGAAGTGATTTCAATCCTCAAACCTCGGATTTGAATTTCCTTATAATCCTTTCGGAAGAAGCCATAGATCATTTGGATTGGGCTATTGATACTGTATCCCGATGGAGAAAAAGAAATGTGGCCATACCCCTGTTCATGACACAATCGTATATACAGTCTTCCCTGGATTCATATCCCCTTGAATTCCTCAATATAAAGAAAAGCTATATACATGTGTATGGCAAAGATGTCCTCAAAGACATATCCATCCAACCTCACGACCTCAGGCTCCAGTGTGAACGGGAAATCAAAGGGAAACTCTTGCTTTTGAGGGAAGGTTTTTTGGAGACCAAGGGAAAACAAAAGAGGATTGCCGAGTTAATCAAGGCATCAATCACCGCCTTTTTATCTATCTTTAGCGGGCTTTTACACCTTAAAGGGTGTGAAATACCCGAAGCCAGAAGGGAGATTATACGGGCTGTTACAAAAGAAATTCCTATTGAGAAGGAGATTTTTATGAAATGCCTGGATATAAAACAGGGCAAGGCAAGCTATACATCATCTGAAATAACAAATCTCTTTACAGCGTATATGATAGAGGTGAGAAAATTATGGGAATTTGTTGATACAATGGAAATTTAAACAAGGAGGACACTGATGACCAAAACAACAAGAAATATTCTTATCGCTTGTGCGATAATTGTTATTATTCTTTTTTCTTTCTATTCTTTCTTTAAGGGAACGTACAATACCTTTGTGACGCTTGATGAAACGGTTAAGGCATCATGGGCACAGGTGGAAAATCAGCTCCAGAGACGATATGACCTCATCCCAAACCTTGTGGAAACAGTAAAAGGATATGCCAAACAGGAAAGAGATGTTTTTATTGATGTAACAAAGGCGAGATCACAGGTTGGAGGCGCAGGGAATATACCTGATAAGATAAAGGCAAATAATGCACTTTCAGGGGCCCTGGGTAGATTACTTGTTGTGGTGGAAAGGTATCCTGATCTCAAGTCAAATCAAAACTTTATGAGGCTTCAGGATGAGCTTGCAGGCACAGAGAATAGAATATCTGTTGAAAGACGACGCTATAATGAGTCAGTAAAGAACTACAATGTGAAAATAAGAAGCTTTCCTGCAAATATTCTCGCAGGGATGTACGGATTTAGCAAGGCCACCTTCTTTGAAGTACCTGCAGAAGCAAAGGCTACGCCCAAGGTTAAATTTGAGTAATTGAGTAAGCATCAAAAACACAGGGAAGGATTACAGTAATATACAATTGTGTTAAACCCCGTTTCTCGCATTAAAACGTAGCCTGCAGCTACAAATTTCTGCTAAAGAAGTGGTTCTTACGTGTGTGCTGCGTGTATTTTTTGCTGCAAATCCCTTAAGTATCCTTCTGGGTCACGCAATATTTGCTTATACAGCTCTTTTCCTATAAATCTTTTGCTTTGTTGGGTTAAAAAATATGGTCTATGTCTTCTTACTTCCCGGTACACTCGCTTATCTGGTGGAAGGATTTTTCTAAAGGCACAGATGACTACTAAATCGATAAAGAGGTCGTCATGACCACACTCAATGTCCTCGGGGGAGAAATCAATAGAAAACCATGAATGACCTAATTCATGCAAGAAACTGTACTTCCAATACTCATGTAACTTAAAATCTTTTGCAGGAATTGAGATCTCGGCAAAAAGACTCCCAGAATGTGCGTCTCGAAATTTCGTGCTTGTCCCTTGTGTTAATTCATCATCTGCGAGTATAAAAAGATCAATGGGATTAAATGTGATATGGTACTCGAAACAGATATCACTGAAAGATCTGCATAACTCCTCAAAGGCTTGTGTTACATCATCCTTATGTATTTGAAGGAATTTTTCGAAAATCGTTGTTTGTATTTGGATTTTATTAGGGCCAAAATCGAAGTCAAAAAGCTCGGCCTTGAGATCAGGATATTTTGTCTGCAATGTTTCATCCACTACGCACCTCCTCTCGTATTTTCGCCCTCTGTTGTACCACGGGAAAGGTGAGGCTGGCTTTTCTGACTTACACCTATCCTTTGGTTATTCTATTAATATCAATATGTTATATCCTATTATACTGCCGTAATTTTTCGTGCGTGTCAAGCCAGAAATAATGTGAAAAAGATATACATATTTAACGAATTCTTCTTTATCCTTTCGGAGTAAGGTTGTGTGCGCCACTCGCATGCGGGAGCATATTCCTTA
>Ga0315534_1000437_pt1 | contig 28649 bp, 24 predicted proteins | sample SalMarSW160240MG_FD_203094 | JGI IMG/M metagenome (GOLD analysis project Ga0315534, IMG submission 203094) | Salt marsh sediment microbial communities from the Plum Island Ecosystem LTER, Massachusetts, United States - Salt Marsh Sediment SW1602-40 ...
GACGCCGAAACCGCTCTCGAGCGGTTGCGGAAGGTTTTCTGAGGAGAGATCGGTGCGACAACGCCTGCTCTGCGTAACCGTCTTCGTTCTCGTGGCCTCCGCCGGCGTCGCAACCGCACAGTCGCCGGAGTGGCGCTACGGTGGTCGCGTGTCGTGGGTCAGCGCCGGCGTAACCAGCGGCGAGTTGGGGGACACCGGCAGCACCCTCGATCTGGAGTCAGGACCCGGTGCCGAGTTCGACGCCACGCTGATGTTTTCGGACCTCTTTGGAGTCGAGCTCTCGGTCGGCTTTTCGTTCCACAGACTCGAGATGCGCGGCAGCGACCTGGGCGACATCGACGTCGGCAACGTATGGTTTGTGCCGTTCACCGCGATCGCCCAATACCATCCACCCGTCTATGGTCCGTGGGATCCATATGTCGGTCTCGGCATCGACTGGACCGCACCCGTTTTCAGAATGTCGGGGAACGCGAGCAACGCGGGGATCGAGAGAATCGATCTCGAGGGAGGGCCGGCCATCGCCGCCCAGATCGGCGTCAATTACCAGATGGACAACCGCTGGTACGCCAATGTCGACCTCCGATACCTCGGCACATCGCTCGACGCGCAGGTGAGAACCGACGGGGAGGACTTCCCGACGGTGACACTCGATGCCACACCTTTGGTTGTCAGCCTCGGCTTCGGATACAAGTTCTGAGGTTCGAAGATGACGAGTGGAAATAGCTCTTAGCCCGCATTTCTCCAGCTTTCGTCGCCAGGGCGGAGAGGTGCCGTGCACAGTGGGTTTTTCGACCCGAGGGGCGCGGAGCGCGTACTCGCAGTACGTCGAGCACCCCGAGGCGAGAAAACACCGCTAAGTGCGGTGCATCGGCGCCCGCAGCAGGAAGTTGGTGAGATATGCGGGTTGGCTATTGAGCCACCGGCTCGTCCGCAAAATCGGCCGGATCGAAGCCGTCGCCATCCGGGATCTTCTTCATCTGATCGCGCACCATCTGCACGTGCTCGACCTCTTCCTGACGAAGCTCGGTGAAGAGCTCCCGGACCTCGAGATCTGCGATTTCGGGCAGCGCACCATCGAAGAATTCGAAAGCCTTGGTCTCGGCCGCCAATGCCACGTCGAGGGCTTCTTGAAGCGTCATGAAGGACTTCGAGGTCTCGTAACCCGGCGCTTCGACGTCCCACAACATCGAACGGTCGACGCTCGCCGGCTGATCACCGAAGAGCTCCTGCCGCTTGGCGCCCAACTCTTCGCCGTGTCTGGCCTCACAGGTCATCATGAACCGGAAGAAACGGGCCGCGTCCTCGGTGTTGTGGAACTCCAGATTGTCTGCCAATTCCCGATAACGCTCCTCGGCTTCCTCTTCAACCAGGATCGCCAGGTCAAGGGCGTCCTTGATCGAGAGATTCGCAAAATCGATGTCAACGCTCATGGTTCAATGAACTCCTAAGGATGATGTGGTATTTCACCCAGCCCCGGCCTCGATTCTCATCCCAGGATGACGCCGCGCTCGGAGCTGTCAATGAACTGCAAGACGACCTCGACCTCCTCCTGACCGCCAAGTTCATCGCGGATACGATCAACCGCCTGTGAGGTGTTGAGCTTGGGATCTCGGAGGAAGTGCCACAGTCGTTTCAGGGCCTGGCGACTTTCTTTTGAAAAGCCCTTGCGCTCGAGACCGATGGTGTTCGGACCATAGCACTTGGGAGGCCGATTCCCAACCGTGCTCATGAACGGCAGACAGTCCTTGTTCGCGCCGGTAAAAGCACCGAGAAAGGCGTGCTGACCGACCCGGCTGAACTGGTGCACCGCCGACATGGCGCCGACGGTGGCGAAATCACCGACCTCCACATGTCCGGCGAGCGTGGCGCAGTTGGCGAAGATCGTCCCAGATCCGACGTGGCAGTCATGGGCGACGTGGGCGTAGGCCATGAACAGGCTCTTGTCGCCGATCCGCGTCACCCCACCGCCGCCGGGCGTCCCCCGATGGAGGGTGACAAACTCTCGGATGACGTTTTCGTCGCCGATCTCCAGACGCGTCGCCTCTCCCGCGTATTTCAGGTCCTGAGGCGGAGCGCCAACCGAACAGTGACTCTCGAAACAGTTGCGGGCGCCGACGGTGGTGCCGCTGCAGAAGCGGCAGAATGGTCCAATCGCGCAGTCACTGCCGATCACGACATCGGCTTCGATGACCGTGTACGGGCCGATGACGACCCCGTCGGCGATCTTGGCCTCGGGATCTACGAGCGCTGTGGGGTGTATCTGCGCGCCCATTAGCGGTTCGCCAGGGTGGACATCATCTCCGCCTCGCACACGACCTGGTCGTCGACCAGCGCACGACCGTGGATCTTTGCGAAGGTGCGTCGCTTGGCCACCAACTCGACCTCGAAGATCACCTGATCGCCGGGCACCACTGGCTTGCGGAACCGGCACTTGTCGATCCCGGTGAAGTAGATGAGCTTGTCCTCGCGGTGGTCCACCTGACTGAAGAGCAGAAATCCTCCGGCTTGCGCCATGGCCTCGACGATCAGGACGCCGGGCATGACTGGCACCTCCGGGAAATGACCGAGAAAGTGGGGCTCGTTGATGGTGACGTTCTTGACCGCGCGGATCTTCGAGTCATCCATCTCGAGCACCCTGTCGATCAGCAAAAACGGATAGCGGTGCGGCATCACCGCGAGGATTTCAGAAATGTCTTTCATGTTTTCCGTTCCTCCAACTCGGCGAGTCGCGTTTCCAGCTCCTTGACCTTGTCCCGCAGACCGTCGAGGCGCTGTAGGTTCGCGTTGGCCTTCAGCCACTCGCGGTGGGGGCGCGCGGGCGCACCCGCCACGGTGACGCCGTCTGGAATGTCCTTGAAGGCCGCCGCACGCGCCGCGAGAACGACGCCGCTGCCGATCTTGAGGTGACCCGAGCAACCGGACTGACCGGCAAAGACCGTGTGGTGGCCGATGTGGGTGGAGCCGGAGATCCCTGCCTGAGCCACCAGCAGGCAATGCTCCCCGATCTCCACGTTGTGGGCTATCTGCACGAGGTTATCCACCTTAGTGCCACGACCAATTCGGGTCTCACCGAGGGCCGCACGATCAACGCAGACATTGGCGCCGAGCTCCACGTCATCTTCCACAACCACAATCCCGACCTGCGGCACTTTGTGGTGGATGCCGTCGACAGTCGCAAAACCGAACCCGTCAGAGCCGATCACGGTCCCGGAATGGACGATGCAGCGGTCGCCGATCCGGCACCACTCGCCGATCACGACCCGCGGGTGGAGGATGCAGTCCGCACCGACCTCGACGCCGCGCCCGAGGACGCAGCAGGCGCCCACTACAGTACGGTCGCCGAGGGTTGCTCCATCTGCGATTGAGGCCAGAGGACCGATGCTCGCGCCCGCACCCAAGGACACGCCGTCCGCCACCACCGCCGACGGATGCACTCCGGGCGCCGGGCGCACGACCGGGTAGAAGACCTCGAGAGCGCGCGCCAGGGCAAGATACGGCTCCGCGCAGACGAGCAGGTTTCTGCCGGGAAGCGTTTCCGGATCGGCGACCAGAATCGCCCCGGCAGCAGAAGATTGCGCCTCCTTCACGTACTTCGGGTTGTGGAGGAAGCTCAGATGCTCCGCCTCCGCCGTGTCGAGAGGCCTCACGCCACAGATCTCGAGATTGCCGTTGCCGACCACTTCGGCACCGAGATCGGAAGCGAGGTCGGCGAGTTTTTTACTCGAGGTCACTGGGCGGTGTTGAACGTCTGAATGACCCGATCGGTGACGTCGACGGCCTCGTCGGCGTACACCAGACCGGACTGGAACTTGTTGAAAATGAGGGTGTAGCCCTCCGTCTGGCCAATCTGATTGATGATCGGCAGGATTCGCTCTTCCAGGCCACCGAGTTCGCGCCTCTGGGCATCCTGGAGCTCGCGCTGGGCATCGTCTTGAAAGCGCTTGATCGCGATCTGCTTGTCCTCGATCTCTTTGCTCATCTCGGCCTGACGCTGTTCAGAAACAGTGAATCGCTGTTTATTGTACTGGTCCTGAAGGGCCGCCAGCTCCTGCTGCAACGTCTGCCCCTGCTGCGCCTTGGCGTCTGACAGGGCCCGGAGCTTCTGCATCACTTCCTTGCCCGGGTCAGACTCTGTTACCACCCGCTGCACATCGATCACCGCGACCTTCGCCTGAGCCGCCGCCGGCATCGCCAGCGCCATCATGATCACAGCCAACATTGCTACACGCACCGTCAAACGAAACATCTGTCTTTCCTCCGTTACTGTTTTCCTAGAACGTTGTCCCGATCGAGAACTGGAAGTCACTCTGTTTCTCGTCCGGATACGGGTCAAGATTGTAACCGTAAATGAACCGAATCGGCGCCTGGAAGATGGGCAGGAAGATCCTCATCTCGAGTCCGGTGGTCCTCCGCCACAGGGAGAAATCCCATCCCTGTTCTCCGGCGTAGGTGTTCCCGAGGTCGACGAACGCCACCAACCTCACAGGACCTCCGATCAGGAACTGGTACTCCAGGTTGATCTGCCAATAACGATCTCCGCCGATTCTCGACCCTCCAGGGGTTAGAAAATAAAACCCCTCCTCGGTACGAGGCAGCACCGAGTAATAGGGCAGGCCTCGGAGCGAGCGGTCACCACCCATCCGGTAGCGCTCGTAGAGGGGTATCTCGGAATCGTTGTAGGGAAAGAACTGGCCGGCCTCGACGTGGTACGCGAAGATGTTCTTTTTGGAAAGCGGATAGAGCTGGGTGAAGAGGATTTCCGGGCGCACGTAGTCGTAGTCACCTCCGAGAAGCCCACCGGCGAGACGGAGTCGACCCTGCAGCGCCTGACCGCGACTCGGCTGGAACGGATCGTCCCGAGTGTCCTTGTTGTATATCGGAGTGAGTGAGTGGGTCTTGCCGCTGAAGACCTCGAATGCACGCTCATACGTGGCGCCGTCGACTGGAGGGATGTCAACCGGTCGATTGTGGCCGGCAGTAGGATCACCGATTCCGCCGGCATTGCTGGTCAAGTACCTCGCGTAGTCGTCCTGCAAAGCGATGACACCAGAGACCGAGGAGAATGGTCCGATGCCCAGCCCGACCGACATCGTGATACCTGTCGTCTCCCTCTGATAGCTGGAAAAACCTGCCTGAGTGTAATCGATTGCGTTCTTGAAAATCGAACCGCCGAGGAGGATTCGGCGATCCAGGAAGTAGGGCTCGGTGTAGGACAGCGAATAGAGATCCGTGCGCTTGCCGAGCTGCAGCGATAAACCCAACGAATTCCCCCGACCGAGGAAGTTTCGGGTGTTGAACTGACCCTGGATGAAGAAACCATCGAGCTCGGAGTAGCCCGCCCCAAACTGAACATCGTTGCGCCCGACCTCGTTGCCCTTGACCTTGACGTTGACCCTTTTGTTTTCGTCATCGAAATCGAACTCGAGCGGTTCCTCCTCGAGCTTCCAATACCCGAGAGCGTTCACCTTGTATACCGAAGCCTCGAATAGACCCATATTCATGGGCTGGCCCTCGGCGACCCGAAATTCACGCCGCAGCACCTTGTCGCGGGTCGTTGTGTTGCCGACGAATTCGAGCCGCCCGAGGCTGAATCGGTCGCCCTCGAATATGTCAACAGTGACATCGACGATGTGCTCGTCTCCCTCTCGTCGTGAAAATGTCTCGTTGGTGTATGCATAAACGTAGCCCGTGTTGTGATAGCTCTTGCGAACCTTTTCCATTCCATCTTCGATCGTTTTGCGGTTGTAGGTTGCGCCCTCTTTGACGTCGAACGCCGTCGCCAGACCCTCCGCATTGAAGATTTTGACGCCCGTCACCTTGAAAGACCCAAGCGTATAAGGTTCCCCCTCTTCAATCGGGATGGTGATGTGCATCTTGTATTTCTTTTTCTTGAGGGTCGCAGCGTCGGGATTTTTGGCCACGAGCTCCAGCGCCGGTTCGCCGATCTTGACGTCGATATAGCCGCGATCGCCGTAAAAGTTGCGGAGATTGTCTCGATCTTCGTCCCACGCCTCCCTGGTGTAGACAATCTTGTCGCCGAAATAGTGGCGAAGGCTCTTCTGCTTTGTCTTTTTCAGCACACCGCGAAGCTTGGAGTTTGAAAACACGTTGTTTCCGACAAACGTGATTTCGTTGATTTTGACCTTGCCACCCTCATCGATCAGGTAGACCACCTTCTTCTTGTTCGCTGAAACGTCGGTGATGCTATAGCTGACCTGTGCGGACCGGAACCCCTCGGAGTCATACACTTCCTTGATGGCGCTTTCGATTCGACCCAACTGCGACGATCGCATCGGTACATTGCGGGGGATCTCGATCCCCCGCTCGTCGAGCTTGTCCTTGAGGTCCGGGGTCTTGATCTTCTTGTTGCCCTCGAAATCAACCGAAGTCACGAACGGACGCTCTTTGACGATCACGTAGAGGGTGACCTCGCCGTCGCCGTTGTTTTCGATCTCGATCCGCACATCTTCGAACAGGCCCGAATCCCACAGCCTCCGGTAGCCATCGACTATCGCCTCACGGTCGAGCGGGTCGCCCGGCTCGAGCCCGAGGTAGTAGGAAACCGTGTCCACAGTGAGCGTCACACCACCTTCGACCACGACGTCGCGGATAGTGAGTTCCTCCTGGACGGCAGCCACCGACGCAATCATTACCAACAGGGCAACGATCACGACAGTTCGCGCCGTCATCGGGTATCCTCGCCCTGAACCACGGCGCTCACATCCTTGGTTGCCACCACCGGGCACTCCTTGTCGATCCACATCCTCAGCTCAGCACCCTCGCCATCGCGGCGCTGAATCAGGAAATCCGCTACTACGTCTTCGACCCACTGCTTGACGAGGCGACGCAAAGGGCGTGCGCCGGCCTGCGGATCGATCCCGCACTGTTCAAACAGCCAGCTCGCGACCTCTGGGGCAAAATCAATGTGGACGTTCTTCTTGCCCAGAACCGTTGCTGTCTCCTCGAGCAGGAGACGAGCCACCTCGAGCATGCTGTTTTCGCCAAGCGCGTCGAAGACAATGATCTCGTCCAGCCGATTGATGAACTCCGGCGGGAAATGACGTCTCAGCTCGCGGTCGATGAGTTCGCGCACCTGCTTTGATTCGATGGACGGGCGGCCGTCAGAGGCGAAACCAACGCCATCTCCTTCGACCAGCTCACGCCCACCAAGATTTGAAGTCATGATAATCAGGGTGTTGGTGAAGTCGATGACATTGCCGTAGTTGTCGGTCAGGCGGCCGTCCTCGAGCACCTGCAACATCAAGTTATAGACGTCGGGGTGGGCCTTTTCGATTTCGTCAAGGAGAACCACCGAATAGGGATTTCGGCGCACCTGCTCGGACAGCTGCCCACCCTCTTCGAAACCGACATAGCCGGGAGGAGATCCGATCAACCGAGACACTGTGTGCTTTTCCATGTACTCCGACATGTCGAATCGCACGAGCCGGCGCGGATCCTGAAAGAGAAAGCCGGCGAGTTGTCGTGCGACCTCGGTCTTGCCGACCCCGGACGGCCCAAGAAAGATGAATGAACCTATTGGGCGGTCCGGGCTGGTGACACCGAGGCGGCTGCGGCGAATTGCCCTGGCCACGGCCGCAATCGCATCGTCCTGACCGACAACCCTTTGGCGGAGAATCTCCTCCATCCGCCGCAACCGATCCGCCTCGTCCTCACCGAGGGAGGCAACCGGAATTCCGGTCCAGGACGCCACCACTTCTTCGACGTCAAAGCGCTCCACCACCACCCGCTCCGGAGGTTCCGCGGCGTGCGTGGCCTCCAGCATCTCGAGCTCTTCGCGCAATCGGAGCTCCTCCTCGCGCAGGTCGACTGCGAGCTCGAAGTCCTTGCGCGAGATTGCATCTTTCATGCGCGCCACGACCTCCCGAATCTCGTGTTGGACCCGTCGCAGGGACGACGTGGATGATACCTGTCGCAGCTTGACCCGTGCCCCCGCCTCATCGACAACGTCGATGGCTTTATCCGGAAACGCGCGATCGGTAATGTAACGGCCGGCATGACTGACTGCGGCCTTGATCGCATCATCGGTGTAGCGGACGCCGTGAAACTCCTCGTACCGGCTCTGGACGCCCTCGAGAATCGTGATGGTTTCCTCCTCCGTTGGTTGAAGAATGGTTACAGCCTGGAAGCGGCGGGACAATGCGCGGTCCTTCTCGACGTATTTGCGATACTCACGCACCGTCGTGGCACCGATACACGTGATTTCGCCCCGGGAAAGCGCCGGTTTGATGATGTTTGCGGCATCGAGAGAACCTTCGGCCGAACCGGTACCGATGAGGGAATGGATCTCGTCGATGAAGATGATGATCTCGGGGTGGTCCAAAAGCTCTTTGAGGAGCCCTTTGAGACGTTCCTCGAACTGGCCACGGTACTTTGTCCCGGCCACCAGCAGTGAGAGGTCCAGGGCCAGGATTCGGCGGTCTGCGAGAAGCATCGGCACCGATCCCTCGACGATGCGGGTTGCAAGGCCTTCGACGATGGCCGTCTTCCCGACTCCCGACTCACCCAACAACAACGGATTGTTCTTGGTTCGCCGGCTGAGAATCTGCACCATCCGTTCGACCTCTTGCTCACGGCCGATCAGGGGGTCGAAGCCGCCTTCGGAGGAAATCATCGTCAGATCGCGGGAGTATTCGGCAATGTGGGGCGTCGCTTGTGCCGAGACCTCGGCCTCGAGCTCGCGGCCGCGCTGGACCACCTCCTCGCGGAGCTGGAAGAGTTCCACCCCGTGCGCGTTCAGGTACTCGGCCGCAGTCGATCCCTCGACCCGAAGGAGACCGAGGATCAAATGCTCCGACCCGACGTTCGAGTGGCCCATGCTCTCTGCCTCGTGGACCGCAAAGGCCAAAGCCTTTTTGGTTTCCTCCGCCAGGGGAAGATCGGGCGATGTGCTGACCCGCTCGACTGCCACCCGCTCACCAAAAAGCTCGTCGCGAAGCTTCCGGGGATCGATGCCCCTGCTCCTGAGCATCTCGTTGAGGGCCGGGTCCGCCTCGCGAAGCATCCCCAGCAGGACATGCTCGAGAGCGATCGAACGACTGCTCGACCGACTCGCTTCGTAGCGGGCAAAAAACAGGCTTCGCCTGACGTGCTCGTTGAATCGTTCAAACATGATCGAAATTTTCGCCCGCAGGCGCGAGGCGGAAGATCCCGTCGCACTTGCGGGCCATCTCTTCGTCGTGGGTCACTATAATTGATGTCAATCCAGCCATCAAATGGAGTTCGCGGATCAGCGAAAAGACAGCATCGGAATTGGCACGATCGAGGTTCCCGGTGGGTTCGTCGGCCAACAGGAGATCCGGCTCCATCGCCAGCGCGCGCGCCACTGCAACTCTCTGCTGCTCGCCACCCGAAAGCTGGTCCGGATAATGGTGCGCCCGATCGGATAAGGACACCGCCTCCAGAAGCTCCTCGGCCCGAGCACGGGCGAACGAGGTACGTTGGCCCGCGATGCGTTGTGGCAGAGCGACGTTGTCCAGAGCGTCGAGCTCGTCAAGCAGATAGTGATGCTGGAAAACGAACCCGATCATCTTGTTTCGGAGGTGGGCCCGCGCCTCACGGCCGAGTCTCCCGACCTCGCTCCCACCGAGCGTCAGGCGGCCGTCATCTGGTCGGTCAAGCAGGCCGATGATGTGGAGCAGGGTGCTCTTTCCAACCCCCGAAGGTCCAACAACGGCCAGCATCCGTCCTTTTTCGACTTCGATATCGAGGTCTTTTAACACCTGGATCCGGGTCCCGCCGGCGCCGAATCCCTTGCTCAAACCGGCAATCGACACCATCATCGGGTCACTCATACCGGAAGCCTTCGGCCGGCTCGCGGCGTGCGACCATTCGTGACGGCAGCCACGATGCTGCAGCCGAAAGCGCAAACGCAACCGCCATGACAAACGCCACCATCGACGGTTCGACTCGAAAGGGAACCGAGGAGAAGCTGAAGACGCCCCGTGGTAAGGGGAGAACACCGCTTTCGTCGAGAAACGTCGATAATGCGACGCCGACCACGGCACCGAGAGTCGATCCGACCAGGCCGATACCCATCCCCAGCACAAGGAAGAGCCTTCGCAAAGAACGCGGCGTCAAACCGATGCCAGCCAGCACAGCGAGGTCAACTCGCTTCTCCGCAGCAATCATGGCGACGTTGCACAGCAGATTGAGGGCCGCCACGACGAGCATCAGCCCGACCGCCACGAAGATCATCACTCGCTCCATGGCAAGCGCGAGAAGGAGCGGGCGATGAAGGTCGACGAGACCCTCAACGCGTATCCGGTAGGTCTCGGGGTCGAGCACAGAGCGGACCCTGTCACCCAATTGCCAGGGATCGGTGATGTCGCGAAGCTCGATCGCCTCGACCACCGCTTCGCCCCACAGGAGCCGCTGCGCAAGCTCCAGCGGCAGGCGAACCGATCCCTCTTGCGATCCCGGTTCCGGCGCCAACACCCTCGCGATCTCAGCTCGCACCCTGACCGGCAGGGGTCCCATCGGCGTCAATCTCTGGCGCGGCGAGATGACCGAGATTTCTTCGCCACTACCAATCTGAAGTCGGTTGGCGAGGATACGGTCCAACCCCACATCGAGAGCGTCAGAGCGGCCGATCACGGATGCCGGAACGGCATCTGTGAACGATGAAACCAGGCATGTACCGCGTACAACCTCTACCAACTCCACCTCTGGAAGCTCTTCCTGCAAAACCGAGGCCAATTCCCCGGGATCGGCGAGGCGACGGCCGGCGGCCGGAATCACCCTGGCGTGGGTGGCCCTGGTCACGATCTCGGACCGGATGCTCGCCTGAAAGCCCTCGAGAAGGGAAAGGGTGACCACGAGAGCGAGCACTCCGAGGCCGAGCCCGATCATCGAAATCAAGGTTACGGTGGCGATATGGGTCCGCCGCCTGAGGCCCACGAGGTAGCGCCGCGCAAGGTGAAGCTCAACCGACAACGGCGGCCATCCGATCTTCGGGAATCCGAATCGCAGTCCGGAAAAGCGTACTGGGGCGCCCACGCGAGTCTTTGACGCCCTCTCCTCGGAATTGGTGCTGCGGTGCCGTCATCTCACTCCCGCGGGCGCAGCTGCGGGAAGAGGATCGCGTCGCGGATCGAGTTTTGGTTGGTAAGGAGCATGACCAAACGATCGATCCCTATACCCTCGCCCCCGGTCGGCGGCAAACCGTGTTCCACGGCAAGCAAGAAATCCTCGTCCACCATGCCTCCTTGCTCCGCGGCCTGGGCTTCGAGACGCCGCCTCTGCTCGTCGGGGTCGTTGAGCTCGGTAAATGCGTTTGCCAGTTCCATGCCACCGATGAACAGCTCGAACCGTTCCACCGTATCGGGATCGTCGGGACAAGACTTCGCAAACGGCGAGATCTGGCGTGGAAAATCCATGATGAAGGTCGGGTTGATCATCAGAGGCTCGGCAGTCATCTCGAAAAGCTCGGCGAGCAGATTTCCATCCGATCTTTGATCAATCCTTTGAACGTCGAGGTCGTACGCGGCCTTCTCCATTCGCGCGCGCGCGCTGAGGTCATCAGGAGTCAGATTGGAGTACTCGAGAATAGCATCCCGCATTTTCAGTCGTCGCCACGGTCGGTTGAAATCGATGGTGTGCTCTCCCCACTCGATGACGAGACTGCCTCTCACCTCTTCGACAACTCCCGAAATCAACTCCTCGGTGAAATCCATCAGCAGCTCGTAGTCGGCATAGGCCCAGTAGAACTCGAGCATCGTGAACTCGGGGTTGTGCCTGGTCGAAATGCCCTCGTTGCGGAAGTTTCGGTTGAGCTCGAAAACTCTCTCGAACCCACCGACGATGAGGCGTTTGAGGTAAAGCTCCGGGGCGATCCGCAGATAGAGATCGAGGTCGAGGGTGTTGTGATGGGTTACGAAGGGGCGTGCGGTCGCACCGCCAGGGATGGGTTGCATCATCGGCGTCTCAACCTCGATGAAGCCAGCTGCTTCCAGGCGGCGGCGGATTGACGACGTAATCTTCGACCGGACCTCGAAGACGGCCCTCGATTCCGGGTTGGACAAGAGATCGAGGTAACGTCGCCGCGCCCGCGCTTCGCGATCGGCCAGACCGTGGTACTTCTCGGGAAGAGGGCGGAGGGCCTTGGCGAGCACGGTGAGTTTCTTGACGGCCACGCTCAGCTCTCCCGCGCGGGTACGAAACACGGGTCCTTCGACACCTAGGAAATCGCCCAGGTCGAGCCGTGCGAAAACCTGCCATGAGGATTCGTCGAGATCGTCTTTCTTCAGATAGAGCTGAATTTGGCCGGCCCCGTCGGAGAGATCGGCAAAGGAGACCTTTCCGTGCCCACGCACGGCGCGGAGTCGACCCCCGAGGCGCACCACCGGTGGGTCCTTTTCGAGTTCCTCGGCGCTGAGCTCTTCAAAGCGGGACCGCGCCTCACTCACCGACAGCTCGACGCGGAACCGGCGGGGGTAGGGATCCTGGCCCATCTCGCGCAGCGCGTCGAGCTTGGCTCGACGGTTGGCGGTCAGCTGCTCGACCGGCTGTTGGGACTCGTCCTTGGTCTCCAATTTTCCTCCACGCCTTATTCGCGGCGCGTTATTTTACCCCAGCAATTCGTCTTCGACGAATTGCAGGGCTGGGTTTTTCAGTGGTTTAGCGTTTGCGTTCCAAGCGTCTGCGGGCAGTGCTGCTGCGCTTCGCGGGACCTTTGCCAACCCGTCTTGCAGGTTTCCCGGTCGGCGGGCGCTGTGTTTTCGAGATCGCACGGCGCAACGACGCCAGCTCCTTCTTCGCGATGGTGCGGAAATCTCCCGGGTTCAAGGAGTCATCGCGAAGGGGACCGATCGCTGTGCGACGCAGGCGCTGTACGTGGTGGCCGGCGCTGAGAAAAAGCTCCCGAACCTCGTGCGTGCGACCCTCCGAGACTTCCAGACGCCACCACGTGGCCTTGCCACCGCGGACCTTCGACGCCTTCTGCGCCCGCTGCGGTTTGACGTGCCGACCCTCGACAGTGGTTCCCGCCATCAGCTTACGGTACTCGGAGGCCGTGAGGTCGCCGCGGATTTTCACGAGGTATTCGCGCACCACTCCGAAACGCGGGTGGGCGATCTGAGCAGCGAGCTCGCCGTCATTCGTGAGGATGAGCAGCCCCTCGGAGTGATAGTCCAGGCGGCCAACCGGGTAGACGCGCTCACGCACAGCCGGCCGCACGATATCGAGCACGGTCTTACGTTCCTCGGGATCGTCACAGGTGGTCATCACCGCGCGCGGTTTGTAGAGCAGGAGATACCGCAACGCTTCCGGCGCCTTGACTGTCTTGCCGTCAACCTTGATGCGAGCCGTGCCCGGGTCGGCCTTTTCACCCGGCTCCGCCGCCCGTCCGTCAACTGTCACGCGTCCGTCGGCGATCATCTGGTCGGCGTCGCGGCGCGAGCACAGACCCGAGCGCGCGATGATCTTCTGAATTCGTTCCTCGGTCATGATTCCCTCCGGCGGGAGACTCCACCTCGCGGCGGGGGGGTGATTGTAGCGCACGAAAGGCATAACGGCTATGCGGCCCTGCGGCCATACGGCCCAACGGCTTGACGGCCTTTCGGCCGCGAGCGTCTTGAAGTGATCATGCTCTGCGGAGAGGTTTGCCGAGCCGCAACCACGTTGGAACCGCAAAGACGCGAAGAGCGCGAAGCTCGGTAGAAAGAACGCGACTTTGCGCCGTCTTTGCGACTTTGCGTCTTTGCGTTGACAAAAATGTTGCGGTGGGTGTGAGTCCCTCAAACAAAAGCAGGGCGTTTTTGGCACGGAGGCGGAAACGGAGACGGGCACGGTTTGAAGCGCTATTCTGAATTGGCCATGCCCACAGTCAATTCAGCTGCGCTCGAAAACGATCTCCTGTTGCGCGGGGTGTGGGAGGGGCTCGGCACACCGGATTGCCACGTCACGGGCGGTTATGTTCGGGATCGGTTACTGGGGCGGGACAGTGTCGATCTCGACCTTGTCCTGCCCGGCGATATCGAGGCCGCGACCGGCCCCGCGCGTCGGCTGGCGGCGCGGCTCGACACCCGAGCTCACGTTCTCGGGCGCGACGCGAACCGCGTATGGCGGATTGAATGCCCCGACATCAAGATCGAGCTGTGGCCGCTCGGGAATCTCAGTCATGACGACGACATCAGACGCCGTGACTTCAGTTGCAACGCCATCTGCTGGCGGCTTCCGAAAGGCCCCCTGGACGATCGGATCGGTGGTCGGAAAGATCTTGAGAGCGGGGTCATTCGCGCTCTCTCGAAGCGAAACCTCGAGGACGACCCGGTGCGGCTTGTCCGAGGCCCACGATTCCTCGCCCAACTCGAGGGCTTCAAACTCGACCCACAAACCGCGGCCTGGATCGGCGACCTCGCCCCCGCTGTTTCGGACGCTCCTCGCGAGCGCGTCGGTCAGGAGCTGCTCAAGCTTCTCGTTGGCCCCGGCGCCGCGAACGGGCTTCGCAGTCTGCTGGACCTCGATTTGCTCGAGCCTTCAGCCCCGCGAACAGCTCGCTGCGACCGGAGCTGGATTGAAAGCAATCTCACGGCGGTCGCTCGCCTGAGCGGATCCGCGCCCCACCCGGTAGCGGCGTCTGTCCGAACAGGAGGCATCGCCGCGCGCCTGGCCGTGATCTTCCGCGCCTGGAGCTGTCCGAACGCGGACATCGTCGCTCCCCTCGCATGGTCGCGCTCAGAACGCCGAGACGCCGCCCGAGCCGCGGCGCTCCTCGAGCACGCGCTGACGACAGTCGAGGCATCTGCCGCCGACAGGCGGGCGTTCATCCACTCGGCCGGGACAGCGTTTCCCGCCACTCTTGCATTCGCCGCCGCCGTCGAGCCCGACCGAAACTGGACCCGCTGGTGGCGCCTGTGGAGGGAGAGCGGTCAAGAGCTCGTGAGCCCCGACCGGCTGCTAACGGGCGAAGAAATCGCCAACATTCTGGAGATCGAACCCGGCCCCGGGCTCGGCCGCGCAATCGACGCCCTCACCGAAGCGCAGGTTCGTGGTGAGGTGAGGACTGCACAAACGGCCGAGAGGTGGTTGCGGGTGTGGTCGAAGAGGGCCGTCTGAACACGCAGGCACGGACAGACGAAATCGACTGCTGGCCAAGGAGACGGGAACGGGCACGGGTCGAACGCGGCTGCGAATGCGGACTCGGGCGTGAGAATGGGTAATATATCCGCCATGACATCGACACTGGTTGTTGTGGCGTGTTTCGGGTTCTATTTCGCGGGCTATCTCTTCTACTCCCATTTCCTCGCACAGCAGGTCTTTGCGTTGCGGCCCGACGCGGTGACGCCGGCGCACTCGATGGAGGACGGAATCGACTACGTGCCGACCAGACCGATCGTGCTCTTCGGCCACCACTACGCCTCCATCACGGGCCTGTCGCCGATGCTCGGGCCAGCGATCGCCGTGGTATGGGGCTGGCTGCCGGCAATGTTGTGGGTAGTCTTGGGTTCGATTCTGATTGGCTGCGTGCACGACTTCGGCGCCCTGGTGATATCGGTTCGCGCGAAAGGGTTGTCGATCGGGGCCATCGCGGAGGGCTTGATGGGGCCGCGTGCGAAGTCCCTCATGCACGCCATCATCTTCTTCGCCATCGCGCTCGCCATGGGTGTCTTCGCTTACGTGGTCGGGCTCCTGTTCTCGGCCGACTACTACCCCGAGTCGGTGGTCCCGTCCGCGGCGATCCTGGGAGCGGCCATGCTCATCGGCTGGCTAGTGCGACGCCGCGGGCAACGGCTGATGCCCCTGGTTTCAGTCGCCTTCGCGCTGATCCTGATCGTGGTCGTAGCCTCACCTGCCTTTCCCGTCCGTTGGGCCTCGTCCGGCGGATGGACCTGGATCCTCCTCGCCTACGCGTGGTTCGCGTCTGTGCTGCCCGTGTGGTCGCTGCTGCAGCCCCGAGACTTCCTCAACTCTTTGCTGCTGTACGTCGGGCTCGGCCTGACCTACGTCGGGTTTTTCATTCTCCGCCCAGAATTCGCCTCACCGATCGTGGACTCCCATCCAGTCGGTGCCCCACCCATGTACCCGTTCGTCTTCATCGTCATCGCTTGCGGCGCTGCCTCCGGCTTCCATTCGCTCGTCTCCTCCGGAACCACCGCCAAACAGCTGGACCGCGAGCCCCACGCCCGCCCGATCGGCTATGGCGCCATGCTTGGCGAATCACTGCTTGGGTTGGCCGCGGTCCTCGCATGCACCGCGGGTTTTGTCTCACCAACCGCATGGCGCCACCACTATGCCAACTGGGACTCGATCCAGGGACTCGGTTCGAGCATGAGCGCGTTCATCGAGGGCGCCACACGCTTCGTGTCGACGGTCGGGCTGCCGGAGCAGACCGCGCGCACCCTGATCGCGGTCGTGGTCGTGAGCTTTGCGCTGACAACGCTGGATTCAGCCACCCGCCTCTTGCGCTACAACATCGAGGAGATCGGCACCTCGATCCGCTTCGCACCGTTTCAAAACCGCTATCTGTCGTCGACGATCGCCGTTGCAGCCATCTCGTTCTTCGCGTTTTACCGCATCGAGGGCCGCTCCGCCGGCCTTGTCCTGTGGCAGCTCTTCGGCTCGACCAACCAGCTGCTGGCCGGTCTCGCCCTGCTGACAGTGTCTCTTTATCTCCTCCAACGCAGGCGGTTCGCCCTGCCCTATCTGCTGCCGATGATCTTCATGATGGTCACGACCCTTATCGCCATGACCACGAAATTGCTCTCCTTCTGGCGGGACGGTAACAACACCCTCCTCTTCATCGGCGGCGCCATCACCTTCATCGCCCTGTGGCTGGTCGTCGAGGCGGTGCTGGCAATCGTCCGCTACTCGCGGACGCCGGCCGAGGAGAGCCTGGATATCGTCCTGCCGGACGCGTGAAACGCTACCGGCAGCATTGATGAGCAGCGGGTATTTGCAGGATGAGGCCCGCCACTCCCGCGGCCGCGTTTTGGGCAGGGAGCGATGACCCTGCTGATCCGGGGCCGAGCTGATCAGGCATAATGAGAACATATGTATCTCTGGAAGCGGCTCGTTCTTGCCTCGCTCATCGCCACTCAGCTGGCGTGCGCAGCGAAGCATCGCAATGTTGTGCTCTTCACCCTCGATACGACCCGCGCCGATCACCTCGGCTGTTATGGCTATCAGTACGACACGAGTCCTCGCATCGATCGGCTCGCCCGCGATGGCGTCCGTTTCGACTTTGCCATCGCCCAGTCGAGCGAGACACCGATTTCATGTGCCAGCCAGCTCACCGGAACCTACCCATACCGGCACAAGCTACGCGCGATGCACGGTTTCGCCATGACCTCGCTCGATGATTCTGTGCGGACGCTGGCAGAGGTCTTCAGCGGGCACCAATACACCACGGCAGCCTTCATCAGCGCCTTCCCGGCCAGCAGCCGCTACGGGCTCGAGCGCGGATTTGCCGTCTTCGATGAGTCATTTCTCCGCCGGCGACCCCCCAGCATTCTCGACGATGGCACGGTCGCCACCGGCAGCAGCCAGAGATCGGCTGACGAGACGACGGCTTCGGTTCTGGAGTGGTTGCAGGGCGATCCCGGAGCTCCGTTCTTCCTGTGGGTACACCTCTTCGACCCCCATGACACCCATCTCCTGCCACCAGCCACGTACCTCGAGAAGCACATGCAGGGACGCCAGATCGAGGATCAGCACGACTATCTGCGTGCTGTGTACGATGCCGAGATCTCCTTTGCAGATATGCATGTCGGCATCATCGTTGACGAACTCGATCGTCTCGGCCTGCGCGCATCGACCGTGCTCGCAGTCACTGCAGACCATGGAGAAGGTCTCGGCGATCACAACTGGTGGAAGCATAGCTTGCTGTACCAGGAGCAGATCAAGGTACCCCTGATCCTGCAGGGGCCGGGGATCCCGGCTGGACAGGTGATTGCGCCGGTCGTCGAGCATGTCGACCTCATGCCGACCCTGGTGCAGCTGGCCGGCCTCGATCAGTCAACGCTCGCCGGAGTGCAGGGAGAAAGCCTGGTCGGGCTGCTGTCCGGAGACGGTGTACGCGATCGAGGAACCACGGCCTATAGCGAGGTCCACAGCTTCTTCACCTTGAGCGAGTCTCCCGGCAAACGTGACATTGGCGTCATCTACTCGATCATCGAAGACCGCTGGAAGCTCCTCCACTTTCCCCGGCGTCCGGCATACGACAAGCTCTTCGACCTGCAAGAAGATCCTGGCGAGCTTCACAGCCTCATCGACCAGCACCGAGAGATTGCCGAGAGCCTGCTCGGCGAGCTTGAACGGCGAGAAGCTATCGACATCCAGCTGCCCGATCGGGAGGAGGTCACAGCGGAAGATCTGGAGCTCCTGAGGTCACTGGGATACGTCGAGTAGCCCGCAAATCTTACCAGCTTTCCTCCCCATCAACATCGTCGGGGTCGCTTTGCCAGCGGTCCCAGAAGGTGCGGCGTTTCTTACCGCCTTCACCCGGGGCGATCAAGTCGTGGACCTCGTCGAAGGTGGCAGCCCACGCACCGGGCGGCGGATCATCGCCGACGACCAGCACCGTCGCGCGGTTGGGGTTGATCGGTTCACCGACCAGGACAATCGCTTCTTCCACCTCACCGAGTTTCGGCCCCCACAGAACGTGGGGAAGGAATGCGAGCTTTTGAAAGGTCCACAGATAGTCGTCAAGGATCTGGCGACGGCCCTCGTCGGCCACCCACACCACAACCCGCGCGCGAGCCTCGTAGAGCCGCGACAGCAGAGCCGTCAGCTCACCGGCTCGTTTCTCCGTCTTCAGTTCATGCAACTCCAAGCGCGCCATCGAGCGCGATTCTAACCGATCGGAGGTGACTCGGAGAGCCGCCAGCCCACAGCTGTCAGCTGATGCCTCGTCCTGCCTTGGATTTGCCACGAAGGCTGCACTCCGCCGCCATCAGGCCCTGTTATCTTGAAACCATGAGCATTCTCGACGACGGACAATTCGCCTATGTGATCCGCGGTGGTCGCCCGATCCACGGCACACTGGTACCCGGCGGCAACAAGAATGCCGCTCTGCCCATGCTGGCCGCAACGCTTCTCGCCGACGGCATCGTCGAGCTCACCAACGTCCCACAGATCCGCGACGTGGCGGTGATGCTGGAGTTGCTGTCGGAGCTCGGGGCCAGCGTTGAAGAGACGGCACCGTCGGCGTGGCACATCAACGCCTCGACGGTGTTCTCCCTCCCGGTTCCCGAGCGGTTGGCCTACGAAATCAGGGCCTCGTTCCTGCTCGCCGGTCCACTCCTGGCCCGCTTCGGGAGCGCCGAGCTGCCGCGGCCGGGAGGCGACCGCATCGGCCGCCGACCGCTGGACGCCCACCTGCACGCGTTTCAGGCTCTCGGCGCCGAGGTCGAGGTTGGGTCTGACCGTTACCGCTTGAGAGCCCCCAGAGGTCTCATCGGCAGCGACATCTTTCTGCACGAGATGAGCGTCATGGCGACCGAGAATGCGGTCATGGCGGCGTCCCTCGCCGACGGCATCACCACCATCCGCAACGCCGCCTCGGAGCCCCACGTCCAGGAGCTCTGCCTCCTCGTCAACGCCATGGGGGGATCGGTCAAGGGCATCGGTACCAACACTCTCGAGGTCGAGGGCGCTCCGAAGCTCGGCGGCGCTACGGCAACGATCGGACCGGACCCACTCGAGGTCGGGAGCTTTATCGGCCTCGCAGCGGTCACCGGCGGCGAGCTACGGATCGTCGGCGCCGAGCCCGAGAAACACCATCGCATGACGGAGCTGTGTTTCGGTAGACTCGGCATCACCTGGCGGGTCGAAGGTAACGACATCGTCGTGCCCGCGGACCAGGAGCTGGTGATCCGCGAGGATATTCACGGCGCAATCCCGAAGATCGATGACGGACCCTGGCCGGCCTTCCCCGCCGATCTCACTTCGATCTCGGTCGTGCTCGCAACCCAGGCCCGTGGCACAATTCTGATTCACGAAAAGATGTTCGAGAGCCGCCTGTTCTGGGTCGACCGCCTGATCGCCATGGGCGCCCGCATCGTCCTCTGCGATCCCCACCGTGCGGTAGTCGTCGGCCCCTCGAAGCTCCGCGGTCAGAATCTGGCGAGTCCGGACATCCGCGCCGGTATGGCGCTGGTCATTGCAGCCCTGGTCGCCGGGGGTGAAAGCGTCATCCATAACGTCCGCCAGGTCGAACGGGGCTACCAGAACCTGCACGCGCGGCTGAGCGCGCTCGGCGCCGATGTGGAGCGGATCGAGGAATAGGCCCAAGGTCGGAGGAAACGCAGAGGCTTGGTCGCGGCCAAGACCAAAATTCAACTCAGCCCCAGCCACAGTGGAAGATCCGCGAGTGATTCGAGGATCGCATCGGGCGGTCGCTCGAGGCCCCTGAGGTGCTCTTCGCGAAAGGTGCCGGTCCGCACCGCCAACCCCTGGCAGCCGGCCCTCTGACCGCCCTCGACGTCGTTGATCAAACTGTCGCCGACGACGGCGACCCGATTCAGGGGAACTCCGATGTATTCAGCGGCGGCTGCAAAGAACGGCGTGCTGGGTTTTCCCACCAATACAGCATCTTTCTCGCTCGCATACTCCAGTGCGGCGACAAACGCCCCTGCATCGAGACACAGCCCGCCTCCCGGATCCCAGAAGCGGTTCTTCTGGATCGCGACCAGTGACGCGCCACGCCGGAGCGTGCGGAAGGCCCGATTGAGGCGATCGTAGGTCCACTCCTCACCGAGGTCGCCAACCACGACGTATTCCGGAGTCTCGTCATCGAGAGTGAATTCCTGAAATTCTTCAAAGGTCGATTCCGGCAGCAGGAGTGAGACTCTCTGCGCTCCGACGCCCGCCAACCATCTCGACGTCGCGACCGGTGCAGTGAACAATTCCTCCGCCTTCACTTCCACCCCCATCACTGCGAGGCGGTTCACAATTTCGGATCGCGGCCGGCGGGTGGTGTTGGTGGCAAAACACAGCGGCACACCCGACCGCCGCAGCCGGACGACTGCATCGGCCGCGCCTGGAATGAGGTCGTCGTCAACGTAAACCGTCCCGTCGAGATCGAGGACGCAGCCGTCCGCAGGACGCATCATTCCTCCGCGATGGCCTTGAGAAGGTCCTCTCCAAACACCTCGAGCCGCCAGCCTTCAACTCCTGCTGCCGAAAGGTCCTGCACGGTCGTACACAACGGTTTTCGCGACGACACCACCTCGGCCACGCCACGTGAACAGAGCAGCCCGGCCTGAATCCCCAGCTCCTCGGCTTTCGCATCTCGGGCCGCGAGCAACCTTTTGAGCCGTCTGCGTTGCGATGCGTCCGGTGTTGGCGGCCGCGGCGGCCGCACCCGCGCTGGGGCCCGGCGCGGACGATCGATCAGGCGGAGGAGGTCGCGCCCCCAGCGGCGGACCGCACGTGGCCCCACCCCCTCGACCTCGCCGAGCTCTTCGAGATCCGATGGCGGTTTTTCGGCCATCGCCAGCAGCGGCTTGTTGCCGAGGATTTTGAATGGCGGGATGTCTCCTGAACGAGCGCACCGATCTCGCCACTGGTGGAGAGAAAACAGGCGGTCCCGAGCAACGCCGCGGAGGCCACGCGCACCCTTGATGCGCTCGAACGCCAGCGGATCGGGGTCGACCGGCGTGTAGCGGACATTCTCCAACTTTCCGAATTCCTCCACCGCCCATGTCCATCGTTCGAGTTCCCTGAGTCGGGCTGTGAGGCGATCGACCAGTTCACCGAGGTGGGCGGTGTCGGCGGCGGCGTACGCGAGCTGGCCGGCATGCAGCGGGCGGCATCCCCAGTCCGCTCTCTGGTACTTCTTGTCGAGAAGGACCCCGAGCTCCTTTTCCAACAGGGCGGCGAGGCCGGTCTTCTCCTCACCGAGGAGTTGCGCCATGATCTGCGTGTCCTGGAGCCCTGCAATCCGGACGCCGTGATCCCGATCGAGGATTCGGATGTCGTAGTCCGCGCCGTGCATCAAGACCGGTACTGCCGGATCGCTCACCACCTCCCACAGCGGCCGCAGATCGCCAGGCTCGACGGCCAAGGGGTCGATCACCATGTCGTGGCCGTTGGCACTGATCTGAACCAGACACACCTTGTGAAAAAAGGAGTGCATCGAGTCGGCTTCGGTGTCGAGAGCGATCCGTCTCGCGGCGGCGCACCTCGCGGCAGCCTCACGCACACCGTCCGGTGTGTCGATCCAGAGAGGTCGCAGTTCGGATGACATGGGTGGGGATGGTAGCAGAGTTCCGTCTCCGTCTCCGTGCCCGATCGGAGACGGAGAGGGGCGCGGAGACGGGAATCAGCTATCCTCACCGCATGGGCAAAGCCGAATGGGGAGTCGACCCCGAGTTCTTCGGGCCGCGACACGCACATCGCGAAGGCCGTATCACCTCGCGGCTGCGGCGGCATGTCTCCGTTCCCGGCCTCCACCTCGAGTGCGCAGCCGGCGTTGGATCCCTTTCTCTCACGCTTGCCCACACGGGGCACACAGTCATCGCGGCCGACCAATCGCTGCGTTCTCTGCGCGTGCTTGCCGAGCGCGCCGAATCCATCGGGACAGCTCAACGGGTCCTGCCGGTGGTTGCCGACATCACCAATCTTCCGTTCCCTAGCGACGCCTTTGCCAGCGCCACCAGCGCCGAAACCCTGGAGCACATCCCGAACCATGAGGATGCCGTTGCCGAGCTCGCGCGCGTGCTCGCGCCCGGAGGATGGCTGGTGGGCACGGTACCGGCTGGTCCCAGACAGTGGTCGGATTGGGACGAGTGGGCAGGTCATCTGAGACGCTACTCTGCTGCCGAGATGAGAGGGATCCTGACAGCCGCCGGCCTCAAGCCAGAGGTCGACGTTTGGGGATGGCCTCTCCTCCGACTCTACGACGAGTTCTTCCTCAAACCGGTCAATCGTCGCCGCCTTCTTCACGACGGTGCGGTCGACGGCGATCCCGCCTTGAGCACCGTTTCATCTCTCGGCCGCAGACGCTGGCTCGTCGCTCTGGTGCGTTCGGTCTTCGGCTTTGACCGCCTCTTCGACGACGCACCGTGGGGCGTCGGGCTCATGTTCGCCGCCCGCAAGCGGTGATGCGTCCGGATGAAAAACAACCGCGACCTCCGAACGGTTGTCGCGTGCGGGGTGGAAAAAAACGCAGAGGTGCGGAGGCGCAGAGTCACAGAGGGTTTCAATAGAGGAGCGCGGGTACGATCAAGGGATCCCTTCGATCGACTCCTAAGGGCAAACGCCCTCATCCCAAAGGATTATCTCTGCGCCTCTGCATCTCTGTGTCTCTGCGTTTTTTTTTGGGTGGCCGGAAAGAGAGAACTACGGAATCACTACCGGCGGTGGCTACGGCGAGTGGCGCCCGTCGACGCTCTCCGTTTGAGTTCCGTTGCGTCGGACTCGCACGCGGGCCACCAGGGTTCTTCCCCGGTTGTCGGTCAGCACCGTTCGCAGCAGCCGATCGATCCCCGGATCAACGGCGCGCCCGGAACAGTGTTTCCCGCTGTTCTTTCGGGAGATACTTGGAACCCTCTCGCAGGGTGAGTCCCGAAACCTCGTGGACATGCTCCGCGAGAAAAGCGAAGGCGAGGTCCGGCCGCTTCTTGCTGACGTCTCGGAGGACCCAGCCGATCGCCTTGCGGATGAAGAACTCCTTCTCCCCCACCATGCGCGACGCGAACGACGCAAAGAGTCCGAAATCGCCGCCACCGGCGCGAAGAGCCGGCAGCTGGGCGAGCATGGAGGCGCGCCGGACCCAGAAATCTCCGTCCCGGGACCATCTTTCGAGCACGACCGCGGCGGAATCGGGTTGACGTTCAACCAGAGGCGCCGCCACCTTGGTACAGAGCCAGTCCACCAAGGCCCAGGTATGCGAACGGCGCAGAAGATCTTCGACGAGTTCGAGATCTCCGGCAACGAGATCACCCGGGCGGCGCTCGAGCAGCGCCACTGCGACAGCCCTGAGTTCGAAGATCGGCCGCTGCCAGAGTGCCTGCACGATTTCGAGGAGCGCGCTGCGATCGATCTCGGGATGACCCGCGGAAAAGGCGCCGGCCACCGCGCGCAAAGGTCGTGCCGCGACACCGATGAACTCAAGGTCGATCTTCAGGTAGGCCTTTGCGCCGACCGCCCTCTTCTCGTCGCCAACGGCGCGAAGATCGTGTTCGAGCTCTTCAACCAGGGGAGCCGTTTGCAGATTATGCATTTTCAGAGATGCTGCGATGCCAACCGTTGATCGTCGCTGCGACGGCTGTTGGTTGTTCCATGGGTAGGAAGTGTGTCGTGTCGGGGAGCTCGGTGATCGTCGCGTTCGGCAGCTCGCGGCGGATTTTTTTTGCCGCACCCGTGAGAAAGGTATCCGATGACGCGCCACGAATAACCAATATCGGCACCTTCAGCTGACGGAGATCCGACCACACCGACGCCGGTGTGAGCTCGAAAACCCTCGATTCCCAGGTCTTCGAATAGCGGAGCATGACCTGGCCATCTTCCGTTTCGCTGAATGCCGCCTGGACATAATCCTCGAGCACCTCCGAGTCCCACGTCGAGAACACCGATTTCCCGGCATACGCGACGCGGACGGCCTCGAGGTCCGGGAAGCGCTCCCGCCGCCGTCGCGCGCCGCGGATCAAGGGTAGGCGATGGCTGAAACCGAGACTTTTGAGGCTTCCCCAGAAAAGCGCGTGGAGACCGCTGAAAACTACCGGATCGACCAGGGCAAGAGCGCTGAAGAGCGAAGCGTCGGTGGCGGCCGCCATGATCGAGAGGGCGCCGCCAAGGCTGTGGCCTACTCCGACAACTCGCTGGAACCCGCGCTGAGCCATGGCCCGACGATAGTCCACAACGAGGTCTCTCCACGAGGTGATAGACGAGGGATCGCTCTCCGGCCACAAGGGGCGTGCGGCGAACGCCATCACCCGGAATTGGCGGCTCAACTCGTCGAGTAACAACCTGTAGGTAGCCGGGGGAAAGCCGTTGGCGTGGGCAAAAACGAGTGCCGGACCGTCACCCCCCCACTCTGACCAGGCTTCCTTCGGAGCCGTGGAGCTGCTCACGAGGCAGCCTTTCAGATCACTCCCAACTTGCGACCGACGGATTCGAATGCGGAGACGGCGCGATCGAGGTGCTCACGCTCGTGGGCGGCCGAGATTTGGACCCGAATTCGCGCCTGACCCTTGGGTACCACGGGGAAGGAAAAGCCGATGACGTAGATTCCCTCGTCGAGCATCGCGTTGGCGACGTCGGTGGCGAGCCTGGCGTCGTAGAGCATCACCGGCACGATTGCCGTCTGACCCTCGAGCAGGTCGTAGCCGACGTTCGAAAGCTTGTCCCGGAAGTAACGGGTGTTGTCCATCAGCTTTTCGCGCAGCGCGGTTGTTTCCGAAAGCATGCGGAAGACCTCGATGCCGGCCGCCGCCAATGAAGGAGTCAAGGTGTTGGAGAAGAGGTACGGCCGCGAACGCTGACGCAGCAGATCGACGATCTCTTGCCGGCCGGTGGTGTAACCACCGGAGGCGCCGCCGAGCGCCTTGCCGAGGGTCGATGTGATGACGTCGACTCGACCCTGCACGCCGCAGTGTTCGGGGGTACCGCGCCCGGTCTTGCCGATGTAGCCGGTGGCGTGGGAGTCGTCGACCATCACCATTGCGTTGTATCGATCGGCCAGATCACAGATCTGGTCGAGCTTGACCAGGTATCCGTCCATCGAAAAGACGCCGTCCGTGGCGATCAAGCGCCGGCGATGGTTCTGTGTTTTTTCGAGGATTGCCTCGAGCTCGCCCATGTCCGAGTTTGCGTAACGAAACCTCTCCGCCTTGCACAGACGAACGCCGTCGATGATCGACGCGTGGTTGAGCAGGTCGGAAATGATGGCGTCATCCTTTCCAAGGATTGTCTCGAAAAGACCGGCGTTGGCATCAAAACACGATGAGTAGAGGATCGTATCGTCGGTGCCGTTGAAGGAGCTGATGGAGTTCTCGAGCTCCTTGTGCAGGTCCTGGGTGCCGCAGATGAAGCGGACCGAGGCCATCCCGAACCCCCGCTCGTCAAGGGCCCGCTTGGCCCGGGCTATGATCTCGGGGTTGTCGGCTAGACCCAGATAGTTATTTGCGCAGAAGTTGAGGACCTCCCCCTGCGCCACGTCGATGGCCGCACTCTGCGGCGATGAAATGATCCGTTCTTCCTTGTAGGTGCCCGCCTTGCGAATCGCTTCGATCTCCTCACGAAAACCCGCTCGAAAGCTGTCGAACATGAACCCACCCCCTGTCAATGATGTTCACGACGCGGTCACGCTGACGGAGAACATCGACGGCGCCTATCCGCTGGCGAACCGAGTCAGTTCGTCTGAAAGCTCGCAATGGCCTCGGTCTCTTCGTCAAAGACCTCGAGCAACGGTAGGAGCTGGGTCAGCCTCAGCGTGCGTTGAATCTGTGGTGCCGGGCGCAGCAGCTTGACCGAAGCGCCGAATCGCCGTCCGAGCTTCCAACCCGAAACGACCTCGCCAATGCCCGAGCTATCGATGATTGTGACCTTGCGCAGGTTGAGGAGGATCTTCTTCCAATCCTCCGCGATGAGCTCGTTCATCACATCACGGAGGAGCTCGTCGCCGACCCCCATCACGAGCCGTCCTTCGAGGTCAACAATGATCACGTCATCCACGTGCCGAACATCGACTTTCATGGCGCGTATCTTAGCACCCACCCGCACGCCCAGATGCCAGATGCCAGATGCGGCAGGACGCGAATCCTCTTCCTCACGTGCCAAAGGGGGGGTGAGCGGATCTGGTATCCGTCATCTGGTATCTGGTATCCGGGTGGGTGGTGGGGTCAGCGCGTTTCGATCGGGTTGAGACCGGGTTCTTCGGCCCGAAACACCTGGTTACGTCCGCCTGTCTTCGCGCGATACAGGGCATTGTCAGCCGCCTGCATCAGCTCGACCTGCTCGGAGGCGTCGTCCGGGAACACCGCCACGCCACCGGAGATTGTCACCTTACCGAGTGGTTGCGTGGCCCCACCTTCGAAGGGGTAATCCTCGATGCGCTTCCTGACCATCCCGGCAGCTTTCATCGCCTGCGCACCGGTACGGTTGGGCATCACGAGTAGAAACTCCTCGCCACCGAACCTACCGAAAACGTCATCGGCCCGTACGGTGTCCTTCACCAGTTCCGCGAGCAGCGACAGCAGTCGATCGCCAGCGAGGTGGCCGTTGGTGTCGTTGTAGATCTTGAAGTTGTCGAGATCGAACATGAAGATCGCAGCCTTGCCGCCAGTCGTGCGAGCTTCGTGAAGCGCCAGCCCAAGGCGGCGCAACAATGCGCCCTTGTTGAAGATCTTGGTCAGCTTGTCGATCTCGGCTTCGACCTCTTTGCTGCGGTAGGCCTGGACATTCTTCCACGTCAGAGCGCCGATGCGGGCGATCATCTCGAGAACGTCGCGTTCACTCTCGTGGTGGCGGTCTGGACGCGAGATCGCCAGCACACCGAGGGTGTCGCCACCGGCGATCATTGGTGCCACGATGTCGTACTTGGGCTCCACCGTGACCTTGGAGCGCTCGTAGGCGGCCAACTGATCTTCCTCGAAGTCCTTGCGAACCATCACGTGACCCCGTTCGGCGGCCAGCCCTACCTGCCCCTCACCGAACTTGAACTCCATCCCGACCTTGAGCGCGCTGCGAATCGAGTGCAGGGCTACAACTGAAAGACGTTGCCCCTCGAGTCCGTCAGCGCCTGGAGCGCCACGTTTCACGAGGACCGCCGCAACCTCGGGTTGGAAGATGCGAACAACCGCGCTGAGGAGAGCTTTGGGGATCATCCGAACTTGCCGCTCGGCATGCATTTCTCCAACCAGCTGCGCAAAGATCCGGAAGAATTCGACCAGAAAATTGAGGTCTTGTTCGATCCGCCGGAACTTCCGCGCCGCCTCCTCTCCGATGTCTTTGGCTTGTTTCTCAGCCGCCTGGCGCTCAGCCGAAGCACGACGCAGAGCCACAAGCACCGCGAGCAACACGAGCACCAGGGCCGGCACCAACGCCATCGCAATCAGAGCGATCGGCGGCCACTGAGATAGTCCGGTCAAGCTCGCACCTCCATCAGTCCAGTCATCCGATCCGCTGCACCTGATGCACGGACAGCGGCTCGCACAGATTCCTCATTCGATTGTACATCGAATCCGTCCAACACTTCCTCCGGCATTCCGCGGCGGAGTTCACGAGAGACCCGGAATCCACAATCACACTCGCTGTGTTCCCTCAATGAGGACCTTGATGATTCGATTTTACGCGATCCTTCTGGCAGCAACATTGGTGACTTTTCTGGCGGCGGCGGGGCCCATCTGGGGTGGTGTCGAAGAATCCGGTTCATTCCTCAAAAGGACCCCTGATCCGAGCCGGGTCAACGTCACGATCGAGCTGGTTGTCAACGGGCTCGAACGGCCCGTCGCCGTACGTGCCGCGGGCGACGGCAGCGGGCGGTTGTTCATCGTCGAACAACCTGGACGTATTCGGATCGTCGATAGGGGCATTTTGCTATCAACCCCGTTCCTCGATATCACGAATCGTGTACGAGACTCCTCCAACGAACAGGGTTTACTCGGTTTGGCCCTTCACCCGGACTATGCGAGTAACGGACGGTTTTTTGTCAATTACACCGATCTGTCCGGCGACACGGTGGTCGC
>Ga0315534_1000439_pt1 | contig 28561 bp, 36 predicted proteins | sample SalMarSW160240MG_FD_203094 | JGI IMG/M metagenome (GOLD analysis project Ga0315534, IMG submission 203094) | Salt marsh sediment microbial communities from the Plum Island Ecosystem LTER, Massachusetts, United States - Salt Marsh Sediment SW1602-40 ...
TCCTGAGATGCTTCGCGGGCTAGCCCCAGCTGTCGGGCCGTGCTATCCTTGCCCGGAATTCATCAGGCAGGTCAGCGCGTATGTCCTATACCATCAATTATGATCCACAGGCTGGATTGATCGAAATACAAGTCTACGGACGCAGCAGCGTACAAGAGGTGCTCGAGGCGCGACTGGAAATTGCCAGGCTGGCGAGAACGCATGGCGTCTCGCGCGTACTGGTATCGGCTCGCCAACTGGAAGCCGTGGAAGCGTTCTCGCCCGCAATTTTGTACAACTTCGCCTCGAGCTTCCGGGATAAAGGCTTTCCCCCTGGAACACGGTTCGCCGTGGTGCCGGCGCGCCTTGGAGATATGGTGCAGCTTGGCTGCCGGATCGCCCGGGAGACAGGCACGCGCATGCGGGCTTTTGCCGACCTGCGGTTGGCTCTGGAATGGCTCTTCGAACGCATTTCCACCGCTGAATTAAAGCTTCCGACCTGATGCAGGAATCGGAGCAGGTCCCAGCGTCTTTTCCGAAAGCCATCTTTGAACAACTTCATATCTTCCAGGATGCAACGTTAGTACCTTGCTTATAGCGTGGGAGTTTTTACTTCCACGCCGGCTGCAAGGCTGGTGGACTTCCGTCTCTTTGAGCGGTTGATCGCCAGGGGATGTTGTGGATCCCGATTGCCATGCTGTTGGCCGGATGCCGGTTTAGCCGGTTTGACACACCCAACAGGGAAGTAGTTACGGTGAAAGCCGGAGGTAATCGAATGCCTCACCGCTGGGAAGCGGCAGGGCTGCTTGACATCGATACTTGCGGATCTCTGCCGTAGGTTCCACGATTGTGCGACTTGCAGGCCTAGTCCGGCAAGTCGTCCAGGACTTGCTGCATGCTGCGCTTGTACTCCTGGAAGGCCTGGCGGCCGCGCTCGGTGAGGTAAATCGTCGTGTGCGGTTTCTTGCCCTGAAAGGATTTCGCGCTCTTGATGTAGCCAGTCTCCTCCAGCTTGTTCAAATGCGTGGCGAGGTTTCCCCAGGTCAGGCCAGTCATGTTCTTTAGAAAGATGTAATCCGCGCTTTCGACGACGTACAGGTACGTCAGGACCATCAAGCGTGCCGAAGCGTGGATGACCTGGTCGATCTCCACCAGCGGGTGAAGATCGGGCTCTACCTCTGTACGAGCCATCTCAGCCGCCATCCGCCTGGAAATCGTCTCTAGCGGCCTGGTAGCTGCGCAGGAGCCGCAGCAGCAGCATGATGCCCGTGAGAATCATGATGCCCGAGATAACCCCGAAGGTGACCGGGTAGCCATGGTGAGATGTCAGGTGATTGACCCAGAGCCACTCACCGATCGGCGGCGCTAACCCAAGGAGCAAGGCGTAAATATAAAGCCGGCCGATACCGAGAAAGTAGGCTGCGAAGCTGAAGGCTGCCAGAAGCACCAGGCCGAGAGCGATGCTCGTCGCCTGACCCGGAATCCTGCTTGTTAGCGACGCTGCGATCAGGCCGAGTACGAGGGCGATCAGGTTCACAACGAGCATGACGAGGTTGAATCTCATCAGGATCGCATTGCGTGACGCGCCGAACTTCACGCTGCCGAGGCGCGGGGTGATGACATGTTTTCGAACGAACCGGATCGCCAGGTATACCAGCCCCCAGAAGGGGAGAAAGATAACCGAACTCCAAAAATCTCCAAGTCTTTCGCTGAGGAAGGGCGTGATGGCGAACATCAAGAAGAAACAGCCGAGGAATATATCCCATAATCCATCGTTCACGGCAGTATGAAAGACTTTCCGCTCGGCATCCCTAAGGCTGATCGATTGCGACATTGCGGGCCTCCCTGTATTCGTGGGGTGGTTCTGGAGATACTTTGAAAAACAAAGTACTTTGAATATAGTAGACGAATCTATGACATCTGTCAAGGACTTTCGCCGCATTGCGCGCATCAGGACGAAATTCGTGATGGCGAAAAAGTGCACTTTCATGTACATTTATGGCATGGATGGACACAACGTTCTCGTCGAACGTGCGCTCGAACTGTACCGCTCGCTCGGTCACTTCGTCGAGCAGGTGATCGAGATCGATGAACTGCGAACCGACCTGCTGATCGCGTCGTCCGGCGGCGAGCGCTGGGTCGCACGCTGCGATTCAAACGCCCAGATCACCGCCGGGGGCGTGAAGCTCTTCCTGACTCATCTTGCAAATTACAAGGCGCAGAAGGCGGCCCTGATCACAACTGGCATGCTGACCGGCCAGGCCCGCCAGTTGATCGCCGGCAAGCCGCTCGAGTACATTGACAGTGCAACACTCTTAAATTTCGAGCAGCTGGCGGGTGAGAAGAATCAGCCTGAAGAGCCGGATTTAGAGGATGGGACGATCGATTGGGAAGGCACGGCGAGGGGAGGCCGCACCGGCTGGCGCCGCTGGGTGCGGCCGGTTCTGATGGGGCTCACACTGCTGGCGATCCTGCTGACCATCCTGCTGTTGGCCTGGTACGGCCTGCTCCCGGTCTAGCTCAGCTGTCCAATAAGATATCACGCAATGGCTTCAAGCAGCTCCCAATCCGGGAGCTGCTTGCTCCTTTAATTCACCATGCACTGGAATTGATCGCCGCGGCCCGTCACCCGGTCCAGGTCATGCGTCCCACATAACCTGGACCGGGTAGTTCAGGCCTTCGGTGCCGGACAGCTCCAGACCGGGTAGGGCATCAGCCATTCATGGGGACGGGAGCGGATGCACGCTTCCATCCGCCGCAAGACTGCAGCCGTAATCGCCCTGACTTCTTCATCACGATTTAAACCTTCGAGCGGGATGATCGGGCGTATCTCTGCCCGGTAGCGCCCGGGAGCGGTAGTATGAATACAACCAAACAGCACCCGGGAGCCGGTCAGGCACGCCAGTTCGGCATAGCCTCCTGATAGCCGGCTTGGTCGGCCGAAGAACTCCTGTGGTTCACCCTGCTGCTGCGGCAGGTCAGCTCCGAGCGCGACGGTATTCCCGGCGCGCAAGTTACGTCCAGCTTCTAACAGGGCAGCCGGCGAGGCGGGGGTGATTTCGACTCCACGCCGCCAGCGGATGACGTTCATCGTCCGCGAGCTGCCGTGTGGCTCAGGGTTGCTGAGTACCTGCACTGCTGGAAAGATCTCGGGAAGTGCGAGAATCAGCATGTCGAAAGCCGTGTTGTGGATGCCGACCAGCACAGTGCCTTCAAGCGAGCTGAAGACATCGTATAGTGTTTGTCTGGAGAGATGATCCAGATCGATCCGGTCGAGGACACGTTCCCGGCGCTTGGACAGCAGTAGATAGAGGTCGGTATAGCCATGCATCGCGTTGGCAAGCTGATGGGCCACGTCCACCGTCAGGCTGGGTGAATTGACGGATATCCTGCGCACCACACTCATATTGGCGTAAAGCGCCGCGATGAACGGCAAGCGGCGCTGACGCGCGAGATAGGCTGAGATCGCGTCACAGAGCTGGTAGGATTGCCGCCGGCCAAGCAGGTTGCACAGCGCCTGCAGGTAGATTGGCCTCCAGCGGTTGGTGGCGAGGGAAATTAGGTTAAAGGACATCTGACACCTCCCCTGCGCAGATGTGGAATCCGGTCTAGTCTTAAATATTGCGGAAAATACTCCTGGATGCTCTGTTACCGAAGGACGAACAGCCTACGGTTGCCATGCGTGGCTTGAGGCTACACATGTTAAACGTTTACTTATGTAAAGCCACATATGCTGAGCGATGTTACCGGGTCAAACTTGAGGGAAGCGAATTTCAACCAGTGGGCTGCTTGTAACGTAGTGCTCGAGGTCAGTGAGGTTACCCCAGCGTGCCATGATTATGGGCAGCACCCGGCGCCGGGTTCCTTCATCCGTTATCGGGATAGCCCTGGCGGGCAGGTCCGTTTTCACAGCACCTTTGAGATGAAAGGTGAAATCCGGGTTCGCCAACAGGTTCGCGTACCAATCGCGCTTCCCCGGCCGGCCGCTGATGTAGACCTTCCCCTCCACGATGTGGAAGCCAATCTCGATCCGGTGGGACCGGCCGCTTTTCCGTCCGGTGGTGGTAACGTCGATCAGTTCGTCCCTCTCGAATGCGCGCTGGACATCTGCGTTCATCGAATGCACCTCAGCAGTGGAATGACCTGTTATCGACAGAAGTGTATCCAAAAAGGCTGCGCTTTAAGCAATGGCAGACTTCCAGTGGCTGGGCTGATGGGTCACTCGTAGTAGCGAAACACGAGCGAGGAGTTGTGACCAGCAAAGCCGAAGGCGTTGCTCATCACGACCTTCACCGGCAGCTGGCGGGCTTCGTTCGGCACGTAATCCAGGTCGCAGTCCGGATCGGGCGTATGATAGTGGATGGTGGGCGGCACGGCGCCTTCCTGCAGCGCCATCACGCAGAAGATAGCCTCCAGCGCGGCGGTCGTTCCCATCAGATGGCCGGTCATCGATTTGGTGGATGAGATCGGCAGCCGGTATGCTTGCTCCCCGAAGACGGACTTGATAGCACGTGTCTCGGCGACATCGTTCAGGCAGGTCCCGGTGCCGTGGGCGTTGATGTAGTCGACCTGGTCCGGGTTCAGACCGGCTGCTGCGAGCGCGTTGCGCATCGCGGCCGCCGCTCCGGAGCCATTCTCGAGCGGAGCGGTGATGTGAAACGCGTCGGCGCTGGCGCCGTAGCCGGCCAGCTCAGCCAGGATTGCGGCTCCCCGGCGGCGGGCGAAGCTCTCCGTTTCGAGCACCAGCACGGCCGCGCCCTCGCCCAGGACCATGCCATCGCGCTCCAAGTCGAATGGGCGCGGAGACTGCGGGTCGGGCGGCGAGCTGTGCGACATGGCGCCGGAGCGGTCGAGTGCTGCCAAGACCATGTGCACGATTGGAGCATCGCTGCCGCCTGCCAGGACCGCATCGACCATCCCGGCCCGGAGCATCAGCCAGGCCATGCCGATGCCGTCCGAGGCTGAAGCGCAGGCTGAGCTGACGGAAAAGGTCGGGCCCTGGGCGCCGAGGTCGATTGACGTGAGTCCAGCAGCTCCACTCGACATGTACATCGGGGGCGTGAAGGGGCTGACGGCTTTCGGTCCACGCTCGCGCAGCGCGCCGAACGCATCCTGCAGCGACCCCAATCCACCACCGGAGGAGGAGATAACCACACCGACCCGCCCGGCGATTTCAGGCGTGATTTTCATCCCGCTGTCTTCCAGAGCCTGTCGCGCGGCGACGGCTGCAAACTGCTCGAAGCGGTCCCGGCGGCGGGCTTCCTTCGCCCCTAAATGTTCTATGGGGTTGAAATCCTTCACCTGGCAGGCGATTTTGACTTCGAGATCGGCTGGGTCGAAAAGGGTCAGGGGTCCGACGCCCGCTACGCCTGCCAGTGCGTTTTTCCAGGATTCTGTGACGGTACGGCCGATGGGGTTGATTGTGCCCAGGCTGGTTATGACGACGCGTTTGGTCAATGGCGTCACCTTTATAGGCTGCGGTCTGCCCTAATTATGGCGTGGCTCGGCCTAGAGGGAAAGCAAAGTACTGACGTTTCCAGAGTCCGTGGGCACTGCCTCTGGCATGCAGTTGAGCTGCTTGACTCCAGATTCGCCTCAATGCCTCATAAAAGGTTGTAGAGGCGCACGGCCGTGCGCCCCTGCATGAATTTGATGCCTGAGGAAAATGCTCGTGGGTCGGGCATGACCGGCCTGCTCGATAAAAAGGTGGGGTCGGCTGCCAGCAAACGGTCGACCCGCTGGTTCATCAGCCGCTCTGGAACCGCTCCAGCTGCTGCTTGAGGTAGTCGGACTCCGGCGAGAGTTTCAGAGCTTGCTCGATCCAGTGAACTGCCTGCTGCGCGTCCCCAGCGGCGAAATGTGCTTCAGCCAGCGTGTCGAGGATGTCGGAATCATCTGGCGCGAGCTCGACGGCCCGCCCGGCTGCCCTGATCGTGTCGGCCGGGAAGAGCTTCCGTTCGGCCAGGAACCACGCCAGGCTGTTATAAAGATTGGCGTCATCGAACGTTGCCGGCAGGCTCTCCTTCACGAAGCGTTGCAGGTGTGCGTGCCGCGCGGGAGCCAGATCCGGTTGCTCATCCGCCAGTCGAGCGTAGGAGGGCAGCATAACATGGTACTTCCAGAGTGTGTACAAGCGGCGCAGTTCAGGGAGCGGGTCGGGGTGGTCGGTGATACGCAGATCGACCAGCCGGTCATCGGTGCCGTCGAAGCCACCTCTTTCACACTTCACAATTAACGCCGCCGACTGCTTGCCGCGCTTGTCTCCGCCGGCCGCTTCTCCTGCCTCGAGCGCCAGCATCAGCCGTTCCGCCAGCGGCCCATCCGAATGCTGATACGTTTCCAGCATCGCTTGAACAACGCCCGGTCCAGCCAAGAGATTTCCCTGGACAGACACGTTCTCTGCTGTCAGGTGGCCGGCCCACTCACCATTCGCGCTGCCGGTGTAGGCCGCCGTCCGGCCCTGGAAATCGACCACGCCCACCTGGCGCCGCGAGGCACTCTCATCCCGGGTGATAGCCGCTTCGAGCGCCTCCGTAGGGGTGTGGCCCTGCTCGAGCGCTTCCAGGATTTCAGTTCCCAGGTGTGGGTTGGATAAGGCCTGTGTCGCCACGCTACCGACAGCGGTCTTCAGAAAGGTCACATAGTAGCCGGCGTCGAAGGCACGTGAGGCGACGGCCAACCCGAGCTCGCCCAGTATGGGGTCGAGCGCGACGATCGAAAAGGTTCCCAGATGGGGTTGATGGAGAGGGTTTGTCATCCTTGGTTTCACTTTATAGCGGGCATGCTGCCGGCATGGTCAGTGGCGCTCGGGTTAGTCGTCGGAATAATCGCTCTAGTTCAAGGGTTGGATTGAATTCTACACCGCACTCTCGTAGGCAGTCCTTATCCAGCCAATCAGCTCCTGATCAACGTCAGAGGGTCTGTTCAGGAAGACTCGATACTGACACATCCCACCCGGCGGAAGTTCCTCCAGGCGTTCTGTGCCGGGCACACTCTTCATGTTCAGTCCGATTTCCAGACGGCCTTTCGTTCCCGGCCCAACCATCGCGAACTGCTTCTTCCTGCGCAAGCTGAGATAGGCCTTCTTGGGTGCGATTTCGAACTCCCCCAGCTTGTGGATTTCCTTCATCACATGGGCGTGAAGAGAGCGCAGGAGTTCTTTCTTGGCGGAGTAAATTCGATCAACTGCAGCCTCGATCTCTGCCGGAGCAGAACTGGAGGAATTCAGATTGGCGGACCCTCTGGCTACGTGAACCAGCATGTTTGCATCACCGTAACCAAGCTGGAATTTTTCCCTGACCATATCTCGCAGCTCGCTGTGTTTCGAGAGCTTGCTGGCGAGGATAAAGCGGGTCAGCTCCTCCAGGCTTTTGCCTGTCTTGCTCTCGATGTTCTTCATCTGCGTTTCGATGGCCTTGTCGATCTTGTTCATTGTCTCATTTCCTCTCTTCCATTGCAGGGCCGGCGAGCGGTATTGAAGCACTTCTCTTCTTCCGCAGCCCTCCAGCACCCATTCACGTGATCGGGCAACTGCAGGTAAAAGCAGACTTGACCGCTCGCTCTGTATTCATCCAAAGGGGATCACGAGTCGTATTCCAGCAGAATAGTCGAAGTCTCGTTGACGGTATCAAATTGGGACGGATCGATCATTGGGTTGGGCGATTGGTCGAGCGTATCTACCAGATCCTCCAGGGTTTGCACGGATTGGTAAGTAGCGAAGGCTTCCGGCTGTCTGGTTACATCCAGCACGAAGAGAAATGCTTCACGGTCATAGGCTTGATCCTGAAGATGGAGCACGTGGAACATGTCATTCCAGAGTTTCGTTCGAGGGAGCATACTACCCGTCCCGCCACAGTCGATCTCCTCCCATGGTGCCTTCGGGAATCGAATTAGGACCACTACGTGGTCGTCCAGACGAGGCGGGTAGTCGTAGAAATTAAGCCCGAAGTAAACCGCGGTTTCCACTTCCCCATTGCCCTTATTCGTCTGGCATTGACCGGGTATACCGGTCACCTGGAAGCGATCGTAATCCAGATCCCAGTCGGAAAATTCCAGCTTGAGATGCTCGTTAGAAAAAGCGCGCCGTTCAAATAGGCGTTCGGGAATCAAGGGAACAAGGGAGGATAGGTTGTGGGTAAAAACACCTTTGCCCTTCATCACCAGCTTCGAGTCGAAATCCAGGTTGAAGTCCATGCAATTGCCGAGCATTAAGACCACATGATCCAGCTCCAGCAGGTGAGGGCTGTTTGCATCATCCTCTCCCCAGAGACCGAGCGTCTCAACCACAGCTGCCCAGCGCAGCATGCGAACCGCCTGGTCTGGATCCTGGTGTTCCTGACAGCGATTTGAGGCTTCACTGATTGCATGCCACAAGCCGTTAGCCAGGAGCGCGCGGGCTTCAGTGCGGATTGGATCGAGCCGGACCAGGACAATCGATTGCGCGACATCATCGATATTTGACACGACGAGCGAAAATTGATTCCAAGCTGTGTACTGCCGCACAGCTTGGTCGATGAATGATGAATCGTTTCCGGCCTGTGAAAGCCAGGGGCGGATATCCTGGTACCATGCGGTGAAAATGTCATACAATCGGTTACCGCGGCCTTCATTATTCTCAATTGAAAGCGCTTCAGCGGCCTGTGATATCCAGTAGCCAGCTTCCTCGACGGGGGGGTAGGTCTCTTGGATATCATGTATGACATTGCTGCCCACGTTGGCCATGCCTGGATCGCTGAAGTGTATCAACGGGATTTCGATTTCGCCGTTCGTGTGCATTGATGGTGAAAAATGGAAATCCCTGCCTTGGGCGAAGGTCGCGAAGGCAGTCGCGCCTTCTGCGCCGTTAACGGGCCGGATGGTGAGTTGAGCCGGGGTCATCAACGTCAGTCCTTCCGGTTGAAGATGAACGGCGTGCACATCATCAACACCCTCGGGCAATCCATCGAAACCGCTCACCGGTGTCATCGATATTTCCACCGGGCTGAGCACAGCTCCAGCTGGGAAAACCAGCGTATACAAAGTGCCATCCTCACCGGTCACGCTCAACTCGGTGGTTTCATCAGGCCAGACGAAACCCCGGGCGGTATTGGCTTGCTCCAATTGTGGTTCGAGAATCAGTGAATTGGGCTGGGAGGGGCGGACGTCGATGCCAGTTGTTCCACTGCTAATTTCTTCGGCCTGCTGTTGTGCAGCGACGGTCGAAGGACCTGAAGGCTCACCGGCTGAATTGGTACATGCTACACTCAGGGCACCAAATACTCCCAAGACCACTGCAGTTCCCCATCGTTTTCTCATAACTACTCCTCCATTCCTACCGTGCCTGTCCTCAAGGAATCTTCTCTGCCAACCGGAGCTCGATGCAGTTCGAAGCTGACAACCAGACGTCTCGCCCGAATCCAGGCTGATTTCCGTTGCCAGGATCGAATTCAGGCTTCTATCAGCTGGCTTTTTTATGTTGTGCTACGTTCAGGCAGATCACGGTGTACACAAAAAGGCATGAATTAGCATTCTCTTTTTTAGAGAATACCCGGGCTGTACTGGTATAACGACGGCAAGGCTTGGGAACTCGAGACAAGCAACTGAAAAGGGTTCCATCTGGAGATCTCGTTCCTTTCTAACTAGCCCCCGGCCATCGCGCCGACGACCCGCAGCGGCTCTTCGCCCCGCGCGACCGCCTCTGGCAGGAGGGCGTCGAGAGGCTGTAGCGATAAATCCTGCCCCATGGCGAAGAAGCGCAGGTAAGCCCGCCGTTGCCCGGTTTCGTACTCACGAATTGTGCCACGCAGCGCCGGGTATTCGGCCTCCAGTGCGTCAAGCATGGAATTTAAAGTGGCGGGCCCTTCTATCTCGAGTATCACCTCGCGCTCGACGCCAGCCATCCGGCGCAGGTGTGTCGGCAGGACGACCCGCATCATGGCAGAGTCTGAACCTCGACCGAATAAACAGCCGGCAGGTCGTGGGCGATGGCATTCCAGCTGTCGCCGGCGTCGGCCGAAGCATATACCTGGCCGCCGGTCGTGCCGAAGTAGATGCCGCATGAATCGAGCTCATCGACCGCCATCGCGTCGCGGAGTATGTTCACGTAGCAATCACTCTGCGGCAGCCCCTTTGTGAGTGCCTGCCACTCGTTGCCCCCGGAACGGCTGCGGTAAACGCGCAGCTTGCCATCGGGCGGGTAGTGCTCCGAATCGCTCTTGATCGGGACGACGTAGATCGTCTCCGGCTCGTGGGCGTGCACGGCGATCGGGAAGCCGAAATCGGAGGGCAGGTTTCCGCTGACCTCATACCACGAGTCGCCAGCGTCATCGCTGCGCATCACGTCCCAGTGCTTCTGCATGAAGAGCGTATTCGGCTGCTCTGGATGCATGGCGATGCGGTGTACGCAGTGCCCGACCTCGGCTTCGCCATCCGGCAGCTCGGTATTCGACTTGAGGCCTTTGTTGATTGGACGCCAGCTCTGGCCACCGTCGTCGGTGCGGAAGGCACCTGCGGCAGAGATGGCAACATAAATGCGGTTCGGATCGGCCGGGTCGAGCACGATTGTGTGCAGGCACAAGCCGCCCGCTCCCGGCCCCCAGAGCTCGCCCTTCGCATCACGCAGGGCAGGCAGCTCGGACCAGGTTGCGCCGCCATCGTTCGAACAGAAGAGCGCCGCGTCCTCGACCCCGGCGTACACGACCTCTGGATCATCGAGCGCGGGTTCGAGGTGCCAGACGCGAGTGAATTCCCACGAGCGTTGGGTGCCGTCGTAGAACTGATGCGTTCCGGGCGTGCCATCGTAGCGGAACTCGTTCCCGACCACCTCCCAGGTCAACCCACCGTCGTCCGAGCGGTGCATGACCTGGCCGAACCAGCTCGTCGTCTGCGAAGCGTAGATGCGGTCCGGGTTGACCGGTGAACCCTTGAGATGGTAGATGTCCAGTCCGGGAAAATATGGGCCGTTGATCTCCCAAGCCGCCCGTTTGCCATCGGCGGTCAGGATGAAGGCGCCTTTGTGGGTGCCAACCAGCACTCGAACCTTGCTCATGATGTATGCCTCCGTCGAATATAGCGGGTGCGTACAGATTAGGCACCCGGCGGGTGATGGTAGCGAATTAGAACGGTGAGTATTGCGCGATCGACATACCGAGCAGTGCCACGACCATGAAGACCACGCCGACCTGGCCGGCAGTACCAAGCTGCGCCACGAGCGACTGCATCGTTCCAGCCTGCTCCGGCGAGGGCGGTCCGCCTGCGGCGGCGATTGCGCGGCTCATGGACTGCATGCGGTTGAAGATGCCGCGAATCACGAAGAAGCCGATCACCCAGGCTACGATTCCCGCCAGTCCGCCGATGGTCAGTATCAGGCCGTAGCCGGAGCGCAGGAAGCTCAGCTTCAGCCCGGAGAGGATCCAGTACATGGTCACTCCGGAGAGCATCGTCAGCGTGGCGGTGACGTAGACCGTCGATAGCAGGCGCGTCTTCTGCGTCAGGTAACCCATCACCTTCTGCCCCTCGGCACCGACCGCGGCGATCGCCGGCGCCATGAAGCTGACGTTGAAGAAGGAGAAACCGACCCAGAAGACACCGCTGAAGATGTGGATAACCCGCAGGACCATAATCAAATTTCGCATGAAGACCTCTCTAGTTGGTGGGTGGCGCGATGTTTGTATGAATTGGAGCGGAATAGTCTGATTTTAGCCCATCCCGGCTGAAAATGCCAGATGGATTTGGGTTGGACCTGGAGAAATTAGCGTGGATGGTGCTACACGGAAAGGCGCTTCATCGGCGCCTGGATCCTATGTCAGCTTTCTGCAGCACGCGCACGATGATTCGTTCTCGAGCACCGACGCGGTTGCCCTGAGGATCGGCTTTCATCGCCTGCGTTGCCCGTTTCACCAACCGCTCGCTTTGCTCGGCCGCACCCGGTTCGCTTGAATTGGTAAGCCAATAAGCCAGTTCACCGAGCGGCGCGTAGGTCATGCATTCGAATGTCTTCGAGGTGCGCTGTTGGAAGAGTCCCGCCGCGCGCACATACCGAAGCGCCCGGCTGGCGTCGCGATAATGGATGAGAGGAAATCCAGATGACCCGACGAAAACAAAGCTGCGTGCCCGGCAGTACCCGACCTGGGTGTGGGTGATCGCCGGGTGAATATCCACCAGCTCCCCGTTGGTTCGCAGCACGCGCCAGGCTTGTTCCAGGGCATGGACCATGCCCTCCGGTGGTATTCATCAAAGCGACCAGCCGAAGACCACGATGTCGAAGGAGGTCGTCTTGAACGGCAGACGCTCTCCTTCCGCCAGTGCAACATTAAGCTTCTCGTGGTAGGTCCTGGGCCGGGTTGCCATCGCCTGACGCACCTCTTCCGCGTCCGGATCGATGGCAATCACACGCGCTCCCAGACGCACCAGGCGGCGCGCTAGGCGTCCGTCGCCGCAGCCGATCTCCAGGACGCGCTTGCCGCGCCAGTCTGTGGCCGCTCGCAGTGTTTTGATTTCCACGCCTTCCGGATCGATTTGAAGTGTCATGTCTTATCGAACCAGTTCTGAGATGGCCTTTCCCCGAATCAGGTAGGTGCCGAGAAGGACGAGCGTAAGGCCAGTCGCCAGAATGATCGCCACGGCCTGGCCGTACGATTCGCCACCCGCACCCGAAAGACGGCTCTTCCCGGTAAGCAGGCTTGTTCCGAAATCAATCAGGATAAAGACCGCCATAGCTGCGCCGGTGATCAACAGGAAGATGCCCGAGAGCACCACCGCCCATCTCGCCTTGCGCGCCACGCCGATGCCGACGGCGACGGTGGCGATGAGACCGGCGATCATGATCAAGTTGACGGCGTCCCCGATATACGGCTCGAGCAAGTACCCGAGTCCGCCTGTCATGGAGAAAACGAGGCCCCCAGCCAGCGTTCCGAAGCAGCCCGGGCGGTGCTTGAGCTCCTGCATTGCATTCTCTCCCGCCTGCAGGTTCGATCGGCCCGGGTTCGCCAAATCCCGCAGTCGATTAGAGAGCAGGCACTATGACATGCATCCTGCCCAATGCAGTGGCGCGAATATGGCGGGATTATGCATCCATTTGATACACTCACCAAGTATTTTTAGCTGCTTTTCAACCGCAGCCGGCGCTGATTTTCCCATGGAATGCGCTCGAACCTGGGACATGGCGCTGCTGTGCTTCGATGGCTGTTATTTGTACTGAATGGAGACCGCCACGCTGGCCGACACCGATCTGTACTTGGCGGTGCATGAAGGCTGCATGACGTATTAAGGGAGATGGGCTTGCGTTTCGCAAGCCCGTCTCCCTCCCAGCCTCAACCTGCCCTATTCGGTCTGCAGGCACATGTCGAAGCGTGCTTCCCACGAGCCGTGGCCGAGCGTATCGAACGTCCAGACGTGGCGGCCGTCCTCACGCAGCGGGCGGAACGAGCAGTGGTAGACCCCCTCCTCCGTACCCGCACCCCACCTGGGCGGGTCGAAAGTGCGGGTGATGGTGTAGCCCGGGTTGAGCGAGTTGTGGTGCGTGATCTGGATCGTTATCTCCAACCGTTCATCCCCGCGAATATCGATCCACCCGCTGGCGTACTCGCCGTCGTAGAATTCCCGCACGCAGTACTGGTCTGTGAAACAGGAACCCCAGTCGATCTCGCGGTTGATATCCCAGTGTATGACCTGCTCCCGGCCTTCGGCTGATACAAGGAAGGCATCGAAATGGAACGAGGCTTGATCTCCGAAATCCTCGGGCACCTCGATCCGGGACAGGTATACATCCACTTTCCCTGACCCGGGGACGACCCAGGTGTTGTTGCTCTCATGCGCTTCAAGAATGTCGTCGCCCGGATCGACTGTTACCTTATAGCCGTCGGCCATCCGTTCACGAATGGAATCCGTGATTCCGAACAGGTCGAAGGTTCGAGCCTGGCCCGGAACCAGGCTGACCGCCGGCCACGAGCCGTTGATGTACAGCGGCGTGCCATCCAGCTGGTCGGTCCGCAGTGCGATCGTGCGGGCTTCAAGGGCACCATCGCCGGCGTTGATCACGGTGACGTGCAGGTGCCCGGAGGCGTAGACGGCGTCCCTGATGACCAGGTCAGGCAGGTCCGGGCAGCGCGGGGTATGAGCCAGCGCGCCGGATCGTTCGTAGTACTCGAGCATCTCATTATTTGGATCTATTACGACACACGCATCATAAGGCGGGTCGAGGGTCATGTCATCATGCACAAGCACAGTGGTAGCGCCAACCTCCAGGCTGAATCCGGGCCAGGTGTAGGAGCCGATAGTCTCACCGGCGCGAGTGCGCAGCTCGACGGTCAGATCCCGCCAGGGCCAGAATGCCGTGCCCGTGTTGCGGACTTCAATCTGCACCTGGCCAGTATTCTCGTCGACGGTGAAGTCGGTCAGTTCGAGCCAGGGCAGCGGTTCCGATCCGGCCTCACCCGACCCGACTGGGCTGTTGAAAGCCGGACCCCAGCTGTAGCTCACCCGGCAGCGCCCGTCTTCGGAGGTGAGATCCCCATCATGCCACTGGTCGAGGTCGGCGGCGATATTCTCCACGTAGGCTTGCGAGGTTGCGGCGCAGATCGTGTCGTTGCAGCCGGGCTCGTCGCCATCGTGACAGCGGCCGGTATCGCGATCGAAGATCTGATAGCCGAACTGGAAGGATCCACCGACCGGGACATCGACGATGGTGCCATTCATACCGCTGAAATTCCAGTCTGGGTCGGCCGACATTTCGGACAGGTCATAGACGGTGTTTGCAAACAGGCCAATCGGGTAATCGAGTTGGCCCTCGAAGCTGCCACCGTCGAAGCTGATCAGCTTCTCGTTGGCAAAGAAAGCGCCATATGCAGGTCCGATATCGCCCGTGCGGGGCTCGTAGTGGCCGTCGCCCGGCATGCTGTACGTTTCGAGTTCGTGGAAGATAATCTGGATCTCGCGATTGCAGTCCTCAAGTGGCTGGTTCAGGAGGGCGAGCGATGGGATCGATTCGGGGCCATCCGGAAACCCGATTCGGAAGGCGGTGACGCCGAAGGTATAGGTCGATCCACAAGGCGGGTTGAGCCACTCGTAAGGCAGCGGGCTTTCGCGCGCATCCGCTGGTTCGACCCACTGCAGGTTGCCATTGAGGTAGATTCGAAAGCCGTCGATTGGTTCTTCGTCGGGCCGCGGCTGGTATTCCCAGCGCAGGGAGATGCGCCGGTCGTCGATGTGGGCATCCCAGGGTGGGGTCATGGTTGGGTCAAGGAAGAGTGGCACTACGGAGGGACGGTCCTCGCTGCGCGAAACCCGGTAGATGAAGGCGAAGCTGCCTTCCCCACTGTTTACCTGCACCTCATGCGGAATGCCATCCCATTCAATAGCCGGGATCAGCAGTTCCGTCCGCCCCAGATCAAGCGCCTCCACCCCTGCCAGCACGCCCACGCAGGAGACGTTCAGGGGCAGGGCTTCGCCCTCTGGCCAGGTGATGACCGGGGCGGTGGGTCCCTCCAGGTAACCGGAGGTATCCCAGCTGCCGCCGCCGAGGGAGGGGAAGGATTCGTCGGTCGCCTGGTCGTCATCCAGGTCCGGGAACCACTGCGGCGGGCTCCCGGCCAGCTCCACGTAGCAGTGCAAGCCGTCAAATGCTTGCGAGGTTGTGAGGTCGGAGATCTCGACCTGCAGCGTCACACGCTCCCCAGAGCCAAGCGGGAACAGGCGGAATACGCCTAAGGTCAGGCCATCCCAACCGGGTGGATCGGAGTCCGCCTGGGGCGGCTCGCCATCCGACGATGGTAGGCTACCGTCTTCTCCGGACTCATCTCCGGGCAAGGTGAGCCCATCTCCTAGCCCAGGACCGTCCGGGCCAAGACCGGGGTTAAGGTCGGCTAACTCCTCGGGTGTCGTACCGAATTCAGTAGCGATCGAATCGAGCGAATCGCCTTCCTGCACCTCATACGGTCCGGGGCCAGCCGGGGCAGCGGCGATCGTGACTGCTGCCTGCCCTTCCACGTTGTTGGACGAGAAGGCGCGGGCGATCAGCTCGTGGTTGCCCTCCAGCCTGGGTGACCAACTGGCCGACAGCACCATGCTGGTCGCCTGGTTTGAAGCCGCTTCTTGCTCGGCGATTAGCACATCATCTGCCCACAGTTCTAAATGCCCCAGCCCGTTATCGGCACGGGCGGTTACATGGACGAGCATGCGTTCCCCGACCTGCACCTGGCTGTTGTTAGCCGGGCTGTGGATCAGCACCAGCGGCTGTCCGTTGAACTCGCGGGCGCCGAGCAAGCGGGAAAGGAGAAAGCCGGCCAGCAGGCACAGGATCACCAGGAAAAGCAGACCAAGTATTCCTACTTGCAGCCAGCGCTTTGATATTGTCTTCATCATATCCTCCTGTCTCTGTGCCAGCCCGGCTCAGGTCAGCGTGATGATGAAGGATGACCATGCGGACCAGGATCCGACGTTACCAACCCCATCCACGGCGCGCACGCGCCAGCGGTAGGTCCAGCCGCATTCGACGGGAATGCTGCGCTGCTTATCGGTGATGCCGCTGAAAACGCTGCCGGAGACTTCCTGCCAGACACCATCGCCAGAGTGGCGTTGGACCTGCAGCTGGTATTCGTCGATTCCACTTGGGTCGTCGACTGGCAGCCAGACCAGGTTTTGCGAGCCGGTGCAGGCAAGCGTCAGCCCGTTCGCGGGGACGGCCGGTGAGGGCGCCGGCGGAGGTGTGCTGTCGACCTCGGGCGTGATGCAGGAACCGGATACAGCGATATCGAGGCTGTGTTTCTCCTGCAACCCATCCAGGTCGATGACCGTCAGTGTGTAGTGCTGGGACTCGCACAAGCAGTCCCGGTAAGAGCCATCAGCAGGCTGGTCCAGACCACCGAAGATAACCTGCCCAGCGTTCTCGACGTGCCATTTGAGCGTTGTGCAGGAGCCTGCCTGGACCTCAGCTGGATCGGCCAAGAATTCGACCACCGGTATGGGGACCTGCTCAACCGCAGCCTCTTGCACGCAGAAACTATACACATCGGACTGTGGTCCAGAGCCGCCATCAAGTAAGGCGCGGGCGCGCCAGAAGTAGCACGCCCCGGCCGGCAATGACCAGGTCCGGCTGGTCTCAAGCAGATCCTGGGTGGTGTAGTCATCCACGATTTCACTGAAAGCCTCGTCTGCCGCGATCTCAAGTGCGATTCCTTCCGGTTGGCAATCTGACCACGGGTACTCCCAGGTGAGCAGTGGATTCGGAGGGAGGACCTCTCCGTCAGACGGAGAGATAAGAATAGGTGGAAGCAGATTGTCTGAGGCGCAGGCTTGCTCCTGCGTTTCCGGACCGAGGAAGGTCAGGCGGGCCAAATCAGGTTGGCTGGCTTGCCCGTCTTCGGAAAATGCCACCGCCTGGACGGTGTAGATGCCTGCTTCGGGGGGTGACCATTCGGTGTGGAAGCTGGCCAGTGCGCCTTCCGCCGGAGGGGATTCGATCGTTGCCTGCAGCGTACCATCGACGGAGATCTCGACTCTCGCCACCCCACCGCTGGCGGTCGCGTGACCCTCGATCTTGACTGCCTGCACGCTGGGGAAGGTTAGTCCGTCAAGCGGGACGTCGATCCAGACGAATGTCCCGCCTGAAGCGGAGCCGCAGGCACCGATAAGCAGGGCCGCCAGGACAAGCGTAAAGGTGATTCTGCCAAATCGCCTGCGATTCACGGGACACCTCCTGATCGTCTGTGTGGATCGGGTTAAAGAATGCCTCGATCCCGCGGACATGCCGGTTTGCTGTAGTTGAAACGTGCATAAACAACGAATTGTGACAAGGAGTGCAAGAACGACGTGCAGTGGGGCAGCCATATGCGGATATTGGCTGGTAGGAGATCCAGGAATATACAATCGAGGTCATGCGCCGGTCCCAGAGTGCTTCAGCGTGAGATTCAGCGCCAGTCCATGGAGCAACGCCTCAGCTGATGGCCCGTTTGGTCGATTGTCGCATTTTTCACAAGATGAATCAACCCAAATCGGAGCATGAGATTGGAAGCGGGAATCGATTTAAATTCGGTATGGAACTGCACCCCGCGGGGAGCTTTGATTCACTAGTGCACGGGAGATGGGCCTGGACCGAGTTTGAGGTTGATGGCCGGTAGGAAGTAAAGCTCATAAGAAAACTGCCTCCTCTTTTGAGAAGGGACAGACGGCGAAACATATCCCGCAATCACTTCCCGCCTGCACCTTCCAGTACGTCGCGCATTTGAGGGAATCTTCAAAATATACCTTGTGTCCAGGGTTGTTCCACCGGCCCTGAACTTCCCAGGTCGGATCATCGGCCAGGCTTAACGCGCCGGAGGGGCAGGCTTCAGCGCATTTTTTGCAGGTGCGGCAAAATTTCATGATTCCAGCGTCGATCGGATGGTCCGTTTGAACGGGAAGGTCGGTAAGTAGCATGAAGATGCGCACCATAGGCCCAAACTCGGGAGTGATCACGCGGTTCAAGCGTGAAAGTTCACCCAATCCCGCCATGACGCCCAGTGCAGGTGCGATGCCGAGTGCGTTTGTTGTAGCTTGCCCCAAGCCCTGATACCCAAGGCCGCGCAGGAACTCCTGGGTTGAATTCTGGATCTGCCGGCCACGCAGGTAGCTCAGCATGGTCGATTGGGAAGCCAGAACCGTAGGGGCGCGCTTTAAGGTGATATTCGACATGCGGACGGAATAAACGATGGCGTACTTGCAGGAGCGGGGAATCAAGCGTGAATGCTCTGTTTCGGATGCCAATTCGTCCTCGGTGAAGATCAACTCCTTGCCATCAGGATCGGTGGCGTAGATCAGTTTTCGGGTGTGTTCATCTAGTTCCAGAAAACCGATCTGGGCCGCGCCCATATGACGCATGGCGGAGCGCAAGACCGTTGCGGCTTCCTGCGGCGACCCCTGCTATTTGTTCACACCTCGGTCGCCGGGTGTGGTAGCTTGGCGTGGACCGAGAAATGACATCGCAGGCCGGCTGCGCATTGCATCGTAGAGCGCGTAATCTTTCAGGGTGTAGCCTGGCTCATTATGTTCGATCCGTTCGTGCTCGAGCGTACTTTCGATCTCATCCAGGTGTAAGCTTTCATTCTCCCCGATAAAACGGCTCAATTGAGACGAGCGCACATTATCCAAATCGGCGTGAACCCGCTGCATTCGTTCCCAATCGACCTCGACAGTGGGAGCATCCACTTCATGAACCCACCAGGGCCGGGCGGGTCGTGTTTGATCAGAAGGTTGTGCAGGTCGTTCAATATCATGCTCGGACAAGCTGCTACCAGCCACGCCGGCTCCGGCAGTAACTCCGAGCAACCGAAGAAAATCTCTGCGATCGACCTTCTTCCCAATGGTCATATCATTCACCTGCACTTGATGCGACTGAGATTTGCGTTTTACAGGTTGTGGCGGCTTGGCTGCCCATCACGCTACTTGGAAGCATAGCAGAGAGGTTCATGCGGTTTGTAGGGAAAAGTATTACAAAACGAGCATGAGTTTCTCCCTGAAATCGCCCTGTGGTCATATTTGTCATAAAATATTGTGAGAGTCGATGATGAAATCAACCGCTTCGCACGACGATCAACTGTACCGGGACATCTTCGAGGCAGCCAGTGATGGGGTTTTGATCACAGACCTCGACACCGGAGATGTGCTGGCGGCCAATCCCGCCGCGGCCGCGATGCATGGTTACCCGCCCGAGGCCTTGCATGGATTGCAGATGCAATCGTTCCTCCATACGGATAGCCTGCCAGATTTTTCCGGGTATGCCGACGTCATTAAGCAGGGGGAACGATTCGAAACCCTGGCCCAGCATGTGCGCCAGGACGATTCGCTATTCAGGGTCGAATGGCGCGCGGTGTCCTTCACTTACCAGGGACGCAGCTGTGCCCTGGCCTTCCTGCGCGATGTCAGCAAGCGGGTCAAGGCGGAGGACCGGCTTCAGCAGCGAGCGGGGGTGCGAGCGAACGAACAGGCCGTCCTGCTCGAGATCTCCCAGACTCTGGCTTCCGAACTGGATTTGCGGCCAGGGCTGATCCTGGATCAGCTGGGCGTTCTCATCAAATACACCCATGCCGCTCTTTTTACCCTCGAAGATTCGACGCTGGTCGCGCTGGCACTGCGCGGAACGGAGGCCCTGGAGAATTCGATGCCGTTCCGCATCCGGCTGGACGGAGAGGAATCGCTGCAGGCGCTGTTCAACGGACATCACCCAATCCGCATTGCAGATGTTTGGAGCGACGAGCCATCGGCGGAATTCCTGCGCACGCTCCTGAAGAACGGCGCTGCAGCCTTGCTGGATGGCGTGCACTCTTGGATGTGGGTGCCGCTGGTCGTCAAGGGGCGCCTGCTCGGCGGCATTGGCATTGCTCACGCCACACCCAGTAACTTCACCCCGCACCTGGCCGACTTGGCGATGACCATCGCCAACCAGGCGGCAGTGGCCCTGGTCAACGCCGAGCTGTACGAACACGCCCAGGAGCTGGCCGCGCTGCAGGAACGCCAGCGCCTGGCGCGCAACCTGCACGACGCTGCAAACCAGTCGCTCTTCTCTGCCGGTCTGATTGCCGAGGTGCTGCCGCGCCTGTGGGAGAAGGACCCGGTGCAGGCGCGCCGTTCTTTGAAGGACTTACGCCGCCTGACGCGCGGCGCACTGGCCGAGATGCGTGCCCTCCTAGCCGAACTGCGGCCATCCACCCTGATCGACACCGATTTGGGGGATTTGCTGCGCCAGCTGAGCAATGCCTTTACCGGGCGCACCAGCATCCCAGTCGAGGTGACGGTGCGGGGCGAATGCAGTTTGCCCGCCGAAGTTCAGGTTGCCGTCTACCGCATCTGCCAGGAGGGACTGAGCAACATCGCCAAGCATGCCCGGGCCAACCATGTTCGCCTCGACTTACGTCTTGCACCCAAAGAGCTGGAACTGCAGCTCAACGACGACGGCCGCGGGTTCGTCACATCCGAGCTGACGCCATCCGGGCACTACGGGTTAAGCATGATGCGTGAACGAGCGGCTGCGGTGGGCGCCGTGCTGACGGTAACTAGCAAGTCGAGGCAGGGGACGCAGATTCTCCTGCGCTGGGATAGGCAGGAGGGGGTGTGATGAAAAAGCCTTCCGATACAATTCGGGTCATGCTGGTCGACGACCACACCATGGTTCGACGCGGCCTGGCAACCTTCCTGATGGCTTTTGATGACCTGGAACTGGCGGGGGAGGCTGAAAGCGGGCAGCAGGCGATTGAACTCTGTGCCGAGGCCAGCCCGGATGTGATCTTGATGGACATGATGATGCCGGACATGGATGGAGCGACCGCCACCCGCATCCTGCGCCAGCAGGATCCGCAACTCCAGGTCATCGCGCTGACCAGCTTCAAAGAATTGGATCTGATTAAGAATGCGCTCGATGCCGGGGCGATCGGCTACCTGCTCAAAGATATCACGGCCGAAGAGCTGGCCCAGGCCATCCGCTCGGCGCATGCCGGACGGGGTACGCTCTCTCCTGAGATCGGCCAGGTCCTCGTCCAGGCCGCCAACCAGCCGCCCGAGCCAGGTCTTGACTTGACGCCGCGCGAGCGTGAGGTGCTGGCCTTGCTGGTCGAGGGGTTGAATAATCGACAAATTGCAGAACAGCTGAATGTAAGCCCATCCACGATCAAATCCCACGTGAGCAACATCCTGACCAAGTTCGGGGTCGCCAGCCGTACCGAAGCCGTGACCCTGGCCTTGCGGCACGGCCTCGTCAGCTAACCCTGATCTCTACCTCCCCCAACTAGCGGAGGCAAAGACTGCCCGGCCGATGGATGTAGTCGGGCTTTCGTTGCTGTACGCTAAATACATGACCCGAGTCTATATCGCCAATGCCAACGCCGATGAGCGCTCTGCTCTGCAACTACTGTTGCAGGATATGCAGATGGAAATTGCGGGCGAGGCCGCTGATTGGCCCACCACCCTGGCTCAAGCTCCAATCAGCCATGCGGATATGCTGCTGGTGGACTGGGCTCTCATCCCCGGCGTTTCCACAGAGGCACTTAAAGAACTACGCCAGGCTTGTCCGGCTGCGCTGGTCATTATTCTCATCAGCCAACTTGATGCCCGTCAGCAGGCTGCCCTATCCGCCGGCGCCGATGCCTTTATCAGCAAAGGTGAGACGCCCGACCGTGTGGCTGAACGCTTGCGGATCGCTGCCGCAGGCGTCCCGGGAGGGTGATATTCCGGGTTAATTGGTGCTGCGAGGTCGAACAAAAAGGAAATAGAAAATAAGAAAACCCTAGTCATGAAATCAGACAGAACAATCATTCACAGAGGAGTTACAAAATGAACCTTCTAATTTACCTTGTCGTTGCGGCTATTATCGGCTATGTGGCGACCCAATTGATGCACGACAGCTCGAACTTGCTGATCAATATCATCGTGGCCGTCGTGGGCGCATTCCTGGCGGGCTACTTCCTGAGCCCTATCTTCAATGTTGGGACGATCAACGATGCGATCACGATTCCGACCATGCTGGTAACACTGCTGGGTGCTGTCATCCTGCTGGCGATTGTCCATTTCGTCCGCCGTGGGCGATAACCACTTCCCTCTCCTCACGGTTATCGAGCCCGGCTACCCAGGAAATGGTGTCACAAACGTTCGCCAGGGATAGCGCTCAAGGAGGCCAGGACAGAAGATATCGAGTTTTGTACGTACGCAAGATATTCCAACAGCATTTTCGCCTGTCTCCTTCTCTAAAGAGGAGGAGCGCCGGTCCAGAGACGGGACATCACCTGGCTCTGAGACAATCAAAGAGGAGATCGACAAAATGAATGTCCTAATATATCTGGTCGCTGCAGCAATCGTTGGCTGGGTGGCGAGCGAGATCATGAAGGATCGCGCCAGCTTGCTGATGAATATCATCGTGGGCGTGGTAGGTGCCTTTCTGGCCGGTTACTTCCTCAGCCCGATCTTCAAGGTGGGGACAATCAACGACGCGGTAAACATCTCAACTATGCTGGTAACACTGCTGGGTGCCGTTATCGTGATTGCACTTGTCCATCTCGTCCGCCGGAGAGTCTAGCCAGTCCAGCCGCCACGGCATCTCTTGCCGCATTGCGGATGTCTACAGGGGTGCTCAACCGCACCCCTGTAGACCCAACTGTTAACCCCTCCAACCTCCGGCGGGGGCTTTGTTTAAGGAGTTCATCATGACAGACAACAGAATATCAGAAGTTCGGACGACACAAAATGAACCGGAACGAGAACGGCGTATCTTCACCTTTAAAGCCACCCAGCTGGTCTGGCTGTTCTTCGGCATACTCGAAGCCCTGATCGCGCTGCGCATCGGGCTGAAGCTGATCGGTGCCAACGCAGCCAGCCCGATAGCCGCTTTTATATACGGGGTCACCAGCCTTTTCCTGGCTCCCTTTGCGGGGTTAACGGGGACACCGTCAGCGGGTGGCATGGTGCTGGAAATCTCATCCGTGATCGCCTTGCTGGTATATGCCCTGATCGCCTGGGCACTTGTAAAAATAGTCCAGGTGATCTTCTATCGCCCGCGTGGGCCTGTTGTAGGTGTGACGCAAACAACGACTACCGATCAACATACTCCCGAATAAGAAGGCAACCGAATGGGCATTTCTACTGATCAATACAAATCAGTGGGAAATCAATCAGGTTCTTTCCCATTCGTACTCTATCGGACCGTGCAGGGATTATTTAGACGGGTGGTTGGTATCTTCACCCTGACAGACGCAGACCGATTGAAGGCGGGTATCTACCTGGGCGGCGAAGGACGGGACGGATAGGTAAACCCGTGCGATTATTTCGATCCCCACATCAGGATAATCCGCCGTGCATCAGGCTCATTATTTAAGGAGATGGCTCCATGGAAGACCCTATTGAAGAACAAGATTACGATGGAAGACATACGAAGAATGTTGTGCTTGGCCTGCTGATCGGGAGTCTGGCCGGCGCAGCCGTGACGCTGCTGTTTGCACCCTATTCAGGAAAGAAGACACGAGCCCAGATTCAGCAGAAGGGTATCCAACTGCGTGATCGGACAAGCGAGATGGTAGACAATGTACTCGCGCAGGTTCGTTCCGGAACGCACGAGATCACGGCTGGCGTTCAGGAGAAGGCCGAAGAGCTGAAACAGCGTGGCCAGGATAAGCTCGTTGAGCAGCTGGACCGTGTGTCCGCAGTTATCGACGCCGGTAAAACGGCGGTCAAGGACGCGTGAATCTTTGATCCGCAGCCTGAATAGCAACAGGCAAGGGTCGCTGGACCTGACAACCGCCACTCTCATTCACTCTCGAAGGGATTATGACCATGAGATTTACCAGGAATATTGGCATGCTCTTGCTGGCCATCTTTCTCATCGCCTGGGGCCTGGTACAGCTGCTCGGGATCGGCGGCCTTGGTGCGATTCTGGCGATCCTCGCCATTGCGGCTGGCATCTTCATCCTGCTGGGCCGTTAGTTCGATATTGCCCTGGCAACGAACCTGTTGACATCCGAGAGATCATTCAATAAGGAGAAAAATCATGCTTACCTGGATTATCGTCATACTGCTCGCCCTGTGGTTGCTCGGCTTCTTTGGACCGAAATACCTGCCCAGCATCCCACGCACCGGCAATGTGGTCCACGTACTGATCGTTATCGTGGTCATACTCGTTGTCTTGCGGCTGCTGGGAATCGTCTAGGCGGAAACCCTTAGCAGCCTCTGATAGGAAACTCTTAGGTGGGCTGGGGCTGTGGTCAACATGCGCTACATTCGGCGGGCTGACCAGGACCCGATCACAGGGGAGTATGCGCAAGTCGGCCAACCGGACTTGATGCTAAGTTCCCGCAGGAACCGTTTTCGGCCGGCAGCCGTCTGCATTCAACAGGCCAGGCAGCTACTGCCGCGGCTCCATACACGGGGGACCGTGTGTTTGTCGCTGCAGAATTCTTTGGAGTGTATATGGGGGCGGCTTTCCCTACCTGATCAAACGGGTTGGATTAACCGCCTAAATAACGATGAATTCAAGTAGCAGGAACGATCGTAGCATTCTGGAGCGCATCGCCCATCAAGCGATGCTGGAGCGTGGGCTACTGCCCGAGTTTTCCCCGGCGGCGCTGGCTGAGTTGGAACGGCTCAAGCCTCTTGCGGGGGGTGAAGCTGGGCCGGCCGATGGCCCTGGCTCTGTTCGAGACCTGCGGCACCTGCCCTGGGTTTCGATTGACAATGACGATTCACTTGACCTCGATCAGCTAACCGCGGCCGAGCAGATGCCGGATGGCAATGTCCGGCTCTTTGTTGCCGTGGCGGATGTGGTCTCGTTGGTGAAGAAGGGCTCGGCCATCGACGAACATGCTTGCCATAACACCACCTCGGTATACACCGCCGCCCGCATCTTTCCCATGCTGCCCGAGCTGCTCTCAACGGATTTAACCTCGCTCAATTTCGATCAGGAACGCCTGGCGTTTGTGGTTGAGATGGTGATTGCTCCGGATGGAACGCTTCGGGATTCCGATGTCTACCATGCATGGGTCACCAATCATGCCAAGCTCGCCTACAACAGCGTGGCGGCCTGGCTGGATGGGAACGGGGATCCACCGCAGGCCGTCGCGGCCGTAGAGGGGATGGATAAGAATCTGCGCCTGCAGGATCAGACAGCCCAAAAGATGAAGCAGCTGCGCCACATGCATGGGGCGCTAAGCCTGGAAACGATTGAGTCCAAACCCCTCTTTGATGGTGATCAACTTCGCGCGCTCCAGGTGGAAGAAAAGAACCGTGCCAAAGAGATTATTGAGAATTTCATGGTGGCCGCAAACGGGGTGACGGCCCGCTTCCTCTCCGCAAGGAAATATCCTTCGATCCGGCGGGTCGTGCGTAAACCCAAGCGCTGGGAGCGGCTTGTCGCCATTGCCGCAGAACACAATTTCAAGCTTCCAGATACGCCCGATTCAAGGGCGTTGGAGGAGTATCTCGTCAAGCAGAAAGCCGCTGATCCGCTGCGCTTCCCTGATTTGTCGCTGGCTGTGATCAAGCTGCTGGGCTCCGGCGAATACATTGCCGAGCTCCCGGATGGGCATGCCCCGGGACACTTCGGGCTGGCGGTAAAGGACTATGCTCACTCTACGGCTCCCAACCGCCGCTATCCCGACCTGCTCACCCAACGCTTGTTGGAGGCCGCCATTGACGGCCAATCATCTCCCTATAGCAAGGGTGAGTTGGATGCTTTGGCTGCCCACTGCACCGAAGCTGAAGACGTAGCCACCAAGGTGGAACGGAGGGTTGAAAAATCCGCCAACGCCCTCCTGCTTCAATCCAGGATTGGGGAGAAGTTCGATTCGATCGTCACCGGTGCTTCCACCAAGGGCACCTGGGTCCGGCTGCTTGATATTCCCGTTGAGGGCAAACTGGTTCATGGGTTTGAGGGAGTAGATGTCGGCGACCGCATCCGTGTGCAGTTGACATCGCTCGACGTTCAGCGCGGGTACATCGATTTCACGAGGATCGACGCAGTAAAACACCAGCGTTGATCTACTTGACCCCGTTATCGAATCGGGCACAGAGAGTCGTCATGGGCATACACGCAGGTCTATGGATCGATCACCGCAAAGCTGTAATGGTCATCGTTACAAACCGCGGGGAGGAGATGCACGAGATACCATCACATATCGAAAGATCTACCCGCGGCAAGGACGGCACGGGCTTTGGGGATGGCTCGGAGCAAGACATACACGACCGCAACTACTGGACCCGTCTAAACCGCTACTACGACAGCATCATCACCCTCCTGCGCGGTGTGGACACGATCTTGATCTTTGGTCCGGGCGAGGCGAAAGAGGAGCTGGTCCGGCGTCTTCAGCGCGCGGGCCTCAGGGAGCGTGTCGCGGCCGTTGAAACGGTGGATAAGATGAGCGATCGTCAGATCGCAGCCAGGGTGCGAAAACGTGCGGTGTAGCGTGAGCTGGGCAATCGCCACAACCCTGCCCAAGACGGAAATGGATACCTGAGGTCAAGATGAGTGAGGAACGAGAGATCATAGTGGGGGAAGCGCGAAAGATCGGCGCGTCGCTCGGGCTCGACTGGGCGCAAATCGACCTTGAGCAGTTTCGACGCGGTATCGAGGTCGAACTCGAACACGGTGTTCGCGATCCAGAGACGGATGTGACCATGGACGACCTGCTGCTTACGGGGAAGATCGCCTGGGCGCATCTGAAGGAAATTTGCGATTACTACACCCGCCTGGATCAACTTGAGGCCGAAGCTAAGAGCCAGGCCTAGATAGCCGGGTCTTTCTGACCGGTAAGCGTCGGCTTGTTCGTGCAGCACATGACACCACCCGCAGGCTGTCCGACCCTGCCCCACCCGGACTGAACGTCGGACTCCGCTAAAAGAGATATCGATATCAAAGGAGTTGTGATGAGAAACCTTTCTGCTCCAAAAGTCGTTACCTGGTGGATCGCGATTGGCCTTGGTGTCCTCGGGATTCTCGGGTACACAGGCACGGTCGCCGCGCTGAGCGAATACGCATTCTGGCTGGTTGCTGCCGGATGGCTGTTACTGGTGTTGGCGACCCTCTTAAAGGATCTTTAGCCGCACGAATGCGTGGACTCCGGGGTTGGGAGACGGTCCGGGCCGCCCCGGGGTCCACGTCGCTTCCGCCCTGTTTGCCGCCTGTGCATGGATGGCCTTCATAGAGTTTGCCAGGCCGATATTGAATATTTATCGTTGGAGGCTTGGATCCCCCGCCAGGCCGCTGACGCGTTGACCGCGCGCCTTGAGGGTTACTTGGCGTTTCCGTTCGAGGCTGCTGCGCAGAAATTCTTCCAGGGCCAATCGAACGGCGTGTCGCCTGAGTAAAGTGGGCTCATTTCCACCAGATTAAGAATTGCAGGTATCGAGAGCGCAGCCCCTCGTGTTCCCCTGAGCATCACATGACTCGTAAAAATCTCTTTCCAGCCCTGCGAAGATTCGCACGCTTTCCGCGCCCGCTGGAGTTCACTCGACCAGCCTGGCAGCATCTTTATCAGAACGGTCTTGAAGCCGCGCGGCACGAATCGAAGGATGATTGCGAAAAGAAAAACAACGTCAGGATGATGCACGGGATGAAATTGCAGCAGATTATGAAGCCGGCTTTCCTCAAGAGCTACGTTAGGGAGGCGTGGCATCGGCGCAATCGATCTTGATGAGGTTGAGTGGTGCCATCCTGATGTGCAAGTCATTGCAGGTTTGGAATTTAAAAAGTTGCCCCGAGAAGTCCAGAATCGCCATTCCGGAATCGGGGTCGGCAGCCGCGGTCTCACCCAGCAGGCGATCCCAGCTGAGCGCCTCGACTTGCGAAGCACCGGAAGGGGAACCGTCGCTCCTTGGCCTGGCTCGACACCATACAATTGGTATAGTTGTTGAGGATGTGCTACCTGGCGCACCTCAATGCGGCGTAAGCTCAGCGATCTGCGGGTACAGCCGTTGGTCGGGTGTACTACGTAGCATCCGGCCGCCGAATTTCAATCCTCGAGCACGAACGTTACCATCATGTTCACCTGGTACTCTGACGGCTTTCCATTCTCGACGCGGACATGCTGCTCTTTGATCCAGACGCTCTTAACATTTCGCAGCGTCTCGTTCGCGCGCGCTACCCCCTGCTGAACCGCAT
>Ga0315534_1000440_pt1 | contig 28545 bp, 15 predicted proteins | sample SalMarSW160240MG_FD_203094 | JGI IMG/M metagenome (GOLD analysis project Ga0315534, IMG submission 203094) | Salt marsh sediment microbial communities from the Plum Island Ecosystem LTER, Massachusetts, United States - Salt Marsh Sediment SW1602-40 ...
GTGCTGATTGTGTCCGAAGATCGGAAAGTATTGCGGCACCTGTCGCAATTCTTCCACGTCTTTGGTTACTCCGTGCACCAGGCTGCCACGGTGCAACAAGCATGGAGCGCTACCGAGCCGGCCACGCCCGACTTTCTGATTGTGGATGCCGACCTGCCGGGACAGGACGCGCTGGAAATCTGCCGCCGTCTCGGCAACCGGGACGCCCGAGAATATATTTTCAAGTTCCTGATGCACCAACCGTCCGAGGCGCTGGACCTGACCGAGGCATTACAGGCAGGCGTGGACGACTTTTTGACCAAACCAGTCATTCACGGTGAATTGCTGTTCCGTCTTCGAGCCGGCGCTCGATCGCTGGAGAATGAACGCCGGTTTCGACAACAGTTCAGCCGGGATCCCGTGACCGGATGCGCGGGCCGAGGCGAAGTGCATCGCCAATGGGCGGTGTCCACGGCCGCTCGCGGCAACACTCGTCAGATGTGTGGTATCGTGGTTGTCGACGTCGACTTCTTCGACCGGGCAAACAACCTTTACGGCTGGGCGGTGGGGGACCGGGTGCTGGGCGAAGTGGCGCGACGAATCGACGCGCACCTGGAAGCAAACATGCAGCTTGCTCGTTGGGACGGCGACCGTTTCTGTGTGGTGGCCAGCGGCAAGACGCTCGACCAGGCAGTACATTGGGCCGAAGCGATACGACAATCCGTGTGCGCGACACCCGTTGAAACAGGCGGAGCCGAGCTTCAAGTTACGGCCAGCTTCGGGGTGGCTGCCGCGCTGGCCGAAGGCCCCACCGCTTTCGATGATACGCTCCAGGAGGCCTTGGCAGCGCTGCATGCGGCCAAACGCTCGGGTCGCAATTGCGTCGTGCAGCGGGGCGAATTCGACGACGAGGCACGTGAATGGAAAGAACTGGCCGCGCCGGGCAGACTGTTCCAGAACACGCTGGCCCGCGACGTGATGACGCCATGCACCGTCATGGTCCATCCCGATGACCCCGCCGATTACGGCCGATCGCTGCTGGAACATACCCGATTGGCGGCGATTCCCGTCGTCGACCGGGCAGGAAAATTCCTGGGCGTGATCACGCCCAGGGTCGATGAGGCCCTCAATGCCGAAACCATCGAACAGCTCATGCTGGACGATATTCCGACATTCGACGAAGAGACCGATTTCGCGGCGCTGATGGAATTCTGTAGCCAGCAGGCGGCCTGGACGCTGATCATCCTCAAGAACGGACGACCCACCGGCAGCGTCTCTCCCACCCAACTTGCGGCACTGACCGAACCGCTGACCATCGACGCGTTCGCGCCGTCATGTCCTCATGGTTCGACGAGCAGTTACCTGATCGTCCCGGACGACGTCCCCGAAGATCAGCTCGACCTCGCCTCGGCCACCAGTTGATCCAGACCCAAGGGGCACGCCAAACGCTGCCCGAAACCCAGCATCAATCTGCGCGTGCGCTGATGTGCGTAATCAAACTGCGAATGCTCGACGGTGTCAGCTCCGCCAGGTGATGGACGACGTGGTCGGCGGCAGCCAGTTCTTGCGACGTCCGACCTCGACTCACCAATCCGATCGCCGCCATGCCGGCTCGCTTGGCGGCGGAGATTCCCGGCGCGGCATCCTCGATGACCGCGCAAGATTCCGGTGGCAACTCGAGCCGCTCGGCCGCGCGGAGAAAGACTTCGGGGTCCGGCTTGCCGCGGGTCACGTCCGCTCCGGTGACGGCTGCCCGGAACAACGAACCGCGGCCCAGTTCGGCCAGCGTCAATGCGACGTTTTCGGGCGGTCCCGACGACCCGACGGCCAGGCGGAATCCGTCCTCTGCCAGACTGTCAATCAGCGGCACTGCTCCAGGCATGACCGGAAAACCTGTCGAGATGATCGCACGAAAAATCGCCTCCTTCTCGTCGCTGAGCCTCGTCATTTCGTCGTTGGTGAGTCCCAGTCCGAGGTCGGCCAGTATTTCGTGACTGGTTCTGCCAAACGTCCGGGCAAACTGCTCCTCGGTCTGCCCGAAACCATGCCGTTCGCCGAGCTGTTTCCAGCTCTCGAAATGGGCCACGTAGGAATCGACCAGCACGCCGTCCACGTCGAAGATAACACCTGATACGACGGACACGACCAGTGCTCCACGAAGTGCTGCGGCCGCGGATCACACCGCGTCAGGGCCGCCCGGACAGAAAATAGTCCCGCCGCGATCCCGCACGGCGCAGCGGGACCTGTCGATGGTTTCAAATCCCCCCGCCTGGGAAGGTGATCTTCCTGTCGCCACGCCCGCGCGGCAAGCAAACCCGTCGCGGGCATTCCGTCACGGGCCGCCGGAGATCGCGGCATTTTAACGGAACCGTCGAAGTGACGATAGTTCGGGACGCGGTCAGGGACCTGCTGGTCGACCTCTCGTCTCAGTTGTCGGCGGACAGCGCGGTGAAGTAACTCTTCACGACGCGGTCGAAATACTCGGGACGCATCTCGACTTCGAGGCCGTTGTACGCGCAGTAATTGCGAATTTGACCCATCAGATCGCGGGGGTGGCACCTGCGAAGCGGCCGGTTTCGGGGCCGGTAATGGCGTTCCAGCAGGTACTCCACGCACTCGGGATCGTAGACGCATTGCACCTGCCGCGCGACCGCCTTGAACAGTTTCTGAAACTCCCGCTCGCTGGGGTCGTCCACTTCGATCTTGTACGGTATGCGCCTCAAAAAAGCTTCGTCCGTCAGGTCGGTTGGTTCGAGGTTGGTGGAGAAGATAATCAGCTGTTCGAACGGAACCTGAAACTTCTTGCCCGTAGCCAATGTCAGGAAATCAATTCGGTTTTCGAGGGGAATGATCCAGCGATTGAGCAGTTCCAGCGGTTCGACGCGCTGACGGCCAAAATCATCGATCAGCAGACAGCCGCAATTGCTCTTCATTTGCAGGGGGGCTTCGCTGACGTTGCTCCGCGGGTCATGCTCAATCTCCAGATTATTCATCGTCAGTTCGCCGCCGACAATCACGGTCGGACGGCGAATCTTGATCCACCGCCGATCATGATCGGCGGATTTGAGCAGGCTGCGGTCGTCGTCCTGCACCGTCTTGTGGTACGCCGCATCGTATAACTTGATGAATTGACCGTCCTCAACCAGCGTCTGCGGGATCCAGATGTCCTGGCCGAAGCAGGCCGTGATCCGTTGGGCGATTGTTGTCTTCCCGTTGCCGGGCGGTCCGTACAGAAACAATCCCGCACCTGAGTTGACCGCCGGTCCCAGCTGGTCGAACAACCCGGGGTCGATCGAAATGTCCGAGAACGCCGTTTCGAGCTGTTCCTGCCTGGGGGACTCGGCACTAATCGTCTGCGCATCGACCGACACCGTGTAATCGGCCAACGGTACCGGGGCGGGTCCCACGTAGGCGCATGCACCGTGGTAACTCTGGGCCCGCTCCCGCCCCTGGTCGGTCAACGCATAGCTGTAGTCATTCAAAGCCGCCGAGCCGGTGTGGGAAAGTTGCTGGCGCGTCCGGAGACCCTCGAGCAGCGGCTCGATCACACCGAAGGGCGTGCACATCCGTTCGGCCAGGACCCTGCCACTGGCCGACCCGACCACCAGCAGGTGTTTCAGTGCAAGGGCTTCCAGCATCGTACCGCTCAGTCCGGTCTCCTCCAAAGAACGGGGTTCGGACGGCCGAAAGGATTCGTCGGACAGAATGCTGGCGAGCAGATTGCCGGCATCCGACGGGTCGTCTACAACCGACATGGCGTGACACTCCAATGAAACGCGCTGGGCTAGGGCTGATTGCGCAAATCTACGTCATAGAATGTCGGTTCCTTGAGCCGTGATTTGCTCTTGTAAAAGTGGAGAACATACGTTGTGATTGCCGATGAGGCCGTATGGAAAATCATTGGAACGCCATCGCCGACGGCCTTGAGGGACGCTTTGTGAGCGTTGGAACGAATGTATAGGGTAGCCTCTCCCCACTACGTGCTGTTTTCGGAAGTTGTTTCGGGCCGCACCCAAGGTGATCGTGCTGCCCCGACGGGGTGGCGATTTGTTTTGACGTCGGTCGATGGCCGCCAGCGCTTGGTGGCATCGGACGTCGAGGCGGATGCCAGCCGCGAGCGGCTGGAACTACTGGCTGTCGTGCGCGGGCTCGAAGCGCTCGATCAGCCGTCGCGCGTGACGCTCGTCACCGGCAGCCGTTACGTCCAGAGCGGCCTCTCGCAGGGCCTTGTCCAATGGCGGGAGCAGGACTGGCAATGGGAGCGGTTTGGCCAATTTGTGCCCGTGGCCAACCGGGACCTGTGGCGGCGCGTGGATCGCGCGCTGGAGTTCCACAAGGTCGACTGTCGTCGATGGCGTACCGACGGACCACACGTCGGCACGCCAGGCGGCGTGCCGCAGCCCATCGCGGCGCGAATGTCGATACGACGTCGCGGCCACGGACTGGGCGGTAAACGTTCCGGAGTTAGGCCGCGCGAGGCGGCCCAATCTCCAGCCACCCCGCAACCAGCGCCGGCCAGCAGGTGCGGCTGCTGGCTGCGGCGAAAGCTGGACAATACGTGTTTACGGATCGCCAGCAGGCTGGCCGCCGTCGCCAGTCCCTGCGCTTGAGCATTCGCGCGTCATCGCAACCCGGCGGCCGACATCGAGACATAATTGCCTCAGGTTTGCTGCCAGCTGGCGAGCCGCACATGGCCGCCACCGTACATTGCGTGCAGGAAACCGTCCCACTGATAGACAAGGAGCAAATCAGGTGCGCACACAGGTAGCTCTTAATGCCGTCGGCGCTTTGGTCGAGGGCCGGCACGAGAATCCATTTGACGTGCTCGGACCGCACGACGTTGTCGAATCGGGCCAGCGAGCGACGGCGGTCCGTGCGCTGCTTCCGGACAGCAACCAGGCCTGGGTCGTCGACGCGGTGGAGGGCACGGAGCGGCCGATGCGGCGCATCCATCCGGCCGGGGTCTTTGAAGCGCTCTGTCCGGCGCGCTCCACGGCGCAAGCGGCTAACCGGTACCTGCTGCGCGTGGCGGACAGGACCGGTAATCGCAGCACGATACACGACCCATATTCCTTTCCACCGATGCTCACCAACTACGACTTCTACCTATTTGGTGAAGGGCGGCATTTCAAAATCTACGATCGGCTCGGGGCTCATCTGCGAAAAATCGACGGCGTCTCCGGTGTCAATTTCGCCGTTTGGGCCCCCAACGCCGCGGGCGTATCGTTGATTGGCGACTTTAATGGATGGGATGGCCGTATGCATCCCATGCGAAAGCATATTCCCAGCGGCATTTGGGAATTGTTTGTCCCGGGCATTGGCCAAGGCATCCATTACAAGTACCAGATCCGCAGCGGTGGTCATGCCACCGAACGATCGGATCCGTTCGGGGCCGCTGCCGAGGTGCCTCCGCGTACGGCTTCCGTCGTCTGCGACGTCAACGATTATGCATGGTCGGACCAGAACTGGATGTCGGAGCGGGAGCGGCACAATGGATTGTCGGCGCCGATTTCGATCTACGAAGTGCATCTGGGCAGTTGGCGCCGCCCGGGCGACAATCCGTCGCGATGGCTGGGCTACCGCGAATTGGCCGAGATGTTGATTCCTTATTGCCTGGAAATGGGGTACACGCATCTGGAATTCATGCCGGTCTGCGAGCATCCGTTTACCGGCAGTTGGGGCTACCAGCCAGTCGGCTACTACGCGGCGACAAGTCGCTACGGCAGTCCACAAGACTTCATGTACCTGGTTGATCAATGTCATCAGCACGGAATTGGCGTGATCATCGACTGGGTGCCGGCTCACTTTCCAAGGGACGGCCACGGATTGGCCCGCTTCGACGGCACCGCGCTGTACGAACATGACGACCCGCGGCAGGGTGAGCATCCCGATTGGGGCACGCTGATTTTCAACTACGGGCGGCACGAAGTCCGAAATTTCTTGTTGGCCAACGCGCTGTACTGGCTCGAGAAATACCATATCGATGGCCTCCGCGTGGATGCCGTCGCGTCCATGATTTACCTGGACTACAGCCGCGACGAAGGCCAGTGGATTCCCAACGAACACGGAGGGCGTGAGAATCTGCAAGCCATATCCTTGTTGAAGGAATTCAACGAGCAGGTGCACGCACAATTTCCGGGCGTGCTGACGATTGCAGAAGAATCGACGGCCTGGACCGGCGTTTCGCGTCCCACGTTCCTGGGCGGCCTCGGCTTCAGCCTGAAATGGAACATGGGCTGGATGAACGACACGCTCAGCTACATGCGGCACGCCCCGATTCATCGCAGTTTTCACCACGATGAATTGACATTTTCGCTTCTGTATGCGTTCACGGAGAACTTCACTCTGCCGCTGTCGCATGACGAAGTCGTCCACGGCAAACGGTCGCTGCTGGACCAGATGCCGGGCGATCTCTGGCAGAAATTCGCCAGCCTCCGACTGTTGTACGCCTACATGTGGACCCATCCCGGCAAGAAACTGCTGTTTATGGGCGGCGAATTCGGACAGTGGAACGAATGGGCGCACGACGAATCGCTGCAATGGCACTTGCTGCAATGGGAATCCCACCAGGGGCTGCAACGCCTCGTGGCCGACCTGAACCGGGTCTACCGGGCCAATCCCGCGTTGCACGAAGTCGAATTTGAATCGCACGGATTCGAATGGATCGACTGCCACAACTATCGCGAGAGCACGCTGAGCTACCTGCGCCGCGCGATGGATCCGGAGGACTTCCTGGTGGTGGCGTGCAATTTCACTCCGGTTCCCAGAGAAAAGCATCGGCTGGGAGTTCCCCAGCCATGCTGGTACCAGGAGGTCGTCAACACCGATTCGATGTACTACGCGGGCAGCAACGTAGGAAACGGGCCGGGCGTGATGGCCGACAACATCCCCTGGCATGGGCGGGACTACAGCATTGAAGTCGTGCTGCCGCCGCTGGCCGTGGTCGTGTTTCAGCCCCGTTGTTGAATCGACGTCCCGGTAGGCCCTGCTCTTTGCGTGCGAATTGGTGTGCTGGGGTCCGTTGCCGCCGAGCGGCGGGCGGTCGTGGCGGCTGCAGTCGTCGACGCGCGGTCGGCTGCTACCGGCCGTCGTCGCGAAGACCACGCGGAGTGTCCATCAAACGAGCCCGACGCCCAGCGTCGCGTCACGGGGTTTGGGCACGCGCGTCGAGGCGCTCCCAGCCCTCGACGTCATAGGCTTCGCTGAGGTGGCTTACCAGTCCGGCCATGGCGGCCAGGCGGTTTTGGCGTTGCACGACGGGCACGTATACCTCGGCTTCCTTCATGAAGTCCTCCCGCAGAGCTTCACGGCTTCGCTCCCGTTCGACGAGTTGAACGACGTAGGCGGTATCTTCGGGATGATTCATGGCCACGGCCACTTCGGCTTTGGAGAGCGGGAACACGGTCTGCATGAACGCCGGCCCTGCCTGCGACACACCATAAATCTCGCTCAACCGGAGCCGCACGTCGCGACCACCGGGGACGGCACCCAGGGTCAGCCAACTGAACGGATCGGAACGCGTGATCTGGTAACCGTCTGTTTCCGTGAAGACGTCGCCCAACGGTTTGCCGGCTTGCCGGGCCTGTTCGGCGAGCTCGTTGGCCTTGTTTCTCGCCAGTTCTCTGGACCGCTGCATCTTCCAGGCCCGCACGACATCCTCGCGAACTTCGTTCAAACTCGGCACTTTCTCGGCGGACTCGCTCGTCTTCCAGACCACGTAGCGGTTGCCCAAAATGTCCTCGGTGGCCACCGGCTGGTAGGCGGGCATCTGCGAAAACGCGCGGCTCACCAAGGTCTCGCCTTCCCCGACGATGATCGACCGTCCGACGTCCATGTCTTGCAGCTCGAACGAGGAGACTGCCGCGGTTTTCTCGAAGGTCACGCCGTGCTGTTCGGCCCATTGGCTTGCATCGGGAGGCACCGGGCGCTTGGCATCCGCCGCCTGATCGTTTTCCCTGTCAGGCCGCAATTCCCAAACCTGCAATTTGCGATAGTAACGTCGCATTTCGGAAACCCAGCCCGAAAGGAGTTCCTGCATTTTTTCCGGCGCCTGTTGTCGGGCCAGGTCACGCCGGATTTCGTCCCGCACTTCTTCGAGCGGTGCGTACCGCGGCTGGTCCTCGTCCTCCTCCGTTGCCGGACGCTCCGAAGACTCGGATGACTCCGTCGTTGCCTTTTCCACGTCGTCCGCTGCCGGCGCTTCCTGCTCTCGAGGTTTCGGATCTGCAGGTGCCGCATCGCCCGACGCGGCGTCAGCGCCGTGATCGGCATGGGCATCGGATGCCTGTCCGGGCGGGCCGGCAGGTTCGGCGAGTTGGCTCTCCGCTTCATCGACCGGCCCCTGTTCGTCGGCAGGCTCGGCTGACACGGAGTCCGGCACTTCACCCGGCGCGCCGTCATTAGCCGAATCGCCTGCGGGGGGAACGTCGACCGGGGCTTCGTCGGTCGCTTCCGCCGGGTTGCCGGTCTCCTCTGGATCCTCGCTTTCGGCTGCCCTATTGGCGTCGCCCGCAGACGCGTCGGTCGGCGATGCCGGCGGCGTGGTGGCTGGCGCGTCGTCCGAATCGGTGGGCGGCGACGGCGTTTCGCTCGGCGGCGCTTCGGCCTTGGTTTCTTCCGATGAGGAATCGGGCCGAGCTTGATCACCGGTTTGCTGCTCGGTCGCCGGCGGGGAACTGTCCTCCTCCGCCGGCCGGGTGGACGTATCGGTCTGATCCGGCTCCGGCGCATCGGCATCCGCCGGCAGGTCGGCATCGGTTGCGTCGGCGGATGTGTCGTCCTCCAACAGGTCCGGCACGACGAACCGTCGCTTGTTTCGCTGGTAAAATGCCGAGATTTCTTCGTCGCCGATCTCTTCCGCCAATCGATCGACGAATGACTCGTAATCGGCGCGGACATACTGGAGCGTCACCTGTCGGGGCTTCTTGAAGCCGGGTTCGGGCGAGACGAGTTGAACCCCATCGACGACCACAGGACGCTTGACAACGTCCTTGTAGGTATCGAAAAACGTCTGAAGCTCTTCCGGCGACGGGTCGTCGACCTGGTCGATGAAAGCTTCTACGGGAACGGGCAGCGTGGCGACGGTCACACGGTCGTTGATTCGCAGCCAGGTCATCCAGCGTTCGGAGGGCAAAACGCTGTCGGCGGACATCATATAGTTGTTGATAAGTTCCTGGGCCAGCAGCTCCTCGCGCAGCGCCTGGAACACCATTTCCATGGACACGCGTCGATTGCCGACGGAACTTCGCGCGATAATGTCGCGCAGACGCGTTTCGGGCACGCTTTCACGGGTGATCTCGCGGAGAAAACGATTAATCACTTCATCGCTCACCATGAAACCGAAGTCCCGAGCCGCTTGAGCCAGCAGCATGGTCCGCACCACATGCTGCTCAGTGGCCGGGCCGAAGCCTTGAAATGAAGGCAATTCCGCGCCCGATGCCATGCTGCCCAGTTGCGACGCCGCGCTGACAAAATAATTGACGATGTTTCGCATCTGGACCATCCGCTCGAGGTCCCATTGCCGTATCTCTCCGTCGTCCCAGCGAATCACCACGTCGTTCGAGGCTTCCGGGCGGCGTCCGCCGCCGCCCCCGAAAAGCTGCATCAGCGGATCGAGAAACACAAAAGCTCCCATGGCCAGGATGGCCAGGGTGGCGATCATGACTTTCTGATGTTTTCGGAATATGCGGAAAGGACTGGCCATATCGTTCGTTCCTCGTGCGGCACCGAACCGCCGACCCTCATCCGGCCACCCTTGACAAGCACGCGGGGAGACCAGTAATGATTGACCGACAAGTTATCTGAAGGGATTCAAGTTATCTGAAGGGATTCGTGATTCTAGCGCGAAACGACGTAAATGCAACGGCAAAAACAATCTGTGTCACTTGGCAAGGAAGCCGGACGCCGCACGAATCGACGCGCCGCGTGGCCGACCAGCGTGATCCGATCGACCACGTTTCACCGGGCCGGAAGATCGGAATCCTCTGATTTGTCCGGTTATCTCCGATCCGGTCGGCCTGGGACGGTGATGAGGCGGATGGCTGACCGGCTCAGGAATCAACGCTAGGATTTCTGATACAGAGTAAATTAGACGGTTTTCGCACGATAGTTAAGCCCCGGATGCAGTAATGGCCAAGAAGAAATCCACGAAGCGAGGCGCGAAATCGCTGGTGATTGTCGAATCGCCTGCCAAGGCGCGGACCATCGGCCGGCTGTTGGGCAACGACTTCGTCGTGGAGGCCAGCATCGGCCACGTGCGAGACTTGCCCGAGGGTGCCAAGCAGGTGCCCGCCAAATACAAGGGCGAAAGTTGGTCTCACCTGGGCGTGAATATCGACGAGCACTTCGAACCGATCTATATCGTTCCTCCGGAAAAATCCAAACAGGTGAAGAAACTTAAATCGCTGCTGGCCGACGCCGAGACGCTCTATCTGGCCACGGATGAAGACCGCGAGGGAGAAGCCATCAGCTGGCATTTGTCCGAACTGTTGCGACCTCGCGTACCGGTCCATCGGCTGGTGTTCCACGAAATCACCCGTGAGGCGATCAAACAGGCGCTGGCCAACCCCCGGGGAATCGACAACCGACTGGTACAGGCCCAGGAAACGCGTCGCATCGTGGACCGGCTGTACGGATACGAGGTCTCACCGCTGCTGTGGCGCAAGGTCCGGCCCAAGCTGTCCGCCGGACGCGTCCAGAGCGTGGCGGTTCGGTTGATCGTCGAGCGAGAACAAGAGCGGATGGCGTTCGTTTCCGCCGACTACTGGGACGTGAAGGCCACGTTCCGCACGCGTCGTGGCGACACGTTCGAGGCTTCGGTGGCGTCGGTGGGAGGCAAGCGTATCGCGAGCGGAAAGGACTTCGATCCCGCCACCGGCAAGCTCAAGGACGACAAAGTGCTGCACCTGGACGAGGACGCGGCCAGGCAACTGGCCCGCCGGCTTCGCGACGCCGACTTCCGCGTGGCGTCGCTCGATGACAAACCCTACACGTCCCGCCCCTATGCGCCGTTCACAACGAGCACGCTGCAACAGGAAGCCAACCGGAAACTGGGTTTTACCGCCCGGCGAACGATGCAGCTTGCCCAGAGCTTGTACGAGACAGGCCACATCACCTATATGCGAACCGATTCGACTCATCTGGCGCAGGTCGCCGTGGAGGCCGCACGGGCGCTGGTGCATTCGGAATACGGAGACGATTATCTGCCGGAGAAGCCACGTGCGTACACATCCAAGGTCAAAAATGCCCAGGAAGCGCACGAGGCGATTCGCCCCGCCGGGCATCCTTTCGAACTGCCAGACGCCATGCGCTCCCAACTGAGCCGCGACGAATTCCGGTTGTTCGAAATGATCTGGAAACGCACCGTGGCCAGCCAAATGGCCGACGCCCGTGGGCGACGGATATCGATCAATATCGAAGGTGCGGATTGCGTACTGCAGGTCGGCGGAAAGACGATCGACTTCCCGGGGCATCTGCGGGCCTATGTGGAGGGCACCGAAGACCCCAACGCCGAGCTGGCCGACAAGGAAACGCTGCTGCCGCCGATGAGCCAGAACGAGCCGCTCGCCTGTATCGACGCGGAACCAGCGGGTCATTCCACGCAACCGCCCTACCGGTACAGCGAAGCGGCGCTCACCCGGACACTTGAAGAACGCGGCATCGGTCGACCCAGCACCTACGCCGCCATCATCGACACCATCCAGAGCCGAAAATACGTCTTCAAGAAGGGAAATGCGCTCGTTCCGACATGGGTGGCCTTCTGTGTGGTGAAACTCCTGAAGGAGCATTTGACCTATCTGGTCGACTACGATTTCACTGCCCAGATGGAAGACGACCTGGACAACATCAGTCGAGGCGAAGCAGAGCACACCGATTATCTGAATCAGTTCTATTTTGGGAACGGGCAGGTCGGGCTGAAAAAACAACTGGATCGTAAAGTCGAGCAGATTGATGCGCGGGCTGTAACTCAGATCGAAATTGGCAGGCCAGAAGACGGGCCGGAGATCCTCGTGCGCGTCGGCCGGTATGGTCCTTTTCTCGAGCAGGGCGACCGCCGCGCCACCCTTCCCGACGACATCCCGCCGGACGAATTGACGCTCGCGCGGGCCTTGGAGTTGCTCGATCAGGCGCAGCAGGCTGACGAACCGCTGGGCATCTGCCCGGATACGCGGAAACCCGTGTTCGTGAAGGTGGGACGATTCGGACCGTACGTGCAGCGCGGAACGCCCGAAGACGACGAAAAACCTCAGAACGCGTCGCTGCTCAAGGGGATGAATCCCGAGGACGTGGACCTCAATACGGCCCTGCGTCTGCTCTCGCTGCCGCGCGCGCTGGGAACCCACCCCCAACACGGCCAGGCGGTGCTGGCCGCCAACGGTCGATTCGGACCGTTTATCAAGTGCGGAGACGAGACCCGGTCGTTGCCTTCCGATGTGTCTCCGCTGGACGTGACGCTGGGCCAGGCCCTGCAACTGCTCGCGCAGCCCAAGACGAGGGGCCGGCGATCCGCGCCGCGCGAACCGCTGAAGGTGTTTGACGCATCGCCTGTCACGGGGGAAAAAGTCCAGCTCCTCGATGGGCGGTACGGACCGTATGTCACCGACGGAGCCACCAACGCTTCGCTACCGAAGGGGACGTCCGCCGACGACATTTCGTTCGAAAAGGCGCTGGATCTACTGGCCGAAAAAGCCGCCCGCGGTCCGGCCCGCAAAAAAACGTCCGTGCGAAAAAAAGCCACCAAGACGAAAAAGACTTCGGGCAAGACCACCGCCAAGAAGAAGCCGACCGCCAAAAAAACCGCGTCACGCAAGACGTCACCCAAGAAACCGGCAACGGAGAAGTCATCGGACAGGACGACCAAGCGCGGCGGCGCGAGCGGCAAACAGGCATCGAAATCGTAAAAAGGGGAGTCAGTAAAAAGGGAGGCAGGCCTCGATTGTCCCATGCGCCCGCGGGACCGTTCCAGCGGCGGACGCCTGACCCTGTTTTCCATCACCGGGGCGCCGGAAGATCCTCCACCTCGGCGTCCGCTGCCCCTTCCTCCGGCGCCACGGGCTCGCCGCCGATCCGCGCCGGCGCGGCGACCGGCCCGTAGCTGACGTTGCCGGGCACCGTGCAGCAATAATCCATGTGGCGCCGCCGAAAACGTCGAGCCTGCCGGGCAGCGGAGGCGTGGGCCCACTGCGGCCACGGTCCTTCAGCCAACGCCACGTTGTTGAACTCCAGCAGCGAACCGCGGGCCCGGTGCACGTTCATGATGGCCAGGCTGTAATTGACCAGGGATCGGTAGTAGGCACTGGTGGCCTCCGCGGCCCGCCGTTGGGCCTCAATGACGAATTCGAGCAGGCTCTCGCCGACTTCGTATTTGACTTGAACCGCCTGCAACCGCTGGTAGGAAGCCACGCTGCGATTGTAATTGACGCGCGTCACCTGGTAGGCCCGATCGAGTTCGGAAAACGATGCACTCAACTGCCGCACAACTTCGCGCTCCTGTTCGCGGTACAGCGCGCGTTGGCGAGCCAACTGCCACTGGGCGTGCCGAACCGCCGAGTGGCCGACGCGGTTGCCAATGGGCGTGCTCCATTCCAGGCCGAGCTGCCATTCCTGCAGGTCGCCGATGAAGAGATCCTGGAAGGCGCTGTTGTTGGTCGTTGCGGCCTGACCGAGCAGCTTGTCTCCAAAACCACGCCAGCGGTATTGGGCGACCGTGTCCAGACGCATGCGAAGAAAGTTGCGGGCAGCCACAAGCTCCAGTTCCCGACGGCGGATGGCCCAACGCTGTCTGCGAAGTTCCACCCGCCGCACCAGTGCTTCGCCCAACGACTGTTCCCAATCGAAGACCACGTCCACGGCGGCCGGCTCGTCTTGCGGCCGGATCAGCCGACCGTCGCTGGGGGGCAGCCCCAGCAGAAATCGGAGCTGGCGCTCCACGGTGTACACGCCTCCGAACGTGGTAACCACCAGCCCGCTGACGGCCGTCCCGCTGAGTGCATTTTCCACGTCGGCCTGCGCGATGAAGTATTGTTCCCGGGCCAGCGCCTCGCTTTCCCCGTCGGCGCCGGGCAAGCCCGCCTCGAGCCGTCCTCGAACTGCCCGCCACGTTTGCAGTGCCGCGTCGCGGGCCGCGACCTTGGCATCCAGATCCCGATAAGCGAAATACAGCTGCCAATATGTCCGCTCGACGTCGATCAGAAACTCGCGAACGGCCGCTTCAAAGTCGGCCAGCGAAATGTCCGTGTCGATACGGCCCAACAAGACGCCCTGGTAAATCCCCGGGCGCGCGTCGGGGCCGGCGATGCGGTTGAATTGTATCCCCGCCCCCTGAAGCAGCGGCTGGCGGACTTCGGCTTCGAATACCGTGTCGTACACGCTGGAAAAGCGATTCGGCGGGATCGGCACGCTGTTGCGATCGTAGTCGGTGAAGTTGCGGACAGAAAACTGGGTGCCGGTCGCCGCGCGCTTCGTGATGTCCGCCCGAAACGCCGCGATGTTCTGATCGAGGCTCGAGACGCCGGCGCCCTGGAACACGTTGTTGAGCGTCCGTTCGTTGCGGCCGAAAAACAGCGTCGTGGCAAGCTGCGCGTCAAACGCGCTGAGGGCGGCTTCCACACCCGTCACGGGATTCGATTCGACCACGGCCGGATCGAATACGGTAGCCACCGTAGCCGGTGACGAAATCACCCTGCCGCCGACGTCGCGGATCACCTGGCTGTTGGCCAGCGCGATGCGGACCGCCTGTTCCAGTCCCAATGGCCATATCTGCAGGTCCTCGACCGAATCGATCCGTGGCGGCGGCGGCGTGCCCGCGGCCTGGGGGGCCACCGGAACAGCCGCGTTGGGGTATTCGATTTCCGTCGCCAGCGCCCGGTAAGCATCTTCCGGCTCCCGGTACACAAATTCTCGGCGGCGGCACCCGGCGCAGGCCAACAGCGCGACGCAGAGGACGGTTTGCTGCGAGGGCTTTGCCCGCAATAATTTCATCAAGTCATACTCCCAACCGACGCGGTGCGTGAAACCCGCCCACGGCGAGGGACCCCTACAGTCCGGATCATTGTTGCCACTCTGCTTATGCTTCGGACTGCAACAGGCCCTATCACAAGTACAACAGGCCGGCTCGGAACGACCCGTTTAATCCCTAGGTTTTAACGGTGCCCTCGCGCGACGATTCGGATCTTTTCGGATCTTTCGCTGTTGGTCAGCGAAGTGGCGTGGCAGGTGCTAGCTTCCGATGCGAGCGGGCTGGCCATCGTGCGATGCGACGGGAAGCGGAGTCGAGCGCCCCGCGAATAAATGGATCATCCACGCGCACGGTGACTTCGCACGCGTGCCGCCCACGGGTCATGACGTGTGCCGGTCATGACCGGGGCCGGTCGGCGGCGCTGCTAAGGCAGCGCAAAAACCAACCCGGTCCAGGCGACGGCTTCCAGCGTTGCCCCGTCCCACGAAAACGGTACGGATTGATGGATGCACGGCGTCGGCGAGCCCGGGCGGTAGTAGCCCAGTGTGGAGATGCATTGCATGGGACGATCGAGACCGATTTTGTAGGGCATGATCGGTAATGTCCCGAAGAAGCGGGCGGCCGAAATGGCGGGCTGGAGGTGCGGACATACCGACTGCCCGTAGCGCTCAAGCGGGACATCGTCGAAATAGAGGGGCTGGTGATCCAGATTCGAGGCGGACCACGTCAGCCAGCCGCGGTTCCAACGCCTTTGATACGTCGTGGCGGTCGCGGCGCCCCCGAATACGTCGGACGACGCGTCCCGCGGCAGGCGGCCACCAACGCGGACGCCCTTGAGTCGGACCTGCCCCATCGGCACAAACAGTTTGTCCAGATCGACGTCGAGTGACGTGCCACCGTCCGCTGGCTCGGAGCCCTCGCGACGCTCTGGCGGTTCCAGGCCAAGGGCGGCCGCTGGAAGCAGCAAGACAACGACTGTTCGACAGATGCCCGCACGGCACCGCGACAGGAATTCCGCCACATGATCGGACATCGCGTGAAAGCCCCACTACCGAAGACAGGAAAACTAAGACGTCTGGCGAAAGACGCCCGCTCTCATTAACGCGGTGCCGTATCAACTCGAGCGCGCGGCATCGCGCGATCCCGACGTTTTCTTTCGGCTGGCCGGATCAGACTGTTCGGAGTCTTCGGCACGGACTAACCGGCAGCGCTAATATTTTCCGGTCACGCGTCAAAGGCGGCCGTTTTTGTCAAGCTTTACCCCGGCCGCCTGCCGCGCGCCGCACAACCCTAAAAGATGGTCTCGCTTGCCAAACTTCACGCGCAGGCTTACCATGCCCGAGGGAGCGGCGCGCAGGTTGCAAGGCCGCCATTTCGTACGTTTCCCGCCCAGAGAACAACCCCACTGCCAGGACTTTGCCCGACGGAACGAGCAGCGCTGCGGAGTTCGGAACGCCGTCCGCCGCTGCCGGCCAGCCCCCACCGAATGCACGGTCTTCGTCCGTCTTGCCACGTGTCGGCATGCCCATGAACCTCAGGCGGCTTCGCATTCCCGGTCTGTTACTGCTGACGGCGGCAGCCGTGGCGATGATGGCGTGGGCCAACGCGCGAACTGGCAAACGAGACGCCGACGCCGACCCCGGGCAAGACGGGCCGGCGCCCAAGCGCGCTCGGGTCGCCGTGATGCAGGTCGAGCGGCAAACGGTGGAAATCCTGGCGACCTATTCCGGTATGGTACGGCCCTGGGAACGGTACACGATGGGATTCGAGGTTGCCGGCCGTGTCGAGTCGCTGGGAACAAACGATGCGGGCGCACCGCTGGATGACGGGGACCGTGTCGAGGCGCAGCAAGTTCTGGCACGCTTGGACGATCGGATCTTTCGCGCTCGCAAAAGCGAGACCGCGGCGCGTCTGGAGCTGGCCACGTCCAACATGAACCGCGCCCGCAAGCTCGATCAAGCCCACATCGGGGCCATTACCGAGTCCGATCTTCAGGACCGGCTCACGGAACTGGCACTGGCCAAAGCGCAGCACGCCATTGCGGAAAAACAGCTCGAAGACGCAACACTGCGCAGTCCGGTGCGCGCGACCATCTCGCGCCGTTTCATCAACGCGGGCGAATCAGTCAATTCGCAGCAGTCGGCATTCGAGTTGATTGAAAACGACCGCCTGTTGTTGGTCCTTGGCGTACCGGAATCGGATATTCCGCAACTGGAATCCCGGATGCGGGCCGTCCGGCCTTCCGGCGATCCGCCCGCGAATCTTCCGGCGGCCCCGTCGTTTAAAGCCTATGTCCAATTGCTGGGTCGGGACGTCTTTGGGCGACCGCGCCAGCCGTTTCAAGCTTCAGTCTACCGCATCAGCGAGACAGCCGACACGACAACGGGCTTGTTTGAAGTGGAAGTCGTATTGTCCAACGAAGATGGCCTGTTGAAACCCGGCATGGTGGCCCGGGCGGAGCTGGTCGTCGACACGGTGATTGGTTATCGCGTGCCGGCTAGCAGCGTCGTGTTTCGCCGTCGTCGCGGAAGGAGCGGCGAGTCCGGCCAGAGCGGCACCGAGGCGTTCGTGTTTGCCGTGGACGCGGAATCGGCCGACGTCGTGGACGCGACGGCCGACGATCTCTCGAAAAGAGTTGTCCATCGCGTGCGGCGCGTCGATCTGGTGCGCTGGGTGGAGCAGGGGGACTCGGTCGTTGTCACTGAGGTCGCTCGACCGCTTTCCATCCTGGTCCGCCGCGGACAACACCGGCTGATCGGAGGCGAAGCCGTGGAGGTTGTTCCCTTTGCCGATCCGGACCCGGACGACGGCGACGGCCCGACGGGGGAGAGGGTTCCCGCGATGCAGGCTCAGCGATGAGAATCAGTAATGCCGCCATCGACCACCCGCGCGTGGTGATCGTTGCCACGTTATTGATCGTCTTTCTGGCCTTGCTGGCCGCCTTCCTGACCCCCGTGCAGCGGTCTCCGGCGATCACCAAGGCCGTCGTGTTGGTGGCGATTCCCTATCCCGATGCGCGGCCCATGGAGGTCGAAAACGAGGTCACCCGCAAAATCGAAAAGGCGCTGGGAAGTCTGAAAAACGTCGACTTCATGGCGTCGACCAGCATGCGGGGATCGAGCGTCTCGCAGGTGGTGTTTCTCGACGGTGTCCAGCCGGATAGCGCTCGCGCCGAAGTCCACGATCTCGTGGAACGGGTGCGGAACGAACTGCCGGTGGGGCGCGAAGTGCAGCCCACGGTGATCGATATCGACTTCGAGAATACGCCCCTGATGCTGGTTACGTTGAGTGGGTCGACGGGATTCGACCAGCGCGCGCTGAAACAGATCGCCGAGGATGTACAGGATGTGCTTGAGACGGTGCCCGGAGTGGCCAACACGCAATTGTTCGGCGGGCTGGAGCGTGAAATCCACGTCAACATCAATCCCGACCTGGCCGCGCAGTACGCGCTGACGATCGCGGATTTGAGACGGGCGATCACCGAATTTCACGCGGAAATCCCCGGCGGCTCGTTGAACACGGGACAGTTCGACGCGAGCATTCGCAACGAAACGAAATTTCGCGACGTGGAAGACATTCGGGAAGCCGTCATTGCGGAGTACGACGGCCGCCTGATTCGCATGGGAGACGTTGCGGATGTCCTCGATACCCATCGCCGCGTCAAAAACATCTCGCAGGTAAACGGGCGGACGTGCGCGACGATCATTGTCAACAAGGAGGCGGACATCAACACGCTGGGGGCCGCGGAGGCGGTCAAGGCGCGCGTTCGAACCTTGCAGAAGCAGTTCCCGCATCTGCACTTCTCCACGACTCGCGACACGTCCGAAGAGATTTCGGTGATGTTCCGCGTGCTCGGTTCCAGCGCGCTGTTCGGTGCCATGGTCGTGCTGATCATCCTGGCATGGACGATGGGCATTCGGACTTCCATTCTCGTGCTGATGGCCATTCCGTTCAGTTCGGCCATCGCGTTGATTTTCCTGTTTTTCGCCGATATTCCCGTGTCGAACATGGTCATCTTCAGCTTCATCCTCGTGTTGGGCATGGTCGTAGACGGCGCCATCATCGTGGCCGAGAACATTCATCGGCACATCGAAATGGGAGAACATCCCACGACGGCGGCCAAGAGGGGAATCCACGAAGTCGGTCTGCCTGTGATCGCCGCCGACCTGACCACGGTGGCAGCCTACCTGCCCATGCTGTTGGTGCCTGGGATCATGGGCGATTTTATGAGCGTGATGCCTAAAGTCGTGAGTGCGGCGCTGATCGGCTCGATACTGGTCGACCATTTCCTGATCCCCACGGTGGCGGCCCGCTGGTATCGCCGGCGTGACCCGGCGGAGCACGGCGGCGGGCGTGGGGCCCGTCGGACCGCCACCTCCCCAACGGACGGGACGCCGGCAACGGCGGCTTTCGACGGCCCGTTGGTGAAAAACTACCTGCGCGTGCTCCATTGGGCCTTGCACCGGAGGGCGTTTGTCATCGTGTGGTGCGTTCTCGGCATCTTCGGCGCCTATGTCCTCGTCAAACACATCGGCTTCGTCTTCTTTCCGGAAAGTGATCGTGGGCAGTTCGTCGTGCGGTACGAACTGCCCCTGGGCTACAGCATCGAGGAGACGATTGCCGCATCGAAAGTCATCACGGAACCGCTCCAGGAGATGTCCAAGTCAGGAGACATCGTGCAGTTTGTATCGGCCATCGGCACTTCGGAAGGGCTGGCCAGCCGGCTCGAGAACGACCCGGCCACGGGACCGGAGTTTGGAACGGTCATGGTCCAACTGCTATCTCCGTTGGACCGGGAGCGGCATGAGAACGAAATCATCGCCGAATTGCGTGAGAGGCTGAATCCGTGGCCGGGCATGAAGCTGACAGTCGAACAGGTTGAAGAAGGGCCTCCGGGAGGTTTCGACGTGGCGATTCGCCTCACGGGAAAGAACCTGGACCAATTGGGCGTGCTCGGGGAACGCATTGTCAACGGGCTGCGCGACGTCCCAGGCACGCTCGATATTTCTTCCGATTTCCGGCCCGACAATCCGGAACTAGTCGTAGAAGCCAAGCCCGATGTCGTGGGGTTGTTCGGGCTGACCGAAGCGCAACTGGCCGTGGCCGTGCAGACGGCGATCGCCGGCGACAATCGGATCCAGATAACCATGGACGACGAAGACGTTACGCTTCGCCTCCAATTGGCGCCGGAATTCCAGCGTCATCCGGATGATCTGCGGCGGTTGTTCATCCGCAGCCCCACCGGCAAGACGGCCGCGATTGGGCAGTTGGCGGATGTCCAGCGCAGCACGGGACTGTACAGCGTGAACCGGTACGACCGCAATCGCGCGGTGACGCCCCGCTGCAACGTTGAGTCGCCGACGCGCCCCGACGCCGTGTTTGACCAGTTGCGGCGGGAGATTCTACCCGCCCTGGGATTTGCGCCCCTTCCACCGCAGCCTCCACCCGGTGTGGCCGCGACGCTGCGGTCCTTGCGTGACGCGGTGTATCGCAAAATGGGAAAGTCGCCGCCCGTGGCGTCCGCGGACCGGTTCGTCGGGGAAATCGGCGGTCCGGCCGAAGGGGTACAGGCAAAGTTCACGGGAGAGAATGAAGAGCGGGACAAGAATTTCGCCTACCTTCTCAATTCCATGATTATTGGAATCGTTCTTATCTGCGCGATCCTCGTTCTCCAATTCAACAGTTTCCGGCAGACGGGGGTTGTGCTGACCACGGTTCCCTTAAGTTTCATCGGCGTGGCGATTGGCATGTGGGTGGCGGGTTTTGCTTTCAGTCTGGCTTCGTTCATCGGGCTGGTGAGCCTCACGGGCGTCGTCGTGAATGACGCCATCGTGATGGTGGATTTCATCAATCAGGGACGGCGGCGCGGCAAGACGGTCCACGACGCGATCGTGGAAGCGGGCCGCTATCGCATGCGGCCGGTGCTGCTGACAACACTGACCACCATCGGCGGTCTGATGCCTCTGTTCTTGAACATTTCGGGAGGTGCTGAATTCTGGCAGCCGCTGACCGGCGCCATCATCTTCGGGCTCAGTTTCGCGTCCATCCTGACACTGGTCGTGATCCCGGTGTGCTACAGCCTGGCCTATGCACGGACGGTGGAGGCGTGACCAAAGCGCGTGCGATTCAGGGGGCCAGCATCAATCGGCCCGGCGTGGAGAGATAGGCTTTCACTTCATTCAAGAATCGGGCGGCAGCCGCGCCGTCGACAACCCGATGGTCGTACGTCAGCGAAAGCGGCATCATCAACCTGCCTTCGAGTTTGTCCTGCACGAACACGGCGGCGCGCCGGGTTCGTCCTGCGAGCAGTAGGGCCACTTCCGGAGCGTTGATGATCGGCGTCGAATACGTTCCGCCGACGGCCCCCATGTTGCTGATGGTGAAGGTCCCGCCACGCAGTTCCTCCAGCGTGATCTTGCCTTCTCGGGCTTTGGTCGCCAAGTCCTGGAGGGATCGCGCAATTCCGGGAATGCTCATGCGATCGACGTCGCGCATTACCGGAACGGTCAACCCGCGATCGGTATCCACGGCAATGCCGATGTTGATGTACTCTTTGTAGATGACCTGCTTGCTTTCCATGTCCACGGACGTGTTGACGACGGGGTGCCGTTTCAGGCTTAAAGCCACGGCCTTGATCAGGAATGCCAGCGTGGTTAATTTGACTCCGTCACGTGCATGATCTTGCGTGCTCTCTTCGCGAATGCGTTCCAGTTCGGTAATGTCGGCGTCATCGAAGTTCGTGAGTTGCGGGACCGTATTGTAGGAATGCGTCATGTTGCGGGCGATTGTCTGACGCACACGCGACATGGATTCCCGGCGCACGGCGCCGTAATCATCGGTTGATGGCCGGCCAGGAGGCGCCGGCCCCGAGCGCATCGTATCGGCGGCGCGTTGCTCGTTCACGGCGCGAACGTGGGCCTGCACGTCCTGTTGCGTGATCCGGCCGGCATCGCCGGTCCCCCGGACGCGACGCAAGTCGACGCCCAGTTCCCGGGCCAGTCGGCGCACGGATGGGCCCGCCGCGGCCGCGCTGCGCCCGTCCCCCGGTACGTCTTCCTCGGGAGACTTGGGCGGCGTGTCCTCTTCAGCGGGCGGTGCGGTCGCCGCCGCGGTGGACGGCTCCGGCGAAGTTGCGGCCGGCGGCAGTGTCGGCGTATCCGATGGTTCCGGGGCGGCCGACGATGCATCCGTCCCCGGTGTTGGGTCGCGAGACGGTTCATCCTCCGGTTCTTCCGGCGCGGCGGGCCCGGCGTCGTCGCCGTGGTCCTCTTGGGTAGGAGCCTCGGTTTGCCCCGTCGTCTCTTGACGGGCAGCGTCGCTGGCCGGCTCCAGAGTCAAAATCGTCGCACCGACCGACAGCGTGTCGCCCTCGGACACCAGGACCTTGGTCACTTTACCCGCTTGAGGCGACGGAACCTCCAGCGTGGCTTTGTCGGTTTCCAGCTCGATCAAGCCCTGTTCCCGCTCGACCGAGTCTCCTTCCTTCACGAGCACGCTCAGCACGTCGCCCGAGTCGGTGTTTTCACCCAGATTCGGCAACTTGACGTCTATGGTCATGACAATCTCGTGGCTACGCTGATCCGGTCAAACCAGCATGGGATTCGGTTTGTCCGGGTCGATTCCCAGTTGTTTGATGGCTTTCGCCACGCAGGCGGCATCGAAGACATCACGTTGATGCAGTTGGTACAGCGCGGCGACGGCAATCGATTCGGCATCTACCTCGAAGAATCGGCGCAGCTCGGCACGCGATGCACTGCGTCCCATGCCGTCCGTGCCCAGGGCGCACAGACCTCCGGGCACCCACGGGTCGATTTGTTCGGCGACGCTCCTCACGTAGTCGCTGGCCGCCACGACGGGCCCTTCGACATCGGCAAATTGTTGCTCCAGGTAACTCTGGCGGGGCTCTTCTTCCGGATGGAGCATGTTCCAGCGCCGGGCGTCCTGGGCATCGCGCCGTAGCTGCGTATAACTGGTTACGCTCCACACATCGCTGGATACGCGGAACTGTTCGGACAGGATCCGCTGTGCCCTCAGCACGTCGCGCAGGATCGCCCCGCTTCCCAGAAGCCTTACATGAGCGCGCGGCCGAACGGCCTCTTCGGTTCGCAGCCGGTACATGCCCTGGATAATCCCGTCCTCCACGCCCCGGGGCATGGGCGGCATCGTGTAGTTTTCGTTCTCCAGGGTCAGATAATACATCAAAGTTTCATCGTCCTCGTACATCCGACGGAGGCCGTCAAACACGATGACGGCGATTTCATAAGTATACGCCGGGTCGTACGCGCGCACCGTGGGAAACGCCATGGCATTGAGTAAACTGTGGCCGTCCTGGTGTTGCAATCCTTCGCCGTTGAGGGTCGTTCGGCCGGCCGTACCGCCCAGCAGAAAGCCCTTGGCCCGCGCGTCGGCGGCTGCCCAGATCAAATCGCCGATCCGCTGGAAGCCGAACATCGAGTAAAAAATGAACATCGGGATCATGTTCACGCCGTGCGTCGAGTACGCCGTGCCGGCCGCGATGAACGACGACATCGATCCCGCTTCCGTGATTCCTTCTTCCAGTAATTGGCCGTTCTTTGCTTCCTTGTAGTACGCCAATTGGTCCGAATCCACCGGCTCGTAGATTTGCCCGATGTGCGAATAGATTCCAACCTGCCGGAACAAACCGTCCATGCCAAACGTTCGCGATTCATCGGGGACGATGGGGACGATGAATTTGCCGATCTTCTTGTCGCGCAATAGATCGCCCAGCAGGCGGATGAAGCCCATCGTCGTGGCGAGCGTGCTCTTGTCGTCGTCCTCCTTGGAGACGATTTTGCTGAGAGTTTTTTCGTAGTCTGAGAGGCGAGGCACTTCCAGCTTGACGGGATGGTCGATCCGGCACGGGACGGGACCACCCAGTTCCTCGCGGCGCTCGCGCAGGTATTTCATTTCGGGGCTGCCGGCCGGCGGTCGATAGAACGGAGCGTCCGCGACGCGTTCGTCCGAAATGGGGATTCCGAATCGTGATCGGAATTCGCGCAGTTCGTCTTCATTCAACTTTTTCTGCTGGTGCGTGACGTTACGTCCTTCGCCGCCTTCACCCAAACCGTAGCCCTTGATGGTCTTCGCTAAAATCACCGTCGGGCGCCCCTCGCACTCTACCGCGGACTTATATGCGGCATAGACTTTTTCGGGGTCGTGCCCGCCGCGGCGAAGCTTGCGGAGCTTTTCGTCGGAGTAATTGGCCACCATATCCAGCAGTTCGGGATACTTTCCAAAGAAGTTGTCGCGAATGAACTTGCCGCTGGAGACGACGTATTTTTGATACTCACCGTCAACGGCTTCCATCATCCGGCGGGCGAGCAGCCCCGCGTTGTCCTGTTCGAGGAGCGGATCCCAGTCGCCGCCCCAAATGACCTTGATCACATTCCAGCCCGCGCCACGAAAGATGCCTTCCAGTTCCTGGATGATCTTGCCGTTGCCGCGAACAGGCCCGTCCAGCCGCTGCAGGTTGCAGTTGATGACGAAGATCAGATTGTCCAATTGCTCACGCGAGGCCAGGCTGATGGCTCCCAGCGTCTCGGGCTCGTCGCATTCCCCGTCGCCCAAGAATGCCCACACATGCTGGCCTGACGTCTCCTTGATCCCGCGGTCGGACAGATAGCGATTGAAGCGCGCCTGGTAAATCGCCATGATCGGCGCCAGACCCATCGACACGGTGGGGAACTCCCAGAAGTCCGGCATCAGCCAGGGGTGCGGATACGAAGACAGGCCACGCTGCTCGCTGAGCTCGCGGCGGAAGTGCACCAGTTCCTCCTCGGTGAGGCGGTCTTCCATGTAGGCGCGGGCGTACATGCCGGGGGAAGCGTGACCTTGGAAATAGACCTGGTCTCCCGAGTACGCCTCGCCCTTGCCGCGAAGGAAATGATTGGAGGCCACCTCGTAGAGCGTCGCGGACGAGGCGAATGTGGAAATGTGGCCGCCAATGCCGTCCAGGTCCCGATTGGCCCGGACCACCATGGCCATGGCGTTCCAGCGGATGATGCTCTTGATCCTTCGCTCCAGCTCCCGATTGCCGGGGTAACGCGGCTGTTTGTCCTCGGGAATCGTATTGATGTATGGCGTCGTTGCCGTAAACGGCAATTCGACACCGTGACGATACGCCGCCTCGTCCAACAGCGACAGGAGCTGACTGGCTCGTTGGGCACCCTTCCGTTCGAGCACATAATCGAGTGATTCGAGCCATTCGGCCGTTTCGGCCGGGTCGCCGTCCTCGCTGGCAGGCACATAAGGACTGTCTATTGGTGCCATGACTCACCTTCTGCCAATTGCCGGTTGCTGCCAACCGTGTGGATAACTCAGGCAACGCGTCGTGCTGCGCCCCGCTGCGCGCGCGGCGCACAGCGCCGCCTATTCTCGTTTCCGGGGGCGATACACTTCCGTAGCCGTTCCGAGATACACTTCGGCCGCGAATCCCACCGTCTCGCTTAACGTCGGGTGGGGATGGATCGACTCGGCGACGTCCCGCGCGGTGCATCCCATTTCGATGGCCAGAACGGCTTCGCTGATCAATTCGCCGGCGCCCGCTCCCACGATGCCCGCGCCCAGAACGCGGTCGGTTTCAGGATCAATCACCCACTGGGTCATGCCGTTGGTGGCCCCCACGGCCTGCGCCCGTCCGCTGGCCTGCCAGGGATACTGCCGGACGCGAACTTCCCGGCCATCCTTCTTGGCCTGCTCGACGGTCACGCCGGCCCAGGCGATCTCCGGATCGGTGAAGACTACGGCCGGAATGGCCTGCACATCGAACTCGGCCGGACCGCCGTGCAATACTTCCGCGGCCACTTTGCCCTCGTGCGTCGCCTTGTGGGCGAGCATGGGACCTCCCGCCACATCGCCGACGGCCAGAATACGGGGATCGGCGGTCCGCTGGCGACTGTCAACCACCACGAAGCCCTGATCGTCGATTTGTACCTGCGTGTTCTCCAATCCCAATCCTGAACTGCGGGGCTGCCTGCCGATGGCCACCAGCACGCGGTCGAACGGTCGGCGGTCGGCCCCTTCCGGGCCCTCCAATGCCGCTTCCACGCCGTCTTTGGTCTTCTTCAGTTCGGCGACCTTGGTGTTGAGTAGAATGCCTCCCGAGAAAATCTCCTCGTTCTGGTAGTGCTTGTGTAACGGTTTGACCAAGTCTCTGTCGGCTCCCGGCAGCAAACCATCGGTCAATTCGACCACGGTCACCTGGGAGCCCAGGGCGGCGTAAACGGTTCCCATTTCCAGACCGATATATCCGCCTCCCACGACGAGCAGCGTTTGGGGGATGTCGGGCAATTCCAACGCGGCGCTCGAATCCATCACGCGGTCGCTGTCCAGACGGAACGTCTTGGGAATTGCCGGTCGCGATCCGGTCGCCACGATGCAGTGGTCGAACGTGAGGCGTTCGTTGTCTTGATCGCCATTACTCGGCTCGATCTCCAGCGTCTGGGAATCAACAAACACGCCTCGTCCATGGACCACCTTGACACTACGTTGTTTCGCGAGCTGGCTCAGGCCCTTGGCCAGGGCCGCCAGCACCTGTTGCTTGCGGGATCGCATCTTTTCAAGGTCCAGCGCGGGTCGTTCGTATTTAAGACCCCACGCCTTCAGTTCTTTGGTCTCTGCCATGACGCGAGCCACGTGCAACAACGCCTTGGATGGTATACAGCCGCGCAAGAGGCAGGTACCCCCGAGACTCTTTTCGGCCTCGACCAGCGCGACTTCCATACCCAAGTCTGCTGCCATAAACGCCGCCGCGTATCCGCCCGGACCTCCGCCCAGGACGACTAATTGCGTGTGCATGGTAAGCCCGTACAAAAAATCCGATCGTAGGTACAAAGATTGCGGAGCTCGTATCGCGAACGTCCTGTCCGCGCCGAATGTGCGGTGCTATCGGCTGCGGCCACCCGCTCTAGCGAGCAGGATTGACGCAACCGGCAAGAGAAGGCCGTGGCACGCGGCCATATTCTCCCAAGCAAGGAGAACGTCGTGAGGCACACAACCGCGGGTGCCCTCCAACCGGGCGTCGCGGACAGTGTCAGCGACCGCTCAGCAAGACGCTACCCGTTGCGTACTGTCAGTTTAGCACCTGCAGGTGGCAGGGGAAGCCGGTCCCATACCGGCCGCTGCCGGCCGGCCGCCAAAAACCGGAGCGGACCAGTGGAAACGGGCGATCTGCGGCGGGACACCGCGCGGCCGCTCGTCGCTTTCCGGCCGAGAAATCATCTCGTTGCGCGTTGGCTCACCGCCGGCACCGGCGTGATCCGGGGCAATCATAAAACCCATGCAGGCTCGTACACGACCTTTCGCCCCTGGCGCCATGTGATCAATTTGAACCGCCTTGGCGCGGGCGATCAGGTGAGAATTCTCAGATTCCACGGTCGTCCTTCACCGCACCGACCCCCCGGGATCAGCACGAGGCCAAGGGGCCGGTTCCACGCGGCGGCGCGGAACGTGTCATGCAACCATTCCGCCGCGCGGCCCGCGATCTGCAAACGCGATCATCGCCCCGCCGGGTGCTGCCACGTTCGGATAACGGATCGCGAAACCTGCAAACCGCGTGTCCCGATCAAGCGTCGTACCGGATTTCGAGGATTTCGAATCGGTTCACACCCGCCGGGACCTCGACTTCAGCAACCTCGCCGATTTTCTTGCCCAACAACCCTTGCGCGAGCGGACTGGAAACATTGATTTTTCCGTGGTCGTAGTCTTCTTCGCCCGCGCCCACGAGCGTGAACTGTTCCGAATCGCCGAAATCCAGATCTTTCACAACGACCGTCGTACCGAACGCCACTTCGTCCTTGGGGCATTTTGACGGATCGACGAGCGCGGCACGAGCGAGTTTGTCCCGCAGCATGTTGATTTTGGCCTGCAGCATTCCCTGACTTTCTCGCGCGCCGTGGTATTCGGCGTTTTCGCTCAGGTCGCCTTCGCTGCGGGCCATCCCGATGCGCTCTTCGATTTTGGGCATCTCTACGGTCTCGAGATGCTCGAGTTCGGCCTTGAGCTTATCGTAGCCGGTACGTGTCATGGGAATCGCTTCGGACATAATCAACCTCGGAATGCATGTCTCAACGGAAGATTTCCTGAGCCCCGCGGAACCGCGCACCAGGCGGTCCTCCGGGGCCGTACGATACCGCCCCCCGCGCCCGAGAGCTGAGATGGGCCGGGCGGCGCGGTCGGCGAAGTCGGTCGGATCCCAAGGAACGCTGGAATTGATGATCGTGCACCGCCGGCAGGTCTGGTCCAGCGCGTCGAGTCACCCCATCTCGTGTGTGGACCGAAGGACCGTCCGATCCGGCGGCCGCTCCGCCACGGTTTACCATAACCGTTTTATATTTTGGGATGCAATTGGGGCGGCCGCCTTCGCGGGCTGTCCACCGCGGCTCGCCGGCTGCGGCGAGCGGCCCTCGCCGACTGCAAGCACTCACCGCGTCGGTGGCCGGCAAATTACCGGATCACGCATTCTGCCGGCCAGCCGGGTCCTCGGCCAGGTACAACAGCCGACCGCAAGCTGAGCAGAACACGGGGCGACTCAGAGTCAGGTTGTTGAGCATGTTGGCGGTGATCTGCTGGTAGCATCCGCCGCAGAAAGC
>Ga0315534_1000441_pt1 | contig 28542 bp, 24 predicted proteins | sample SalMarSW160240MG_FD_203094 | JGI IMG/M metagenome (GOLD analysis project Ga0315534, IMG submission 203094) | Salt marsh sediment microbial communities from the Plum Island Ecosystem LTER, Massachusetts, United States - Salt Marsh Sediment SW1602-40 ...
TGGTATTACCCCAAATATGATAAATGAGGCACTGAGAGCAGGAAATTGCATCAAATTGATTTGCAGAGCCTGGCGGGAAAACAATCGGGTTTATGCTAAAGTTAAACCGGAAGAAGTCCAAACTAAAGATCCATTTTCTACAGTAAAAGGATCCGGTGCTTGCCTGAAGATTGAAACGGATCTCATGAGCCCAATCCTCGTCATGCAAGATTCACCAACAGTGAAGGATACTGCCTATGGTGTTCTTAATGATATTCTTACTATCCAGCAAAATATGTGTTAAATTCCTAACTTAACCAATAATCCAAACCATGAACAGAAGAAGATTTCTTGAATATTTTGCCGGTGTTTCAGCCATGTCTGTTGTCACGCTGAACAAGCTGAATGCTGAGATCTATGCCAGCATTGCTGACCTGAACAACAACCTGTTCCAGGAGGGATCTCCCGATGGCAAGTACTGGGAAGCCATCAGCAAACACTTCCTCTTCCAGGATGACCTGATCATGATGAACAACGGAACCCTTGGTCCCATGCCGGAACCGGTATTTAATGCATTGATGAAGTATTTTAAGGTACAGGCAACCAATCCGTATGATTCTTATCATTTCTTACCAACGCTCAAGGGTGAGGTCAGGAATAAACTGGCAGGATTCATCGGAGCCTCTCCGGATGAAGTTGCCATCAACAGGAACACAACTGAGGGCATGAATGTGATTGCCGGCGGCCTGGACCTGCAGGAGGGAGACGAGGTATTGATCACTTCCCTGGAGCATCCCGGCGGGTATTATCCCTGGAAGATGAAGGAAAAGCGGCATGGAATAAAGGTCATTGAAGTTCCGATCGGGGCTCCGCCCAAAAGTGTGGATGAAATCATTGAAGCATTCGAGAAACGAATTACAGAAAGGACTAAAGTAATCAGCATCAGTCATACGGTGTTCATCACCGGGTTAATATTTCCGCTGCAGGAGATCAGTGAGCTTGCGCACTCCAGGGGCATCCTGGTAGCTGCTGATGGTGCTCATGGATTTGGTATGTTAAACATGAATATGAATGACCTGGGTATCGATCTGTGGGCTTCCAGCCCCTACAAATGGGGTGGTGCGCCAACCGGATGCGGTGTTTTGTATGTAAAAAAAGAGGCACAGGATAAAATCTGGCCAACCATTGCTTCCTCCGGGTGGGATAATTCAGAATCTGCTTCCCGGTTTGAGACACTTGGTCAGCGAGCTGATCCCTTGTTTTTTGCCCTGAACGAAGCCATGGATTTCCAGAATAGTATCGGTCGTGAGCGGATTGAACGAAGAATAAAAACCCTTGCCAAACACCTGAAAAATGGACTGAAGTCCATTCCAAAAGTCAGATTGCATACATCCATGGATCCTTACCTGAGTGGCGGATTGACTGCTTTTTCGGTCGAAGGGGTGGCACCGGAAACCATCGTGAATTACCTTCGTGAAAAGTATAACATCGTTATCCGGACCATTGGAAGGGACCGCGATGGTACCAGGGGAGTCAGGGTCTCTACCCACATATACATCAATACGAATCACGTGGATATGGTGCTGGAGGGTGTGAAATACCTGGCTGGGAAATAGTTAAATCGTTATACGGTGTTCGCCCGCCTGAACGAATTCATTCGGGCAGGGTAACGAAACCCGCCCCGTGAAATAAGTTTTATTATTTATGCCTCGTCAAACAAAATGACCTATTTCACAGGGCCCGGGTCGTTCGTCGTCAGTCGGTTACGTTAAAATGAATTTAAGAGGTCTCTTCCCTGCCAGAATTTAAAACCTGGAATGCAGCATTGATTCCTGCACCTGCCGGGAATTGATACCCGCATTTTAACAATCCAGTTTCAATGGCTCCTACCGTTGCCAGGAGATCTCCCTGGGTAATGGCCCCCATGTGTCCTACGCGAAAGTAAGAATCTTTAATGTCCGGATGCAACCCTCCTGCAAGGATTGCACCTGCACGCTTTATTTGTGGCAGCAGTTCTGCTCCTGAAATCCCTTCCGGATATTTTGGTGCGGAGAGGGTATTTGCAGCAACCCCATCACTCCGGGGTACCTGGTCCAGGGCGAGTGCCTTACAAGCTGCCCTGAAAGCAGAACCTATCGTTGTATGACGCCTGAAACGCGGGTCCATCCCCTCTTTCAGGATCTGACACAGGCTCACATGCAGTGCCGATATCAGACTCACTGCCGGTGTTCCGAAATAGGAGGGTTTTCTTGCTTCATAGGCTTCCATGATCGGCAACCAGTTATTCCAGTCGGCATAATAATTCCCAGCGGGTGTTTTCCTTCCCAGGAATGTCTCTATCGCCCGCCGGGAAGCAACAAGAAGTGCAAGTCCGGGAGGCACACCAATGGCTTTTTGTGAAGCGGTTAACACCACATCAATACCCCACTCTTCCTGTCTTATCTCTTCTCCTGCAACGGAACATACACCATCCAGAATAGTAAGGGTTCCGTATTTACGGCCCAGTTGACCCATCGGTTCAGGATTTACCTTAACGGCTGTGGATGTGTCTACATGGGTAAATGTCAGCAACTTATATTTTCCCCGCTGAAGTTCATTCTCAATTTCCACAACATCCGGCACTTCACCCGGTTGGGATGACAACAGGGTTACGCTGGCACCGTATCGTTTCAATAATTCAGCATACCGTTCGCCGAAATAACCGGTTGAGATAACCAGGGCAGCATCTCCCTCTTCAACCAAATTTGAGGCAGCCATATCCATGGCAAGGGTCCCGGACCCGGACATGATAAATGGTTGACCGGATGGTGCGAGCCATACATCTCTCATCTTTTCCAGTGCAGACCCGAACAGTTCAATAAAATCGGGATCAACATGACTGGTACCGGGAATCCCCATAGCCAGAATGACATCAGGATCGAATTCTATAGGTCCTGGAATCATCAGAAGTGGGCGATCTTTCATTCGTTTAAGGATTGAATTTTAGGATTCCTGCTTCAGCAAGCAATCGTTTTAATTCGTTTTTTTGTTTCTGATCAAGGGGCAATAAAGGTTCTCTTGCGGGTCCGCCATACATACCGAGCATATCCATTGCCTCTTTCAAAGCCGGAATACCCCACTTTCTGGTTATGGTACTATTCAACGGGATCAGTTTGATCTGCAATTGTTTTGCCTGTTCCATCTCCCCGTCAAGGAACATCCTGTGAAGGTCAATACACATCTGTGGTAACAAGTTAGCCAGTGCAAGTATTCCACCGGTTGCTCCAACAGTCAGAGCCGGAAGAAAAAAACCTGCACCTCCCGCAATGATCCGGAAATCTTCACCGCACATCCTGTGAATAGCTCCTAACTTTGTGACATTTCCTCCGGAATCCTTCAATCCGATGATATTGGGGTGCCGGGAGATCTCATGAATGGTTTCTGCATCCATATCGATCCCCGTATTTGCCGGCATATTATAGATCACGACCGGTATTGAAGAGGCATCTGCTACCCGTTTATAGTGATTCACCAGAGCCGTCTGGTTCATGGCATTTTTATAATAAGAGGGATTCAGTACCAGGGCAACATCTGCTCCCACTTCCGCCGCTTTACCGGTAAGTTCTATGGTTTCTCTGGTCGACTGGCATCCGGTTCCGGCCATGAACAGCTTTCCTTTCGGGATGGCTGCCCTTGCTGTTTCCAACACGGTAATCCTCTCTTTTTCAGAAAGCATAACAAGTTCCCCGTTCGAACCAAGCATGAGATACCCGGTAAGCTCAAACGGATTAAGGAAATTGATATTCTCCCGGATCATTCTCAAATAAAGTCCTCCATGTTGATCAAATGGAGTTGGAACAGGTGGGATGATCCCATTGAATGGTAACATGGTTCAATCTTTTCAAAGATAGAGGTAAAGATAGAATAAAATTCACTGTTCCCCTTATAATTAATATTCAGATTACTGTAGGTCAGTTCTTAAATAGTTGCTATTATTTCGAATCTTTAGTAAAAAGAGTAACTTTATCATTTAATTTTTTAAAGAGAAGAGATGTAGTGTTAGAGAACACGAAAGGAAACAACAATAAAGTAACAACCAAAATCCATACAGATGAAAACAAGAGCTTTATTTCTGGTCTTAGTATGCCTGATAATTGGTCTGTCGGCTTGCGATTACGGCCTGATAACCGACACAATCTATGGCAACGGACATGTAGTCAGTAAAATACGAAAGGTTCACGGTTTTGACGGCATAAAGGTTAGCAGTGGAATTGATGTTTACATAAAACAGGGGGATGCGGAAAACCTGAAAGTTGAAGCCGATGAGAACCTGCATGAAGTGATCAGGACGGAAGTAAAGAATAACACCCTCTATATTTACACCGATGAGAATATTCGTCGTGCTAAAGCAAAAAGGGTATATGTTCTTTATAAAAACCTGAACCGTATTAAAATTACCAGTTCGGGCGATCTGGAAGGTGTCAATACCCTGGAGACTGAAAACCTTGATATTTCTCTCAGCAGTGCCGGTGATCTGGACCTTGATATCGAAGCCCGGGAGATTTATCTTTCGATCAGCAGTTCAGGGGATGCCAAAATCTCAGGAAAAGCAGATTACCTGAAAGCCAGTCTCAGCAGTGCCGGCGATCTCGATGCATATGACCTGAAGGTAAAAAAATGCAGGATTAATGTTTCCAGTGCTGGCAATGCTAAAATCCACGTCACAGAGGAACTGGATGCCACAGCCAGCAGTGCCGGAGACATTTATTATGACGGAGATCCTGAGATCAGAAACCTGAATTCTTCCAGTGCCGGAGGTATTCACAAGCGATAATGTGGCGAGAACTTGAAATACGAAAATAAACAGACCCTCATGAATGATCAACCTTCAATTGGAATTCTGGGAGGAGGAAGCTGGGCAACAGCAATCATAAAAATATTGATGGAAAACGCGGGTAGAATTAACTGGTATATCCGCAGGCCTGAACGGATTCAATATATCCACGACTATCAACATAATCCAAATTACCTCAGTTCAGTCGATCTGGACCTGAATAAAATCAAACTTTTTAACGACATTAATGAAACAGTCAATGAGTCCGAGATATTGATTTTCGCTATTCCGGCTCCTTTTCTGCAGGATGCGCTTAAGGATCTTTCCGTGGATATTTCTGACAGAGTGGTTGTTTCAGCAATCAAAGGTATTGTACCCGATGGTAACCTGATCATTGGAGAATTCTTTCATCAGAAATACCGGGTCCCGCTTGATTCCATCGTAATTATTTCAGGACCATGTCATGCAGAAGAGGTGGCATTGGAAAGGCTTTCCTACCTGACTATTGCCAGCATGGATCTAAAGAAAGCACGGTTGTTATCGGGCTTGTTCGAAACATCTTATATTAAGGCCAAAGTTTCCGATGATATCTATGGAACGGAATATGCTGCTGTCCTGAAAAATATCTTTGCCATTGCTGCCGGCATTTGTCATGGATTGGGGTATGGGGATAACTTTCAGGCCGTTTTACTATCCAATTCAATCCAGGAAATTAAGCGTTTTGTTGATCGGGTGCATCCCATCACCCGGGATATAAAAAGTTCTGCTTACCTGGGAGATCTGATCGTTACAGCTTATTCTCAATTCAGCAGAAACAGAACGTTTGGCAACATGATCGGGAAAGGATATTCGGTGAAATCTGCACAGCTGGAAATGAACATGATAGCCGAAGGGTATTATGCCACAAAAGGTATCTATGAGATCAATAAAGAGTATATGGTCACCATGCCCATTTCTGAAGCGGTATACAATATCCTCTATGAGGGAATATCCCCGGCCATCGAAATCCAATTGTTAACTGAACACTTGGCCTGATGAAGAATATGAAACTAACGCTTGACCACGTCTATCCGTTTCTTGACAATGAACAGATCCATTCGCTTGAACCGGAAGTCAACGCACAGTTATCGGCTATTCATCAGAAAAGCGGAAAGGGGAATGATTTTCTGGGATGGGTCAATCTTCCGGGCAGGATCTCCGAAGGGGATCTCTCTTCCATACAAACCATAGCGGATGAGTTTGCTGAGAAGGTCGAACTGGTTGTGATCATTGGTATCGGGGGGTCCTATCTGGGCTCAAAATGCGTCATTGAAGCACTCTCACACGGCTTTGAAGCGTTCAGAAACAGTTCCGGGCACCCGGTTGTGCTTTTTGCAGGAAACAACATCAGTGAGGATTACCTTGCCGAACTGCTTGAAATCCTGAATAACAGGTCATTTGCAATCGTTGTCATTTCAAAATCGGGGACAACCACAGAACCGGCTATTGCCTTCCGGATAATCCGCGATCACCTCATTGCAAAAGAAGGAAAGAAGGAAGCATCCGATCGAATCATTGCCATAACCGATGCCAGCAAAGGAGCCTTGCGGCAAACAGCAGCACAGGAAGGGTATCGATCATTTATTATTCCTGATGATGTGGGTGGCCGGTATTCTGTCCTTACTCCGGTTGGTTTACTTCCCATTGCAATGGCTGGTTTTGATATTGCTCAACTGGTGGAAGGAGCACGGATTATGGAACGGATCACTGGGGAAGGAACGCCATTCCGGGAGAATCCGGCGGCGCTCTATGCAACCGTAAGAAACCTATTGTACCGTTCCGGGAAAACCATTGAAATGCTGGTGAATTACAATCCCAAACTTCACTATTTTTCAGAATGGTGGAAGCAACTGTTTGGCGAAAGTGAAGGAAAGGAAAACAAGGGAATTTTTCCTGCCAGTGTTGACTTTACAGCTGATCTTCACTCCATGGGCCAATACATCCAGGATGGGATCAGGAATCTGTTTGAGACCACCCTTTCAGTTGAAAATCCAAACTACAGATTGACAATTCCATCCGATCAGAGCAACCTGGATAAACTCAATTATCTATCCGGGAAACGGATTGATGAAATTAACAAAATGGCTCAATTGGGAACGATCCTTGCGCATGTTGATGGAGGGGTTCCGAATGTCTGCATCGAGATACCGGAGATCAACGCATTCTATCTTGGCCAGTTGATCTATTTCTTTGAGAAATCCTGTGCTATCAGCGGTTATGTACTGGGAATCAATCCGTTTGATCAGCCGGGTGTTGAAGCATACAAAAAAAACATGTTCGCTCTACTGGGTAAACCGGGATTTGAAGAAGAAACCGAAAAGATCCGGAAAAGGTTGCAGGGTTAAATCCGGCAACCGGGCAAATGTTATAATCCCTGTTTTTTCAAAAAGTCATCAATCACATCGGTTAAGTTTGGATTTCCAATTTCCTGCAGGTCATAAAATACCCGGGTTGTGGGTTTCTTTATCTTGATGATCCGGTTGAGGTCGATGGGTGTCCCAATGATAACGGAGTCGCAATCTGTATTGTTGATGGTGGTTTCAAGATCTTTCAGTTGTTGTTCTCCATAACCCATCGCTGGCAACAGGGTTCCGATTGATGGATAGATCCTGAATGTTTCGCTTAGTTTGCCTACAATATACGGCCGGGGATCGACCAGTTCTGATGCACCGAATTTTTTTGCTGCGACTGTTCCGGCTCCAATTTTCATTCCACCGTGTGTCAGTGTCGGACCATCCTCCACCACCAGCACTCTTTTCCCTTTTATGACTGTTGGATCCTGCACTTTAATGGGTGAAGCACCATCGATCACAACTGCGTCCGGAGCAATTTGACTAATGCTCTTCCTTACAATCTCCACTCCCTCCGGTGAAGCAGTGTCCATCTTATTGATTATAACCACATCTGCCATCCGTAAGGTAACTTCACCGGGATAGTATTTCAATTCATGGCCCGGGCGATGCGGATCGGCGACAGTAACCATTAAATCGGGATTATAAAACGGAAAATCATTGTTCCCTCCATCCCATAAAATGATATCACATCCTTTCGGATCATTTTCTGCTTGCCGCAAAATCGCTTCATAATCAACGCCAGCATAAATAACATTTCCTCTAACAACGTGTGGTTCATACTCTTCCATCTCTTCAACGGTGCAGTCATTTTTTTCGAGATCCGACAGTTCCGCAAACCGCTGCACTTTCTGGGCTATCAGGTTTCCATACGGCATTGGATGTCTGATAGCCACCACCTTCAAACCTTTTTCCATCAATATTTCTATGATCTTTCGTGATGTCTGGCTTTTTCCGCAACCTGTTCTGACAGCTCCGACAGCAATGACTGGTTTGGTGCTTTTAATCATGGTTTCACCGGGACCCAGCAGGATAAAATTCGCTCCTGCAGCATTTACAATGGCACTCACCGACATGACGCGCTCATACGGAAGGTCACTATAGGAAAAAACACAATCGGTTACCTTTTTCTCCCGGATTAAATCCGGCAGTTCAGCTTCAGCAAAGATCGTTATCCCCCCGGGATACAATTTTCCTGCAAGTGCTGCAGGGTATTTCCGGTCTTCAATATCGGGTATTTGTGCAGCGGTAAACGCTACCACGTTGTACTGTTCATTATCTCTGAAGTAGGTGTTGAAGTTATGAAAATCCCTACCTGCTGCACCAATAATCAATACATTCTTTTTCATTCGTTTAACTATTTAAATTGAAATAACTACCATATGAAGATTAACAAAGGTACACCTTTAGCTGAAAAATAAAACCTGCGTGATGCATCAACTTTCTTTTGATGACTTCTCGACCCCGCTATTTACAGGAATTCCAGCAGGTCTGACCGGACCATATACCAGAATATGTTTAAAAATATATTTTAAGGTTTTTTGACATTTCAGGATATCAATCCCATTTCATACCTTTGGATATGAATTATCTCGCACATGTATATCTATCCGGTGATTCCGATGAAGTGAAGGTTGGGAATTTCATAGGTGATTATGTGAAAGGGACAAACTATAAGCAGTATACAGAGTTAATTCAAAAAGGTATTCTGATTCACAGAAACATTGACACCTTCACGGACAGGCACCCGATCATTCGCAGAAGCAAGTCCCAGCTCAATCCAAAATATCACAAATATTCAGGGATAATCATCGATATCTTTTATGATCATTTTCTGGCAAAGGAGTGGGAAAACTTTTCAAAGGAATCGCTTAAGAAATTTGTCTATCACTTTTATGAGGTCCTGATCTTACATTTTGCAATACTTCCCAGACGGGTTAAACAATTTCTTCCAATTTTTATTCTGAACAATTGGCTCGAATCCTATCTGACCATTGAAGGAATAGGTGTTGTCCTTCACCGAATGACAAAGAGAACATCTCTACCGGATTATACCAATTTTGCCATTGATGAACTCAGTAGTAACTACGAGAAATACAGGGCAGATTTTTATGCCTATTTCCCAAAATTGATTCAATTCGTTGAAGAGAAACATCAGATAGAGATTAACCCGGATTATTCATAAATAATCCTGACGAAATGAGCACCTGCCAGCCAGAGATCCCTTACCCACTCCACCACTGAGGACTATTCCTCATGGTGTATGTGCCGGAATGTGATTCGTGAACCCGGGGGTAACTACATGAAGTATTCCATCCGGCTTGCATCGAACCGCAGGAAAATAAAGAGCAGCAATGTAAACGACCACAGGGATGAGCCTCCATAACTTAAGAAGGGAAGTGGAATTCCGATGACGGGTAATAATCCGATGGTCATACCGATATTCACACCAATATGAAAAAAGAGGATTGAAAAAACGGCATATCCATAGATTCGGGAAAACAGGGATTTTTGTCGTTCTGCCAGAATAATTAACCGAATCAGGAGAATTGAAAACAGGAAGATAATTGTAAAAGTACCGAGAAAGCCCCACTCCTCTCCGACAGTACAAAATATAAAATCTGTGCTCTGTTCAGGCACAAATTTAAATTTTGTTTGTGTTCCGTTCAGGAAACCTTTCCCTGCAAATCCACCAGATCCTATTGCTATCTTAGACTGGTTTACGTTATATCCACTTCCATAGGGGTCCGATTCTATTCCCAGCAAAATGTTAATCCGTTGCTGTTGGTGGGGTTCAAGAACATTATGAAATACATGATCTACCGAGAACGAGAAAGCGATGGCACCGGTAAGAACCAAATAGACAAAAATCCCATTTCTGATCTTTTTTTTATATCCAAAATAGAGAAACACGAGGCCCGCTAAAAGAGTGGAAATAACAACAAGGAAGTACCAGGATATATTCCAGTTAAGCAAGGTTTTAAAACCAAAGGTTGCTACGATCAATGATCCCAGAATGGTGAGTGCTACGAATGTGTATCTGCTTTTTCTTTCAATGATTTGAAGGGCAATTAATGCCAGAAGGATTAGACCGAGTATGATGAATAACCTGTCGAGTACAAGGGCAAGAATAAACAAAACAACAGACATCAAGGCAATGAACAGTATTGTTCCCGACAATCCTTCCCGGTAAAGAACCAGGATAAACGCAAAGAAGACCAGGGCTGAACCCATGTCTGGTTGAACCAGGATCAGGAATGCCGGAACCAGCATAATCAGTGCCAGGGTACCGATGGTTCTGGGTGAATGGATCTTCCGGTTAGGAGCACTGAGGTATCTTGCCAGTGCCAGTCCGGTACCTATCTTGGCGAATTCGGCTGGCTGAAAACGAAACAACCCCAATTCAATCCAGGATCTTGAGCCGTGTACCTCCCTTCCAAAAATCAATACCAGCAGGAGAAAAAGAATGAAAATCCCATAAATGAGATAGGCAAAAAATGAATAAAAGCGGCTATCAATGACCTGTACCAGGAAGGCGATAGCCAGTGCTGCCAAAATCCAGATCAGCTGTTTCCCGTATCGCTGGGAAAAATCCAGAATGCCTGCTGATTCTTCGCTATAGACAGATGCATAGATATTCATCCATCCCAGGGTCACCAATACCAGATACAAAAATATTGTAATCCAGTCGATGCTAGTCCATATGTTCACTATCCTTCTCAAGATGTATCAGATCGGTATTCAAAATTCTATCCTCTATCCATGGCCGGGTGATGGTATCGGTTAAATACTTCTCAATCAGCAGGCTGGCAAGGGGGGCAGCATAAGTACTACCAAAGCCTCCATTTTCCACATATACTGCAAGAGCAATCCTTGGATTTTCTTTGGGTGCAAAGGCAACAAAAATGGAGTGGTCTTCACCGTGCGGATTTTCTGCAGTACCTGTTTTACCGCATATGGTGACACCTTGCAGAAAGGCACTTCTTGCAGTGCTTCCTGATCCGGGTTCACCATTTATAGCAAGGTCCATTCCATCAATAATTGGAATGAAATTGACCGAATCAATACCGGTAACATGGTTCTCCCGAAACCGTGGGTCGATTGGTTCACCGTTATCAATCCGTTTTATGACATGCGGAGTATAATAGTAACCACGATTGGCTATTGCTGCAGTCATGTTGGCCATCTGGATGGGTGTGATCCCCAGTTCTCCCTGCCCGATGGCCAGTGAGATCAACATCAGTGAGTGCCATCTACCGGTTCCATATTTCGCATCATACAGCGTATCACTGGGTATCAGGCCTCTCAACTCATTGGCAAAATCTGAATGTAACTTTTCGCCAAATCCAAAGGAGTGCAGGTAATTGGTCCAGGCATTAAAACTTTCCCGCACTGAACCGTATTCAGGATTGTCGAGTATTGTTCTGAAGACATTACAGAAATAGGCGTTACAGGAATTTTGGACAGCTCCGACCAGGTCAAGCGGAGAATCATGATTATGACAACCGACCGTAAAGTTACCCACATGATATCCAAAATCACAATAGTATTCCATCCAGGGGCGGAGCACCTGCTCCTGTAGTCCGATCATTCCGTTGATCAATTTGAAGGTTGACCCAGGAGGATACTGAGCCATCAATGCCCGGTTAAAGAGGGGTTTCAATGTATCCTGTGAGAGCCGGATGAAATTTTGAGACCGTATCCTGCCAACCATTAGCCATGGATCATAACTTGGTGAAGAGACCAGACAAAGAATTTCTCCCGTTGAGGGCTCAATCGCAACAATGCTTCCGATCTTATTTTGCATCAGCAATTCACCATATTTCTGCAAGTGAGAATCGATGCTAATGGTGATGTTTGTCCCAACAACTGCAGCGGTATCATACCTGCCATCCTGGTAAGGGCCCTTTATCCTGTTATGAACATCTACCATATAGATTTCAACTCCTTTTTCCCCTCGTAATATATCTTCATAGGATTGCTCTAGTCCGCTTATTCCAATATAATCTCCTAACCGGTAATAGGGTTTTTCCTTCATGATCTTCTCATCCACTTCACCAACATATCCGAGCAGATGTGCGGCAATGTTATCGGAATATTTTCTCAATGTTCTTGCTTGCACGAAAAAGCCCGGAAATTTGTAAAGTTTTTCCTGCAGGTTGGCATAGTTTATGGAAGAAATTTGTTTCAGGAAAGGGGAGGATGTATATGCTGAATACTCTTTTGCAGACTGAATTCTGGTTCTCACCTCCTCAAGGGTCAATCCCAGGACAGAACAAAAGTCAGTAGTGTCAAATTCATTAAGCTGAGCCGGGATAACCATCAGATCATAGGCAGCTTCATTGTAAACCAGAAGATCTCCATGCCTGTCGTATATCAATCCCCGTGCAGGATATTGCGTAACGTAACGCAATACGTTACTGCTGGCAGTCATCCGGTAGGATTTATCAATGACCTGCAAGGAAAACAACCGGATAACATAGACGGTAAAAACCAGGATCACTGCACCGGCAATCACATACTTTCTTCCTGCATATGGATTCTTCACCTCTTGATGTGATTTTACAAAACAATCATTTTCGAAAAACGATATACTGGCTAAGCACGATGAACAAAATCGAGAATGAGGAACTCAGGATAACACGCAACAGGGTTCTGAAAAATTCAGAAAACCTGAATACCTCAAGATAAAAAAGAAACAGGTGATGTGCAAATACAAGTATTATTGCATAATTGAGGAACCAGGTAATTCCGTAATAAAATACCCGGGGGTAGGTGCCCGTTTCATATCCATCTCTGGGAGAAATCACCCTCAACACATAAGGGCGCAAAAATGCCATGAACAGGGTTGCAGAAGCATGTAACCCCAGTGTATTTGAAAAAATATCAACCGACAGGCCCAGCAGAAAACCGGAGACCAGCAACACCCAGCGTGGTGTCTCAAAGGGGAGGAGAAGAATAAACAGCACATACATGAATGGATTCACAAATCCGCTAAACTGGATATTGTTCAACACCAATACCTGAAAAAGTATCAGTATAATAAAGCGCCCTGCGTTACGTGCAATATGATTAATCATATTCGAGCCTGCTTTCTAGTTCTTTTTGTTCCTCTTTCCTGAGGTTACTAACCACACTGACATAGGTAAGGCTCTTGAAATCGGTGGAGAGCTGAACTTTTATGACATAAAAATTCGCCCCTTTCACTTCAAAGTCCTTAATGGTCCCGATCAATACCCCTTCAGGATAAATTGTTGAAAATCCACTGGTTATAATGGTATCCCCTATTGAAATATTAACGTGGTGCGGGATTTCATCCAAAATGGCCTCCCGGTAATTAATGCCGTCCCAGGAGAGGGATCCAAACGCATCATTTTTTTTCACTTTCGCGCTCACGCGCAGGTCGGTGTTCAATAACGAAATTACGGTCGAAAATCGTTTCGATACGCCATTTACAACACCCACAATTCCATCGGCAGCCACAACTGCCATTTCCGGCCTGATACCGGCATCGCTTCCTTTATTCAATGTCAGGTAATTGTGTTGCTTATTTACAGAATTATTGACTATCCTGGCAGAAGTATAAAAATAGTGTTGCTGATAAACCGAGTCGTATTCGCCATAAAAGAAGATCTCATCGGATCGGTATGCCCGCTGTAAGATGTTATTCAATTTTTCATTTTCTATGGCCAGTTGGCGGTTCGTCTGATGCAGGGAGAGGTATTCATTCAACAGGTCAATTTTAGAATAAACAAATCCTGTTATTCGCTGGCTGGAGTTAACAAATTTCGCTTTCTGAAAGGGGTTGTATTGGAATAGAAGCGTTAATGAAAGGGTTTCAAGGATCAGGAATAGTAGAAGGAAATGATATGTAAGAATAAATCGTATTAAACTCCGCATTCTCCTGATGAATTTGCTTAATGTTCCTATGTGGGTTTTACCGCATCAGGAATGAAAACTTATCAACGTTTTTCAAAGCTATTCCTGTACCGCGTGCAACGGCATGCAACGGATCCTCAGCGACATGGAAAGGAATACCAATTTTATCAGTAAATCGCTTATCCAACCCTCTGAGTAAGGCACCTCCTCCAGCCAGGTAAATTCCCCGGGAAACAATATCCGCATATAACTCAGGAGGTGTTTGCTCCAATACCCCCAGAATTGCCGTCTCAATCTTGGTGATGGATTTATCGAGACAGTGAGAGATTTCCTGATATGAAATGGGAATCTCAATGGGCATGGCAGTCATCAGGTTCGGTCCCCTGACGATGAAATCCGGGGGAGGATTTTCAATATCCGGTAGCGATGATCCTACATTGATCTTCACGTCTTCCGCCGTACGTTCACCGATCTTGATGTTATGCTGGTGCCTCATATACGCCTGGATATCTGCAGTAAAACCATCGCCTGCAATCCGTATAGATTTGTTGCATACAATACCTCCCAGGGCGATCACTGCAATTTCGGTTGTTCCGCCGCCAATATCAACCACCATACTGCCATCGGGTGCTTCCACATCAATGCCAATCCCAATCGCTGCTGCCATGGGCTCGTAGATCATGAATACGTCCCTTCCACCGGCATGTTCTGATGAATCCCGGACAGCACGCACCTCAACTTCAGTACTTCCTGAAGGGATAGCGATCACAATTTTTAATGAAGGAGAAAAAGCCCTCGGTCTGTGATTGATCATTTTGATCAATCCTCTGATCATTTGTTCAGCGGAATTAAAATCAGCAATTACACCATCCCTGAGGGGTCTTACCGTTTTAATGTTCTCGTGTGTTTTGCCATGCATCTGTCTGGCTCTTTCGCCAATAGCAATTAGTTTGCCCGTATTCTTATCTAGGGCAACAATGGAAGGTTCATCCACTACGACTTTGTCATTGTGGATAATGATCGTATTGGCCGTTCCAAGGTCTATCGCAATTTCTTGCGTTAAAAAAGAAAACATTCCCATGTTTTAGGCTCTCCTAAATATATCAAACGTTTATCAATGTTTAAAATGCCTTATCCCTGTAAATACCATTGACATGCCATGTGTATCACAGAAATCAATTGATTCTTTATCCCTGATTGAGCCTCCGGGTTGTACCACAGATGTTATTCCGGCTTCATGCGCAATCTCAACACAATCGGGAAAGGGGAAAAAGGCATCAGAAGCCATGACTGCTCCCTGTAAATCCATACCAAAATTACGTGCTTTTTCAATGGCTTGTTTCAACGCATCAACCCTGGAAGTTTGTCCTACTCCACTGGCCAGTAATTGATGATTTTTTGCAAGAACAATACAATTGGACTTTGTCTGTTTCACCACTTTATTTGCAAAAACCAGATCACTCTTTTCTTCATCCGTAGGATGGATTTTTGTGATGGTTTTTAAATCCGCTACTTGTTCCATGGCGAGGTCTTTATCCTGATAAAGAACGCCGTTCAGCACCGACCGGTAGGAATGCCTGGGAAGGTCAACCGGCTTATGGATTAACAGGATACGGTTCTTTTTTTGTTTCAGGATATCCAGTGCCTCGTCGGAATACTCAGGAGCAATGATTACTTCGAAAAACAGTTTGTTTATCTCCTCTGCCGTCTGCTTATCGACCCTCACATTGGTTGCCAGAACACCTCCAAATGCAGATACAGGATCCCCCGCAAGTGCATCGTTCCAGGCATCCATCAGATTCTCCCTTGAGGCAATTCCGCAGGCATTGTTGTGCTTTAGAATGGCAAAGGTTGTTTCATCAAATTCAGAAATCAGGTTTACAGCCGCATCAATATCCAGCAGGTTATTATAGGATATTTCCTTCCCATGGATCTGGGTAAAGATCTCATCAAAATTTCCGAAATACGTTCCTTTCTGATGAGGATTTTCACCATATCTCAAGGGCTTTGCCGGTTTAATGCTCTGTTTGAACTGCAAAACCTCCTGCTGCCGGTTAAAGTAATTAAATATTGCTGTATCGTAATGTGAAGAAACAGCGAATGCTTCAGTAGCAAAATGCTTTCTTTCATCCAGTGTGGTTTCTCCCCCTCCCGCTGACAACAAATCTAACAATGCATTGTATTGCTCCCGATTTGAGACAATGAGCACATCGTTAAAATTCTTTGCAGCTGCCCGGATAAGCGATATTCCTCCAATGTCTATTTTTTCAATGATCTCGTTCTCATTACTTGTGGTAGCGACTGTCTCTTCAAAGGGATAAAGATCCACAATGACAAGGTCGAACTGAGGAATCTCATACTGATCAAGCTGCTCCAGGTCACTCTTGTTTTCCCGTCGTGCCAGGATCCCGCCAAAAATCCTGGGGTGTAATGTTTTCACTCTTCCACCCAGAATGGATGGATAGGTTGTCAGATCCTCAACAGCATGCACCCGAATACCAAGCCCTTCAATAAAATCTTTCGTCCCACCTGTTGAATAGAGTGAAACGCTTAATTCATTCAGTTTCAGGACTATTTTATCCAGATCATCCTTATGGAAAACGGAAACAAGTGCGGAATTAATTCTTATTAAACCACTCATTTACAACTATTTGTTAAATCTGCACAAAGATATTAAAAACTTATCAAAATAAGTGATTTTATCACATTAAAAGATGTATCCATATAGATTATTTTAACAGTTCTGAAGGGATTAGACATTTGGAAAAAACATCAAATTATAAACGGATAAATAACAAGTTGGTTATATTTGTAGTCATTACCACCAATAGGAGGATTTGCTGAATGATCTATCTGAAGCTACTAAAAGAGAGTTTTTTATTTGCTTATAACTCGGTTATTGTAAATAAACTGAGAACCTTCCTTTCCCTGCTTGGCATAACCATTGGGATTTTTGCCATCATTGCCGTATTTACTGTACTGGATTGGATGGAAAAGGCAATCCGGGATAGCATTTCTTCCCTGGGAGACAATGTGGTATACGTTATGAAATGGCCCTGGTCATTTGATCCAAACCTTGCCTGGTGGGACATTATCAAATGGCCTGTACCTACAATAAAAGAGTACGAGGCGTTAAAGGAGAGGTCTTTAAAGGCCGAAGCCATGGTGTTCACCATTTTAACATCAGTAACGGTAGAGTATATGAACAACTCGGCAGAAGACATTACTCTCTGGTCGCCGACGCACGACTTCGAAACGGTCCGGTCTTTTGAAATTGAGAAGGGACGGTATTTCTCTCTTTTTGAATCCGCCAGCGGGAAAAACAGGGTTATTATTGGAGCCGATCTTGCTGAAAAACTATTCGAGAACAGGAACCCCGTTGGAAAAACAGTTGAGATCCGGGGAAGAAAATTGCTGGTAATCGGAGTATTTAAAAAGGAAGGTGCCGGGGGTATCAGTGATGAAGGGTTGGATGAATCGGTTGTTATTCCGATAAACTTTACGCGTAATATTGTGAATATCAGAAGCGAATCCCTCAATCCATGGATCATTGTCCGGGCAAAAGAGAATGTTTCGGTTGCCGAACTGAAAGATGAACTAACCAGTATTTTAAGGGCACACAGGAGGTTGAAGCCTGCCGCCATCAGCAACTTCTCACTCAATCAGGCAAGCCTTCTCCAGCAGGGATTTGACAGTGTTTTTGCAGGAATAAATATTGGAGGCTGGATCATTGGAGGCTTTGCCATCCTGGTTGGTGGATTTGGTATTGCCAACATCATGTTTGTTTCTGTTAAGGAACGAACGAATATCATCGGTATTCAAAAGGCACTGGGTGCAAAGAACAGGTTTATACTACAGCAGTTCCTGTATGAGGCCATATTGCTTTCGCTTGTCGGGGGTATTCTTGGACTTCTTATAGTCTTTATTGGGACATTGATCGTCAACGCAAAATGGGATCTGCAGATGCACCTGACCCTGGGAAACATTATACTGGGTTTAAGCATTTCAGGGATTATCGGAATGGTTGCAGGCTACACTCCAGCAAATACTGCTGCCCGGCTCGATCCGGTTGAAGCGATCGGGACGACCTTTTAACCCTTACAATATTCCAAACAACAGTTTTCCGAGCATCAGGTAGATAAAAAGCCCGATAATATCATTTATCGTGGTGATGAAGGGACCCGTTGCCAAGGCAGGATCAATCTTAAGTTTATTTAAAAGAAGGGGTATGGTTGTTCCAAAAAGGGCTGCAAAGATGACTACAATCAGGAGGGAACTACTGACCGTTACGGTCAGTGCAAAAGAGTCAATAACAAAGAAATTATAGCCAAAGATGAGTGCTGCCAGGATTACGCCATTGGTAAAAGCAACCAGGAATTCCTTGAGTAATTTTTTTGACACACTTTCCAAACCCATTGATTTGCTTGCGATTGCCTGTACTACGATGGCGGAGGACTGGATCCCGACATTACCTCCCATAGCTGCAATAAGTGGGATAAAGAATGCCAGTTTAGGATAATTAACCAGATCGGGTTCATAATGTCCAATGACCAGTGCACCAAGAATCCCTCCTGCCAGTCCAATCAGCAACCAGGGAAGTCGTGCCCTGGTTAATACACTAATTCTATCCGTTGTTTCAACATCTTCTGTAATACCGGAAGCCATCTGATAATCTTTCTCAGCCTCTTCTCGGATGAAGTCGACCACATCATCAATGGTAATGCGTCCCATAAGGCGACCAATGCTATCAAGAACGGGTAATGCAACCAGGTCATACTTGTCCATGATGTTGGCAACCTCTTCGGCCGGTGTGTCAGTCTTAACCGACATGACATCATAATTCACAATGTCTTTAATAATGGTTGAATTCTGACTCAACAGCATCCGCTTTAAGGAAACGGTACCTTTCAGTTTGTTACCATCATCAACTGCATATACATAATAAACCTCATCCACGTTTTCTGCCTGTTTACTCATCTCTTTCAGGCATTTGAGGATATTCCAGTTCTCATTCACGGCAATTAGTTCCTTAGCCATTAACCCTCCAGCTGTATTTTCATCGTAAGAGAGCAGATCAACAATATCTCCAGCCTGTTCAACATCATCGATGTGTTGGAGGACCTCTTCCTGTTTCTCTTCGGGGAGATCAGCCATCACATCGGCTGCATCATCCGAATCCATCTGATCGATAAACTGTTTGGCAATCACTTCACCGGGCAGGGCTTTGAGGTACTTCTCCCGGTCATCTTCATCCAGTTCCGCCAGTACATCGGCTGCTGTTTCTCCCTCCAGCAGGGTAAACAAAAACTTTGCCTCTTCCATGGATAGCTCATTGTATATTTCAGCAATGTCTGCTGCATGGAAGTTTGCCAGCATGGATTGGACAGTTACCTTATCCTCCGCTAAAATGGCGGTTTTCAGCCCTTCAATAAATTCTCTGGTTATTTCAAACTGAATTGACATGTGTCCTGTTTATTGTGTCCTGTTTTTTAATCTCAATTCAACCATACGGGTCAGTTCTACAAATTCATCCACAGAGAGCTGTTCAGGTCTCCTGCTCATCAGCTGGTGATTCAGGTCCAAATTTAGTAAAATAGTTTTTAATGCATTCCGCAAGGTTTTCCGTCTCTGATTAAAACTTGTTTTCACAACGGTAAAAAAAAGCTTTTCGTCACACGCCAGTTTTTTGGTGTCATTGCGTTTTAGTCGCACTACGGATGATTTAACCCTGGGTGGTGGTACAAATACCTTTTCGCTTACCGAGAAAAGGATTTCCACATGGAAAAAAGCCTGCAACAGAACACTCATTATGCCATACACTTTCGTCCCGGGACCTGACCGGATCCTGTCAGCAACCTCTTTCTGAATCATACAAACCACATGGTCAACATATTCTCTATTCTCCAGGATCTTAAATAAAATCTGACTGGAAATATTGTAGGGGAAATTGCCAATGATCGTGACCGGTGTGGAGAATTGCTTTTTCAAATCAAACTTCAAAAAATCTTCCTGAATAATGTTCTTCTCCAATTCAGGAAAATGCTGTTTCAGGTATTCAACCGATTGATGGTCGATCTCAACCAGGTAAAGGTCGATGGTATCCTTCTTAACCAGGAACCGTGTCAGGGCTCCCATACCAGGGCCTATCTCAATCACAGAGCCATAGACTTCAGGACCAAGTGCAGCAACAATTTTCGCCGCAATGTTACGATCGATCAGGAAGTGCTGTCCCAGGCTTTTCTTTGCTCGGATTCTGGTTGCCATATCTCATTTCGGGAATTACTGACAAACAATAGCTTATGGTTGTTTATCCATATATTACATGACCTGCAATGGAATTTATTGAATAATATGAGTCAGGGTTTCTGTTAGTTTAGCATCAATCTTTTCATTTAGCTCTTCAATATCATTCTGGATTTGATCAATCAGTTGAAGCATTGCCTGCTTAATGTGGCTATTTTTCTCATTCAGGTTTTTTAAAAACCCGTTGATTGACTTGATCAGGATCATTCGATCGTGCCACTCGCCAATGTAAAGTGCAGTTTCTTTAAGCGATTCGAAGGCTTCACTTCCAAATTTTTCCGGGCTGATTGAGCAAAGCAAGGAAAGAACAGGTTCCATTGCTTTCAGATTCATGCGTATCCGGTGAACATTATTAGGATGCTGTTTTTTCTGTAACAATTGCTCTATTGATATTGCCTTCATCCGGATATATTGACCCATTTTATCCAATAATTCCGTTTTACTTATTTGCTCACAATAGGCTTTGATCATACCGATGGTATGGTCAAAGGATATTTTATCGAAACTTTCTACCCCTTTTTTCAGGTCTCTGATGGTCTTAACCTGTGATTTTTCGAGGTTTACACTATACAGCATAGAAGCATCGGGTTGCAGGTTATAGGCTTTCATTAATTCAAGGTTCACCTGTCCCTCCCTCAGTTTACCTGCAGATTTGAAGATCTCCCTCGTGGGTTTCAGGTGCGATTCGGCGTCAAAATTCAGTGCGGTGGCACTTTCGATCAACTGATAGATGGCATTGATTCGTTTGGTATTGACCCTGAGTTGATGGATATCCTGAATATGATAGGTTTTCTTTGCCTTTTCCAGGTAAAATAAAAAAGACCGGATCTTCTCCTCAAACAGTTCAAATAAAAAAGTTCCCTTTTCGGTTTCAGGCATAGCGGTTATTTCTCGGTAATCCAATCAAGGCAACAAATCTTCTTCCCAGCTTTCGACCCAGGATGTCGGTTTTTCCTGTAACAGCGAAACGAATGCCTCCAGGGCTTTCCTCGCATCACCCAGTGGATAATAAAATGCATCCCAGTTTTCGCTATCTTCCCCATCATGGTTTGGAATCACATGTTGGAAGTGATGTGCTTTCTTCAATTCACGGTAGGCACTTGAGGCTCTCCGTTCAATATTTTTCAGGTCTTTCAGACTTATTTCACTCTTCTGGTTCCTTGTTCTTCGCAGTAGTTTCTTTTGCATGATATCGGTAAGGAGATCCGGCAGTGAGATATTCTCTCCGGATGACCGGAGGAACAATATTTCTTCACGCGATAATGGTGACATAAAAACGCTCAATTTCTTCACATCTTGCAGGGCCTGATGGGTCAACAGTGTATGGCCGATAAATGGATTCCCTTCAAAAAAAACATCTCCCCGTTCAAGTTTCCCGTTTAATTCTTCCAAATCAAGAGCTTGAAGGTCACCCCGCACATCGATAACAACATACCGTTGGTTCGATTTCAGCGACTCAATAAAAGAACGGTTCCGGAAGTGATAGTCCATCCCATCCGCTTCACCGGGCCGGATATCCCGGTCATTGTAAAGCACGATAAATTGCAAAACATTCCTGAGTTCGGGATAAAATTTTTTCAATGCCTTATCTAACGGGCTCTTCCCAACACAGGAAGGGCCGGCAAGAATAATAAGTCGGCCAATACGTTCATTTTTCATTCTGCTTCACCTGAAATTTTCGAAAAGAAATTCCACTGATTACCTAACCATGTTTTCATACAGTGAATTACAGGTCAACCCATTATCAAATTTAGTAAAAATCCGGGTTTATTATCATGCAAACCAATTATAAGGTTATAACAGGATCAGGCAAATAGACTAAACGTGATAGAAGGTGAGTTAATTAATTTTTCAAATGTAAAAACAATCCGTTAAATTTACCCGTCTTATTTATTTTGCCATGAGATATCTACTATTCCTGATTGTCATTTTTATGCCTTTCGGATGCCGTGATCAGGAGGCAACAAAAAGCCGGAATCCCACTGAGTTAAACGAAACGGATAAACTCAATTATACTGATCGCCATGGATTAAAACAGGGTCCATGGGAAATCTTTAATAATGATAAATTGGTAGCCAAAGGTAATTATAAGGACAATAAGGAAGAGGGAATATGGGTATACTGGTATGAAAATGGCAATAAAAAAGCAGAAGGGAATTTCGAGAAAGGAGAAAAAATTGGTATGTGGGTTGAATGGTATGATGATGATGTATTGATGTGGAAAGGTACCTGGGAAAATGGAAAAAGAGTTATCCATTACGAGGGAGATAAACCAATTATCCGATTTCTGGATAAGGAAATAAGGGATAATGAACTTGCTGCAGATACCGAATATCTGGTACAAATTAGAATTCCGGGTATACCGGTTCAACATCAATTCATTGAAGCAGTAAACGGAGAAATTCTAAAAACGGAATCACCGGATAAATACATATTAAAAACCGGAAAGAAAGCAGAATTCACTCTTGTTATTGGTTATTATCCAGATAAAAACCTGCCGGATTACAGAAATTTGATCGGTAAAGAAGACTATAAAGTATACCTGCCTGATCCATCTTTATAGGCAATATTACCAGTTCTTCTGCATACTTTAATGAAAGCCATACAAAAGGGAACGATTGACACTTGCATTCGAAGGTTGACTTATTTCTTAGGGTTTGTCGCCATCTTTTCCCTAATCGTGGATTATGGTTTTTATACTTCGGAAAGCGTCAATTCTCTCCTGCTTGTCCTGGATGAAATAATTGCAGCACTTTTCGTAATCTCCATTCTAACCCGGTTTTTTCTAAGCACCCGAAAACTGCAATATGTAAAGGAATCGCCGATGGAATTTATCCTTCTGGCCATCTTTATCCTTTCCATTGTGATCGAGGAGATATTTGCCGTTGAGGAGCCTCATTATCTAATTACCCGTTCCACCTCACATAATTTCATTAAATTATATTTTGTCCTGATCCAGGTATATATTGTGGCAAATGCCATTGTTACGATAACAAAATCGCGAGACAGATGGCTTTATGTATCCCTGAAACCCGCCAGGATTATTGTATTCTCATATTTCCTGGTGACTTTGTTGGGGTCCTGTCTTTTAAAGCTTCCCAGGGCAACATTTGAAGGCATTTCATGGATTGATGCTTTTTTTACATCGGTGTCAGCTGTATGTGTAACCGGGTTAACCACGCTGAATGTGGCAGATAAATTTACACTTGAGGGTCAGGCTATCATCTTATTCCTGATTCAGGTTGGCGGTTTGGGGATCCTTACAATAACATCAATAATTACGTTATTTCTCCATCGTGGATTGCGGCTTAAGGATGAACTTATTGTACAGCAGATCCTTGAGGATAACAATTTAAATTCATTGACATCGATTCTAAAAGCCATTATTTTCATAACGTTGCTGTTTGAATTTCTGGGGGCGGTTGGTCTGTATCTGGCCTGGGACAATACGCAATTGTCAGAATTTGACCGTCTGTTTAATGCAACCTTTCATTCAATTAGCGCTTACTGCAATGCCGGATTCAGTAACCTTCAGGATGGTTTTCAATCTTCAATGATCGCTTCATCCACGCTTATCCTGGTTATTGTAATGATATTGATTATAGCAGGTGGTATTGGGTTCTATACCATAACCGATCTTTTCGGAATGAAAACAAATTTATTAGCCAGAAAAAAAGGGCTTTCACTTCAGACTAAAATAATTGTATATTCATCCCTGGGTCTTATTATCATTGGCGCCATTTTTATCTGGTTATTGGAAATGCCACAATGGAGCAATCTGCCGGTAAAACAACAAATACTGAATGCTGTTTTTACAAGTGTTACATCCCGTACAGCTGGTTTTTCAATTGTTGATATTCATGGGATGTTAATTCCGGCTTTGCTGTTTGTTATCTTTTTAATGTATATCGGAGGTGCTCCCAACTCGACTTCTGGCGGGATAAAAATTACAACCGCTATAACTCTGATGGCAAGTTTCTGGGCTTTTGTCAGGGGTAAAGACCGCGTGGAGATTGGCTGGAATACCATCAACATGCTGATCATCAGGAGAGCTTTTATCGTTTTTGTTTTATCCATCATCCTTCTATTTGTCAGTTTGTTATTACTGACTATAACTGAACCATTTTCATTCTTCGATCTGTTTTTTGAAACCGTATCAGCTTTCGGAACGGTAGGACTCTCCAGGGGGATAACCCCTGATTTGTCCCTGTGGGGAAAAATCATTATCATCATCGTGATGTTCCTGGGAAGAATCGGGCTATTTACTGTTGCAATTGCACTCGGAGAAGAGATCAGTCAAGTAAAATATCAATATCCTGAAACAACTTTAATCGTAGGTTAACATCATGGCAACAAAACAAAGATTTATCGTAATAGGATTGGGTGCGTTCGGCCGGGAAATAGCCCAGGTTCTGAAGGACAATGGAGCTGAATTGATCGTAATGGATTCCAACTCAACGGTTGTAAACCAGTTAAAACAGGCTGGATTTGAATTTACCGTCCAGATTGACAATACCGACCCGATTGCCATGGCAAACTTTATCCAGCCCGACGACACAGTGATATTGTCATTGGGAGAAGCCTTTGAGGCAAACCTTCTGACCATTGAGATTTTAAAGGAACTGGGAGTGAAACGGATCTATGCCAGAGCCACAAAAGACATCCAGGTGAAAATCCTTGAACGGATGAATATTTCTCAAATCCTTTACCCGGAGAAACAGGAAGGGAAAAGATTTGCCCTGCAATTGTTGAATAAGGATGTTAAATTTCTTGATGAACTTGCTTTGGATGTTTTTATCAGTGAAATTGATATTCCGGAGAAATTTCTCGGGAAAACAATTGCAGACCTGAAAATCAGAAACAGGTTTGGTGTAAATATTATTGGAATAAAACATAAAATTTTGTCAGAGGATGAGAAACACATTGCTAAAATGGATCCGGTGGGTTTTGAAAAAATAGTATTAACGGAAGATCATTCGCTAGTTGTTATTGGTAAGGAGGAGGATATTAAAAAACTGGCTACCGCATAAGGACCGGATTTAGCTTTCATGTCAAGACTGAATGTGTAATGTCCAAAAATTAATACATCAAACCTTTAAATCTTTCCTGGTTATGGGTAGAAATCCTCGCTTTTTGTGCAACTTTGTGCAACCTCCCAAATTGAGTAATTTTGGGGCACAACAATCAGCATAGATGACCACCGTACCTGCCATTAAGCTTATCCTCGAAGATGGCACCGAACTGATGGGAAAATCATTCGGTGCTGAACGATCTGTCTCCGGTGAAGTTGTGTTTAATACCGCCATGACCGGTTATCCTGAGAGTCTTACTGACCCATCCTACAAGGGACAAATCCTGGTTTTGACTTATCCGCTTGTAGGCAATTACGGTGCTCCAAGGGAAGAGTTAGAGAATAACCTGTTAAAATTCTATGAATCAAGCTCAATTCACATTTCCGGCCTGATTGTTTCCGACTACTCATTCGAATACAGTCACTGGAATGCAGAAGACAGCCTTGGAAACTGGTTGAAGAAACATTTCGTGCCCGGGATGTTCGGAGTGGATACCCGTGCCTTAACCAAGAAATTGCGGGAGAAAGGGACCATGCTTGGTAAAATCATCTACGGTGGCGAGGATGTTGATCTCTATGACCCCAACAAAGAGAACCTGGTGGCCCGGGTGAGTGTGGCAAAAAAAGAGATCTATGGAAACGGCAGATACAAGATATTGCTGGTCGATTGTGGTGTAAAATACAACATCATCCGTTCCCTTCTGGCAAGAGACACCACTGTAATAAGGGTCCCATGGGATTATGATTTTTTGAATGAGCACCATGATGGCCTCTTTATTTCCAACGGGCCCGGAGATCCGAAACAGTGCCAGGTTACCATTGATCATCTCGCCGGGGCTTTTGAAAAGGATATTCCCATATTCGGGATATGTCTTGGGAACCAACTGATGGCTCTTGCATCCGGTGCTGACACCTATAAGCTGAAATATGGACACCGCAGTCATAACCAGCCGGTATTAAAAATGGGGACCAACAGGGCATACATCACATCACAGAATCATGGATTTGCCGTAAACAATGAAACCCTGCCGGAGGAATGGGAACCGCTCTTCATCAACGTCAATGATCAGACCAACGAAGGAATGATCCATAAGAGAAAGCCCTTTTTCTCCACCCAGTTTCACCCGGAAGCAGCAGGTGGACCTACCGATACAGCGTTTCTTTTTGATGAATTCATTGAGAAGATAAAAGCCTTTCAATAGCTGCTGAAGCAGCGGGAAAATTGAATCCGGTTATGAGTCTTTCCATTCTTTCCTGGATTTCTTTATTACACAAGTTACCTATGCTCCCTTCATGAATGTGATTGATCTCTATGTGCGGCTTAAAATCCCCGGATTCAATCAGATCGGCTACTTTCCTGTAGGCATCACGAAATGACTCCCCCGCCATTACCCGTTCATTAACCTCCTCCACACTGAACAAATACCTGTATTTTCCATCGTCAAGAATATTGGGATTTATAATCATATTCTCAACTGCACGGAGGGTCATTTCAAGACTTGAACTTAATTCTTCGAAAATCCCGATTGATCTCTCCTTCAATAACTGATAGTCCCTGAAGTAACCGGAAGGAAGATTTCCGGAGATCAGTGTAATTTCATTGGGGAATCCCTGAATTTTGTTACAACTGGCACGAATTGTTTCAAACAGATCCGGATTTTTCTTATGGGGCATGATACTCGAACCGGTGGTGAATTCATCCGGCAGACGTATGAAATCAAAATTCTGACTCATAAACAAACAGGCATCCGTTGAAAACCTTGCCAGTGTGGCTGCAATAGATGCCAGTGCATTCGAGACGGCTTTTTCAACTTTAATTCTGCTCATTTGTGCATAGACCGAGTTGTAATTCAAGTCTTCAAAACCAAGCAGCCGGGAAGTCATTTTCCGGTTTACCGGGATGGAGGTTCCATATCCGGCTGCTGATCCCAGGGGATTGCGATTCACGAGATGATACGCACTTTGAAGTAGCGTGAGATCATCGGTCAGGCTTTCAGCGTATGCCCCGAACCACAAGCCAAACGATGATGGCATCGCAACCTGCAGATGAGAATATCCCGGCATGTACGATGACTTATGTTGCTCACTTTGTTTGATCAATACATCAAAGAGTGACTTAACTCGATTTACTAAATACATGATCTCCTGACGCATGAATAACCGTATGTCAAGCAGTACCTGATCATTTCTCGACCTGCCGGCATGGATTTTTTCCCCCGCCTCACCCAGCCTCTCCGAAAGATCTTTTTCCACCTGTGAATGGATGTCCTCAACGCCCTCTTCAATTCTATACGTCCCTTTCTCTATGCTCAGTAATACGTTCTTCAACTCTTTCATTAATGAACCAAGTTCAGCAGAAGTAAAGAGCCCGATAGAAGCCAGCATTTGCACATGAGCCATGGTCCCCAAAACATCAAACCACGCTATTTTCAAGTCCACTTCCCGATCTTTTCCAATGGTGAATTGTTCCACTTTTTCATCGAGAGATCTTCCCTTACCCCAAAGTTTCATGACTAAAATGAATTATAAATGTTCTCCTTATGGTCTTTACTCACAATGGCATGGTGTGCCATCAGGCGTAACGCATTGATCTTGATAAAACCAAGACTGTCTGTCTGATCAAATCCTCCTTCAATATCCATGCTGGCTAACTCCTGATTATAAAGGGAACTCGGAGATTCTCGCCCGTTGATAAGGACATTCCCCTTGTATAATGTCAGGTAAACAACCCCATCAATTAACTCCTGGCTTTTATTAATGGCAGCTTTTAAAAAATCCATTTCCGGACTGAACCAGAATCCGTTGTATACGAGTTCTGAAAATTTCGGTGATAACATGTTGCGTAAACGCATCACCTCCCTGTCCATGGCAATGCCTTCAATATCCATGTGTGCTATATGCAGAATCGTAGCTCCCGGTGTTTCGTAAATGCCACGTGACTTGATTCCGATGAATCTGTTTTCCACCATATCGAGCAATCCAATCCCATTTTCAGAGCCCAGTTTATTTAAATAGATAAATAATTCCAGTGGTTCAGTAACAACGGTATGATCAACCTGGTTTACCACCTTAACCGGGATGCCATCTTTGAAGTGTATCTCTATGTT
>Ga0315534_1000444_pt1 | contig 28423 bp, 20 predicted proteins | sample SalMarSW160240MG_FD_203094 | JGI IMG/M metagenome (GOLD analysis project Ga0315534, IMG submission 203094) | Salt marsh sediment microbial communities from the Plum Island Ecosystem LTER, Massachusetts, United States - Salt Marsh Sediment SW1602-40 ...
AGAGACACAGTCCCAAGGGGGTACGGTGGACTTTCCAGTCGACCTCTCGTCCAAGGGACTCCTCATAATACACGCCCATAATGCCCAGGGACTGAGACAGCGCATCAGGGGCCTTGACCTCGGGAAATGCTGATTTCTTTGCCTTGAGCATGATCCCCACGATCATCAAGATGGCCGCCCCCAGGGCTATTTGTATAATGTACGTGGGTAATGCCAGACCGAGCAGCGCGCCTAAGATGGCACACGTTGATGCGATCAGGGCAACAGGCAGGGCCAGCCGGAGGTCTGCGAGCCCCTTTTTCAGCAGCCCTGGACCCGCGGCGAGGGCCCCTGTCAGGGCCACAAACAGGCCTGCCCCTCTGACAAAATCAAGGTGAAAGGGAAAGAACCCGCTCACAATAGGGACAAAAAGGACCCCGCCTCCGACACCTGCCAGGACCGCAAAAATACCCAAAACAAAGCACAGGACAAGCAGTACAATGGGCCATACCCACCACGCTGTCTGGGAACCGGAAGCAGCCACTTCTTCTGCAGCCGCCATCACAGGGCTGCAGAAGAACAACCCAAACAGCATCCCCGCCTTTGCAGCTATCGTGGAACCGGATCTTCTTAGCATCAGCAACGTCCTTTCCTCGGGCGACTGATTTTCTGGACACCGCAATCCTTGAGATTTGAACTGTTCAGGGACCACCTTCGGATGGAGCCCGTCCCTCCCTATTACGTTTTAGTTAGAATGTCAATGGCAAAAGCGCAGGACTTTGTTGAAGCCGAAAAAAACAACGGTGGAGACGTAGTGTTACATTTTGCAACCTTCGATGGCACCGGTGCAATACTTGCTAATCTATTGATATCAAAGGCAAAGTATCGAATTGCCTAAATAGCGTTGCAAATTGTAACGATTTGCAAAGGAAGGGTTTCGGCGTGGCACAGCCAATTTATGTTTTAATAACAGTAAGATGGCCTTGGATTTTCTGACTTGGCACGGAGGTTGTATTCTTCTAAGGGCAAACAGGATGACAAAATCCAAAAATATCACAAGAAAGGAGAAGGAAAAATGAGCATCAGGGAAAGATTCGAAAAAGTGATGATGGCAGCCACCTTTGCCGAAGCCGGCGAGCATGACACGGCCTTGGAGATCATGGGTCATGAAAAGCGCGCCCGCAAGCAAGAGCGCAAGGCGGTGCGTCTTGGGGTCTTTGACAGAATCATGATGGCAGCGACGTTTGCCGAGGCCGGCGAGCATGACACGGCCTTGGAGATCATGGGTGAGGAAAAGCGCGTCCGCAAGCAGGACCGAAAGACCGTTCGGCCCAGGGCAAGATTGCAAATGCGCGCCCCTTCCACACGGGATTAAATGACAGCATCATTCATAATGAACAAGGAGGAATAGGTCCATGTTTGAAGCGCTGAAGTCGAAAATATTCAAGAGGAACAAGGGCGACGTCGCTGTGGAGAAACGCAAGGCCAAGACGTTGGGAGAAAAATTTGACAGCTACACGGAGGCGATCACCTTTGCCGAGGCCGGTCTCCAAGATACAGCCCGGGAGTTGATGGCCGCCGAAGAGGTGGAAAAGGCCAAAGTGCTGGTTGTGGGCAACGAGGACGCCTTTAGCAATGCGGTTGTAGATTATGCAGAAGGGCTTGCCGAGCGTATGGGCTACGAGATCATTGCCCTTAGTGTCAACCCGGTGCCGGCCAACTCCTCAAAACTGCTGGGCCCTTACGGGGACCAGTTGCGCGAGGAGTTTAAGTCCAGATGCGAACAGGGCGTTGCCAGGTTCCGTACCGTATGTCAGGACAAGGGTATTGCCTTTACCCACCAGGTCAAGCTTGGCGATGTGGATGAGTGCATCAAAGAGATTCATCAGGAGATGAGGCGGGTGGAGTTTGTGATCACGGAGCCTGAAAGCTGCCCGGAAGACGGCAAGGTAGCCATCCCCGTCTTTTGTATGAGTTCCTAAAATATTAAAAGACCCCTTGCGCAAAACGTTTTCATGTTGCGCAAGGGTCTTTTATAAAGTATAAAGCCGTCAAAGGAGACAAGACCATGAGCGCTCATTTCGTGTTTGGGATCGCCCTTATTCTCGTCACCCTCGGACTCTGTTATCTGTTTAGAAAAGAAAACAAGAAGAAGTAACGACCAGCATCACAGGGCCTCGTCTTGTCGCACAACCTGTCGACCTTGAGGCCTCCCCCCTATTCTTACTGGACCCCGTAAAAAAAGTAGATCACAGTGAGCATGACCGCGAGAAAGAGCGCGGTCATCACCGCCCCGGCCTTGGCATAATCCACGGTGCGGTAACCGCCCGGCCTCATAATCAGCGCGTTGACCTGATGGGTGGGTAGAACAAAGGTATTGGAGGCGGAAAGACCCACCACCAGGGCCGCCATTCTCGGGTCGCCTCCTGCCATGACCGCCATGTTCATGCACAGCGGGACCAGCAGTACCGTGGCGCCCACGTTGGAAATCACCAGGGTAAAGAAGGAGGTCATGATCCCTATGACCCCAAGCAGTGCAATGGGCGACACCGCCCCGATCAGTTCAAGTACTTTTTTGGCAATATAGGCCGCTGTGCCTGTCTGTTCAAAGGCAATTCCCAGTGGTATGAGACCCGCTAAAAGAAAAACCGTCATCCAGTCCACGGAATAGTAGGCCTCGTCTACGGAAAGGACCCCGGTGATGATCATGCCGAGGGCCCCTGACATCAAGGCTACGGAGAGTTGTGTTTTAAAGACCGTAATTTGCAACAAGGCAACGGCCAGCCATAAGACCGCCAACTTTGCCTTCTCGGGCCTTAGAATCTCACCTTCCAGTGGCGATGCAAAGGTCAGAGCACGGGGTTGCGGTTGATTTCTTATGCGGTGAAATCGCTCCCATGGTCCCTGAAGCAACAGGGTGTCTCCCATTTTCAGGCGTACGTGGTTGATTCCCGCATAATAGACCCGGTCTCCGGTGTTAACGGCCAAAGGGTTTACCCCGTACACATCTTGAAATGCGGCCTCACCCAGGGTCTTGCCCAGAAGATTGGAGCGTGGCGAAACAACGGCCTCTGCCAGACCGGCATTCGTACGGGCAAAGTCGTCGGCAAATAAGTCCAGCCCTTCCTTCAGCGCCCAGCCCTGATTCTCGGCCAGCCTCCGGATATTGGTCTCTTTGCCCTTGACAACCACCGTATCGCCTGAGGTGATGGTATCCGTCCGGCGGGGGACCAAAGTCCTCCTGCCGGTGGCAGCGTTACCGATGGCAACGACCGTCACCAGGTAGTCCTGCCGAATGGCGAGCTCTTCGAGTGTCCTTGGCCCTTCAAAAGTCTCAGGAACTTGCAACTCCAACGGGTGGTCCACGGCATGGTAGCCGTCAAGGAGCATGACGGTTACTCCCCGGTCTCCAGCCCCTCCTGTGACAGGCAGAATGAATTTTCCGAGCACCAGAAAGTAGATAATAGCGCTTGAAAGAAGGCAAATCCCTATAGGGGTCTGCGTGAAGAGGCTAAATGGCTCAAGCTTTTCCCCCCCGAGGATCATCAGGTCGTTGAGGAGGATGGTAGGACTCGCTCCGACTAGGGTGATCGTACCACCGATAATGGCACAAAAACCCATCGGCATTAGTATCCGGGAAACGGGAATATCCAGCCTTTTGGAGATCCTCTGCGCTGCCGGAAGAAACAGGGCGGCCGCCCCAATGTTCTGCATCATGCTGGAAATGATGCCCACAGTGCCACCAATCAATGACATGATGCGGCGTTCACTGTTGCCGGCCAACTTGATGATGGGGCCGGCCACCTGGTTCATGACCCCGGTCTTATCCAGGCCCGCACCAATGATGATGACGGCGATGATGGAGACCACCGCGTTGCTGCTGAGCCCAATAAAGGCCTGTTTTGGGGAAACAAGGCCGATGAGGGGAAGGAGCACCATCATGATGATGCCGACCACGTCCACGCGAACCCATTCAAACACAAAAAGAATGATCGCAAAGACGAGAACGGTCAGGGTCATTACCATCTCCGGGGTCATATCGGATACTCCTTTCTGTGCCGGCTTTTCTTCTTTTTTCCCCTAATGGCCTAGTCGTACAGCGCTGAAACGGCGATCAACACCCGGGGGCTTGGCTCCGGAGAGGGTGTCATAGCCGTTTCCTTTGCTGATCCATGGGTGTCGTTAGGCGCCTCTGGCCAGCCGAAAAGCTCGACTTCTATATCAGAAGTTTGTGGAAAGGGCAAGGGGAAAAGAGATTTCAAAGTGAGTAAAAGGTGATATGGTATGTTGTCAACTCGTATATGGGTAACTAAAGGCGTTACAAATCGTCGGCTTCCCGGAGGGCCTTTGGGGCGGCAAGAGACCCCTGGGTGATTTGTAAAATACCTGCGTTATTAGGAACAGCCTTCCATCATTAAGCTGCTACAAGGAGGGAGCATGGCATTTTTCGGCAAATCGGAAGACAAACAACAGGCTGAAGAGATCCAGGCCTTGCGTCAGGAGATACTCAGGGCCGAGATGCCTCCATCTGCCGAGAACCCTGCTTTGAGGGAACTGGAAAAACTCGAAAAAACGCCTTCCAATGTGGCTGAGTACGCTATCGGTGTCAACTACCTCGAGTATCTCATGACGCTGCCCTGGAACGTAGGCACGGAAGACAATCTGGACTTGCAGCGGGCGGAGCGGATCCTCAATGAACAACACGCCGGTCTCGACCAGGTGAAAGAAAGGATTGTGGAATACCTGGCAGTGAGGACCTTGAAGAGCCAGCGCAGATTTCGACTCCTGGTGGTGGACGACGAGAAGATTGCCCGCACCAACTTGGAACACATTCTGAAGAAAGAGGGCTATGAAGTCGGCACGGCGGCAAATGGTGCGGAGGCCCTTGAGCATATGGGTTCGGCGCCCGTTGACGTAGTCTTGACGGACCTCAAGATGGAGAAGGTCGACGGAATCATGCTCCTTGAAAAGGTGAAGAGCCTGTATCCTAACACCGAGGTGATCATCATCACCGGCTATGCGACCGTGCCCTCGGCCGTGAAAGCATTGCACGAAGGGGCGTACCATTATATTGCAAAGCCCGTGAAACTCGATGAGGTCCGCGACACGGTTGAGCAGGCCCTGGCCAAGAAGCAACTGGTGCAGAAACCCAGCGGGCCTGTGCTCTGTTTTGTAGGGCCGCCGGGTACAGGCAAGACGTCGTTGGGAAAGTCCATTGCTTCCGCCCTGGGCAGAAAATTCATCCGTCTGTCCCTCGCCGGGATGAAGGATGAGGCGGAGATCAGGGGGCATCGCCGGAGTTACGCCGGGGCCATGCCGGGCAGGATCATCGACGCAATCCGTCGGGCCGGATCCAACAATCCGCTTTTCATGCTGGACGAGATTGACAAGATCGGCCAGGAGTTCAGGGGGGATCCGGCCTCGGCCTTACTGGAGGTCCTGGATCCGGAGCAGAACGCACATTTTACCGATTATTACCTGGACGTACCCTTCGATCTTTCCAGGGTCATGTTTATTGCCACTGCCAACCTTGTGCATCCTGTGCCGAGGCCGTTGCTGGATCGTATGGAGGTGATCACCCTTGCGGGATATACGGATGAGGAAAAACAGCACATTGCCCTCGACTTTTTCATCCCGAGGCAGATCGAAGAAGCTGGCCTTTCCTTTTGTCCACCCCGATTTACTCCGGAGGCCGTGGCAAAAGTCATCAGAGAGTATACTCGCGATGCGGGGTTGAGGAATCTCGAGCGTGAAATCGGCGCCATCTGCCGTAAAATTGCTCGGCAGGTCTTGTGCGACGGCAGGCAATCCAAGGCTCCGGTCATTACACCCGAGGCCGTGGAAGGCTACCTGGGGCCAAGAAAATTCTACCATGAAATCGCAGACACCAAAGATCGCATAGGCGTGACCACGGGGCTGGTGTGGACAGAAACGGGCGGGGAGATCATTTTCATCGAGGCAACGAGGATGCGGGGGACAAAAGGGTTGATTCTGACAGGGTCCTTGGGAGAGGTCATGCAGGAATCGGCTCAGGCGGCCCTGAGTTATGTTCGTGGCCACGCGGCTGAGTTTCGTATCCCCGAAGATTTCTTTGAGGGTCACGACATCCATATTCACGTGCCGGCCGGCGCCATTGCCAAGGACGGGCCGTCGGCAGGCATGACCATGGCCATGGCCTTGATCTCCCTCTTGACGGGAAGGCCGGCAAGAAGGGATGTGGCCCTGACCGGCGAGTTGACCTTGAGCGGCAGGATACTCCCCGTGGCCGGGATCAGGGAAAAGATGCTGGCGGCCCGCCGCGCCGGTGTGACGACGGTGATCCTTCCGGAGAAAAACAAGGTCGATGTGGAGGATCTCCCTGAGGAGATTCACAAGGGGTTACGCGTGGTTCTTATCGATACGATCGAAGAGGTGGTAGATTTGCTCTTGAGATAGCCTGGCCGGGGCATTGCCGGAGACAGGCATACACGGTCTTTGCTGTTCAGCGAGACTCAGCATTTGCACCCTCTTCCACACCCCACCGCTTCAGCTTGCGCCACAAGGAAACCCGATCGATTCCCAGGATCTCGGAGGCCTTGCTCTTGTTGCCATGAACGTGCTTGAGAAGCCACACCACGTATTCACGCTCATTTTCTTCCAGTGATGGAAGGTGGCTCCCTGCACGGCGGAAGACCCTCAAAGACACTTGCTCAAGCTCTGCGGGCAAGTCTTTTGGAAGGATGACAGGCCCGGTGCTCAAGGCCACCGCCCTTTCTACAAGATTTTCCAGCTCCCGGATGTTACCCGGATACTCGTAGTGCATCAGTGTGTTCATCGCCTCATCTGAAAACCCCTCCATCTTCTTGTCCTGCAACTGCGCGAATCTCTTCAAGAAGTGATGGGCCAGCAAGGGGATGTCGTTTCGGCGCTCTGCCAGGGCGGGGACCTGGAGGCTCACGACGTTAAGACGATAGAAAAGGTCCTCGCGGAACCTTCCCGCCTCCACCTCGGCCTTCAAATCCTTATGAGTGGCGGCCACAACGCGGATGTCCACGGAGATCGGATGGGTGGCGCCGACACGCATGAGGGATTTTTCCTCCACCACCCGCAAGAGCTTGACCTGCATGGCTGGTGGCATGTCCCCGATTTCGTCCAAAAAAATGGTGCCCCCGCTCGCCGCCTCGAGCAAGCCTATCTTGGCGGAAGTAGCGCCGGTAAAGGCACCTTTGTCGTGGCCGAAGAGTTCATTGGCAATGAGATCTTCGGTGAAGGCCCCGCAGTTAAAAGCAAGAAAGCGCTTCCCGCAACGCTCACTATGGTGATGAATGGACCTTGCGATCAGCTCCTTGCCCGTGCCGGTTTCCCCGAAAATCAAGACGCTGCAATCCGCGGGGCCAATCTGGGCAACCATGTCTATCAGGTCCTGCATCTTTCGGCTTTTGCCGATGATGAGAGGGGCGCCTGCACGAGGCCCGTAAGCGCGTTTTACCTCCTCGAGCTCGTCTCTAAGTTGCTTTTTTTCCAATGCTTTTTTGACTACCACCCGGACTTCATCGATTTTGTACGGTTTGGGGATGTAGTGATAAGCCCCCTTCTTCATGGCCTCGATGGCCGTTGACAGGGCTGCATAAGCGGTTACAATGATGACCTCGGTGGCCGGGTGCTGTTCCTTCGTCCTGGTCAACACCTCTATGCCGTCCACCTGTTTCATTTTGAGATCGGTCAGGACAAGATCGAAATCCGATTGTTCCAGCTTCTTGAGCGCTTTGGTGCCGTTTTCTACGGAGACAACCTCGTATTCCTCTTTGCGCAAAATGTGTTCGAGGTTATCTCTGGCAATTTCTTCATCATCAACAACGAGAATCCTGGCTTTGCTCATACCTTCCCTTCTCCGGATTCGGAACGGTAGTGGCCTTGCTGTGCCAGTCTGATAGTGAAGGTTGTGCCTTTGCCCTCCTCGCTTTCCACAATGATTGTGCCCCCGTGTTGTTCAACGATGCCGTAAGCAACAGAAAGTCCCAGACCAGTGCCGTAGCCTGCTTCTTTGGTGCTGAAGAACGGATCAAATATGCGGGATATGTTTTCAGCAGGGATGCCCGGTCCGGTATCACTGATTTTGATTTCCACGATGTCTGGCATGAAAATGTATGTGTTGGCAGAAATGTGAATCTGTCCCGTGCCGTCACCCATGGCCTGGGCGGCGTTTATCAAGAGGTTCAGGAGGGCTTCCTGGAGTTTTGGGCCGTCCGCCAAGACGTCGAAATCTTCTGGGACATTAGTGGTGATATCCACTCCCGCGGGGAGTTGGCTCGACACGAGCTGGATGGTCCGGATAACAAGGTTTTGCAGGTTGACCCACTCCGGCTGAAATTCACGATCGCGAGAAAAATCCAGCAACCCTTTGACGATATCCCGTGCCCGGTCTGTCTCCTGATTGATATTGGTAAGCAGCTTTTCGATATGTTGCCTATCGCCTTCTTCCATTTCTTCTATCAAGATCTGACACGAAGTGGAGACATTATTGAGAGGGTTATTAAGCTGGTGAGCGACGCCGGCACTAAGGATGCCCAGGCAGGAGAGCCTCTGGGCGTGCAGGAGTTGCTTCTGATGCTTTTCGAGCTCCGTGACCATCTTGTTGAAGCCCTCTATGACGGCCTGGGTCTCATCGTGTGTCTCGTGTACCGGCACCTGTTTGAAGACTCCCGCGGCAATGCCCAGCGTGGTCTGTTCAATGACGGCGAGGGGTCTGAGAATCTTACGGATAATAAAGACGGCAACAAACAGGATCAGAGAAAAAAACACGATGAGCAGCCCAACGAGACGTGTCTTGAGATGATGAATGATCTGCACGATGCGGTCGTGCTCAAATCTGGTCAGTTGCAAAGACAGATCGACGAGGCCCTTTCCCGCTTGCCTGAGGCGCAGCTCGGCCGATTCCGTGTCATGAAAATCCGTGCTCTCCCATTGCCGGGACCGAACCACCTCTTGCAAGAGTTGACCGTAATTGGCCATGTCCTGGTCGAGCTCCTTCATTTGCCCTGCCCCTTCCAAGTCGTGTATTTGGGGCTCGATCTCGTTGAATATCTTCCTGCCCTCTTCCAGGTAGGAAATGGCCTCGTGGTAATCATCATGCTGCCCGTACAGGAGATAATTTTTTTCATAACGCCTGACTTCCAGGACAGCGTTTTGCAAACGATAGGCGGTGTCCACAAAGTGCAATTTCTGTCCGATTCTCAAAAGATTGCCGTATGCCCCAGCGCCAATCCCGTAAAAGGCGACCAGGGACAGGGCAAAGACCACCACAATCTTCTGGCGGATATTCAGATGGAAAACCCGAAGAGGCCATTTCATCATGTGGTACTCAACGCTCTATACAAGGCATCGGCTCGCGGACAAAGGTGATGGATTTCAAAACTTCGCACAGTTTAACCTATACCACAAGAACAAGTGCACAGGAACGCCAAATCAGATCATTGCCCCAAAGATGGAAGTCCAGCCTGTGGCGCGGGCAAAAGTACATTTTGTTTGTCATTTATGTCAAACAGATATAGATATGACCCCCAGCTTTCAAAGCGATCATCGATCAAACCACGGGACCCGGGTGAATAGGTGGCAGACATTTTCGCCCCCTTTTCCATGGCAACGTCACCGGGCCGGGAGATCGGCTACCTCATGCTAAAGAGACTGTCACCGCAACAGCATTTGATCGGAAGTTTTGCTTTGTTGATCCTTGTCGGCTCCGTAGCCCTGATGCTGCCGGGCATGACAACCGATGCAGGGATTTCCTATATGGATGCCCTTTTTACTGCCACCTCCGCGGTCTGCGTTACAGGGCTCGTGGTCAAAGACACAGGAGGCGATTTCACAAGGCTCGGCCAATGGGTGATTCTGGTGTTGATCCAGTTGGGAGGTCTCGGCATCATGACCTTTTCAACGATCTTTCTTCTCATCCTGGGCAGGCGGCCCTCCCTGAGCCAGGACACCATGCTTCAAGGCGCTTTTGCGCACTCTCCCATGCGGAACCTCCATACCCTGATCCTGTGGGTCGTGTCCTTCACGTTGATAGCGGAGCTTGTGGGCGCGGCATGTTACTTTGCCCACGGGGTTCACGAATCTCCTGTCAATGAGGCCCTGTTCATTGCCCTGTTCCATGCGGTTTCCGCCTTTTGCAATGCCGGTTTCTGCCTTTTTGCGGACAGTTTTGCAAGATATCAAAGTAATGTTCTAATGAACCTGAACACGATTGTTCTTATTGTTGTGGGCGGGATAGGATTTCTTGTCCTCCTTGAAGTCTATGAACGTTACGGCCTGAATCGCGGAAAAAACGGAGGACCAAGAAGGCCCTTTTCCCTGCATGCGAGGCTCACGGTTTTGACCACACTGATCTTGATCCTGGCAGGGGCGTTGTTTTTTCTGGTGGTCGAATACCATAACGTGTTGAGGGGAATGGACTTTTCCGGCAAGATCCTCATATCGGTTTTTCAATCGGTCACTGCGAGAACGGCCGGTTTTAACACCGTCGATTTTAGTCTGCTGTCCAATGCCACGCTTTTTTTCTTCATGATCCTCATGTTCATCGGTGCTTCCCCCGGTTCCTGCGGGGGTGGGATCAAGACCACGACAGCAGCGGTTTTCTTTGCACTGGTCCGATCCCGATTGAGGGGGGAATCCGACACGATGGTCATGAATCGGACCATTCCCAAGGGCACGGCGGCAAGAACGGTCGCGGTGGTCATATCCGCCGGCCTGGTCATCACCGTTATGGTGGTCCTTTTATTGGCCACCCAGCTTGGGGGGACGTCTCATGTGGAAAGCCGGGGGATGTTTCTCGAGTATCTTTTTGAAGCGGTGTCGGCCTTTGGCACAGTAGGACTGTCTATGGGCAAGACGGCCGACCTGAATACGGTCGGCAGGCTGGTGATCATCATGCTGATGTTCATCGGACGGCTCGGGCCGCTGACGCTCGCCTTTTCCATCCGGGCGAGAGAGATACCCGTTCAGTTGAAGTACAGTGAAGAGCATGTTATGATTGGTTGAGAAAATGACCATGTGATGAGCGGATTGATGAGGGGTGTCATATGAAAATAGCGGTGATCGGTCTTGGCAAGTTTGGAATGAACGTGGCCAAGGAATTATATGCTTTGAGACACGACGTGTTGGTTGTGGACGAGAGGGACGATCTTGTTCAGAAAGGCCAGGAATTCTCGTCTAAGTCGGTCGTTGCCGACTGCACCAAAAAAGGGGTGTTGGCAGATCTCGGGCTTGCAACGGTTGAGACGGCCGTTGTCAGTATGGGGACCAATCTCTCGGAAAGTATCCTCGCAACCATGTATCTTCAAGAACTCGGCGTCAAGCATATCGTCGTCAAGGCCATTGATGATGACCACAAGAAGATCCTCGAAAAAGTGGGCGCTACCCAGATCGTGTTCCCTGAGAGGGAGATGGCCGTGAAACTGGCGCGAAACATCACCACGCCCAATGTCCTCGATTATCTGCCGCTGACGAATTCGTTTTCCATCATGGAGCTGATCCCACCCAAAGACTTTGTTGGCAAGTCGTTGCTTGATCTTGATTTGAGAAACAAATATCATATACAGATTATCGGCATCAAGGACGCCTTGAAAGATGCGATGAGTATGCTCATTTCTCCCAAGCGGCCGATCAAGGCGACGGACAGGCTGATTGTCCTGGGTGAACAGGAACACCTGGAAAAGATAAAAGGGCTTAACGGTCCGTAAGGGCCACCTCGGTGACGAGGAAGCGGGTTCTCGAGGACCACGAAAAAGCCCCAACTGCTACGAACAGTTGGGGCTTTCTTGCGTTTGAGCATAATAGTCCCGTTGCTGCCAAAGCACGCCTTGAAGGCGCCCAAAAGGCTCAGGGAGTGAACAAGATGGACTTTTTAAGAAACCATCAAGATTGATTGGCAACAACCGTTTTAATGTCACCTGAAGGAGCCTGGAAAATTGCCTTTCTTGGCTCGATGAAGGTCCAAGGAAGTCGTGGGCGGCAGTTTGATTACCCCTCACGCAACAGGCTCAAATTGCTAACGCGTTACCATTTTATTTGTGTTTTCTGCCAGATAGATGTAGAAATAACGAGTTCAGTTTTGAAACGAACATCGATCAAGACACAGGACCAGGGTAAATAGGTGGCAGACATTTCCGCTCCTGTTCTTCTTTGGTAACGTTTCTGGGCGGGGAGATCGGCGGCCTTATAATCATCATGTCATCGCCCCAACAGCATTTAGTCAAGAAACTACCTGTGGAAAAAGTCTTAGGAAATCCACACCCGCCATCCCCTTCCACCGGAGAACTGTTGATCGAACCAACCTCAAAGAAGAGATTGAATCAATGGCTGGCTACTGGAATCTGTGGAAACGATATTACATCTAGCTGCCTTTACGTTGCCGCTATAGCCGCCGTGTACGCTGGCGTCTTGGCCCCGGTTGTACTGTTGTTGGTCGGTCTTGTTCTATATCTCTATAAAAAGGTCTACACCGAGGTCGTTGAAGCCCTTCCTCTAAACGGCGGCACCTATAACTGTTTGCTCAACTGCACGTCCAAGTTTGCCGCTGCCGTCGCCGCCTGCATGACTATTCTTTCATATATAGCTACTGCGGTTATTTCCGCTAAGACAGGTATTGAATATTTTCATCATATCCTTCCCAACCTTGAGGTGATGGGGGCTACAATCTGTCTCCTTGGCGTTTTCGCCATCTTGGCTATCATTGGCATCACCGAGTCCGCAGTAGTGGCCTTGACCATTTTCGTATTCCACATGGCTACCTTGGTTGCCTTCTGTATCATAGGATTTGTGCATTTCCCCGCTGATTTCCACATCCTCAAGACAAATCTCTCAATGCTGCCAAGTGGCCATGGCCTGTTTGTTGCGATTTTTCTCGGCTTCTCGGCTGGCTTACTGGGAATAAGCGGTTTTGAGAGTTCGGCTAACTTTGTGGAAGAGCAGGACGTTGGGGTTTTTCGCAAAACCTTGCGAAACATGTTGATAGCAGTGATTATATTCAACCCCTTGACTTCTATTATCTCGCTAAATCTTCTGCCATTGGCTGATATTGTACGTCATGAGGACCACCTTCTGTCGGAAATTGCATTCCACACTGGCGGGGAAACCTTTCGGTTCATTGTTGTTCTGGATGCCGCAGCCGTGCTCTCTGGTGCGGTGTTGACGAGTTTTGTGGGGGTAACTGGCCTAATCCGACGTATGGCCCTGGATCAATGTCTGCCACAATTCTTGCTGAAGCGGAACCGTAGAGGCACCTCCCACCGCATCGTTATCGCGTTCTTTCTCCTTTGTTCTTCCATTTTGCTCCTTACCAAAGGGAGCCTTCTATCCCTGGCTGGGGTTTACACCATTTCCTTTCTTGGAGTCATGACCCTGTTTGGCCTCGGCAATATTCTGCTGAAGGTAAGACGCAGCGAGCTCAAGCGGACCTACCGGGCGGGCTGGGGGACGATTCTCTTTGCCATGGCCGCTACTAGTATAGGCATTCTTGGCAATGTTATTATCGACTATCACAGCCTTTCCTACTTCTCCTACTATTTCATCCCCACCGTTTTGGTCGTCGTCCTTGTCTATATGCGTATTCCCATCTTAAAAGCCACCTTAGAGGTATTGAATAATCTCATGACCAAATCGCTGGTATGGCGTTCCGTCATAGTTGATCGAATAATGTCTATATCAGAGCAGCGGGTTGTCCTATTTACACGAGGTGGCCGCTTAGACCGTTTGCATGACGCTTTCTCATACATTATAAAGAACGAACCGAGTCGGTCAGTGGTGGTATTCCACCTGTACAATGCTCCGGATCGGAATGAAGAGGCATCAATCAAGGAAGCTATCAAGGTGATTGAGCAAATTTTTCCGGAACTAAGAGTTGAGCTGACCGTGCGAGAAGGAAGATTTGGGCCGGAGATCATAGATTCCGTTTCCCGTGAGTTTGGTGTGGCACGAAACAACATCTTCATCGGAGCCCCTGAAGAAAAGCACGACTTTTCCATACAGGAGCTGGGAGGAGTCCGAGTGATTTTCTGAATGTAGAACCTGGCACAAAAGGAGCTTTGCAATGAACAAGAATGTCTTGCTTTGGGTCTTGGTGTTACTAATACCGGGCATTAGCGCTTGCGAATTATCCGATAAAACCTCAGGCCTCAGGTTTCCTGTGCTGGAAGACGCAGGTTTCAGTCATTTGAACGATTCTGTTTCGGAAGCTGTAAAGGCGCTAAGAGAAGCATCAGATAAAATTCAAATTGGTGAAAAAGCCGAATCGAGCGAGGCGGTGCAACGGGCAATGAATGCATTATTGAAATTACATTTTTATTATATACCCATGACCGAGGTTCGCCAGCTGGTTTATGATGCTGACCGACTATTCTATCTTAAGCAATCGGATGCCACACTAAACAAGTTAAGAGAAGCAAATAAATTTCTGGGCCATGTGGCTGATTCTGATGGTCCCAAGCTTAAGAGGTCTGTCAATGAATTAATTGCTATGATTGACGAGCTAATCTTAGACATCCAAGAATCATCAAGTGCGGGGCCGGAAAAGTTCAGAGAGGTCGGGCATCGGGTCAACCTAATGGTGCTTGATGGGGAATTCGTCTTGTCAGATGCAAGATTTGATCACGAACGTTGAGAATTGAAGCCTCCCCGCGGCAAGCCACGGGGAATCTTCACCGGAAGGAAGCTTTTCATTTTCAGATTCGCTCGCTAACCCCGCCGCAAGCAGCGGGGAATGCGCTCGCTTTCGCGGTTCAGCCTGTTTCATGAAGGATAGCCATTCTGAGAGAACCCTTTTGCGGTTCTGATCTGCGTTTGCCGCCGCCGTCTTTGTAGGTCTTGCCCTTCCCTGGTTCCAAGGCCTGTGTTTTGTCCGTTCTTCACACAATATCATGATGGTTCTTCTTCTAAACCACGAAAAAGCCCCAACTGCTACGAACAGTTGGGGCTTTCTTGCGTTTGGGCTTATGCGCCGTATGCCTATGCCGGCTTGAAAATCATCAGCCAGGCCTGGGCTATCAGAATACTGATAACCATATACGGAAATGCGGTTTTCATGAACCCGCCAAAGGATATCCTATAGCCCTTGGACTCGGCAATACCCATGGTGACCACGTTGGCCGACGCGCCGATGATGGTCCCGTTGCCGCCAAAGCAGGCGCCCAGGGCCAAGGCCCACCACAGCGTGTTTTCGGAGCCCGGGATGACCTTGGTAAGATAGGCGACGATGGGGAGCATGGTCGCCGTGAAGGGGATATTATCCACAAAGGCCGATGCCATGGCTGCTACCCACAGGATCAGGGTCATAGACATAAGGTAACTTCCGCCGGAAACGTGAAGAATCCAGTCGGCGATCAGGTCGAGCAGCCCCGCCTCCTCCACCGCACCCACGAGCATGAACAAGAAGATAAAGAACATGAGGGTGGGCCATTCGATGTCTTTTTCTATGAGATGAAGCATGTCCACCTTTTTGGTGAGAACGCCGATCGTAAACAGGACGCTGGCACCCGTCAGGGCAGCGACACTAACCTCCATGTGCCAATAACCGTGCGTCAGAAAAAGAAATATCGTAAAGCCCAAGACAGCCAGGCCATAGGTCAGCAGATTGGCGTCATAGATCTTGTATTTTTCTTTCAGCTCGGCCGTGAATTCACCCACATTATGAACCGAGGCCTGAGACTTGGCGTAGTCCTTGCCCCAGATCAGCTTGGAGTAAATAAACAGGGCAACCATGGAGGCGACGCATATCAGGGCCAGGGCCTCCACAAAGTGCATGAAGGTGAGCCCGGCATAGGAACCGATCATAATATTGGGCGGGTCACCAATGAGGGTGGCCGTGCCCCCGACATTCGAGGCCAGCACCAGCGGTATGAGCATGTCAAGCGGATTCAGATCGAGTGACACGCATATTTCGATGGCAACCCCTGTGAGAAGGAGCATGGTGGTTACATTGTCCAGAAATGCAGAGGTTACCGCCGTAAATGCCATGAGCACAACAGTGAGGAGAAACACTTTTCCCCTTGCCAACTTGTAAGACATGTACGCACACCACTGAAAAACGCCGGTGTTCTTCAGAACCCCCACGATAATCATCATGCCCATCAGGAGAAAGATGACGTTCATGTCCACGGAGGCAATCGCACGCTCGAAGGAGAAGATGCGGAACTCCGGGCTGATCGTACCGATGGTATAGGAAATACACATCATGACAGCCGCACCTAGCAGGGCCGCGATGGTTCGATGCAAGAGCTCAAAGGCGATCAGGACGTAGGCGAGGATAAAGACCACGGTCGCGATCCAAAAGGCCGGGCTCTGCGCACGCGGCAGGGTCAGGTCTTCACTGGCAAAGAAATGATCCGCCCTCTGGGCAAAGTCCGCGCCTGTAAAGGTGACTTTCTGTGTCTGAAAACTGGTTTTCTTGGCCTCCACCACAAAGGTTGAGCCCGGGACAGAACCCTTCTCGACCTTGACACGAGAGACATATTTTCCACTGTCGGCCGTTTCAATGTGGTCCACCTCTTCCCCGTTTTCATAGACGGCAACGTGGCACTCCCCTACGGGTTCATTGTGGGTGTCGTATATGATGCCCGCAATATTCACAGTGTCTCCGTGTGGAAACCTCTCGTGTTCAGGCTTATGCCCCCCCCCGTGACCCGCAAAGGCAAAGGTGCATAGAAAAGACAGTCCGATCATTACCGTGCCAGCCAATAGAGCCTTTTGTGTGCGCATGAAAAATTTTCCTCCTTGCCCCTGGTTCCGCAGTAAACTTGTGTCCCCGCTAGGGGACCTACCCGGAAACATAAAAGTTTACTAACAACCAAATTTTCGCCGAAAGTGCCTCGGGCTGTTAGCATAAAAGGTCTTACGGGTCAATCTCTTTTTTTGAAAGAAGTTGACCCGCGTCGGCAAGCGGCTTGCCCCGAGCAGGGGAATGAGTTCATATCCAACAGCCTGTTTTTGTTTGACAGAAGGCCTGCCGGGTGATAGCCATAAAAACTTACTCTCCCTTCACGTTGAAAGTGTTTCAAATGGAGGCTCAAACCTTTTTTATCCGCTCGGTCATGGTTCAGGATGTCATCATGGCGGTGATCGTGGCCATTATTGTCGGGGTCCTGATCCGTGCCATCCGGAGCCAGAAAACGACACATGTGATTCTTGTGGTGATGTGGGGGGCAATCGCCCTGTGGTTTTTTAACGGTCCGCTGTGGGGGTTCAGTGCGGTGACCGTGAGTCCGGGGGGACTGAAGATTCACTATGGGTTCCTGTCGGTCTTCAGGAACACCACCTTGCCTGTTAACACGCACTGGAAGATCCAGAGCTATCTCGGCGGCATCAGGAGGATGAAAAGACTCCTTTTTTTCCAACTGGATAATCGTCAGAGCTTGAAGGTGCGAGGCAGGGACAAGTTTGAGATCATGGAGGCCCTTGGGGCCGCCATCGACCGGCTCAACGGACAACCCGTGGGAGGCATTGCAGAACGTCCTGTGAATATGTAGAGGAGAAACCGGTTGAGCCCGTTGGCCCGGGTGAGTCGGTTACCCTCATTATTTTGCACAACCGGCCCAACGTGTAGGACAGAGCATGAAAATCCACGAATACCAGGCCAAGGAACTCTTTTCAGAATTCAACATTCCTGTCCCCCCGGGCGCCGTGGCCCGGGACGCTGAAGAGGCCGGAAAAATCGCCGAGCAGATCGGCGGTTCACGCTGGGTCGTTAAGGCCCAGATCCACGCCGGCGGCCGTGGCAAGGGGGGTGGCGTTCGTGTGGCCGAAACGCCGGCCGCCGTGGCTGAAACCGCCAAAGAGATGCTTGGCATGACCCTGGTGACGCCCCAGACAGGGCCCCAGGGCAGGCAGGTCAGGGCGGTCCTGGTGGAACAGGGGCTGGGGATCAAACAGGAGTTTTACGTGGGAGCCGCCGTTGATCGGGCGAGGCAATGCCCGGTCCTGATCGCCAGTGCGGAGGGCGGCATGGGGATTGAGGAGCTGGCCGCGAGCCGTCCTGAAGCCATTGTGAGGGAGTGGGTGGATGTGGGGGTGGGGCTTGCAGGTTTTCAGGCCAGAAAGCTGGTGTTCGGCATGGGGATAGATGTTGGCCTTGTAAGGGCGGGCACAGGGATCTTCGCCCAGCTTCACAGACTTTTTGAGTCCTTGGATTGTATGCTGGTGGAGATCAACCCCCTGATCGTGACACAGGGCAACCAACTCCTTGCCCTGGATGCCAAGATAGAATTTGATGATAATGCCCTCTATCGCCACAAGGCACTCTTGGAACTGGAAGATACCGAGGAGCAGGATCGGCTGGAACTTGAGGCTTCACGGTACCGCCTGAATTACATCCGCCTTGAAGGGGATGTCGGGATCATGGTCAATGGCGCAGGACTGGCCATGGCCACCATGGACCTGATCAAGCAGGCCGGTGCCAGACCGGCGAATTTTCTGGACGTGGGCGGCGGGGCCACCACGGAGATGGTGACCAAGGGCTTTGAGATCATCCTTGGGGATAAGAATGTTCGGGGGATCCTGATCAACATCTTTGGTGGGATCCTGCGATGCGACGTGCTGGCCAATGGGGTGGTCGAGGCGGCCAAGAAGGTCGCCATCAACGTGCCTGTGGTGGTGCGGCTGGACGGCACCAATGTGAAGGAGGGGCGCAGTATTCTGGCCCGGTCCGACCTCGATTTTATCGTGGCCGACAGCATGGCTGACGCGGCAGCCAAAGTCCGGCAGATGATGTCGTAAAGGCGTCAGCGGGACGCTCAAAGGGTGGGCTGTTGCCCAAATCCCTCTTCGCTTGGTCTAAAACGTTTTTGGATAAATCTAAGGCTTGCTCCAGGCGATTTCAAAACTCGCCCTTCGGCTCAAACAGTTGAAATCGCTGGTCTTTCGCTTCGCCAAGATTTCTTGGCCAAAAACGTTTTAATGACCGCTCAAAGGAATTCGTGTTTGGGCAACAGCCCGAAGGGGTATGAATGTGAGCATATTGATCGACAAAGACACACGCCTGGTGGTTCAGGGGATAACCGGCAGGGAGGGAAGTTTTCATACCCGGCAGTGTGTGGCCTACGGCAGCCATGTCGTAGCAGGGGTGACCCCTGGCAAGGGGGGCCAAAGCCTGGACGGCATCCCGGTGTTTAACACCATTGGTGAGGCGGTTGACCGTGCGGGCGCCAATGTCAGTTTGATTTTTGTGCCGTCCCCTTTTGCGGCAGATGCGATCATGGAATCTGCGGCAGAAGGGCTTTCATTGAGCATTTGCATTACCGAGGGGATTCCCATCCATGACATGTTGAAAGTCGCTGCCTTTTTGAAACGCTGCAACACCCGCCTCGTGGGGCCAAACTGTCCCGGGGTGATTTCGCCAGGTCGCTGCAAAGCAGGGATCATGCCTGGGCAGATCCACAAAGAGGGGTCCATTGGCGTCGTATCAAGGAGCGGCACACTGACCTATGAAGTCGTCCACCAGCTGACCCAGAGTGGCCTGGGGCAGAGCACCTGCATCGGGATCGGGGGCGATCCCATCATTGGTTCGTCCTTTGTGGACATGTTAAGGCTTTTTGACCAGGACCCTGAAACGGAAGGTGTGGTGCTTATCGGAGAGATCGGCGGCCAGGATGAGGAGGCGGCTGCCGAGTACATCAGGGAACATTTCAGCAAACCCGTGGTTGGATTTGTTGCAGGCCTTACGGCCCCGCCGGGCAAGCGGATGGGGCACGCGGGTGCGATCATATCTGGCAGTGGGGGAACAGCCGGAGAGAAGATAGCTGCCATGCGTCGGGGCGGCATTCACGTGGTGGAGCACCTTGGACAATTGGGCAAAGAGGCCGGCAAAGTGTTTTGCTAATGGCTACACTTGAACCGGGAAAGCGAGTGCATTCCACGTAGCTTGCTGCGGGGTTAGCGAGCGTATCCAAAAAAAGTCAGCGTACCTTACGGTCGAAGATTCCCTGTAGCTTGCTACAGGGAGCTTCAATGCTATGATAAAGCAACTCGATGATGAAGGGAGAGAGAATATGAACCCGATGACAAAGACGGTTGAAGGAAACGAGGCCGCGGCCCATGTGGCCTATGCCATGAGCGACGTGGCTGCAATCTATCCCATTACGCCTTCAAGCAGTATGGGTGAGTACTGCGACCAATGGGCCGCCCATGGACGGAAGAATATCTTCGGGCAGGTTTTGAAGGTGATGGAAATGCAGTCTGAGGCAGGGGCCGCAGGCGCGGTTCATGGGGCGCTTTCCGCGGGCACCTTGTCCACAACGTTTACAGCATCCCAGGGCCTACTGCTGATGATTCCAAACATGTACAAGATATCGGGCGAGATCATGCCGGCTGTCTTTCATGTCTCGGCCCGGGCCGTTGCCGCCCATGCGCTGTCTATTTTCGGAGACCACTCGGATATCAACGCGGTCAGACAGACAGGATTCTCCCTCCTTGCCTCGGCATCCGTTCAAGAAAACATGGATCTCGCCCTTGTGGCCCACCTGGCCAGCATCAGGGCAAGCCTTCCGTTTATTCACTTTTTTGACGGATTCAGGACCTCCAACGAGATACAGAAGATAGCCTTTATTGACTATGACGACATGGCATCCCTGGTGGACTGGGAGGCGATTGATGAGTTCAGGAGCCGTTGTTTGAACCCTGAATATCCTCAGCTCAGGGGCACGGCCCAGAACCCTGACATATTCTTCCAGAACCGGGAGGGGTCCAATCCTTTTTATGAGAGGATCCCTCACATTGTTGAGGAGGAGATGCAAAAGGTGGGGGCCCTGGTGGGCCGTTCATACCATCTTTTTGACTATGTGGGAGACCCTGAAGCAGATAAAATTATCATATCCATGGCATCCAGCTGTGATGTGATCGAGGAAACCGCCAATTACCTCAACGGACTGGGCCAGAGAGTCGGCCTGGTCAAGGTTCGGCTCTATCTGCCGTTTTCAAGGGAGCACTTTTTGAGCGCCCTTCCGGCCACGGCAAGAAGAATAGCGGTTCTGGACCGGACCAAGGCCCCGGGGGCATTGGGTGAACCCCTTTATCAGGATGTGTGCACGGTCTTTCAGGAAAAGGCAGAGCATCCTGTTATTGTGGGAGGAAGATACGGTCTGGGAAGCAAGGAATTTACCCCGACCATGGTCAAGGCCGTGTTTGACAATCTCCGCTCATCAGCGCCCAAAAATCACTTTACGGTTGGTATTGTGGACGACGTATCATACACGTCTCTCCCCCTTGACGAGGAGATCCATCCAACGGCTGAGGGAACGGTGCGATGCAAGTTCTGGGGGCTCGGCGCCGATGGAACCGTTGGGGCCAACAAGAACGCCATCAAGATCATCGGTGAGAATACGGACATGTATGCACAGGCGTATTTTTCCTATGATGCCAAGAAGTCCGGGGGAATTACCATATCCCATCTCAGATTCTCGCCTCAGAAGATTCAGTCCCCCTACCTGTTGACCCAGTCTGACTTCATTGCCTGTCATAATCCCGCTTTTGTTACCCAGTACGAGATCCTGGAAGGGATCAGGCAGGGAGGCTCCTTTCTGCTCAATTCGCCATGGAGCGTCAAGGAAATGGGAACCAGGCTTCCCGACCATATGAAGAGAACAATCGCCCAGAAAAACTTAAGCTTTTACAATATTGATGCCGCCGAGATCGCTGCTCAAGTCGGTCTGGGCGGACGTATCAACATGGTTATGCAGGCGGCATTTTTCCATATCGCCAAGGTGATCTCTTCCCGGGATGCCATCAAGTACATCAAGGAGGCCATCAAGAAGACGTACGGGAAAAAAGGCGAGAAGATTGTACAGATGAATATAGCTGCAGTGGATAAGGCCATAGGAGCCTTGAAGAACATTAAGGTGCCAAAAACCTGGGCCACCGCCGGCCACGAAGCGTACATGGAAGCAGATGAGCCTGAGTTCGTGAGCGAGGTCATGAGACCCATGCTGGCTCAGCAAGGGGACAAGCTTCCGGTGAGCGCTTTCAGCCCGGACGGTATATTTCCTACAGCGACGACCAGGTATGAAAAAAGAGGGATTGCCATCAACGTGCCCGAGTGGATTCCTAAAAACTGCATACAGTGTAATCAATGCGCCTTTGTTTGTCCCCATGCCGTCATCCGGCCGGTCATTGCACGGGAGGACGACCTTAAGAAGGCCCCGAAAGGTTTTGTCACCCTGAATGCCGTGGGCAAAGAGTTAAAGGGCTTGAGGTTCCGGGTTCAGGTCAGCCCCCTGGATTGTACGGGTTGCGGAAACTGTTCCGATATCTGTCCGGCCAAGAAAAAAGCCCTGGTCATGCGACCGCTGGCCACGCAGACGCAGGTACAGGTTCCTAATCATAAATTTGCTACCGAACTCCCTGTCCTGGGCGATGTGATGCCCGCCACCTCGGTCAAGGGAAGCCAGTTCCGGCAGCCGCTTTTTGAGTTTTCAGGGGCTTGTCCGGGGTGTGGCGAAACCCCTTACATCAAAGTCGCCACACAGCTCTTTGGTGATCGCATGATGATCGCCAATGCCACGGGTTGTTCCTCCATCTATGGTGGATCCGCACCGAGTTGTCCGTATACCGTCAATGAAGAGGGGCACGGTCCTGCGTGGGCCAATTCCCTTTTCGAGGACAATGCCGAGTATGGGTTCGGCATGGAATTAGGTGTAACGCAGAGGCGGGAGAAGCTTGCCGACCTTATTCGTGAGGCCCTGAATACGAAGCTTTCGAAAGAGCTGAAAGACGCCTGCAAGATGTGGCTGGAAAATATGCTCGATGGGGAGAAATCCAGGGAATATGGCCGCAAGGTAGAAGAGCTTGCCGAACTTGAGACCCTCGATCAAAAGGGGCCTGCCCATGCCTTGCTTGGTGAAATCCTTGATCGAAGTGACTACCTTGTCAAGAAGTCGATCTGGATCATTGGTGGTGATGGCTGGGCCTATGACATCGGCTACGGTGGCCTGGACCATGTCCTTGCCATGGGTCATGACATTAATGTCCTGGTCCTGGATACAGAGGTCTATTCCAATACCGGTGGTCAGTCTTCAAAGGCAACGCCCACCGGAGCCGTGGCCAAATTTGCAGCCGGTGGTAAACCGACCCGCAAGAAAGACCTGGGCAGAATGGCCATGACCTATGGTTATGTCTACGTGGCCTCTGTTGCCATGGGGGCCAATAAGAATCAACTGATGAAGGCATTTGTTGAGGCCGAAAGCTATCAGGGCCCCTCTCTGATCATCGCCTACGCCCCCTGTATCAATCACGGCATCAACATGGGCCGCAGCCAGCATGAAGAGAAGCGGGCCGTGGAGGCGGGTTACTGGATACTGTATCGATATGACCCCAGGCGTAAAGAGGCAGGGGAGAACCCCCTCTTGCTTGATTCCAGGGAACCCAAGGCTGATTTCAAGGAATTCTTGATGGGCGAGGTACGCTATTCCAGCCTGACGAGGACCTTTCCAGAAAATGCCAAAGCGCTTTTTCAAAAGGCCGAGGAGGATATGAAGGAACGATACGAGAGCTATCAACACATGGCGGGCAAAGAGGAAGGTGAAAGCCCAAAGCCCAAGGCTCAAAGCTGAAGGCTGCAAACCTGTTGGTTTCGCAAAAAGTCGATTTTACTCACGCCGTGAACATTTTGGGGGCCCTTAAGATATTCAGCTAAAATGCTAAAACTCTCCGCCTGCGGCGGATCAAACAGTTAGCATTTCTTAACGCTAAACATCTGAAGTGCCTTTTTCCCAAAATGCTCAATGTCGTTCGCAAAACACTTTTTACGAGTCTATCAAACCTGACGTGATTGGACAGGCCGCCTGGAAGTGTGAGTCGGGCGGCCTTTTTCGGTCGGACACAACTATGAAACACACCATCACATTTCAACCGGACCAGGTTTCTATTCGCGTTGACAAGGGCACGAACCTGCTGGATGCGGCCCTTGGGGCTGGTGTGCACATCAATGCCTCATGCGGTGGGCAGGGCGTTTGCGGCAAGTGTCGCGTGATCATAGAGGCAGGGGAGGTTGATAGCGAAAAGACGGAAAACATCAGTCAGGAAGAATATGAACAGGGATGGCGGCAAGCCTGCAAGACCTCTGTTCTCTCAGACTGCACCGTGCAGATTCCCGTGGAGTCCAGGGGCCTAAAACGGGTCGTGGCCCAGAAGCTCGACATGGGCAAGTCAGACCGGAAAATCTCCGCCCTTCAGACCATACCTTTGGCTGAGGGCTGGGACCTCAACCCGGTGACCATGAAGGTGCCGGTTCAATTGACGCCCCCCACGTTAAAGGATAATGCCAGCGACCTGACCCGCCTCGCCACGGCCCTGAAGCGACAACATCATATTGAAAACATGTCTGTTGATATTCGATGTCTCAGGACCCTGCCACAGATTCTGAGAACCGGTGAATGGTCTGTTACGGCCACGCTGGCGGCGGCTCAAGGGCTGGGGGCTGTTTCATCCTCGCAAGACAAAGATCGACCATCGAAACTGGTGCGTTTAGAGCCCGGTGACACCTCCGGCCAGAATCTTGGCCTGGTCCTGGACATAGGAACGACGACCGTATGTGCCGAGCTTCTGGATCTCAAGACAGGAAAGGTCATGGCCGAGGCGGCTGAATATAACAAGCAGGCTCAATGTGGCGAGGATGTGATTACCCGTATCGTGTATGCACAGAAACCAGAGGGAGAGAAAAACCTGCAGTCTCTGGTGGTATCTTCTGTGAATCAGGTGATTGACGAAATTCTGGAGCAAACCGGAAGCTCAAAAAGGAGTATCGCCTACATCGCTTCTGCCGGCAACACGACGATGACCCATCTTCTCCTGGGGCTGGAAACGCGCTATATTCGAGAAGCCCCTTATGTTCCGGCAGCCAGTTTTATGCCATTGGTGTGGGCGTCGGAGGTAGGCATTGATGTGCCCGATTGTGTGGAGCTTTTCAGCTTTCCTTCGGTGGCGAGTTATGTGGGAGGGGACATTGTTGCCGGCATACTCGGTTCCGGTGTGTTTCAGAAAAAGGCGCTTACCCTCTACATGGACATTGGCACCAACGGAGAGATCGTTCTGGGGAACCGCGACTGGCTCGCGTGCGCAGCATGCTCCATGGGTCCCGCCTTTGAAGGGGGTGGGATCAAACACGGTATGCGGGCCGACCAGGGAGCCATTGAGGGTTTTCACATCAATCCGGTGTCCCTGGAGCCCATGATCATTACGGTCGGGAGGAAAAAGGCCCGGGGCATCTGTGGGTCGGGCCTTATCAGTGTTCTGGCGGAGTTGCTATCGGCCTGTGTCATCGACCGCAACGGCAAGTTTGTTCGCGACCTCTCATCGGACCGGGTCCGGCCGGGACGCTTCGGAATGGAATATGTCTTGGCATGGGCTGAAGACTCGGGCACCGGGCATGATATCGTCATCACAGAGGTGGATATTGAGAACCTTATTCGTGCCAAAGGTGCGCTTTTTGCCGGATGCCTGACACTCCTTGAGAGCCTGTCCCTTTCTTTCAGCGACCTGGATCGAGTCATTATCGCGGGGGCCTTCGGCCGATACATCAACATTGAAAAGGGGAAGCGGATAGGCCTGTTCCCGGACATCCCGGTGGAGAAATTTCATTTCCTGGGAAACGGATCGCTGCTGGGTTCCCGATTGCTGTGCCTTTCCAGAGGGATGCTCGGTGACATAGAAGGGATTGCCAAGATGATGACCCATATTGAACTGAGCGACAACTCGTCGTTCATGGACAAGTATATGGGAGCCCTTTTTCTTCCCCATACGGAAGCCGGCTTTTTCCCTGATGTGATCAAACACTTGGATGCGAACTGTCAACTTATTCATAATGAAAGGAAGACTTCATGACGATGACCGTTGCCATGGCCGGCAAGGGAGGCACCGGTAAGACCACGATCGCAGGTCTTCTCATCAGGTTTCTTCTAAAGAAGGGTGTCAAGCCCATCCTGGCGGTGGATGCAGACCCCAATGCAAACCTGAATGAGGTCCTCGGTCTCAAGGTAGAGACCACGCTTGGCGAGGCCAGGGAGGGGATCAAAGACGGGGTGCCACCGGGCATGACCAGGGATGTCTACATGGAATATAAGATTGAGGAGGCCCTGGTAGAGAGCTACGGGTGTGACCTGGTGGTCATGGGTCGTCCGGAAGGCCCGGGCTGTTATTGCCATGCCAACACGCTGCTGTCGGGGTATATGGAAAAGCTGTGCGGAAACTACGCTGTGATCGTGATGGACAATGAGGCAGGTATGGAGCATATCAGTCGGTTGGTGGCCCGTCGCGCCGATATTCTGCTCATCATATCTGATCCGACACAACGAGGCATACAGGCAGCCGAGCGGATTCGTGATCTGGCCCGAGAGCTGGCGCTCGATATCAAGCAAGACTATGTGATCTTGAACCGTGTCAACGGTGAGTTGCCAGGGGCCATCAGGTCTGCAGTAGACAGAGCCGGGCTGCACCTGGCGGGGTGTGTGCCGGAAGACGCGTTGATTTCCCAGTACGATACGGAGGGACGGCCCACCGTCGAATTGCCGGATGATGCCGACGCGGTGCGGGCGCTCGATGAAATCTTTGAGGCTGTTATATCAATGAAGGCCTCCGGGAATGCCCCGCAGTGAAAGGCCACAAAAGGCCCCTTCTTTCTTCTACAATTGTTGTGAACCGCAACAGCGAGCGAATCCCAAAAACGGCAGCGTTCCTTACGGTCGAAGATTCCCTGCAGTTTGCTGCAGAGAGCTTCAATTGCCCTGGCAAAGAGATCTTTCCCCGTTCCACTTGCCCCTTCCAAGGCTCGACCATGAAGTCAAGCCCTTGGTTCAAATTGTTCCCTTAGCATTGCTCTAAATGGTTCGTTTTGTGTCCGGTGTTACCGTGTAGTCTCGTTGGTAGCACGATGGCAACACCCTTCATCTTCTATTCTTTCAGTAGGTTACAAACCGATAGGCCCTGGTGTATGTTTTTGGCATATCTATTGCTCATGTGCACCTATCACTTCAAAAATTCTCTATGCGATCACGAACCGGACAACCGAGCGCGTTCCCCACAGCTTCCTTCAGGGTTTTCTGCCTCTTGGGTATGTTCAGCCCCCTCTTCCAGTGTTTTTTAGCCTGACGAGGAGACTGACGGAGAGCAGGTGTAGGAACCTTGATTTGTAGCGGCATTAGCTGGAAGCTGCACCCCGTGCCGGAAAGTCGGGGTGTGTCTGTGATCGCCGGGATAACTGAAGTGGCCATGCCGCTGACGGCAAAGGAACCTGCGCAGATGAACGGCACAACCATTTCGAACAATCAGGGGAGGTGATGTTAGGGGTGTAAAAGAGGCATTTTCCGAGAAGCAAAGGAAAATCCGAACAATCAACAAAGCGATTTAGGAGTTTTTTGCCAAAGAAAGGAAATCTGAAGACGACAGGAGGACTGCAGCATGAAGAAAAGACTTTCTTGGCTTTCGTTCCTGCTACTATTGGCGGCCTTCACGAACATCCAGTGCGCTAAACACGCCCTGCCCCCAACAGCGGTCTCCATGCCCGTGATACAAGGGGCGGTCTGTGTGGGTTGTGACAGGTGCGCTGATTGTCACGAAGAGGCCTGCAATGCTTTTGCAAAGACCATTCACGGCAGGATCGCGCCTTTTGAAACAGCCGGCCTTGGCACGGGTTGTGAGACATGCCACGGCGGCGGAAGCTTGCACGTTGAATCAGAAGACCCGGCTGACATTATCACATTCGCAAAGCTCACCTCGGCCCAACAATCAAGGATCTGCCTGGAGTGCCACACAAGATTTCATTGGGCAGGCAGTGAACACTACCTCAATGATGTAGGCTGCCTCCAGTGTCACAAGATTCACCCCCCGGTCGCCGACAAACTGCTGGCCAAATCAGAACCGGATGGCTGCTACGGCTGTCACATGGATATCCAGGCCAAAGCCCAGTATCCTTCCCACCATCCCATCCGGGAGGGAAAGATGGGCTGCTCGGACTGTCATGATCCGCACGGTAGCATGGTAGGGAGCCTCCTCAAGACGGATGAAAGGTTAAACGATCTGTGTTTGAACTGTCATGCGTCTAAACAGGGGCCTTTCGTCTTTGAACATGCCCCCGTGCTGGAAGACTGCACCATATGCCACGCCCCCCACGGGACCATAGCCAACAATCTGCTCAAGCAAAATGAGCCGTTTATCTGCCTGCAATGTCACGAGTTGCACTTTCACTCTGGCAAGGTAGGTTATGACAAGAGCACGGACGGTGATCCACCGTCGGGCTACTATGTGCCCGGGGCATATCCAGAGGCCCATAATCTGTCCCAGCGCAGCGGTTTTAAGAGGGCCTGGACGACCAAGTGCACCCAATGTCATTCTCAGATTCACGGTTCAGATTTGCCGTCCCAGGCCGTGCCTGGCCAGGGCAAGGCGTTGACCAGGTAAGATAGCGCGCTCAATGACTGCAACCCGTGGTTTTATT
>Ga0315534_1000446_pt1 | contig 28352 bp, 23 predicted proteins | sample SalMarSW160240MG_FD_203094 | JGI IMG/M metagenome (GOLD analysis project Ga0315534, IMG submission 203094) | Salt marsh sediment microbial communities from the Plum Island Ecosystem LTER, Massachusetts, United States - Salt Marsh Sediment SW1602-40 ...
AAGGTTCTTGATGAACTCCTCGTGATCCTCGGGCAGAATCAGCTCGAACATGCTTCTGCCCATCAGCTCGTCAGGTGCATCGAAGCCACACAACTCCGAAGCACGCTGGGAGACGCTGGTGATGCGACCCTTCAGATCGGTTACCACCACCGCATCGGACAATATCTTGAGCAGCAACTCCGACATCTCTTGGTGCTCGTACAACTCCTCCTCCGTCTCCCTGCTGTCGTCCACTTTCCGCGCCACCACTTGCACGGCTGGCTTGTCCTGATACATGAACGGAAAGATGGAATGGGCATCCACACGGACGACAGATCCGTCCAGGCGCATCAGGCGATCCTCCATCAACGCCAGTTCAGTATCGTGTTCCAGAACCTTCTCCAGGCGCGCCTCCACCGCTGCTCGGTCATCGGGATGCACGAAATCCAGCACGGATCGACCGATGATAGCTCCGGGGTCTGTAGCGCCGAGCAGGACAGCGCCTGCCCTGTTGGCAAACACTATCTTGCCCTGGTGGTGGACGAAGATGGCATCGGGGGACGATTCCACCAAGCGCCGGTAGTGCTCCTCGCTCTTGCGGAGCCTCTCCTCGGTTCGCTTTCTATCGGTGATGTCCACGCCGACGCCCACGATGAGCTCGACGGGTCCCTCACCATCCAGAAGCGGGGCAGTGGACCACTGGATGATCCTGGGACGCCCTTCTCGGGTCAACAAGTGGCTCTCGTAGCCCCGGACGAAGCGACCGGTCCTCAGGTTCTCCAGAACACGCTTGACAACGTCAACCTCTTCCGGAAGGACCAGGGTTTCCCACACGTACTTGCCCCACACCTCCTTGAAGGACAGCCCCGTGGTTTCCTCGCAGACGCGATTGAACCAGCGAATGCGCCCCCGCCGGTCGAAGATCATCACCAGTGCGCCGACCCGGTCGAACAGCGCGGTCTTGGCGACGAGGCTCAGTTCCTGATCCGGGCCTGCCACTGCCTGCTCGGGCTCTTTCTGTGCCTCCTCCGAGGTTTCGAGGCGCTGGTCGAAGGCCATCACTTCGCCCTCTGGTTGTCGTGGGACGTGCTCTTCCTCCTCCATCCTTCCATCACCACCCAGCCTGGCGCGGGTTCCGCGCTCCTGCCACCCACGCAAATGGCCTACAACGAACGCGCTGCGCCAGTCGATAGCCTACAAACCCACAGCATCTGCCTGGACACAAAGACTCGTCGATCCGACAAGGCGAGTCTCGGATGTTTCGCTAGACACTCGGGGGACCACACACAAGCCAGGCACGCGGTGAGCCGGAATCGTGCACTGGCGCGTCCAGCGAATAATAATTATACCGCACTGTGGACCCCAAGTCAAGCATTACTTTCGTACCCTCCAGCGGCCCCACCTTCGACACACCTCACTCCTCTTCGTCCGCCGCCCCTTCCCGCCAGCGCTCCAGCCGCTCCCTGATCTCCTTCTCATATCCCTGGTCGGACGGGTCGTAGTACCTTCGCCCCCGGAGGCGATCAGGCAGGTATTGCTGCCGCACGAAGTGATCAGGATACTGATGGGGATACTTGTAGTCCCGGCCATGCCCCAGGGCCTCACCATCACGTGACGAGTCCTTCAAATGGCCCGGCACCTCGGTGACACCCTCCTCCTTCACTTCGGCTAGAGCCTTGAAGTAGCCGCCGGCGGAATTGCTCTTCGGCGCGGTGGAGAGGTACACGCACGCCTGCGCCAGGCTGTACTGGGCCTCAGGCAGCCCCACCCACTCCAGGGCCTGGGCCGCGGACGTGGCCACGGTCAGTGCCTGCGGGTCCGCGTTCCCCACGTCCTCCGAGGCGAAGATGATCATCCGGCGCACGATGAACCTGGGGTCCTCCCCAGCATGGATCATCCTGGCCAGCCAGTACAAGGCCGCATCCGGATCCGAGCCGCGCAAGCTCTTGATGAAAGCCGAGATCGTGTCGTAGTGGGCATCGCCGTCCTTGTCGTAGAGCAGGGCTCTCTGCTGTATCGAATCCTCGGCGGTCTCCAGAGTGACCTGGATCACGCCGTCGGCGTCCGGCGCAGTCGTCTCAGCGGCCAGCTCCAGAGCGTTGAGGGCGATACGTGCGTCTCCCCCCGCCACCCTCACCAGATGGTCCAGGGCATCCTCCGCCAGTTCCACCTTTCTGCCCCCCAGGCCCCGCTCGGCGTCGGCCAGGGCCCGGCGAAGGATCAGGGCCACGTCCTCGTCACCGAGCGGCTCCAGACGGAAGATGCGCGAACGAGAGACCAGCGCTCCAATGACTTCGAAGAAGGGGTTCTCCGTGGTGATGCCGATGAGGGTGACCAGGCCCTCTTCCACGTGAGGCAGCAGCGCGTCCTGCTGAGTCTTGGTGAAGTGATGGATCTCGTCTACCAGCAGTATGGTCCGGCTCCCTCTCAGCATCCGCCTGTTCTTGGCCGCGGCGATGAGCTGTCGCAACTCGTTGACCCCGGCCAGCACGGCGCTCATGGACTCGAACGCGCTCTCCGTGGTGTTGGCCACCACCGAGGCCAGGGACGTCTTGCCCGTGCCGGGTGGCCCCCAGAGGATGATCGAGCCCAGCCGGTCGGCCTCGATCGCCCGGCGCAAGAGCTTCCCCGGTCCCAGGATGTGCTCCTGCCCCACCATCTCATCCAGCGTGCGGGGCCGCATCCGGGCCGCCAGCGGTGCGTCTTTCTTCAGTTCATCGCTGAGCGAGTATTCGAAGAGGTCCACAGATCTCCTACCGCCCAGATTCTACCCTGCCTAGGCCCGCGACGCAAGAGAAAAAGACTACAGACCCGTACCTGCAGGACGTGCCCTCCGGCTACGAGTCATGATGATCGGGCCGAGGGTCTTGGTATGCCTCCCCGTGTCCAGCGCAGCGAGGGGTGGTTATGGCTGCACCACTGCCTTCACCACCTTGAGCGCTTCCACGTCGGCCAGCGCCTCGTCCAACTCGTCGAGCCGGTAGATGCGACTGATGAACGCCTCGTACGGAAAGCGGTCTCCATGCTTGGCCAGGACCTGGATGCCGCGGTAGAAGTGGCTGAAATCGCTGCCCCAGCAACCTCTGATCTCCAGGTGCTTACGATTGAGATCCCAGTGAGGATTAACCTCCACGGGGCCGGCATCGGTATACTGCCCCACCACCACGTACCGCCCGTTGTCGCGCGTCATACGCATCCCCTCTGGGATGGCCATCGGGTTCCCCGTGGCCTCGATGGTCACGTCGGCACCACGCCCGTGGGTCAACTCCAACACCAGGGCGATCCGCTCCTCAGGCCCGTGCTCCTCGATGTCGATGATGTGGTCCGCGCCGACCGCACGCGCCATGTCGAGCCTTTTCTTGGGCGCCCCGATCACGACCACCTGCGTCGCCCCGGAGAGTTGGGCCAGTATGGCCGAGTTGAGACCCACGTGGCCACATCCCTGGATGGCTACCGTGTCGCCGAGCTGGACCTCGGCACGCTCCAGAGCGTGGGTGGCCGTGGGCAGGCCACACCCCGCGCCGATGTATCGCTCCGCCGCCAAACCCCGCGGCAGCTTGATCACCTTGACCCCGGGCTTGAGGTAGATAGCCTCGCTCCACCCGCCCAGCAGGCCCTCGTCCGCCGAGTAGGTGATGCCGTAGACTCGGCGGCTCGGACAGCGCGTCGTGGCCTTGGCTACCAGACAGAACCAGCAGCTGCCACACGTCTCGTGAACGTCGAGAAAGGCGACCACGTCTCCCTGACGCAGAACCTCCCCCTCCACGTCGGTCACCTCGCCCGCTATCCTGGAGATACGGCCCACGCTCACGTGGCCCGGGATGATGGGGTATGGCACCCCAGCCAGGCGTCCGTGGTACAGGTGAACGTCCGTCCCGCACACCTCGCTGTACATCGTCTGCAACAAGACGCTGCCCGGCTCCATCTCCGGCTCAGGGTACTCGCGTACCTCCATCGGCTCTCCTGGCGCGACCATCACCGCTGCCCTGTACATACACTCCTCCTATCTCTCCACACGTTTGCCCATCAGGTTGAGCTTAAACTCCCTGATGGTGTCGGGTGGTATGACGCCGCCCTTCGCATCCTCGAAGTGAATGGCGTCGCAGGGACACTGGACAATGCAGGCCCCGCACTTCACGCATCGCTGCGCCCCGGCCATAGTCGCCCTGTGGAGACGGCGGTCCACTTCGTAGCAGCCGCGAGGGCAGACGTCCTGGCAATAGCCCACACCCTTACAGCGCTCCTCCTTCAGCACGACCTCGAGCAGCCGGTCCTCCTGCAAGCCACTCTTGTACAGCGGCGTGCTACCCAGGAAGTCTACACCCATCACCAGCAGGACGACCAGGGTCAAAACCGCCCACCGAAGTACCTCCGCCCACGATCCCTGGCCAAGCAGGTACTGGTAGCTTGTGTATCCGCACAGGACCAGGACCCACAGAGCCGCGAAGCCAGCCAGGACGGCCCCACTGCCCCTGGCCCGAGAACCCAGCCACCTCGCGTACAGCGGAAAGGGCAGATACACAGCCAGGGACAACCCCCAGACCACGAAGATGGAAGGCAGAAACGCCTGACGCCAGAGCACCGCCAGGATCAGCGCCGTCGCCACGGAGATAGGAAAGGCCCACGCAGCGGCCATCTCCACCCGCTGTCTCCACGGGAAAGCCACCTCGCTCATCTCCTTACTCTTGGTTTGTCCGCTCTCCACGAAACGCGGCAAATCCCTGGCGTAGACCGGACCCCAGAGTACCTGCCACCCCGCCTTTTTCGCCACCACGCCGGCTTCGATGCCCGTCGCGGCGAGCTGAGGAAGGATGACCCTCCGATGGTCCACGCGCTCCTCTATGCCACTGGTCTTGAGCGCGGACAGGACGTCGTGATTGGTAAGCAACCCGCCGGTGGCCGCGCACCACACGTTGACACCTCTACTGTTGGCCACCAGGAGATAGGCGTTCGTGCCCCTCAGCGCCCAGCGAACCCTGGCTACCGTGAGACGGTAGTTGCAGGTCAGGAACACGGGGGAGTCCCTGCCCGGCAGCCCTATCTCCGCCAGCCCGGTCCGGCAGGGCCAGGGAAAGAACCTGAGCACCACCCCGAGGATGTTCACCACGACGTATCTCAAGAGGTTCATTCTCCTGCTCCAGCCGGCCTTCTGGCCACCAACTCCAAGAGGCTGCCAAGGTTTTGTTGTCTGGTGGACTCGACGATGAATCCTGCTTCCTGCACCTCGTGGGGCAGATCGACCACCGCGTGGGTGGTGCCCTGAGTCCAGAGGTAGACGACGACACTGAGGGGTATCCTGAGCAGCGCGTTCAGCACCCGCTGAGTGAGACCGTCGGGCACGACCTCGTCCGCAAGGAGCAGCAGGCCCCGTGGCTTCAGCACGCGTCTCGCCTGCTGGAGCGCGAAGGCGACCTCATCCGCCGTGAGCTCCGAGAAGCAGAGCCCGCTCACGACCACGTCGTAGGAGACAGCCTCCTCGTTCTCTAGCTCTGCCACGCCCATCTCGGCCCACTGCACCCTGTGATCGAGCTTCGCCTGCCTGGCCCTCGACCGGGCGATCTCCAGCATCTGGGGGTTGACGTCTATGCCCTTGACCCAAGCTCCTTTGGAGGCGGCCCTGAGCGCCAGCGCACCTGTGCCGCACCCCACGTCGAGGACTCGCTGCCCCTCCTCCACATGGGAGATCAAGCGCTCATAGACACCATCTAGCCGCCCCAGGGTCAGTATCCGCAGGCCTCGGTCATACCTGCTGGGCGCGGATTCCAGTATGCGCATCAGCACGTAGGTGCTCACGGTTCACACCCCACCCGGCCTGGCTGTTGCGCTCAATGGCGTTTTGCAGAGCGCGAACGTTGACACAGCAAAAAGGCGGGAAGGGTTGCTCCTTCCCGCCTGCGAGATCCTAGCTCTGCCTAGCTTCGTTGCCGATCTACGTGTTCCAGCGAGAGCCGCTTGATCCCAAGGGAGGCCACCGGCTCTGGCCATCGCGCGGTGGATTATCTGAAGACGGCGAAGGTTCGGGGCTCCAGCTTCTTTCCCACCTCCCTGGCTACCCCGGCCATGATCTCCGGCGCTTTCAGGGCCTTCTCTCGAGTGAACCGGTAGGAGGGGCCGACGACTCCGATGGCCGCGACCACGCCTTCCTCCCCCTTCTCCACGGGCACCGCAACAGCATTGATATCTTGGTCTTCCTCGCCCCAGGAGGTCCCATAGCCACGCTCGCGCACCTGCTGCAACTCCGCGGTCAACTGAGAAGCGTCGGTGACGGTCTTGTCGGTGAAGCGACTCAGGCCTTTGGCCATGTAGGCTTGCTGCTCGTCGCTCGTCATGTAGGCTAGGAAGATCTTCCCCGTGGACGTAGCATGTAGGGCCCCGCCCCCCATCCAGCCAACCGATTGCACGAGGTGAGGTCCCGGCACCTGGAGGACGTTGAGAATCCTGTCATCGTCCCTTACGGCCAGATACGTGATCTCCTCCAGGGTATCGGCCAGGTAGTGCAGATATGGAAGCGCCACCTGCGGAAGCCCTCTGCTGTTCAGCACTGCGTTTCCCAGCTCCACCAGCCGAATCCCCAGGCGGTACTTGCGTGTTCGAGGATCCCGTTCCGCCAACCCGCCACGCCGAAGCGATACGAGGAGGCGGTGAACCGTGCTCTTGTGTAAACCTAGCTCATTGCTCAACTCCGTTACACCTAGGTAATCCTGCTTGGCCCTCAGAGCATCAAGGATGGCCACAGCTCTGTCAACCGATTGTACGGGCATGTTTAACAATCACCTCCGTCTAAGTAAAGATGTCTCTGTTATTATAACAGTCGTCTGGCCAATGTCAAGCTGAGGTCCGCTCTCGTCTCCCCGTGTTGACCTCCCCACCGACCTGGCCTATACTCCCCTCGCATGGTGGCCAGCAGGGTCGCTCCGCCGCTGGCGCTGACCGATGTTCGCCACCACTCGCACATCGAACCCTGGAGGAGAATCAGTATGCCGCGCCAGACCTTCGACCGTGAACTCCAGCGACTTCAGGAGGAGATACTCCATCTCGGAGACGTGGTCGAGAAAGCGATTGTCCAGTCCGTGAGCGCCCTCTGCGACCGAAACCGCCAGGCGTCCAGCAGGGTGATCGCCGGAGACCGGGCCATCAACGAGAAGCGCTCCGCCATCGAGGGCGATGCTCTCACCCTCATCGCCACTCAGCAGCCGTTGGCAGGAGACCTGCGGACCATCTTCGCCGTGGTGGAGATAGCCACCGAATTGGAACGTATGGCAGACTACGCCAAGGGCATCGCCAAGGTAAACATACTGATGGGCGACGAACCCCTGCTGGCCCCCGCGACGCATCTCCCTGGCATGGCGGCCAGGGTCAGTTCCATGCTGCACGAGGCCCTCGAGGCCTTCGTGCAGCAGGACGCGGCCCTGGCCCGCACGATCCCAGAACGGGAACACGAGGTCGATGCCATCCACAACAAGATCTACCGGGAACTGCTGGCCCTGATCGCAGCCGAACCCGGCACCACGGACTGTGCCACGTACCTGCTCTGGGTGGACCACAACCTGGAGAGGGCTGCCGACAGAGTGCTCAACGTCTGCGAGCGCGTTATCTTCAACGTCACCGGAGAGATCGTGGAGTTCGACGTGGAGGAGGGCGAGGACCTCGGTCTCGAGGGCCTCTCCTGACACTCTGACTTCGTCACCGATCTCTACATCGTGTCTCTGTGGCAGGTCTGGTACTGCGCTGCGCCTCGTCAGTCAAGTCAACCTAGAGCAGTCATCGTGCCGCAAGACACTTCAACGCCCTCGCCGGTTCCCCAGTCTGCCTCAACGGCAAAGGGTCCCCCCCCGCACACTCGAACAATCGAACACGGTCGTAGGGCCCGAATGACTGCCTCCGCCGAGAGCATCGATCACACGGGTAGACTCTTCAACCCCAGCGGTGGTCTGGCAATCCGTGTCGACTGAAATAGGCCGGCCCCCTATGGGCTCGACCGACCGAACACCGTCGTAGGGGCGGGTCTGAGACCCGCCCCTACGTGTCCGTTCCACCCTGGACACCTCGAGCCGCGAAGGCGGCGGAGACAGTCCACTGATTATGTCCACCACCCCTCTTCCGCACCTTGCATCACCGTGTTGACACTCAAGGGTACCCACGCTATACTCCCCCCGTGCTAACCGAAATCGCCCCTCGCATCTACCTGGTCCAGGGAGAGAACGGCGGCTTGTTCCCCTTCTCCCACTCCATCCTCATCCGAGATGACGTCACCGCTCTGATAGACACCGGCTGCGGAATCGAGCGACTCAGGCAACTCCAGGAACAGTATCAACCCGATCTGGTGATCAACTCCCACGCCCATCCCGATCACATCGCCGGCAACTGGGTCTTCGACGGATCGCCTTTGCTGGTGCCCCGCCAGAGTTTCCACTACACCGGGCGGATAGACCAGGTATCCCAGCGCTTCACCGAATCCAAGGAACTGGCCCGCGAATGGAGAGAGTACGTCAGAGAAGAGACAGACTTCCGCGACGCCCTGCCCACCAAGTCCTACGACGATGGGCAGCGGTTCGACTTCGGCTCCGTCGAACTGGTGGCTCTACACACACCCGGGCACACGTGCGACTCGCACTCTTTCCTGGAGCCGAACCTCGATCTCGTTTTCACCTTCGACATGGACCTGTCTCCCTTCGGCCCCTGGTACGGCCATCCTGATTCGGAGATCGACGAGTTCGAAGCCTCCCTGCGTCGAGTGCGCGCCCTGAAGCCTCGGGTGGTGGTGACGTCCCACATGGGGGTCATCACAGAGGAGATAGAGAAACGGTTCGAGACCTACGGAGGTGTGATCGCTCGACGGGAGGATCGTATCCTGGACTTCCTCTCACGAGAGCGAACGCTGGAGGAGATGATCGAGCAACCCCTGATCTACGTCCGCTATCCCTTCGCCCCGCGGCTGCTCCTCCACTGGGAGGAGAACATGTTGCGCAAACACCTCCATCGCCTCGAGCGGCGCGGTTTGGTAGAGGAGACGGACACCGGCTACGTGCGTACTGATAGGGCCGAAGAGTAGCTCACACTCCCCTGGGAGATTCGCCTGTGCTGGCCAGTCCCCCGGCGATCTCCCCCCCGTCGATCACGAAGTAGTGGCCGGTGATAAAGGCCGCGTCATCCGAAGCCATAAAGGCGAAAAGCGCGGCCACCTCCTCAGGTCGGCCCAGTCTGCCCAGAGGGATTCTGCGCGCATACGCCTGCTGTTGCTCCAGCGTGTACTCTGCCTCCTGCATCGGCGTCAGGATGAACCCAGGACAGACGGCGTTGACGCGGACCTTCGGGGCCAGTTCCAGGGCCATGGAGCGAGTCAACTCGATGATCCCCGCCTTGGAGGCATTGTAGTCCGCATACAGAGGATACCCCATCACACCGTTTGTCGAGCCCATGTTGAGAATGACCCCACCGTCCCCCGCCAGCATCCTCTGCGCCGCCGCCTGTGCCACCAGGAACGCCCCCTCCAGGTTCACAGCCATCACCTCCCGCCACTCCTGCGGGGTGATGTCCAAGAACCGGTGGCGGATGCTGATGCCCGCGTTGTTGACCAGCACGTCGAGTCCCCCCAGGGCCTCGTCGAGCTGCGCGAAGGCGCCAGCCACCGCCTCCTCCTTCGACACGTCGCAACGGACACAGCAATCGAGACCGGGTAAATCCTGCTCCACCGACTTGAGAGCCTCATCGTCTCGGTCGAGCACCGCAACGCGGGATCCCTCCTCGAGGAACCGGGCCGCTGTGGACATGCCGATGCCCCTGGCCCCGCCGGTGACGACTACCCGCTTGCCTGCCAGCCCGCGCATGGTCTCCTCCTCAGCCCGCTAGACCGCCTCCGTCCACCACCAACGCCGTTCCAGTGACGTACGAGGCCGCATCGCTCGCCAGGTACAGCACCGCCTGCGCGATGTCCTCCGGCGTGCCGATCCGTCCCAAAGGCCGATCCGCCGCCTGGGCCAGGAACCGGTCCACGGGTTCCCCGAGCTGCTCCGCCTCGGCTCGAAGCATCGGCGTGTCCGTGTCACCAGGACAGACGCAGTTGACCCGGATGTTCTGAGGCCCGTGGTCGATGGCCATGGCCTTGCTCAGTTGGACCACGGCCCCCTTGGATGCGCAGTAGGAGACCGCGCTGGGACCTCCCACCAAGCCCCATCCCGAAGCCGCGTTGATGATCACCCCCCCGCCAGCCTGCGCCATCACGGGAATGGCATACTTGCAGAGCAGGAACGTGGACTTCACGTTGACCGCCATCACCCTATCCCACTCCTCCTCAGACAGCTCCACCACCGTGGCGCGCCGAACCATACCGGCGTTGTTGAAGAGGATATCGAGACCGCCCAACGTGCTCACGGTGTTCGCCACCGCGCTCTCGCAGTCCGCTGCTCTCGTCAAATCGCCGCGCACGAAGATGGCACGCCCCCCTTCCTCCTGGATCCTGCTGACCACAGAGCGTCCGCCCTCGGCGTCCAGGTCCACCACGGAGACGGCGGCCCCCTCGCGGGCGAAGAGCAAGGCTGTCGCCCTACCTATGCCTGAGGCGGCACCCGTGATCAGCGCTCGCTTTCCCTTCAGCCTATCCATACGCGCCCTCCTCACCGTTGGCGGGTTCCAGGGCCACAACCATCAGGGCTCGCAGCAACGCAGCCTGAGGGACCATCACCAGCGCACGACGTGGAGCAACAAGGCGGTGAGGGAGAGTCCATCCCTCACCACTCTGTCCGTCAGCATCGCTTCGATCTCTTCCCTCGAAGCCCACCTGAGCTCCTGCACTTCGTCCCGATCGAACTCGCCCGTCTTCTCCCCAGCTTGACACCGCACGATGTGGAATACCTTGTTTGAGATCCCATTCATCGGACAGTAGGTATACAGCAACTCATGACCGAACGTCTCATAGCCCGTCTCTTCCCATGCCTCACGACGCGCAACTTCCACGATGGACTCGCCTTCCTCCATCTTGCCGGCAGGAACGCCCCACTCGATGCTGTCGGTGGTGTACCGATAGACGTGCACCAGCAGCACGCGCCCCTGAGCGTCCTCCACGAGCGCAGCCACCGCCGGCCAGTCGAACTCCAGAACGTGATGTTTCTCCACGATCCTGCCAGCAGGGAACAACACCCTGTCCACGTACAGGTTCACCCACGGATGCTCGTAGATCACGGTCCGCGCCAGCCTTCTCGGTTTCCTCTCCACGATCTCTCTGTACACCTCCTTGCTTGCAGGGTCAACCGATGAAGACGGCTCGTCGACTCGTCCGTAGTGCCGTCCTTCTCATCGAGTCCATGCCCCTACAGTTTGGAGAGGGTCACGGTGGTCGAATTGAACCTCGGTCCGCCACCAACTTCCTGCGGCTCGCTGCTCATCAGACAGTTCTGTGGCTGTCCCGCCAGCCCCTCCGACTGCCTCGGCGACCAGAGTGTTCCCTCACGCACTGTGTCGGAGACGATGGCTCTCACCTTCACCTCTCCACGGTCGTTAGACAGTGCTACGATGTCACCGTCCTCGACGCTCAGTCGCTCGGCATCCCGCGGGTTCACGACCACGATAGCGGGAATGGCGCCGTATACCTCCTGGAACTGGGTGCTGGTGTACTTGGGCGTAGCGCTGGTCAGCATCACGAAGCCGTCCGTGGTATCGCGCGAGGGAGCCTGCGTCGGCAGAGGGTTCCATCCCCTCGCGGCGGCCTGGGAGGAGTAGAACTCGATCTTGCCCGACGGCGTTGGATACCTGTTCCGTGGCTTCCTCTTGAGCTCGAGCATCGCTCCCGATCGCAGCGAGTCGACGCTGCCGTCCTCGAAGGCATCTTCGAGCGCCGCTGCCACCGCCAGCCACGGATCTTCGAAGAGCCAGTCTTCCCCAAGCTGTTGCCGCTTGGCGATCTCTCTCATCACCCAGACCTCGCTCCGGCTATCGGTGACCGGGCTGACGACCTGGTTGGAGTATAGGACGTAGTGGTGCGTCCAGGGGAGGACCAGGTCCTCCTTCTCCAGATAGGTGGGCGCCGGAAGGACCACGTCTGCATATTGCGCTGTCCTGGTCCAATGAGTGTCGTGCACCACCAGAAAGACGTCGTCCCTGGACAGCCCCTCGCGGAAGGCGTACTGATGGGGCAGCGTCAGGGCTGGGTTCATGCCGCAAACGTGGATGAACCTGAACTCGCCCCGCTTCACCAGATCGGGCAGGTACACCTGTCTCACGATCCTTGGGGTCTTTCGGGTCAGCGATCTCCCCGTTATCTGATCCTCATCCACGGAAAAAGCGCGTGAATTGCTGTAGAAGAAGCCCCTGTGTTGACCGAGCAAGGCCGGGATGAACGATACCGCCCGCACTTGATCGGCGCCCCGGTCGCACTTCTGCAACCCGATGCCGATCATGGTGGCGCTCGGCCTCTTACCGCCATAGGCCTCTCCCAACTCCTCGACACGCCTCCACTCCACCCCGGTGACCCGCTCCACTCGATCCGGGGTCCACTGCTGCGCCTCCTCTTTCAGCCGGTTGAACCCTTGACTCCACGTTTGAAGGAAGTCCAGGTCGAGAAAACCCCTCCGACTCAGGTAATCGATCAAGCCATAGGTCAGGGCTACGTCACTTCCCGGCCACGGCTGAATCCACAGATCGGCGCCTCGTGCGGTTCGACTCTCCCGAGGATCGACGACGACGATCTGCGCACCCTGTGTGCTGCGGGCTTCCCTGGCCAGAGACCAGAGGTGCGGCGAGCTCACGGCGGCGTTGAACCCCCAAAACACGATCAGCTTACTGGACAGAAGCTCCAGAGGCTCCACACCGTAACTCTCGCCGTAGTGCAGCCCAAGTCCCGTGCGGCCTGAGGCGCTGCACAGAGCCAGGTCGGTCTGTGTGGCTCCGATAGCGTTCCACAGTCGGCTGGGGAACTCTCCCGACACGAGTCCGGTGTTCCCAGCATATTTCAGGTACAACACCGACTGTGGGCCGTGCCGGTGGAGAGTTTCCCTCAGTCTCTCAGAGACACGACTCAGGGCGATCTCCCAGTCGGTCTCTTCGAAACGATCATCCAGGCGAAGCGAAGGGGCACTGACTCGGTTCTCGTACAGTCTCTGGTGATCTCTAGCGCCCCGAGGACACGTGAAGCTGCGGGTCACAGGATTCCTGGGATCGCCTTTGATCGACTGAATCCGTCCTGACTCGTAGAGTCGGACGATCAGAGCGCAGGTATCATAGCAGTCCCGCGCGCACACCGTGGGGACCTCCCTCATCGCACCCTCTTCCTGCGCATCCATCAGGCCCAACAGACCAGCACGATAACCTCGGTCTGCTTCCCCCGGGCTGCTGCCCGGTCAGGTCTTTCCGGAGCACGACACCCTGTACAGTATCTCCTCGGCATAGCCCGTCACCACTCTGACGTAGCCACAAAGCATCTCGTCCACGCCCCTGTCGCCGGTGTCCACGAGCAGGGCCTGTCCGCGCAGGGAGTGGATCTTCTCGGACGTGCTGACCACGATGGTGTTCTCCTTGCCCACTTGCCTGATCACGTCGGGGCTGATCTGCTGATTGCCTCTCCCCAGGATGAAGCCCTGCCCGCCTATGGGGGTGACGATGATCCTGGCCTGGGCTCCGCGGAGTAGCTCAAGGAGCTCCGATTCGCCCACGTCGGCGGCCACGATCTCACCATCCCGCACCACGTCCACTCCCAGCAACGTCTTCGTAAGTCCCAGATGCGAAGCGATGGCCCTGGTGGTGGTTCCCGGCCCCAGGATGTAAAGACACCCTCTCTCCATCCGCCCCACGATCTCCGCCGCTATCGCGCTCTGGGAGGCCTCTTCCATAGGAGAGCTCGCCGTCTTCAAGCTCTGGACCAGTGACCTTCGGAAGGGCACTCTCAGGTAGCCATACAACCGGGCCGACAGGACGCCGCGCCGGAAGGCATCCTCGTCGACGTCCATCACCTCCGCCTCCCGGAGTCTGGACACACGCCCCCCCAGGTAGGACACCACCAACTCTCCGGCAGTCGCCGGGCTCGTGGCAAACACCGCTGAATGGATCTTCACGCCGGCTGGTATCCCCAGAGCCGGCACGTCCCCGCCCACCGCCTCGTAGATGTCCCTGGCTGTGCCGTCTCCTCCTACAAACGCCAGCAGATCGACCTTCAACTCCTCCACGGCCCGGGCCGCCCGGCGCGTATCCTCCGCAGTGGTCTGTCCGCTCTCGATCCTCCCCACCACCCTCGGCTCGAGACCACACTCCCTGGCCACATCCTCCCCCATCTCAGCCGGATACGTGATCAACTCCACGTCTCCAGCTATCGGGCTGAGCACGGCAAGTGCTTCCTTGGCCCGTTCGTTCGATCTCGGCACGGCTCCAAGCTCGAGGGCCTTTCTCTGGATCTCGGCCCCATCGCTCCCCTTGAGGCCAACCCTCCCGCCGATCCCGGCCACGGGGTTGACGATGAGCCCCAGGCGCTTCTTTCCCATCCCCGTTCTCGACGCGCTATTCCTCGTGCTGCTGAACCTTCCTCTTGTAGGCCCGCCAGGTCGTCGCCCACTGGTCAGGATCGTCCAGAGGCGTGGGGTCGATGGTATGCACAGTGCTGTTGTGAGGAGCGGTCTTCACCAGTTCCGGATCGCTCCGGGCCTCTCTTGCCACGTGAGCCAGGATCGCCGCGTACTCGTCCAGCTCGTCCCTGGAATACGACTCCGTCGGCTCCAGAGTGCAGGGCTCTGGCACGACGAAGGGGTGGTGGCTGGTCCAGTAGTGGACGCCGAAGTCCGCCGCTCGGAGCCCGATCTCCTCCGAATGGACCCCCGTCTCTCTGCCCAGTTCCTCCCAACTATACCGCACCTGCTCGATGCGGCGCTTCCCCCTGGCGTACGGCGCGCAAACCCCGGGGATCTCCAGCATCTTCTGGAGCAGGTAGTTGTTGTTCAGCACCGCGATCTCGGCGACCTCCCGCAGCCCCTCCGCCCCCATGCTCATAGCCCAGGCATACGCCTTGACCACCACGGGCACAACACCGTAGAAGGGACCGATCTTGCCCACGCTGTCCGGCAGCTCGTAGTTGAGGTGATACCTCTGGCCGTCGAAGTCCACCACAGGGACAGGCAAGAACCCGGCCAGCTCCTGGGCCACCCCGGTGGCACCCACAGCAGGGCCTCCGCACCCGTGCGGCGATGAGAACGTCTTGTGCAGGTTGAAATGGCACATATCGAACCCCGCTTCACCGGCCCTGGTGATACCCAGGACGCCGTTGGCGTTGGCCTGGTCGTAGGAACAGAGCCCTCCAGCCTCGTGGACCACGTTGACGAACTCCTCGATCCTGGGGTTGAAGATGCCGGTGTCTTCGGGGTTGGTGATCAGCAGCCCTGCGGTCCTCTCCGAGACCGCTACCTTCAAAGCCTCCAGATCAGGATACCCATCCTCGTCCGGGTAGAGGGTGATGACCTTGTAGCCCGCCGTCTTGGCGCAGGCCGCGTTCGAAGGATGGGAGAAGATAGTGGTGATGATCTCGTCCCGTCGCTCCCCCTCGCCCCTCTTCGCGTGGTAGGCCCGGATGACGGAGACGTTGGTGTAGATGGCAGCCGAGCCAGCGCCTGGCTGCAGAGAAAAGCGGTCCAGGCCGGAGATCTCCTTCAGGATCTGCTCGAACCTGTACATTATCTCCAGGACGCCTTGAACGGTATCCTCGTCCTGCAAAGGATGAAGATCTGCAACCTTCGGCGCCCTCGCCAGTGCATCGTTGATCTTGGGACTGTACTTCATGGTGCAGGTGCCCTGTCCCACGTCGATGTTCACGTCCGTCCCCAGATTCTCTTGCGACAGGCGCACGTAGTGTCGCAGCACCTGGGGCTGTGACAACTCCGGCAGACCTGGGGGCTGCTTCCTGCACATGTAGTCGGGCAACGAGGCCATCGCATCGCCAACCTGGTCCCTGATCTCATCTTCGACCTCGGGCACCAGGATACCCCTCTGCCCCTGCCGGCTCAACTCGAAGATGATCGGCTCATCCCACCTCGCCTGATGGAACCGCCGCAGCCTCGGCTTGCCCTCCTCGTATCTGTGCCTGGTGATGTCCTCCATGCTAGCTCACCACCTCCCCCAGCGCCTCCACCAACCTGTCGATGTCCGCTTTGGTGTGCACCTCCGTGACGCAATACAGGGCGCAGTTGCCCAGCTCCGGGAACTCCTTCGAAAGGTCCTTTCCTCCCAGGATCCCCCGAACCAGCAGACCGTGGTTGATCTCCTCGACGGTCTTGCCCGTCCCCTCGAAGCCAACCACGAACTCCTGGAAGTGAGGGCCCTGGAAAACGGGCGCCTGGACCCCCTCCAGCTTGCTCATCTGCTGCACGGCGTAGCGTGACCTGAGCATAATGCCTTCGCCAATCTCGGCCAAGCCCTGCGGTCCCATCAAGGCCAGGTACACTCCGGCGGTGATGCCCCACAGCGCCGCCGCCGTGCCTACCCATTCCTTGCCCTCCTCCCTGACGGCGAAGGAGGTTCGCTCGTAGGCCACGTCGCCGAACCCGTACTCCCCATCCACCCGAGTGGGGGCGATTCCAAACAGTCGAGAGGGATACTCCATTACATATCGCTCTTCATCTCTGGTGGCGATGAACCCGGCTTGCCCGCCGCCGAACTGCATGTGCATGCCCAGCGGTTGCAGATCGCCGCAGACGATGTCCGCCCCGTAGTCGGCGGGCGGTGTGAGCACACCCAATGACATGGGATCTACGCTGCCCACGAATTGGGCGCCACTTTCGTGAGCGATGCTGGATACCTCTCCCCCGTGAGTCTCGATGAAGCCGAGATACGCGGGGTTCTCTATGTAGACTGCTGCCGTCCTGCCCGAGACCTTGGCTTTCAGGTCTTCCAGGTCCAGATTCCCGGTCTGTCTCTCGTGATCCACCAGTTTGATCTCCACGGCCGGCTGGCAGTAGTCCCGCAGCTTGGACAGCTTGCCGGGACAAATCGTGTCGGGGACCAGGGCCTCGCCTCGTCCCGTGATTCGCGCTGCCATGCGGATAGAGGTGGCAGCCGCCTGATAGCCATCGTAGGTGGGGACGTTGACCACGTCCATGTTGAGGAGCTCGCCCATCATGCTGGCGTACTCGAACAGGGCCTGGAACCGTCCATGATCGTCGTAGGGCTCGCCCGCGTACGCCGTGAGGAACTCCCCTCGCTGGTTGATCTCGTCGCATACGGCGGGCACGTGATGCTGGTAGCACCCCGCTCCCAGAAAGCTGAGGTATTCCCCGCAGGTCTTGTTCTTGCTCAGGATACCCTCTACGTGCCTCTTCAAGGCATACTCCGAGAGCAAGGGCGGCGGGAGATCCAGAGGTTTCCTCAGCCGCAGGCTCTCGGGAACATCCTCGTAGAAGTCGTCGGTGCTCTCCGCCCCCACGGCCTCCAGCATCTGCTGCTTGACTTGGGGTACGGAGTTGGGGATGTAGGGATAGACCACAGCTCTGCTACGGCTCATTGAGTTACCTCCATCTGGGTCCAGGCTCTAGAGCAACGTCGGCAGAATCAATCTCATACCAGAGCAGACTGCGGGCCACGCCGTCACGCCGCCATCACGTTCAGGCGCACTGTCGATGCTCGAGCTGGCTCAACCGCTCTCCTGGCCCAGCTCGAGGGCCAGCGCGGTGTAGCCCAGCAGCCCTTCCTGGAGCATGGCCACCGGCACGCTCTCGCCCACCACGTGCAGTTGCTCCGCCTCAGCAGGCCCGAAGCCGATGGTGGGCACCCCGGCCTCCATCAGGTGTCCGCCGTCGGTGGCGAAGCGCCAGATCACCACCTCCACGGGACGAGAGAAAGCACGGGCCAGTATTGCCTGGCCTCGTTGCACCAACTCATGCCGCGCAGATAGGCCAAAGGAGGGGAACACGGCGGGGAAGGTCTCCGTACGGCCCGTGTAGGTTCGCAGATCGCGGGTATGTAGGGTTAACTCGCCTTCGCTGCCCTCCACCTCGGAGAGGCAGGTCTCCAGCACCGGCCGGAGCTGATCGAGGACCTCTTCTGGTCCCTCGCCGGGCACGTTGCGCCAATCCAGATGAACGCGGCCCTCGCCGGGAATGACGTTGCTGCTCTGTTGATCGGTGAGATAAAGAGTGGGGGCCACGCTCGACCGGCCAAACGTTTCGTCTTCTGCCAGAGAGAGGGTTTCCAGTCGCTGCACAAAGCGTGCCAGCACGTAGTGGGGGTTCACACCCTGATCTGGCACGCTGGCATGGACCGCTTTCCCTGACACGCGCACGACGACTTCTATCCTGCCTCTGTGCCCTCGGGCGAGTTGGTTGCTGGTCGCTTCGCCCACCACAGCCACGTCGGGACGTACGGTCTCGACCAGCTTCCTGGTGCCCAGGCCTCCTACTTCCTCCTGCACCACCGCGGCCACGTACACGTCACCCGGCGGCCGCAGGACCTCCTGGGCCAGCAGCCCGACTGCGTAGACCATGGCCGCCAGGGGACCCTTCATGTCGGCCACGCCCCGACCCCACAGCCTACCTTCGTGGATCTGGCCGCCGTAGGGTGGGTGCGGCCATTCGTCGGCCCGGCCGGGGTCTACGTGGTCCATGTGGCCGTTGAACATCACCGAGCGGCCCACGCCCCTGCCACGGAGCAAGCCCACCACGTTTCCCCAATCGTCAATCCACACGTCGTCGTAGCCCAGGGCTTCCATCTCGGCCCTAACCAGAGCAGCGACCTGACCTTCCTCGCCGGGAAGGCTCGGCGTTTGTACGATCCTCTGGCAGAAAGAGATCATCGCCTGAGTCTGGCGCTCCACGAAACGGGCCAGGTCATGGTTCTGATTGTCGCTCAAGATAGAACCCTCCGGGGCAGGTCATTTCGGACCAGGTCCTTTCACCCAAGGGCGTGTCATGAGGAATCCTGCCCGCCGTTGTCACAGGTCGGTGAGCACCGCTTCGATGCGCTCCAGCGCCCAGTCCAGCTCCTCACGACTGATCACCAGAGGCGGGGCGAACCTGAGGACGCTCTCGTGGGTTTCTTTGCACAGCACCCCTCGATCCTTGAGGGCCTCTGCGAACCGGCGGGCGCCCCCTGCCTCGCGTTTCAGTTCCACGCCCGTCAGCAAGCCGCGCCCGCGCACCTCCACGATGTGCTCGCTCTCCACCCGCTGCAACCGACCCAGCAGGTACTCTCCTTGCTCCCGCGCGTTCTCGATCAGCCCCTCCTCGACCAACACCTTGAGCGCTTCGCGGGCGATGGCTGCGCCCAAGGGGTTGCCGCCGAAGGTCGAGCCGTGATCGCCGGGGTTGAATAGCCCCAACACCGCACGGTCGGCCAGCACCGCCGAGACAGGATAGAACCCGCCAGACAATGCCTTCCCGATCACCACCACGTCGGGCCGAACATCCTCCCAATCGCACCCAAAGAACCTCCCGGTGCGGCCGAGGCCAGTCTGGATCTCGTCGGCCACGAAGAGGATGTTGTAGCGATCGCAGATCTCTCGCGCCTTGCTCAGATAACCTGGGGGCGGGACGATGACACCACCCTCACCCTGGATCGGCTCCACCAGGAAGGCCACGGTGTAGGGCGTGATGGCGGCCTCCAAAGCGTCGGGATCGCCATAAGGCACGGTGACGAAACCTGGGGTGAAGGGCCCGAACCCCTCTCTGTACTGCTCCTCCGTGGAGAAACCCACGATGGTAATGGTCCGCCCGTGGAAATTCCCGGCGCAGGTGATGATCTCCGCCCGTCCATCGGGAACCGCCTTGACCTCGTAGCCCCACTTCCGGACCGCCTTGAGCGCCGTCTCCACCGCCTCGGCGCCTGTATTCATGGGCAGCATCATCTCGTAGCCGGTGAGCTCGCACACCTCCTTGGCGAACATCGGCAACTGATCGTTGCGAAAGGCCCGGCCGGTCAGCGTGAGCTTGGCCGCCTGCTCCTCCATGGCCTTGAGGATGCGTGGATGATTGTGACCCTGATTGAGGGCCGAATAGGAGCTGAGGCAATCCAGGTACCGCTTACCCTCCACGTCCCAGACCCACACCCCCTCACCCCGCTCCAGGATCACGTCCAGAGGCTTGTAGTTCTGGGCGTTGTATCGGTCTTCCAGCTCCACGTATTCCTGCGTTTTCATGCAGCCTCCCACCGTTGCCAACTCGAACGCTGCCGGGTCAGACCATTGGACCAGTAGAACGAGTCAAGGCTCCCGGACCCACTCACGACGACCAAGTGTACGTCATCTATTGGTCAGTTGCCACTCTCTGCACGTGGAATGTGGAGAAAGCACACCGAGATAGGCCTGTCGCCAGACCGAGCCGGGCACGTAGGGGCGGGTCTCAGACCCGCCCTATGAGCGACCGTCCTTGCCGCCTCGCCAGAAGTGACCTACAATCGCACCTGAGAGTGTCAAACGCTCTCAGTTCCATGCGCGCGCGGGAATGGCCGACGAGGGCTGTCGGTGCACCCTCCATCGTTCAGCCAGGCGACAAAGGGCCAGACTCTTGACCACGGGCATCATCTTCGACGTGAAGAAGTTCTCCATCCACGACGGTCCCGGCATTCGCACCACTGTCTTCCTCAAAGGATGCCCCCTCCAGTGTTCGTGGTGTCATAATCCCGAAGGCCAGGATCCGAGACCTCAACTCCTCTACCGGCCGGACCGTTGTCTCGGCTGCGGGGAGTGTATCCCGGTCTGCCCGGAGGGGGCGATCCGTTGGGAGAAAGACAAAGTGACCACAGATCCCGAGGCCTGCTCTCTCTGCGGAGATTGCGTGGAGGTATGCTTCTCCGACGCACGCGAGATGGTGGGTCGACAGGTCACGGTCTCCGAGGTCCTGGCCGAGGTCGAGCGGGACGTCCCCTTCTACGACCAATCGGGGGGAGGAGTCACCTTCTCCGGCGGCGAGCCTCTCTTCCAGCCAGAATTCCTGCTCCTGCTGCTGCGAGCGTGCAAGGAGCGAGGGATGCACACCGCTGTGGACACCTGCGGGCACTCGGACTGGCAATCTGTGGACGACATCCGAGACTGCGTCGACCTCTTCCTCTACGACCTCAAGCTGATAGACGACGAGAAACACCGGTTGTTTACGGGCGTCTCCAACCAGTCCAGTCTGAGAAATCTCCAGGCCCTGTCCCAGCACGGCGAGAACATCATCCTGCGTATGCCTGTCATCCCCGGGGTGAACGACGGCGAGGAGAACCTTCGTGCCACGGCCGAGTTGGCGGCCGCTCTTCCCAGCCTGGCGCGGGTGGACCTCCTCCCCTATCACAACACCGCTATGCACAAGTACCGAAGCCTCGGCAGGGCGTTCTCCTTGCCAGACACACAACGACCGCCGGACGATCATCTGGCCACCATCGCCGGAACCCTACGCGAGTTCGGCCTTCAGGTACAGATCGGAGGTTGATGGCATGTCCATGAGTGAGCGGGCAGCCCAGTTGAGGCAGCAGAGCCTGGATGCCGTCCCCACCCTCTCCGCCGAGCGTGCGCTGTTGATGACGGAGTCCTTCAAGCAGGACCTGGGTCCGGTGTCTGCTCCCGTTCTCCGCGCGTTGGCCTTCAAACACGTTCTGGAGCATAAGACGATCTGTATCAACGATGGGGAGTTGATCGTAGGCGAGAAGGGACCCGCTCCCAAGGCAGTCCCTACCTACCCGGAGTTGTGTTGCCATAGCCTGGAGGACCTGGACATCCTCGACACACGCCCGAAGACCTCGTTCGCCGTCTCGCCCGAGGCCCGGCGTCTCTACGAGGAAACCATCATCCCGTACTGGCAGGGCAAATCCATGCGGGACCTGATCTTCCGGGAGATGACCGACGAATGGAAGGCGGCCTACGAATGCGGGGTCTTTACGGAGTTCATGGAGCAGCGGGCACCCGGCCACACCGTCCTCGACGGCAAGATCTACCACCGGGGGTTCGAGGATTTCAAGAGCGACATCCAGCGCAGCCTTCAGAACCTGGACTACCTGAACGATCCCCAGGCCTATCACAAGAAGGAAGAGTTGCTGGCGATGCGTTTGTGCGCAGATGCCCTCATCCGCTTCGCACAGCGTCACGCGGAGAAGGCTCTGGAGTTGGCCGAGGAGCAGCAAGATCCACGCAGGAAGCTGGAGCTCGAGCACATCGCGGAGGTCTGCTCGCGCGTCCCGGCCCACCCTCCCAGGGATTTCTGGGAGGCCCTACAGTACTACTGGTTCGTACACCTCGGCGTGACCACCGAGCTCAATACCTGGGATGCCTTCAACCCTGGGCGGCTGGACCAGCATCTCTATCCCTTCTACCAGAAAGGGCTGGAGGAGGGCACTCTGGATCGGGAAAAAGCGGAGGATCTGCTCCAGTGCTTCTGGATCAAGTTCAACAACCAGCCCGCCCCGCCCAAGGTGGGCGTCACCGCGGAGGAGAGCGGCACCTACGCCGACTTCGCCACCATCAACACCGGCGGACTGAAACGAGATGGCTCCGATGGCGTCAACGAGCTAACCTACCTGATCCTGGACGTGATCGAAGAGATGCGCCTCATCCAGCCCAGCACCTGCATCCAGGTCAGCAAGAAGGGGCCGGATAGGTTCGTCAAGAGGGCGGCACAGATTTTGCGCACCGGCTTCGGCCAGCCGTCGGTCTTCAACACCGACCTCGTCGTCCAGGAACTGGTTCGCCAGGGCAAGACTATCGAGGACGCCCGGGACGGCGGGGCCAGCGGATGCGTGGAAGTGGGCGCCTTCGGCAAGGAGGCCTACATCCTCACGGGCTACCTGAACCTGGTCAAGATCTTCGAGATCACGTTGAACAACGGTATGGATCCGCGCACCGGCCGGAAAATCGGCCTGGAGACCGGCGATCCAGCGAGCTTCGCCACCTTCGAAGACCTGCAAGCCGCCTGCCGGCAGCAACTCCAGCACTTCGTGGACATCAAAGTGCGGGGCAACAACGTCATCGAGCGGCTCTACGCTGCCTACATGCCCGCGCCGTTCCTCTCCCTGCTCATCGACGACTGCATCGCCACCGGGAAAGACTACCACGATGGTGGCGCCCGCTACGACACCACCTACATCCAAGGTGTCGGCCTGGGCAGCCTCACTGACGCTGCCACCGCGGTCAAGTACCATGTCTTCGACCGGAAGGACCTGGACATGGAGGAGTTGCTCGAGGCGCTGAGGGCAGACTTCGCAGATCACGAGCGCCTGCGCCAACTGCTGCTGAACAGGACCCCCAAGTATGGAAACGACGACGATTACGCCGACCAGGTGATGGTGACCCTGTTCGAAACCTTCTTCGACGCGGTGGATGGTAGACCTAACACCAGAGGCGGGACCTACCGCATCAACCTGCTGCCCACCACCGTGCACGTCTACTTCGGCTCTGTGGTGGGAGCCACGCCGGACGGGCGCCGCGCGTGGCAGCCCCTCTCCGAAGGCGTCTCCCCGGTACAAGGGGCGGACCGTCGAGGTCCCACGGCCGTGCTGAAGTCGGTCGCCAAGATGGACCACGCCCGCACCGGCGGCACCTTGCTCAACCAGAAGTTCACGCCGGAGCTGCTGGCCGACGACACGGGCCTAGACAAGTTCGTCCAGTTGATCCGCACCTACTTCAATCTGGACGGCCACCACGTGCAGTTCAACGTCGTGGACGCCGCCACCCTGCGCGCTGCTCAAGAGCACCCAGAGCAGTACCGGGACCTCATCGTCCGCGTGGCGGGCTACAGCGACTACTTCTGCGACCTCGGCGAGGCGCTTCAGGACGAGATCATTGCCCGCACAGCGCACCAGGCTTTCTGACCGATCAGAGATCGTGCGACGTCCTGGTCGGAACCCTGGTGGCAGCCGCGGCGAAAGTGCTCTCGACGCACTCCTCTCCCCCAGACTTGTCTTGTAAGGACGCGTCGGGGCCGTGGGCTTGCTTCCGTTCACCAGCTATACTATAACTGACCGGTACGCTACCATGAGGGGATCTGGAAAGAGAGAGGTGCAATGAGCAAGATCGGCATCATCATCTGCGACAGGAACAGGACGTGCACCGGCGGCAAGTGCTTCATGGCTATTGAGGAGCGGTCAGGCGCCTTCAAGAAGTATCCCCGAGACGAACCACTCGAGGTTGTGGGGTTCATCACCTGCGGAGGATGCCCCGGCGAACGCCTGGAGTTTGCCCCGGCCGAGCTGAAGAAGTATGGCGCCGAAGAGATCGTCCTGGCGTCGGGATTGCTGGCCGGATACCCACCCTGCCCCTATCTGGAGGATTTCATCCAGTACATCGAGAACTACGTGGGCCTTCCCGTGGTCGTAGGCAGCCATCCTATGCCGACCAACTACGTCAACGCCCACCGTGCGGCAGGAGATTGGGAGCGATACGGCGTGGAGAAGTACCTGGGCCCGCTGATAGACGACCCCAAGGCCAGTGACCGCTACGATTCGACCCAACCCGGCTTCTTGAAGACCGGTACCTGAGGCCTCTCCCTCTGGTTGAACCCGCCACCCCTACCTGAGAGCCACCGCGTCGATCTCCACCAGGCCACTCAGGGGCAGAGCACCGATCTCTACCGTGGTGCGCGCAGGCGGATCGGAGGGGAAGAACTCAGCGTAGACTGCGTTCATCTCGCCGAAGTTCTTGATGTCGGTCAGAAACACGCTGAGCTTCACCGCCTTGTCGAGCGAGCTCCCGGCCGCTTCCAGGATGCCCTTAAGGTTCATCAGAGCCTGGCGGGTCTGTTTGCCGACGTCCTGGCTCACCAGTTGCCCCGTGCTGGGGTCGAGCCCCAGCATTCCGGCCGTGTACACGAAGTCCCCAGCGATCACCGCCTGGGAATAGGGGCCTACAGCGCCCGGCGCCTTGTCCGTGGCCACGATCTTGCGATCCATCAACGACCTCCTTCGTATGGTGGCTAGTACGCCGCCATCTCCGCCGCGTACCGGTACATCTCCTTGACTGCATCCAGATTCATTCCGTCGAAGACGCTGCTACACGTGGAGAACATATAGCCTCCTCCCGGTGCACCCTGGCTGATACAACGTCTCACCTCCGCACGCACGGCATCCAGGTCCGAGTCGCACAGCACCTTCGCCTCCACGTTCCCCACCAGAACCAGCCTCTCCCCGAAGTCGCGCTTGACCTTTTCCAGGTCCACGCCGGCATCGGGCTCCAGTGAGTGCATCCCCACGAACCCCGCCTCGACGGCCATGGGCAGTAGAGGGGTCACATCTCCATCGCTGTGCCACAGCACCGGCGACTGAGCTTCGTCCACGATACGTTTGTGTAGCGGCAACACGAACTCGCGCCACATCTCCAACGAGACCATCGGTCCCTGGTTGTACGCGGCGTCCTCGCCGAGAACGAGCACCTCCGCACCCAGATCGGTCGCCCTTCTGAGGATGGCGATGCAGTATTCGGTCCGGTTCTCCAGCAGTTGGCGGACGAAGCCTGGACGTCTGTATAGCGCCGGGAAGAAGCTTTCCATGCCCATGGCCATGTAAGCCGCTGTGAACGGGCCGACGTGGGTGCCGAAGAAGAAGTAGTGATCCGGATACGTCTTCTTCGCCCCTTCCGTCTGGCGCGCGTCGAAGTGTTCATCGACGTACTCCATGGGAGGGCTGTACCGCTCCAGATCCGCCTCGGTTTGCACCACGCCCCCCGCGTACCAGCCCTTCTGCCACACCCGGCCCCACTCGTCCACACCTTCCGTCCAGGCGTTGCTACCAGGAGGAGTCTGATAGTGGATAGGGATGCAGTCCAAGCCCAGCTCCACGTAGGTCCTCTGGAGGTCCCCACCACCCACCTCGGCTACCAGGTCTTCGTTGTCGAGCCACACCTCGAACAACGGCACCCGATCCGCCTCGCGATGCTCCAGCGCCGCGAGCACGCGCTCCCTCGGTTTCATGCCTCGTCTGCCTCCTCAGTCCCGCGAGCGGAAGGCAACCCCCCATCCGACATCGCCCAGACCAGAATGGCCTTGTGCATGTGCAGCTTGTTCTCCGCCTGGTCCTGGACGATGGAAAAAGGACCATCGAGCACCTCGTCGGTGATCTCCTCCCCACGGTGGGCGGGGAGACAGTGCATCACCAAAACCTCGGGGTCCGCCAAAGCCACCAGCTCCTTGTTCACCTGATAAGGCTGGAAGGTGCGAAGCCGCGCCGCTCGCTCTCCCTCCTGGCCCATGCTGGCCCAGACGTCCGTATAGATGATCTCCGCGCCCCTCACCGCCTCCCGGGGATCCCTCACCACCGTGATTGTAGCCCCGGTCTCCTTGGCAGACTCCTGAGCCTGTCTCACGATCTCGGCGTGTGGTTCGAACCCCTCGGGCGCGGCTACGCGAATCTCCATGCCCACCCTGCCAGCGCCCAGGATCAGCGAGTGCGCTATGTTGTTGCCGTCGCCCACGTAGGCCAGCTTCAATCCCAACAACCTGCCCCTCCGCTCGTAGATGGTGAACAGGTCACCCAGGATCTCGCAGGGATGGGCGTAGTTGGAGAGGCCGTTGATGACGGGCACCGATGCGCTCGCGGCCAACTCCTCCAGCTCGCCGTGATCGCGAAGACGCGCCACCAGAGCGTCCACGTACCTGCTCAACACGCGGCCGACGTCCTTCGCGCTCTCTCGCTGGCCCAACTGGACCTCCGCTGGAGAAAGGTACACTGTTCGACCACCCAGAGAGCCCATGGCCACGTCGAAGGAGACCCTGGTGCGCAGGGATGGCCTCTGAAAGAGCAGGGCCAGGCTCCTGCCTGCCAGCAAGGGGGGGTCGCCGCCCGCCTTCCACTCCTCCTTGAGCTCACCGGCCAGGTGCAGCAGGTGCCATACCTCGTCCGCGCTCAGATCGATGAGACTCAACAGGTGTCTCATTCCGACTTCGCGGCCGACCAGGCTAGCATCCTGAGTAGCTGCGAAGCAGCGTATCGAAGGATGCGGCTGACCCACACCCACCCGAGTTGACAAACGCCAGCGACGGTGCTCCTCCATCCCCGCATGCTTCGATACGGCCTTCGGCCTACTCAGCATGCTGGATTAGTTCGCCTTCCCTGACACTCCGTTCCCGCCTCAAGAAAGCATCCTGAGTAGCGACCGAACGCAGTGAGGACGCGTATCGAAGGATGCGGCCACTCCCCACGCCAGCCAGAGGACGGTACTCGGCCCGTCCTCCAACCTCACAAGTCCACAATCAACTCGTGGATTCGATCCAGCCCGGCCCTCAAATACTCCTCGGGCAGCCCGTGACTGATCCTCAGATAGTGATCCATCCCGAAATGATCCCCCGGCGCGATGAACACGCTCCTCTCGTCAATCAAGCGTTGGACCAGTTCGGTTGAATTGACATCCATGCTGTACCGCACGTAGGCGATGGCGGCTGCCTGGGGCGGAACCACGCTGAACAGACCCTCGTGGCTCTCCAGCCAGGAGTCCAGAATGGGATATCCACGCCGCACGTAGTCCCGGGCCCTCTGGATCAGCCGGGGCCGTACCTCAGGCGAGAGGGCGATAGCCGCCAGGTGGTTGGAGAGCATGCTCGCCCCGATCGTCACGTACTGGTGGCGTGCCGCGATCTCGTCCACGGTATCGGCAGGACCTACCACCCAGCCGATGCGGAGTCCCGGGAGCCCGTAGGCCTTGCTCAGGCTGTTCATGCACAGCGCCCTGTCGTACTTGCCGCAGAAGGAAGGCGTCTGAGTGTCGGTCAAGCGTTCAGCGCCGGTGTATACCTCGTCGGAGAGAAGCCAGGCCCCCACCCTCTCAGCGACCGTCACGATGGCCTCCATCTCGTCCTCGGTGAGGATGTATCCCGTAGGGTTGTCCGGGTTACAGACGGCGATGAGCTTGGTCTTCTCGGAGACCACGGCTTCGAGCTCGTCCAGGTCGGGAGCCCAGCCACGTTCCTCCCGCAAATGGAACTCCTTGACCGTGATGCCGAAGTTCTTGGCCACACCCCAGATTTGCATGTAATTGGGAAGCATCATCACCATCTCCTCACCGGGCGCAAGCAGAGTCTGGAGGGTGACGAAGTTGGCTTCCGCGCCCCCGACGGTGATCAGGACATTATCTGGGGTGGCGCCAGGGTAGAGGGCGGCGATGTTTTCGCGCAGCTCGACAATGCCATTGCCCTGGGGATAGTTCAGTGGGGTACGCAGGAGCTGCTTGATGACTCCAGGGTCTTCTACCAGTTCCTCGACGCTCATGGGATGGACTCCGCTCTCGGAGAGATTGTACTCCACGAGGTTCTCCCACTTGCACATCATACGTTCCATCTCGAACGGTACGAACTTCGCCATCTGTCCTCCTATCGGTTGCGCCTCAATACTCCCCTCCCTCGATGGGAGGGGTCTGGGGGAGGGTGAGATTTCCACCCCCTCTTCTCTCCTCCCCCCTCAAGGGGGAGGAGGCTGTAGTCCTTGTTCCGCTGATAACCCAGCATCCTCAGTAGCGACCG
>Ga0315534_1000447_pt1 | contig 28324 bp, 26 predicted proteins | sample SalMarSW160240MG_FD_203094 | JGI IMG/M metagenome (GOLD analysis project Ga0315534, IMG submission 203094) | Salt marsh sediment microbial communities from the Plum Island Ecosystem LTER, Massachusetts, United States - Salt Marsh Sediment SW1602-40 ...
GAGGCCATCGTGCACCCGCTCGTGCGCGTGTCCGAGCGGGCGTTTTTGCAAGAACAGGCGGCCGCCGGCGCGCCAATCGTGGTCCTCGATATACCCTTGCTATTTGAGACCGGTGCCGACGCCATGGTTGATGCGACAGTCGTCGTGAGTGCCCCCGCCGAAGTGCAGCACGATCGATTGATCGGCCGGCCAGACATGACACCCCAGAAGCTGGAAACCCTGCTCGCCCACCAGATGTCCGATGCAGAGAAGCGTGCGCGTGCTGATTTCGTCGTGGATACGAGCGGCCCTATTGAGGCCAGCCGCGCCCGGTTCGATGCGATCTTAGCGGAGTTGGAGGCCCGCGTGGGCACCGCCTTTGAGAAATTTTGGGCTTGAGTGTGCGGCGAATCTTTTGAACAAGTCGTGGCATGCGCGAAATCGTCCTCGACACTGAGACGACCGGACTTGACCCGAAAGGCGGCGACCGGCTGATCGAAGTCGGCTGCATCGAGCTGCTGAACCGCATCCCGACGGGCCGCGAGTTTCATCGCTTCGTCAATCCGGAGCGTGATGTTCCGGCCGAAGCCGTCGCCGTCCACGGTTTGTCGACGGAGTTTCTGCTAGACAAACCGCTGTTCTCCCACATCGCGGAAGAGTTCCTCGCGTTCATCGGTTCCGATGTGCTCGTCATTCACAACGCGAGTTTCGACATCGGCTTCTTGAATGCTGAACTCGGCCGAGTCTCCTCATCGTCGATTGCCATGGACCGCGTGATCTGCACGTTGCAACTCGCGCGCCGCCGGCACCCGGCTGGCCCCAACAATCTCGATGCGCTGTGCAAGCGTTATGGGATCGACAATTCCAAGCGCACCAAACACGGCGCGCTCGTGGACTCTTTATTGCTCGCTGAGGTCTACGTGGAGTTGCTGGGTGCGCGTCAAGCCGCACTCGGGCTTTCGGCCGAGGCGGAAACGACAAACGGCACCCAGGGTGGTCTGTCCCGCGTGCGTAAAGCACGACCGCGACCCAAACCGCTGGCTGGCCGGCTGACCCCCGAATGCGAGGCACTCCACTTGGCTTTCGTGGAAACGCTGGGCGCAGATGCGCTTTGGCGGCGCTATCTGCAGGATACGAAGGGCGTGCCGGACAGAGAGAAGTCGTAGCGGCACACGTGACGACTAGTTTGTCGTCTGATCTTTCTCATTCTTGGCAGCGAGTTCCTTCTGCCGTTGAACGTAGAGGCCCGCAAAGTCGAACGGATCGAGCAGCAGCGGCGGAAATCCGCCTTCGCGCGAGATATCGGCCACGATCCGCCGCAAGAACGGGAATAGAATCGAGGGACAGTTGATCAGCAGGAACGGCTCGAGCGCCTGCCCCGGGATGTTCCTGACCTTGAACAGACCCGCATAAACGAGCTCCAACTCGTAAAAGACCCCGTTTTTGTTGCTGGCCTGAGCGTTGAAGTCGATCGCGCTTTCGTAAATATCGGGACCCATCGCCTGGGCGTTCACATTGATGGTGAGGTTCAGGTTCGGATTATCCCCTGGTTCCTTAATAAGCTTGCCGATGTTGGGGTTTTCGAACGAAAGGTCCTTCAGGTACTGGCCGGCGATCTGTACTTGAACCGGAGGCGGCGAATCCGAACTTCCACCATCTGAACCGCCATTGGTGGGCTTGTCCTCTGTGGCCATGCTGAAGGTCCTATGGGTTTTTGCGCGTGTGTGAGCTGGCTAACACGCGCCTATCACAATGGCCAACCCAGAAGGGACTGCCTGCTCAAATGTCGCGTTGGGGCTTGTCTGGATCGTCGTCAAGCCGCTCGTAGGTTCCCTCAATGACAATCGTGTCCCCGTTTTTGGTCTTTTGTGACCGGTCGGGGTCCCTCATGCCCCCGAACATGCGCGAAAGGCCCCATCGGATCGTGGCCCTGCGGACCGGCGGAACAAGAAGGATCAGGCCAACAAGGTCCGTCACCAGCCCAGGAATGATCAGCAACATCCCCGCCAATATCTGCACGTAGCTATCGAGTACGGGCCCAATCGGGGCTTTGCCCGCGTTCATGGCGGCGATAGCGCGCGAGACCATAGAAAGGCCTTGCTCGCGTATGACGAAGAATCCCAGAATCGCTGCGGCAATCAGGAGCGTAATCGTCGGCCAGACTCCGAGAACCTGCCCGACCTTGATTAAGACGGCAATCTCGACCAGGGGAAAGGCGACGAAGACCAGGACCATGGCCACGCGGATTGAGGACAGCATTAACGTGTCTCGCCTCTTGGAATGCTCAATATAAGCGGCTCTGAACCACGTGCTTGGGGTCAATCGGGTTGGCTTTGGGGCGTTTGTGCCCTACTTTAAAGAGCACGGTTACCTTGAGCCCACGACGAACAATCGCGTTCGGGGCCGGATACCGGAATAGACCCTTGGAGCGCGCTTGCAGCGCGATCATATATAAGTTTCGTATCCAGTCACGCCGACGACCGCCAGGAAGGCATTCCGCATATGGAGAAGATTGATCTCTTCACCCTCATTTCGCTCATCGTTGCGGTTGTTGTGATCTTGAAATTGAGGAGTGTCCTTGGGCGCCGGACGGGCGACGAAGAAGCACGTCTTGAGCGCTTCCGTGCGGAACGGCAGGAGCAGAGTGCGGCCGCGGCGCAAGGAGACAATGTCGTGGCAATGCCCCGCCGTGATCGCGACGACGCGGCCGGGGCCGAGAACGAGGCTATCGATGTCGTGGACGCAGAAGAGCGCATCAAAGCATTCAAGGGAGCCGAAGCACACGCTCGGCCCGGACTCTTGGAGATTGCAAAGCTCGATGCGAGCTTCGATCCAGATGCATTCGTTCGCGGTGCTCGCCAAGCCTACGAGATGATCGTGTCTGCGTTCGCGGAAGGCAATCGCAAGATGCTGAAGGATCTGCTGAGCCGGGAGGTCTATGAGGGTTTCGCGCAGGCTATCTCGGATCGCGAAAGCCGCAACGAGCAGGTGGATCAAAGCTTCGTCGGAATCAAGAAGGCCGACGTCCTCGATTCCGAGTTGAAGAATGGTATAGCGAATATCACTATTCGCTTCGTGAGCCAGCTCATTTCCGCAACGCGTGACAAAGCCGGTGCCATCATCTCTGGCGATTCTCAGCGTATCAAGGAAGTTACCGACATCTGGACCTTCAGCCGCGATATCTCCTCCGAACGGGCCCGCGCCAATCCGAACTGGCGCCTCATTGCGACGCAGTCACCCGCCTAACTAGGAGCGGCGGCCCAAAGCGGCGCGATCGGGAGATGAGTGACAGAGGGGCAATCTCATGGCATGCCGCGGGACAACAGCACTTCTTGTTGTCGCGGCTTTCTTGCCGATCACCATGGTAGCTCCGCTTGGCGCCCCAGTCGGCGACGATTCCAATTCAGACTCTGCAATGCCGCGCATCACGCTGCAGGCGACTGCTTTCTCCAATTTGCCGAACTGGGAGAGCGATGACCATCTTGCAGCTCTCAAGACGTTCTGGCGATCCTGCGAGACGTTGTTGGAGGCTGCCGAAGGATCGGACGAAAAAGCTCAAAAGGCTGCCAAGTTCAAAGATGTTTGCAAGGCGGCAATGGCCCTTGCCAACGAGCAGCCGGACCAGGCAGCCGCCAAAACATTTTTCGAAACGCACTTTACGCCACACGAAGTCGTCCACAGGGCGGGCGAGGGTTTACTTACCGGATACTACGAGCCCGCACTTGAGGGATCGCGCGAGCGCACAGATCGTTTCCAAATACCAATCTACCGGCGCCCCCCGGATTTGGTGAATGTCGTGGCCGAGACAGAGCGCGGGGCCAAGGGCGAGCGCTACACACACATGCGCAAGACCGACAAGGGCGTTGTGCCCTATCCGACCAGAGCCGAAATCGAAAAGGGTGCGCTCGCTGACCAGGGACTGGAGCTGCTCTACCTCGCTGATCCCGTCGACACGTTCTTCATGCACATCCAGGGTTCCGGTCGCATCAAGCTGACGGACGGCACGACGATCCGCATCGGTTATGACGGTAAAAATGGTCATCCGTATTCGTCGATTGGCCGGTATTTGATCGACAAGGGCGAGCTTGGCGCCGAGACCATGTCGCTTCAGAAATTGGCCGAGTGGCTCCGGACGGATCCAAAACGCGGCCGCGACGTCATGTGGAAGAATGCATCATTTATTTTCTTCAGGGAGCTTGAGGGTAAGGATGCTGAAGGACCCGTTGGGGCAATGTCCGTCCCATTGACGCCTGGCCGCAGCCTCGCGGTCGACACATCGTACCATGCGCTTGGCACACCGATTTACGTCGATGCGCCGTCTCTGAAGCATGCCACCGAGACGGGTGGATTCCACCGTCTTATGATTGCGCAGGATGTTGGATCTGCGATCAAGGGACCGGAACGCGGCGACATCTACTTCGGCTCAGGCAAGCAGGCCGGAGAGCTGGCCGGCGTCACAAAAAATGCGGGCAGCTTTTTTGTGCTTCTGCCGGCTTCTGACTGAAACCTCTGCGCGAACTGGCTCACTGCTGCCATGGAAAAAGATCGAAAAGGCTCAGCGCTGAACGAACGCGGCGGCGCAGATAAAGACCTGTCAGAGGAAGAACGCGCACTTTGGGATCACACGGCGCGTGACCTGAAACCCATCAAAAAGAAGAAGGGCTACGTTCATAGCTCACATGAGCCAGCGGTCGATCGAGCCTCGCGACGGCCGAAGCCAGTGGCGAAGGTCGCCGTTCCAAAGACTCAGCCGCGTTCGCCACAGAGCCATGCAATCGCAACAACGAGTCCAAGGGCGCCACCACCCCTGTCGGAACTTGATCGCCGTAGAGCCCGCAAGATTGGAACGGGCCGAATTGCCATCGAAGGACGGATCGACCTGCACGGCATGAGACAGAGCAAGGCGCACGCCGCCTTGCGCCGATTTCTTCTAGGCGCACATACGAAAAACCGTCGTTGGGTGCTTGTGATAACGGGTAAGGGCAGCACATCACGCGCAAGAACGACTGAAGCCGAAGGCGGCCTCTATGTCTCGAGCGAGCCCGGAATCCTGAAAAGGAATGTCCCGCGGTGGCTCAATGAACCGGACCTGCGAACCATTGTCGTGAGCTATACGACAGCCGCACAGCGTCATGGCGGCGAAGGTGCACTTTACGTGCAGCTGCGCAAGCGCAGTAATCCGATTGAAAATGAATGACGGCTCAGGAACACGTGCTGGCCAAGAGCTCAAGCGCCTTGGTCGATCCAGAAAGTGAGTACGTGTCCGTCGTGCTGGTTCCTTTTTCGGACGTTGCCTGCACCACAGCATTCGCACCCTTCTTGAGGGCCTCAATCAACTTGAGTTCTTCAGTCGGGTCGGCAACGAAGGCGCGCTGATCTTTTGGGAAGAGCTTAAACACGTCTGTGCCAATCGTCACAGTGACTTCGCTTTCAGGCTTGATCGGGTAACCAAGCTTCACGCTCGGCTCCACTTTGATGCCGTCCTTAGGCCAAGCCGAAACATAGAAGTAGATGGAACCGCGATTCGCGCCGAGAGGCTCAACAGCCGTCGGTTGAGAGCTGACGAAGCAGACCTGCTTTGGTGTGGCCGTGTCGGCAAAGAGGCTCCACGCCCCACTGCGCTGAACGAGCTTTACCTTCTGTGCCATTGCATCGGCCGAAACGAGCAGGCCTGCAATCAACGTGGTGGCTGCGATGAGAATATTGCGGGTCTTGGTCATTTTGGTCCCCGGCTGTGTAGATTCGTTTACGGTCACCATAGGCAACAAGGATCGGGCCTGTCATCCTCCCGACGTGGATTACTCACCTTTGTGTGGAGTAACCTGTTGATTTGTTTGTGGACCGCCCTCCCGAAGCGGCCGGTCGGCGAATCGGGCCATGCTCCTTATGCGATCATACATCACGATTGCGCCAGCCATTGCCACATTGACGCAAAAGCGCGTCGGGATTCTGACGACATGGTCACAGCGTGCCACAAGGGCGTCGGAAAGTGAGCCTTGCTCGGGCCCCAGAATGTAGGCGGCCCTCAGGGGATGGCGGAAGCTGGGGAGATCGATAGCGTCATCTAGCAGTTCTACCCCAACGAGTCGGCAACCGGTTGGCAGGTCCATTTCATCCACAGATGGCCAATTGTAGTGGGGCAGATGCAATTGGCCCTTCGATGTATCTGCGCGCGCTTCGAGGGCCTGGTACGTCGCGCCGATCGTGAATGTGAAGCTCGCGCCGAAACCGTGTGCCGATCTCATCAGGTTGCCGAGATTCAGCGCTTTGGACATGCGCTCCGCCCCGATGGCGAAATATCCGCGTGGTGAAGGCGGCCATTGTGGAAGAGGCGTCCGTGACATCGAGTGTCTCAATTGCAATTTGGCCGATTAGCGCTTGCCCCAATTGGCAGCCCATGGTCGAAGAGCTGCCGAAAACTTGACATGTCGCGGCAATGGGCTGCGGAGGTTTTTACATGAAAGCAGCGCTTTGCAAGAGTCTCGATGGTCCAGATGGGGTCGCCATTGAGGAGTTGCCGGTGCCAGTGCCCGGTTCTGGCCAGGCACTCGTGGCGGTCGAAGCAGCTGCACTCAACTTCTTCGATACGCTCGTTACGCGCGGGAAGTATCAAGCAAAACCCGATCTGCCCTTCTCTCCGGCGGCAGAAATCGCCGGCCTTGTGGAGGCGGTTGGACCGGAAGTCTCAGGTGTCGCAGTCGGAGATCGTGTCATGGCGTATCTCGGTTGGGGCGGTGCGCGCGAGAAAGTCGTCGTATTTGCTGAATCGCTCGTTCCAATTCCAACAGGCGTCAGCGCCGAGGTTGCTGCTGGCTTGAGCGTCACATACGGGACGGCGATTCACGGGCTCAAGGATCGAGGTCAACTTCGAGCAGGCGAAACCGTGGCGGTGCTCGGTGCGGCGGGTGGTGCTGGCCTTGCTGCGATTGAAATTGCCAAGCTATTGGATGCGCGTGTCATTGCGGTCGCATCGTCTGCCGAAAAGCTCGATGTCTGCCGAGCCCATGGCGCAGACGAGCTTTTGAACTATTCAGAACGCGATCTCAAGTCGGCGCTGAGGGAGATGACGGAAGGCAAGGGCGTCGATGTAGTCTACGACTGCGTTGGCGGCGACGCGTCAGAGGCCGCATTGCGTGCAACAGCCTGGCAAGGCCGTTTTCTGGTCGTGGGATTTGCGTCCGGTGACATTCCCAAAATCCCGCTGAATCTGTTCCTCGTGAAGGGTGCCGCCGCCATTGGCGTGTTCTGGGGCGAATCCGTGAAACGCGATCCAGTGGGTCATCGCGCTAACATGACCAAGGTGCTCGATTGGGTCGCCGAAAGGCGTCTGAAGCCTCGCATTCATGCGACGTTCCCGCTCGACCGCATTCGCGAGGCAATCAGCGTTCTCGATCGGCGTGAGGCCGTCGGAAAAGTGGTACTCACGATGTGATATGCAGCAACCTACCGGTCCGCTGCGCAACCCGCCGCCATTGCACGAAAATCACCAGTGGCCTTCGGCCTCATGGTAGTCGGCAAATTCACCGCCTTTCAACGTGAAGGCTTCTTCGACGACGTAGGGTCCGCCTCCGGTTTTGGGCCGCGAGGAAAACAAAACGAAGCGGGACACGAAGAATGGCGTTGAGCGAAAGGCGCCGATTCGCCCCAAGAGATGCGCAACAGTGTCAGGCCTCGCATATCTGAGTCGGGCGATCGTGACATGCGGTTTGAATGCGCGGCTTTCCGAAGGCAAACCGGCAGCCCGGGCCGCGCGCTCGTTGGCGCGCCCAAGTGCTTCAAGCTCGGGACCCGCTTCGACACCAACCCAAAGCGATCGGGGATCCTTTCCGCCGAAAACGCCAAGTCCCGATAACCGTACCACAAATGCATTGATGTCGATGTCGGCCAGGCGATCGGCAAACTCCGTGGCACGCGCGGTGTCTATATCGCCGGCAAAGCGCAGCGTCATATGAAGGTTCTCGGTTTCGAGCCACCTCAAGCCCGGCGCTGGCCGGCGCAGCCGCGCCAACTCCTCGCGCTGCTCGATTGGAATCTCGATGCCTGTGAAAAGACGGGGCATGCGTGCAGGCCCTCAACTCTTGGAGGCCGACGCGCGTTGCGAGGACGCGCGCTCGATTAGCTCTTCGGTCGCCGGCAGGATCCGCTTCACGATTTCGGCCACGCCCTTAGACGTCGGGTGCATGCCATCATCGAGATTGAGCTTGGGATTGAGAATTACGCCATCAAGAAAGAACGGATAGAACACGAGACCGTGCTCGCGTGCGAGATCTGGAAAGATGGCGTCGAAATCTTCAGCGTAAGTGTCGCCCCAATTGGCCGGCGAACGCATGCCTGCCAGCAGAATGGGCATGCCCTGTTTCTTGAGACCAGCGATGATCTTTTCCAGGTTGGCACGCGTAACCTTGGGGTCGACGCCGCGCAACGCATCATTGGCGCCCAGCTCCAGAATGACCGCGTCAGTGCCGTCGGGCACGGCCCAGGCGAGACGTTCAAGCCCGCCGGCGGTCGTATCGCCGGAGACGCCGGCGTTGATCACGACGACATTGTGGCCCCGCTTTTTGAGCACGCGCTGCAATTGCGCGGGAAACGCGTGCTTTGGCCGGAGCCCGTAACCGGCCGTCAGGCTGTCGCCAAAGGCGACGATTCGAAGCGGTTTGGAGGGCTCAGCTGAGGTAAGGGGCACAGCGGCAATGATCGCCATCACGTTGACGAGGGCCAAAAGAGCCACCACTTGACCAAAGCCGCGCCGATTGCCTCTCGTTCTCATCGTCATCATGTTTCCGTCCCAACGATCGTCCAAGACCTTACAGTGACGTAAGCACGCGCGTACCGTGAGACAAATTCGGGGTCGCTGCAAGCAAAGGAGCCTCAAAGCACGTGTCCCAGCCGATCGTCGCCTTGGAGGACATCCAGCTGACCCTGACCAGCAGGGCCGGCCCCGTCGAGATCTTGCGCGACGTCACCCTTAGCGTTGCAGAAGGCGAAGGTATGGCCATTGTCGGTCCATCCGGCTCGGGCAAGACGTCGCTGCTGATGGTCATCGCCGGACTGGAGCGTGCAACGCGCGGCAAAGTTCGCGTGGCCGGGCATGATCTGACCGCACTCGATGAAGATAGCCTTGCCCTCATACGCGGCGCTGAGATCGGGATCATCTTCCAGTCGTTTCATCTCGTCCCGACGATGACTGCCTTGGAGAACGTCGCCCTGCCGCTTGAGTTCGCGGGCGCCCCCGACGCGTTCGCGACGGCGCGCGAGCTATTGGACGAGGTCGGCCTTGATCATCGCATGGATCATTTCCCCGCGCAGCTTTCCGGCGGCGAGCAGCAACGCGTCGCGATCGCGCGCGCTATGAGCCGGAAGCCAAGGTTGATTCTTGCCGACGAGCCGACCGGAAATCTTGATGGCAAGACCGGCAAGCACATCGTCGATCTCCTGTTCGGTCTTCAGCGTCGGCGCGAGACCACTCTCATTCTCGTGACTCATGATGCGCGCATTGCGGCCGACTGCGGGCGAACGATTCACATGGCGGACGGCGAAATCGAAAGTGCAGAGGAGGCGCTCGCCTCGTGACGACCGAAGCGCTGCCAACTGTCGAACGGGCGCAGGACTGGCGGTTGCCCCGCGTGCTTCCTATTGCCTCGCGTGAATTGTTCCGCAGCTTTTCGGGTTTCCGCGTCTTTATTGCGTGCGTGGCTCTTGGCGTGGCGGTGATAACCGGAATCGGCGCCGTAACAGATGCATTGCGCGCAGGCTTTGAGCGGCAAGGCGAAGCCATCCTCGGAGGCGACGTCACGCTTTCGCGCATGCACGTGCGCTCGCAAGGCGCCGAGCGCGATACCCTGTCGAGCTTCGGACGTTTGAGTGAAACGTCGACGATGCGCACGATGGCGCGGCGCGCCGACGGTGCCGACCAGGCGTTGGCGGAACTCAAGGCAGTCGACCAAAATTATCCGCTCGTTGGAAAGGTTGAGCTTGGGAACGGCAGACCGCTCCAGGAGGCCTTGCGAACCGGCGTCGTTGCCGACCCCATTCTGCTGAAGCGCCTCGCCGTCAAGGTTGGGGAGCCACTGCGTATTGGCGACATCGAGATCGAGGTCAGCGGAACAATCAAGTCGGAACCTGACGGCATCATGGATCGGCTGACCTATGGACCAAGGATTCTCCTCTCGCAGGAGGCTTTGGAAAAAACCGGTCTCGTCAAGCCAGGGACGTTGATCCGTTGGCGCTACGCCTTGGAGTTCCCAGACGACGTTCCCGCTGATGATGAATCCTTGCTCAATGCCCGCAAGCGAATCGAGTCGAAACTGCAAGAAGCAGGCTTCACGATACGCGACCGTCGCGATCCATCGCCTCAGATCAGTCAAACTCTTGAGCGTTTGCGCCAGTTTCTGACTCTCATCGGTCTCACGGCACTGCTCGTCGGCGGCGTTGGTGTTGCCAATGCGGTGGCCACCTTCATCGAAAAGCGCCGCAAGGTCATCGCGACGATGAAAAGCCTTGGCGCAACGAGCCGCATGGTGCTCGGCATTTTCCTGTCCCAGATCATACTCGTGGCCGTGATCGGGATCGTAGTAGGTCTTGTCTTTGGTGCGGGCATTCCGCTGCTTCTGTTCCGTATCTTCGGGGCAGAGCTTCCCTTTCCTGCCGAAACGACGATCTCGGGAATGACCATCCTTTCGGCCTCGGTTTACGGTTTCGCCGTCGCGGTCCTCTTTGCGCTCTGGCCGCTTGGTAGGGTCGAACGCGTGAGCGCCAGCGTTCTCTTCCGCGATGAAGTTTCCACCGAGCGCACTTTGCCCCGTCCTTGGGTGATCGCGGCGACATTGGCGGTTGCCAGTGCGCTGATCGCGTTCGCGCTCTTTACGTCCGATTCCAAAAGCATCGCGCTTTATTTCTGCTTGGGACTCGTTGGAGTCTTTGCTTTGTTCTTGGGGCTGGGCACGGCCGTTACGTGGGCAGCACGCCGTGTGCCCAGGCCTCGCGTACCGGAGCTTGCGCTTGCCATCGCGAACCTCGGAGCGCCTGGTGGTCTAACCCGTTCGGTTGTCCTCTCGCTTGGCGCGGGACTATCGCTGCTGGTTGCAGTCGCGCTCGCCGATGCTTCCCTCGTCGGGGAGCTGCGCGAGAGCTTGCCGACGCGTTCGCCGGACTACTTTGTGCTGGACATTCCCAAGGCGGACTTCATCCCGCTGACCGCACTCATTCAACGTGACATTCCAGGTGCCGTTCTTGAGGAGGCGCCGATGCTGCGCGGTCGATTGGTCCGCCTTAACGGCACGCCTGTCGAGAAGATCAAGGCGCCACCAGAGGCCCAATGGGTGCTCAACGGCGACAGGGGGCTTTCTTATTCTGAAACGGTGCCCGAAGGCTCGAAGCTCGTTGCCGGTGAGTGGTGGCCCAAAGACTATTCGGGCGAGCCGCTTGTATCGTTCGAGGCAAACCTCGCTGAAAAGCTGGGCCTGGCGATCGGCGATACGGTTACGGTCAACGTTCTCGGCCGCAACCTCACCGCGCGCATCGACAATTTGCGCGAAGTGAAGTGGGAAAGCCTCGCCATCAATTTCGTAATGGTCTTCTCACCCAACACGCTCAAGGGAGCGCCGCACAATCTGCTGGCGACGATTTCGCTTCCATCAGGAACGTCTCTTGCGACCGAGGCGGATGCGATCCGCGATCTGGGGCGGACGTATCCGGCCGTCACGGCAATCCGCGTCAAGGACGTGCTCGATGCCGTCAATTCGATTTTCACCAAGGTGATGGTTGCAATCCGAATTGCGGGCAGCATCACGCTTGTTGCCGGCGCACTCGTGCTTGCTGGCGCGTTGGCTACAGCTCAGCGGCGGAGAATTCTAGAAGCAGTTATCCTCAAAACGCTGGGTGCGACCCGCCGGCGGATCCTTCTCTCGCACGTTGCGGAGTATCTCCTTCTGGCTTGTGTCACGGCCGTCTTTGCCGTCGTTCTCGGATCTTTCGCCGCTTGGATCACCGTCACCCAGGTGATGAAAATATCCTTTAGTTTCTCGCCGGTTGCTGTCGCGCTCGCGCTCGGTCTTTCCACGGCGCTTGTGCTAGTGTTCGGCGGGGTTGGGACCTGGGCGGTGCTTCGGGCACCTGCGGTCCCATATTTGCGATCGGAGTAAAAGGGGGCTACGAGGCCGGAGCTTTGGGCTTTTTTCACCCTCTGAACACCGGATAGCGTGCGTCTTGCGCCTTGAAACGGAAACAGGGTACACGCATATTTAGAACGTGATTTGGCAAATTTGGCCGAACCAACAAGGGATATACTCATGGCTCAGCTCGACAAAAGGTATGCGCAAACAGGAACCGGGGCGCGTGCGGGCGCCGCGATCGATGAGGGTCTGCGCTCCTACATGCTTGGCGTCTACAACTACATGGCGGCTGGCGTAGCGCTGACCGGCGTCGTGGCCTACCTCACCTATTCGATGGCTGTTCAAGATGGTGCCCTGACGCCGCTTGGGCAGACGCTCTACACCTCACCGCTGCGCTGGGTCGTGATGCTGGCCCCTCTCGCCTTCGTTCTGTTCTTATCGTTCCGGGTTCAGAAGATGAGCGTTGGCGCCGCCCAGATCGCATTTTGGCTGTTTGCCGCTGTGATGGGCTTGTCGCTGTCTTCGATCTTCCTCGTCTTCACTGGACAATCGATCACACAGATCTTCTTCGTCACGGCGGGTGCCTTCGCCGGCCTCAGTCTCTGGGGCTACACGACGAAGCGTGACCTTTCGGGTTGGGGCTCATTCCTGATCATGGGTGTGATCGGGATCATCCTGGCTGCCGTGGTCAACATCTTCCTGCAGTCAGGTGCGCTGGCCTTCGCGATCTCCGCTATCGGCGTTTTGGTGTTTGCAGGCCTCACCGCGTACGACACCCAGCGGATCAAGGACGGCTACCTGATGGTTCGCCACGACGCGGCGATGGTGGCCAAGAGCGCCATTATGGGGGCGCTGAGCCTCTACCTCGACTTCATCAATATGTTCCTGTTTTTGCTGCAGCTTTTCGGTAACCGCAACTAGCAGCACGAGGCCAGGTCTGAACGAACGAAGAGCCCCGCTAGACGGGGCTCTTTGCTTATCTGCTGAGCGCTTTCTAGAGGGCGACGAGGCGGACGCGATCGTCGAGAACGCGGAGCACGTGTTGGAGATTTTGCCCGCGCTTTAGGATGAGACCCGCTGGCGCCACAACGCTATAGGCGCCTTGTTTGCGGGCGAGCTTCGGACACTTCACGATTCGATAAAGTGGAAATTCGCTGGCACGGCGAAAGATGCAGAAGATCGCCTTGTCGCGTTCCAGGTTGATTGCGTAGTCACGCCACTCGCCCGCTGCGACCTTGCGGCCATAAACGTCGAGTATCGCACCCAGTTCGTGTCGGCTGAAAGTTGTGACCAGTTGAGCTTGTGCCCCAGGGCTCCCATTGGGAAATGTCCCGCGAGAGCCGCCCGCGCGTCGCGGGCTGAATGCTATCGGATCGGATTCGCTCAATGGCGCCTCCCTGTCACAGTTTTATTATGATCGCCCTGAGTCGTCGAAATTTCAAGAGCAAGGTGGCGATGATGGCCGGCCGAGTGGCAGTTTTCGGAACTTGAGCGGCCGCCCAGCACTGAAATTCCTCGACATGGCCAAATTCCCGACCTGTCTCGGCCAACGAGCTGCCCCAAACGACTGCGAGTCTTGCATCGTTGCCTTCAAGGTCCGGTCTCCGATGAGCAGTTCCGGATTACCAGCCCCCCAGCCCCCCGGGGCAGCTCAAAGGGATTGGGCCCTGTTGGCAACCTCCCCATAAGTCTCATGCCCTAGCGGGTAAAAGGGCCGGCCTCACGCCGGCCCTTATCTTATTGCCGCACCCTGCATCGAATGGCTGGAGTGCAGCGGTTGATGAGATATCAATTGGGAGGTGACCCGGCTCAGGAGGCAACAGTATCTCTGTGACGAAGCGCTCTTCCCGCAAACGTTCGACTCCCACCAAGACCGCAACGAAGCGAACAGTGACAGCATCCGGCCGGGGCAAGACTTCCCGTACCAACCCATTACTTGTGAGGTGGGCAGGGCCGTTCGGATTGCCGCCGTTCCACCGAATTGAGGCTCAGCATTTTGGGCCGGCATTTGAAGCGGGCCTCGCGCGTCACCGTGAGGAGATTGCCCAAATTGCCCGGCAAGCCTCGCGGCCGACCTTTGCCAACACGATCGCGGCACTGGAACGCAGCGGCCGTATACTGGGCAAGGTGAGTGCGGTCTTTTTCAATCTTGCCGGCGCTGACACCAACGAAAAATTGCAGCGCGCCGAGCGCAAGATCGCACCGCAAATCGCGTCCCACTACACACGCATCCTCTTGAACGCCAAGCTCTTCGGTCGCGTCGAGTACCTCTATCGGCGCCGCGACAGTCTTCAATTGACGGACGAGCAGCGCCGCGTTCTTGAACTCCAGCATATGTGGTTTGTGCGGGCGGGCGCAAAGCTCGGCCGGTCAGCCAAAGCTCGAGTTGCGCAAATCAACGAGCGACTGGCTTCGCTTTCAACCCAGTTTGCGCAAAACGTGCTCAAGGACGAGCAATCCTGGCGCTTGGTTCTTGAGGACGAAAAGGACCTGGAAGGCCTCCCGCCGTCCGTTCGGGCCGCGGCCGCTAGGGCGGCTGCCGACGAAGGCCTTGAGGGCAAGCACGTCGTCACGCTTTCGCGTTCGAGCGTTGAGCCGTTCTTACAGTTTTCGGCACGGCGTGATCTCCGTGAGGAGGCCTTCAACGCCTGGGTGCGCCGCGGTGAGATGGGCGGAAAGTCGGACAACAGCGCAATTGTCGCCGAAGTCATCGCGCTGCGAACGGAACTCGCGAAGCTCTTGGGCTTTGAGACATATGCCGACTACAGCCTTGATGACACCATGGCGAAGTCGCCCGGCGCGGTTCGCGATTTGCTCGACGCTGTGTGGCCGGCAGCGATTGCCACTGCCGCAAAGGAACGCGATGCGCTTGCTCAGCGTGCGCGGGCCGAAGGCGGTAACTACGAGATCGCGGCCTGGGATTGGCGCTACTTAACCGAAAAGGAACGCAAGGCGCGTTTCGATCTCGATGAGGCGGCCACCCGCCCGTATTTTCAGCTCGACAATGTCATTGCCGCAGCATTCGACACCGCGGGCCGCCTCTTTGGACTGCGCTTCAAGGAGCGTCTGGATATCCGGGCATACCATGAGGATGTCCGGGTCTGGGAGGTCACCGACAAGCGCGGCGCGCATGTGGGGCTGTTCTTAGGTGATTATTTTTCCCGCCCCTCCAAGCGCTCAGGAGCTTGGATGAGCCGCTTTCGCTCGCAGTCGAAAATTCCGAAAGAGACCCGGCCGATCATCGTCAATGTCATGAATTTTGCGCGCGGTGGTGAAAACGAGGCCACGCTCTTGTCGCTGGACGACGCGCGCACGCTGTTCCACGAGTTCGGCCATGGTCTGCACGGCCTGTTGTCTGATGTGACGTATCCCTCGATCTCGGGCACCAGCGTTGCACGAGATTTCGTAGAGCTGCCCTCACAGCTATATGAGCACTGGCTCATGCAGCCGGAGGTTCTTCAAAAGTTTGCGGTCCACTACAAGACCGGCAAGCCAATGCCGCAAGAGCTGCTCAAAAAGATCAAGAAGGCGCGTAACTTCAACCAGGGCTTCACGACAGTCGAATTTACGGCGTCGGCCTATGTCGATATTGAGCTGCACTCATTGAGTGATACGCGCGGTCTCAATGTCAGTACGTTCGAGCGAGCGACGTTGCAGCGGCTCGGCATGCCGCGCGAAATTGTCATGCGCCATCGCATTCCGCACTTCCTGCACATCATGGGTGGATATGCGGCCGGCTATTACAGCTACCTGTGGTCTGAGGTGATGGATGCAGACGCCTTCGCTGCATTCGAAAAGACCGGCAACGTGTTCGACGCATCGACAGCGGCCAAACTGAAAACGTTCATCTACTCGGGTGGCAATTCTCGCGATCCGCTCTCCGCTTACATTTCGTTTCGCGGGCGGGCACCAGATGTGTCCGGGCTTTTGAAAAAGCGCGGCTTCGCGAACTGAATCTTGGATTGGCCTTGGCCTACCAGAGACCTGTCCAAGCGGCACCCAGAATGGGCCCGGCCCGACCCTCCTGCAGGAGGACAACGCTGGCTTGCGTGTCGGGGCGCATGATTGCGTTGCGCGCGAGCTGAAGATTCATGGCCTTGCCGTTCCACATGCCAACAGGGGTCATCTCGCGTACGACATTTGTATATGTCAGGGTTTTGCCCTTGTTATCCCCCCGTTCAATCGGCACCTCGGCCTTCTTCTGCACGACGGCAAGCCAAATAGTTGCGGACTGAAGGTCAGTGCCTGCCGGTGCGGCCCCCGCCTCGATGTGGATCGTGTTCCGGCGATGCCAGAACCGTATCGGCACGCGGATCGGCTTCAGGACCGCGTTCGTCGTGATAATGGCTTTCTCGATCGCCCGTGCGTTGCTGCCACTCACGTGAATCATGCCGTTGACGACGACCTGGGGCGTGTAGATTGCACCGTCGCCGCGCGTCTTTGCATAGGCTTTCTGGCGCTCGCTGTTCTTCTCAGAAGCAAGCGTGTCCTTCCAACCCAAATAGTCCCAAATGTCGACAGGGATCGTGAGAGCGATGACATCTTCGCGCTCTGAATACTTCTTCAAGATCGCGTCGGCGGGCGGGCAGGTATCGCAGCCCTGACTCGTATAAAGTTCGAGAACGGTCTTCGGCGGCGGGAACGGGGTGCTCTCGTCGGCCTGCTGCGGGATTGCAGGAACGGCTGGCACCATGAGTGCCAATGTCAGGGCGAAAAGGGGAACCAACCGCATGCGCCGAAAGCCTACATCTTTCTTAGTACCAATAGATTAGTTGTCGGCCATGGGCGCTTCAAGGCGAGTCACAAAAGTTTGAGTCTCTCACCCGAACCGAAGCTAGTTGCTCCCGCTGCGGCCCGTTTCAGGCGGCGGCCAGATTGCGCAGCACGTAATGCAGGATACCTCCGTTCTCGAAATACTTGAGCTCGTCGAGCGTATCGATCCGGCACAGAAGTGGAACTGACTTCTTGGTGCCATCCGCGAAAGTAACCTCGGCTGTCAGCGTCTGGCGCGGCGCAATGTTCGTCAAGCCGCGAATCGTTACAGTTTCGTCACCTTTGAGGCCAAGCGACTGCCAGCTTGTACCTTCCTCGAAGACGAGTGGCAGAATGCCCATACCGACGAGGTTTGATCGATGGATGCGCTCAAAAGATTGCGCAATCACGGCCTTCACGCCCAGGAGCTTGGTTCCCTTTGCAGCCCAATCGCGCGATGAGCCGTTGCCGTATTCCACGCCCGCAAAGACAATGAGCGGCACTTCGTCGGCCTGGTGGCGCATAGCGGCATCGTAGATGGACATCGTCTCCCCAGAGGGGTGATGCACGGTGTAGCCGCCCTCTCGAACCTTGCCCGCCTCATCTTTGGCCATGTGATTCTTGATGCGGATGTTGGCAAACGTGCCGCGCATCATGACTTCGTGGTTTCCACGCCGCGTGCCGTACTGGTTGAAATCAGCAATCACGACGCCGTTGCCCATCAGATACTCCCCGGCCGGGGAGTTGGGCTTGATCGCGCCTGCCGGAGAAATGTGGTCGGTCGTGATCTTGTCGCCGAACAGAGCCAGGATGCGCGCGTCTTCGATGTCGGTGATGGGCGATGGTGTCTTGCTCATGCCCTCGAAGTAAGGCGGGTTGCGCACGTAGGTGGATTCGATATCCCACCGGTAGGTCTGCCCCTCGACTGCATCAATCGCACGCCAGTTCGCATCACCGTTGAAGACATCGGCATAGCGCTCCATGAAGAGCTCTTTGGTTATGTTCTCGGCGATGAACTTCTGGATTTCCTGGGACGACGGCCAGATCTCCTTCAGATATACGGGCTGGCCGTCCGCGCCTGTCCCAAGTGGTTCTTTGGTCAGATCCTTGCGCACAGTGCCGGCCAGTGCGTAGGCCACAACAAGTGGCGGTGACGCAAGATAGTTGGCGTGCACATCGGGGCTGACGCGACCTTCAAAGTTGCGGTTTCCGGAGAGAACTGATGCTCCGATGAGGCCGCTCTCGTTGACGGCCGCTGAGATTTCAGGTGCAAGCGGGCCCGAGTTCCCGATGCAGGTCGTGCAACCGAAGCCGACGAGATTGAAACCGAGCTTGTCGAGGTATTCCTGCAGACCGGCATTCTCGAGATACGCTGAGACGACTTGCGACCCCGGAGCCAGAGACGTCTTGACCCACGGTTTTTGATGCAGCCCCTTTCCGAGGGCATTGCGCGCCATCAGACCGGCGGCGATCAGCACGCTGGGGTTCGATGTGTTTGTGCAGCTCGTAATTGCAGCGATCAGGACATCGCCGTGGCCAAGTTCGAAGTCACGGCCCTCGATTTTGACGCGTTTGTCGTCCTCACCGGACTTTCCATATTCGCTTTCGAGCGCCTTAGTGAATCCTTCCGCGACGTCGCCAAGCGAAATCCGGCCTTCAGGCCGTTTGGGCCCCGCAAGCGAGGGAACGACACTGCCGAGATCAAGCTCAAGCGTGTCGGTAAAGATAGGATCAACCGCATCCGCCGTGCTCCAGAGCCCCTGAGCCTTCGCATACGCTTCGACAAGCGCGATGCGGTGAGGCTCGCGGCCGGACATGGTGAGGTAGCTCAGCGTTTCTGTGTCTATGGGAAAGAAGCCGCAGGTCGCGCCGTATTCAGGTGCCATGTTGGCGATGGTCGCGCGGTCCGCGAGCGGCATTGTGTTGAGGCCGGGTCCAAAGAACTCGACGAATTTGCCAACCACGCCCTTCTTTCGCAGCATCTGGGTGACGGTCAGAACGAGATCCGTCGCCGTCACGCCTTCGTTGAGTTTTCCTGTGAGCTTGAAGCCGATGACTTCGGGAATGAGCATGGATAGCGGCTGCCCAAGCATCGCGGCTTCAGCCTCGATGCCGCCGATGCCCCAACCGAGGACCGAGAGCCCGTTCACCATCGTCGTGTGGCTGTCGGTACCAACAAGTGTGTCGGGATAGGCAACATGTGTGCCGTCCGGCAACGTCTTGGTCCAAACGGTCTGCGACAGGAACTCCAGGTTGACTTGGTGACAAATTCCGGTGCCGGGAGGCACGACGCGGAAATTATCAAATGCAGACTGACCCCATTTCAGGAAGTTGTAGCGCTCGAAATTGCGTTCATACTCATGTTCGACATTGTGCTCGAAGGCTAACGGCGTCCCAAATTCATCGACGATGACTGAATGATCGATCACAAGGTCGACGGGGACGAGGGGGTTGATCTTTTGCGGATCGCCATTGAGCGCGAGCATGCCATCGCGCATGGCAGCCAGGTCGACAACCGCAGGCACGCCGGTAAAGTCCTGCATCAAAACGCGCGCGGGGCGAAAGCTGATCTCCTTGCTTGATTTGCCCTTCTCATTGAGCCAGGCGGCGATCGCTTCTATGTCCTCTTTGGTGACAGAGGTGCCGTCCTCGTGCCGGAGTAGGTTCTCAAGCAAGACTTTCATCGAAAATGGCAGCTTCGAGATGCCCGCTAGGCCATTCTGCTCCGCTGCCGGTAGTGAATAGTAGAAATAGGTCCTGTCACCGGCCTGAAGCGACTTACGGCACTTGAAGCTGTCCAGCGAGACCGAAGGCTTCTCGCTCAATGTCCGTCCTCCTCGTCAGTATATGTTGCAGCGGCGTGATTCATTGCAGATCAGTTGCCCCAGCCCACCTTGCACCCTGTAGCAGCGGGCGCTCATTTGCGCTGGCGTCAATGGAAGCGTGTCCCTTATATAGGCGCGCGCGCCTTGGGGCCAGCAAGCTTGCCAATCTCTATTTTGCTGAATTTGTCCCTGGTTTCGCTAGCACCAATTGCCACGCGGATGATGAAGAGCTGTGCAGCTCGTTGCTGAAAATCTAGTCTTGAAGCGCGGCGGCCGAACCATAATCAATGGTTTGTCCTTTCAGCTCGGCGCTGGGCAGGCCCTATTGCTAACCGGCGCTAACGGCTCGGGCAAAACGACGCTCCTGCGAAGTGTGGCGGGTTTTCTCAAGCCATTCACGGGTGAATTGCGGGCGGATGGGCTCGACGATGAGCAGGAGCTCGGTGAGCTTTGTCACTACGTCGGCCATCTTGACGGCAACAAACCGCACCTCACCGTGATGGAGAATGCTGCATTCTACGCCGGCTACCTTGGTGGCTTGGATGCGTCACGTGCGCAAGTTGGGCTGAAGAAATTCGCGCTTGCTGAACTAGCGGACATTCCAGCCGCATATCTCTCAGCGGGCCAGAAGCGCAGGCTTGCGCTTGCCCGTCTTGTCGCGACGCCGCGGCCGATCTGGTTGCTCGACGAGCCTACTGTCTCACTCGATACCGCATCCGTTGCTCTGCTTGTCGATGCCGTAAATGCACATCTTGCAACCGGCGGCATCGTGGTTGCAGCGACTCATCTGCCGCTCGCTTTCACGATGTCAACGGAGTTGAATTTGGACGCGCAGGGGAAAGCTGCATGAGCGCTATTTGGACGCTCGTTGCGCGCGATCTGCGCCTTGCTGTGCGCCAAGGGGGTGCTGTCGGTACGGCGCTCGGTTTCTACATGATTGTCGTGGCGCTGTTGCCCTTGGGTCTTGGGCCCGACCTCAACCTGTTGTCGCGCATCGCGCCTGGCATCCTGTGGATCGCACTCTTGCTTTCGGCGCTCCTTTCGCTCGGTCGAGTCTTCGAGAGTGACTTCGAGGACGGAACGCTCGACATCCTTGCATTGGGGCCGCTGCCTTTGGAGCTCGTTGCTGGCGCCAAGGCGTTTGCGCACTGGGTATCGACGGGTATTCCACTTGCCTTATTGGCACCTGTTCTGGGAATTCTTCTCAACCTTGATCTGGAAATTTACCCCGCCCTCGTTGCCACAATGCTTGCGGGAACGCCGGCGGTAAGCTTCATCGGCGCCGTTGGGGCTGCGCTCACATTGCGGGCGCGGCGAGGCGGTCTACTTGTCGCGCTCCTGGTGCTGCCCCTCTATGTGCCGACCCTGGTGTTCGGCGTCGCCGCGATTGGCTCGTTGCTGGGGCCTGAAGGGTTCCTCGCTCCTTTCCTCATGCTGATCGCCATATCGCTGGGTGCGGTCGTTTTGGCACCATTTGCCGCGGCTGCCGCACTGCGCGCGCAGATGCAATAAGGCTTCCCAAGCGGGCCGATTGCGCTTGGCGCGCTGAGCGCTTAGATCAGATGCAATGGCGACCTTGACGCAAAATTTGGCCAACCCAACCCGGTTTATGACGCTCTCGGGATGGGTGTTGCCGTGGGTTTCAGCGCTCGCGGCGGCGATTATCGCTTATGGGCTCTATCTGGCTTTCTTCGTCGCACCGCCTGACTATCTTCAAGGCGAGATCGCTCGAATCATGTTCGTGCATGTGCCCTCGGCATGGCTTGCGATGGGATGCTATGCGGTGATCGCTGCATCGTCGTTCGGACTGCTGGTCTTCCGCCATCCTCTCGCTGACGTTTCGGCCAAAGCCGCCGCCCCGATCGGTGCGGCCTTTACCTTTCTGGCACTGTTTACGGGCTCGCTGTGGGGCAAGCCGGCATGGGGCACCTATTGGGTCTGGGATGCGCGGCTGACGTCGGTCCTGATCCTGTTCTTCCTTTATCTCGGGCTGATCGCTCTTCGATCCTCCATCGAGGACGAGACGCTTGCGAGCAAACTCACGGCGATCTTGGCGCTGGTGGGAATCGTGATGCTGCCTATCATCAAGTTCTCGGTTGAGTGGGCAAACACCCTGCACCAGCCGGCGAGCGTATTGAAGATTGGCGGCCCTACCATTCATCCCTCGATCCTGACCCCGCTGTTGGTGATGGGAGCGGGGTTTCTGGTGCTGTTCATCGCGCTGCACCTCAAAGCGATGCGCAATGAGATCATGCGACGGCGCGTGAAAGCACTTCAGCTCGCCGAGGTGGCGCGCGCACAAGCCGGTCAAGTCCCGGCCGCAGCGGAGTAGCCTGATGGACCTTGGACCCAATGCGCCGTTTATTTGGTGGGCTTACGGCATGGCTGTGTTTGTGCTCTTGGGCTTAGTCGCTTGGCTCATCATCGACGGCCGGGACCAGCGGCGCCGTCTTCAAGAGCTAGAGGCGCGCGGTGTCAGGCGGCGGTCGGACAGCCGGTCGACAGCTTTAAGTCAGTAGAAGTTCCAAGGGCAATTGAAACATGCAAGAGCCGGTCGATCAGATGGGGGCTGCAAGTCCCGCCGAGCCCCGGTCAGGCACGCGAAAAAAGCTCGGCTGGGTCCTCGCGCCCATCCTCATCTTCGGTGTGCTCGTCGCGGTCTTTGCATTCGCGCTGCAGACGGGCGATCCCTCTAAGCTTCCATCCGCGCTGATAGGCAAGCCCGTGCCCGAGGTCGCGTATGCGCCCTTGGAGGGTTTTGTCGACGCTGGTCGTCCCGTTCCAGGCTTTGGTGCGGCTGACCTTGCGCAAGGAAAAGTCAGCGTCGTGAACTTTTGGGCGTCGTGGTGCACGGCCTGCATCGACGAGCATCCCCAGCTGATGGCACTGAAAAAACGTGGTGATGTCGATATTTACGGTGTCGACTACAAGGACCAGGCAATTGCCGGCCGACGATTCCTTGGCCGCTATGGAAACCCGTTCTACGCAGTCGGAGCCGATCCGACGGGACGAAGCGCGATCGAGTGGGGTGTCTACGGCATGCCGGAGACGTTCATCATCAATGGCGAGGGCAAGATCGTCTACAAGCACGTTGGCCCGATCTCGCCGACGAGTTTGGTGGAAAGGGTTCTACCGGCAATCGCGAAGGCCAAGTCCGAGTCCGCGACGGCCGCTCAGTAAGTGGCCTCACAGCGGATAGAACTCGTTACGCGAATGGTTGAGCACCGACAGCGTGCCCGTCGCGATGTCAAAATAGGCGCCATGGAGTGAGAGGCGGCCGCGTTCTTCAAGCTGCTGCACGAACGGGAATGTTCGCAGGTTGGTAATGGAGGTCTTGACGCCCTCCTTTTCAAGAGCAGCGAGCTTCTCTGCCTGTGGGCTCATCTGATGCGCGGACAGCACGCGCAAACGCGCATTGTCGAGCATCGACATCCAGCTCCGTATGAAGTGCGCTTCCGTCTGGATGGCCGTACTCATGTCCAGGGCTGCCTTCACCCCGCCGCAACCCGAGTGGCCCATGATGATGATGTGCTTTACGCGAAGGTTCATCACCCCGAATTCGAGCGCCGAGCTCACACCGTGGAATTTACCGCCGGTCTCATAGGGTGGGACGAGGTTGGCGACGTTTCGCACAACGAACAGCTCGCCAGGCATGGCATTGAAGATCGTCTCCGGATCGACGCGGCTGTCGCAGCATGAAACGAGCATAACGTCCGGACTCTGACCGTAGGCCGCGAGTTCCTCATACTGTTCCGCGTTTGGCATGTAGAGCCGGTGCTTGAATCGGCGGTACCGGTCCGAGAGTTGTTCGGGGAAGCTGCTCATGTCGCATCCATCTTCTTTGTTGGGTGCTAATCTCGTAGCGATGCGCCGCCGCGCAGACAACTGCCCAGAAGTGTAGGCCCTCTTTACCCTCTAGGCAGCCGGTGAATTGGCGGTTTGGCAGTGTTGCGGGTGCTTGCGGGTGGCCAATGTAGCAGCTATCGTCCCGCCCCGCTGGGGATCTGCGACAAAACCTCCGAAGCAATTCTGCCCGCCATCGCTCCAGTGCGGGTCTGAGGGAACCGACGCCGACGAGCGGTCGCGGAAATAAAACGAGGCACGGGGATTATGGCCGCTTCTTATTCGACACAGAAATTCGGCCACGATTTCCTGGCCTCCATCGTCGTCTTTCTCGTCGCATTGCCGCTCTGCATGGGCATCTCGATTGCTTCGGGCGTGTCGCCGACGTCGGGGCTGATTACCGGCATCGTAGGCGGTCTCGTGGTCGGGTTCCTCTCCGGCTCGCCGCTGCAGGTGAGCGGTCCGGCGGCTGGCCTCACGGTTCTGGTCTGGCAGCTCGTGCAGCAGCAGGGGATCGAGATGCTCGGCGTAATCGTGCTGTTTGCCGGCATCTTGCAGCTCGCCGCCGGTCTCCTCAGGCTCGGCCAATGGTTCCGGGCGGTGTCGCCTGCGGTGATCCACGGCATGCTGGCCGGGATTGGCGTCTTGATCCTCGCTTCCCAGTTTCATGTGATGCTCGACTATGCGCCGATTGGCAGTGGCATCCAGAACCTGCTTGGCATTCCCGGCGCGATCATTAATGCGGTCAATGCCGCCGACTCGCATGTGACAGCAGGCATGATCGGGCTCTTGACGATCGCCGTCATCGTCTTGTGGAGTTTCGTTCCGGTAAAGAGCCTGCGCATAATTCCAGCGCCGCTGGTTGGTGTCGTCGTTGCGATTGTTGCCGCGGCGATCTTCAAGTTGGATGCCGTGCACTACGTCAACGTTCCCGACAACATCTGGTCGGTAACGATTTTGCCGACAACAGAGAAGCTTATGCGGATCGTTGAGCCGCCGATTTTGATCGGCGCCGTCTCAATTGCGTTCATCGCGAGTGCGGAGACGCTGCTTTGTGCGACCGCGGTAGACCAAATGCACAGCGGCGTGCGCACAAAATACGACAAGGAGCTCAGTGCCCAAGGTATTGGCAACACCATTTGTGGTTTCTTGGGTGTGCTCCCGATGACGGGCGTTATCGTGCGCTCCTCGGCGAATGTCGAGGCGGGCGCCGAAACGCGCGCTTCGGCGATCATGCATGGCGTGTGGTTGTTGCTGTTCGTAAGCGTGTTGCCCTTCACGTTGCGCTACATTCCCGTCTCTTCGCTTGCCGCCCTCCTGGTCTACACCGGCTACAAGCTCGCCTATCCGAAGGCAGTGCCCGGTCTTTTGAAATTCGGGAAGACCGAGGTGTTCATCTACATCGCAACGGTCGTCATGATCGTAGCGACAAATCTCTTGGCCGGCGTGGTGACGGGCCTCGTTCTGTCGCTCATCAAGTTGCTTTATGCCTTCTCACACCTTGGCGTGCGTCAAGAGGAGAACGAGGCGGAGAATCGCGTCGATCTCTATTTGACGGGCTCGGCAACGCTCATACGTCTTCCGAAACTCGCCAGTATTTTGGAGCAGCTCCGGCCTGACTCGCACGTGCACGTTCACATCGACGAGCTGGACTATATCGATCACGCCTGTATCGATTTGCTGACGAACTGGGATCGCCAGCACAAAGCCTCGGGCGGCTCTCTCGATATCGAGTGGGAGGGGCTCTCGCAGAAGTATCACCAGCGGAGAGCCTCGGGATTCAAGGCCGCGCAAAAGGCCGCGCAAAAAGCCGCGAAACCCGCTCCTTAGGCCCACATTTTCGAGTCAAAGTACTTAGGTCCCACCCTGACGCCTGAATCCGCCTGGGGCGAAGTCCCGCCGGCTATTCGTGTGCCGTCGGATCGGACGACTTTGCCTCGGACGGTTTCACGGAGACGACTGCGGGCGTCACCTTCGTCAGGACGATGTATCCAACGACTGCCGAAAGGATCGAGCCGAGCAACACACCAATACGGATTTCGGCAGCACGGTCCGCATCGACGAAGGCCAGCATGCCGATGAACAGACTCATGGTGAAACCAATTCCACCGAGAATGGAGACTCCAAAGAGTTGGGGCCAAGTCGCACCGTCTGGCTTCTGAGCAAGCTTCATCTTGATGGCAGCGAACGAAAAGCCAAAGATGCCGATCGGTTTTCCGAGGAAAAGACCGAGCGTGATGCCCATCGGGAGCGAACTGAACACCTTCGCTAGCGTCATTCCAGCCAGCGACACGCCCGCATTCGCGAATGCGAAGATTGGCAGCACGCCAAACGTCACCCATGGGTGCAGGCTCTCCTCCAACCGCTCCAATGTGCTGTGTTCTTGGCCCGGCCCGCGGGTCAGTGGAATGGCAAGCGCGGTGGCGACGCCGGCAAGCGTGGCGTGCACGCCGGACTTGAGAACACAAATCCAGATAATGAGGCCGACAAGTGCATAAGGCGCGATCTTGGTCACTCCTCTGAAGTTCAGTATGGCCAGCACCAAAATACCGATGCCCGCAAACGCCAGAGCGTTGAGCGACAAATCGGCGGTGTAGAAGAAGGCAATGATGATGATTGCGCCGAGGTCGTCAATGATGGCGAGAGCCAGAAGAAAGACTTTCAGCGCTGTTGGAACGCGCGGTCCCAGTAGCGCCAGAACGCCGACCGCGAATGCGATGTCGGTGGCCGCCGGAATGGCCCAGCCATGCAGCGCAATGTCATCGGTCCAGTTGATGAAGACATAAATGAGTGCCGGTATGAGCATGCCACCGACGGCACCAATGGCGGGCAGCGCCGACTGCTTGAGGCTTGATAGCTCCCCGATCATGAGCTCGCGCTTGATCTCAAGCCCAACCAGAAAGAAGAAGAGGGCCATCAAGCCATCGTTGATCCAGAGCAGCAGTGGCTTATCGAGCATGAGCTCGCCGATGCCGATCGTAACCTTGGTGTTCAGGAGCGCTTCGTAGATCCAGCTAAGGGGAGAGTTGTGGAGGACGAGCGCGAGCAGTGCTGCTGCGAGCAGAATGACTCCGCTTGCCGCGTCGTGCTGCATGAACGCGAGCGCGCCACTGAATCGCTGGTTTATCGTCCTTTTCGTCATAAGGGTTCACCGCCTCCGCGCTCGCTTGAAGTTTCGCTTACCGACATCAGATCGCCACTACAGGCAAGGCTTCAGCATGCGCCCAATGCCGTTTCGCCGCCACGAGCGACAATTCGCCCCTGCCAGAGCTTGTGGCGATGGTCATCTCAACGCCAGCAACGCTCCGACCCAATGCTGCCTCGAAGGTCAGCCCATTGAGAACGTGGCCAATGAGGAGACCGGTCAGCAAGTCTCCTGTGCCATGAGGGGCCGTGCTTCGTCGAGGTACAAAGCAACCGCAGACTTCGTCTTCAGCGGTCATTAGTGTCGCGATCTGGTCTTCGCCTGCGGCGATAGATGTCGCAACAACGGAACCGGCATCGAGTTTAATCATTGCTTCTGCGGCCTCTTTAGGGCCACCCACTCTCATTTGCGTAAGCCATGAAAGCTCGAACCGGTTGGGCGTGGCGAGGTTGCACAGAGGCAATAGGTGCTCGCGAATGGCCGGTGCGACCGCCGCATCAAGGTACATGCCTTTCGGGTCGTCGCCGAAGACCGGGTCGCAAACATAGTAGGTTGACGGGCTGCGCTGGCGGACACGCTCAACCGCCTTTTTTGCTGAAACGGCATGGTCACGCGTCGGCAGATAGCCGGTGAGAACGGCATCGACGTTTGCCAGCCAGCCGTTCGCATCCAAAGCGTCGACCATCTCGTCGATTTCAGCTGCAGGAATCTGTTTTCCCGAATAGCAGCCGTACCCTGGGTGGTTGGACAGCACGACCGTCGGCAGGGCAATCACGTCGTGCCCCAGTTGTTGCAGCGCCGGGACAATGGCTGCCAATCCGACGGACCCGAAGGCGACGTGGGACGAAAGTGCGAGGACGCGGGCCATGATCTGTCCTGTTTCACCAACCAGCGCACTGTGCCGAATGGATCGGCGGCCGCCAAGCTTGCCGCCTGTGAACAAAACTTGGTCTCCCGCTAAAAGGGGGTTATTGTGCATTGCACAATAAAGGAGCCGGGGGATGAAGATCCGTCCACGCCGTAGCGTGCTCTATATGCCGGGCGCCAATGAGCGGGCGCTCGAGAAGGCTAAATCCCTTCAAGCCGATTCGCTCATTCTCGATTTGGAGGATTCGGTCGCACCCGAGGCCAAGATGGCGGCGCGCCAGAGCGTCTGCGCGGCGGTGAAGGCTGGTGGCTACGGGCGACGCGAACTTGTTATCCGCGTGAACGCGATCGAAACACCCTGGGGGATGGACGATCTGAGGGCGGCCATGAATGCGCAGCCCGACGCCATACTGGTGCCCAAAGTAGCGCTGCCGGGCGACATTGTAATGGTGGCGAAGGTGCTCGCCGACATGGGCGCGCCGCCGAAGACGCGGTTGTGGGCAATGTTGGAGACCCCGCGCTCGATCCTTAACGTGCGCGAAATTGCAGCGCTTGGCGCCGACCCGGAAAGCCGGCTCGCATGCCTCGTCATGGGTACAAACGATCTCCTGAAAGAATCGCGCGCCCGCGCCTTGCACAACCGCATCGCGGTGGTGCCCTGGCTCGCCATGAGCCTAGTGGCGGCGCGCGCCTATGGCCTCGATATCCTCGACGGCGTCTACAACGACTACCGCGATGAGGCGGGGTTCTGCGCCGAGTGCGAGCACGGGCGCATTCTCGGCATGGACGGCAAGACACTGATC